>SXGR01098955.1_pt1 | contig 78715 bp, 67 predicted proteins | sample 3174711 | NCBI WGS metagenome assembly SXGR01 (sample SAMN11356860, study PRJNA531348) | freshwater metagenome | isolation source: freshwater sample F1-60 | place: China: Fuxian Lake, Yuxi | collected 2017-12-25 | reverse complement strand
GGAGGTACCGGCCGCCTTATTCTGTGGTGTATTAAAAAATAAAACTAATACTGGGATTGCTAAAAATCCGCCACCGATTCCAAATAGCCCAGTTATTGAGCCAATAACTAATGAAAGAATAATAAGCGCCCAACTTGGCATTCTTTTTTCAGCGACACCTTTTGCTGGGACTTTAAGCATTGAATAAGCAGCGCCAATTAGTACCATTGAAAATCCAACTAGAATTACCGTTTCCGGAATATCTTCAACTATTAAACTAAATCCGATATTACTTACTAGCCCTAGGGCCCAGATAGTCAAACCTTCTTTAACAAGCACATCCTTGCTTTTAAATTTTGGCCTAAGGCCGGCAATCGCAGCTAAGCCAACTACTGCCAAAGATGCGGTAGTTGCAGCAACTGGTGAAAAATCAAATAAATATATAAAAATAGGAACAGAGACCATGGCGCCACCGGCGCCAATAAAACCCAGGACTGAGCCGATAAACACGCCACTTAAGGCTGCGGTTATTATCAAGCCGATATCCATAACTAAATACTTTCATACAAACCGGTTTTGGAAGATAAAAAACCACCCTTGAGTAGGTACTCAAGGGTGGTAGAAGCCTAAATTAGCTAAAGAAAAGCAGGGTGCCTACATTGCTACCAAAATCTGCGCCACCTCTAAGTAGTGCAAAAATAATTAATGCCGCACCAGCTAGCGAAAGATTCTTAAAAAATGAGATTGTTTCATTTTGTTTGGCAGTCGCGTCACTTTCTTTCCAAAAAGCATGCATCAAGAAAGAGGTTGGAATTAGGAAAATTGCAATTAAAAGTGCACCTAGGTCAGCGTAGAAGCCAAGAGCGATATACAGGCCGCCAAGAAAAATCATGGCGCCACTGACATAAACAGATACCTTTGCCAATGGAACCTTTTTGTACTGTGCATATCCAGTCATGGCTGAGTTTTTTGTAAAGTGAGCAATTCCAGAATTAATGAATAGAAGTGCAAACAGAATTCGGCCAACAATTAATACAATTTCCGTCATTATTTCCTTACCTCTCTTGTAGCCCACTTTCGGGCTGGTTAGTTAAATGATAGGGGCTACTGTCAGATATATGAACTAACCTTTGGGGTGTGTTCATAATTTTTAGTATTAATTCAAGGGTGACGACTAGAAAGATCATCGCATGAATCAAAGTATCGCAAGTATCTTGCATGTTGATATGGATGCTTTTTTTGCATCAGTTGCCGAGAAAGATAATCCACGGTTAAAAGGCAGACCCGTTGTAGTCGGCGCAGGTGTCAGGGGAGTTGTTTCATCAGCAAATTATGAGGCAAGAAAATTTGGCATTAGAGCGGCTATGCCGGTGTATCGAGCTAAAGCATTAGCACCTCATGCAATTTTTATTCCACCAGACTTAAAAAGATACAGCGAAGTCTCTGAGCATGTAATGAATATTTTTGAGGATATAACACCATTAGTTGAGCCACTTTCATTAGATGAGGCTTTTTTAGATGTAACTGGATCAAAGCGATTATTGGGAAGTGCTAGAGAGATTGCAGAGATTATTCGCAAGCGAGTAGAAGCTGAACAAGGAATTACTTGTTCAGTTGGAATTTCACACAACAAATTTATCGCCAAGATTGCTTCAGCACATTGCAAACCCAATGGCGTACTAGAGATTGACCCTGAAAAAGTTTTAGATTTTCTTCACCCATTACCAGTATCTGAGATTTGGGGTGTTGGGCCTAAAACTAATGAACAATTGGCAAAACTAGGCTTAATCAAAGTTGCAGATATAGCAAATACGCCTAGGCAAACACTAATTAGAGCATTAGGGCAGGCAAGTGGTAGTTCACTTTATGAACTAGCTTGGGGTAGAGATTATCGAGATGTTGAAACGCAAAGAGTTGATAAAAGTGTTAGCTCATCTGAAACCTTTGATGAGGATTTAGATAATCAGGAGGAGATTCTAAAAATCCTCTTAAGATTAACTGAAAAGAGTGCAGAGAGAATGCGAGCAAAAGGGTATGCAGCTCACACAATTAGCATAAAGGTGCGGTTTGCAAATTTTAAAACAGTTTCTAGATCTAAAACTTTAGATTTACCTACCGTAACAACTTGGGAAATTTTCGAGGTGGTAAAAAATCTATATCAAGCACTTGACTTAGCTGGAGAATTGATCAGATTAGTAGGCGTATCCCTTGACTCATTGGTGGAAAATGATGATATTCAGCAGATGGTTTTAGGGCAGCGCGCCAGCGGTTGGCGCCAAGTTGATCGGGTAGCAGATCGAATTAGGGCAAAATTTGGCGGCTCCAGTTTGCGCCCAGCACGGTTAGTTGAAGATCACTTAGAGGAGTAGTCCGATTGAGTTTTAAAAAATTCAAAATTGCTCTATATTGCGAATATGGCACTTTCAGATCACGAGCGTAAGTTACTAGCTGAGATGGAGGCTGCCTTAGAGCAAGAGGATCCACGCCTTGGATCGACCCTAACCGGCAAAGCTAGGACCAAGCAGGGCTCCCGAGTTCTTTTGGGCTTTAGCATCCTATTAGTTGGTCTTTTGGCACTGGTCTCAGGTTTAGTAGCCAAGCAAACAGTGGTGGGCGTGATCGCCTTTTTAATCAGTTTAACTGGGGTGCTTTTAATAATCACCAATATCAGCCTAAAGCCGCAAATGAGCAGGGGTAATAAGAAGTTTGGTATCGGCTCAAACCTGGAAGAGCGGTGGAATCGAAGGAATAACAACGAGATTTAGGGATCGCTTAGCTGGGTAAAACCATTCAGACAGATAATCCACCCCCTCAAGGGAGGTGGTTTTTTTATGCCCAAAAAAGGTGGGGCGAATGGATGAAAAGTGGGTGCGGGGGGTTGAAAGTGGGGAAAAAGGGAGTAAAGTGGTGAACTGAGGTTTAGCTTGAGCGTAAAGGGGAGGCCAGTAGGTGTTTCTGGGTACCCACGAACCAAAGCTTGATGAGAAGGGCAGATTGATTCTGCCAGCCAGATTTAGAGATGAATTAGCAGATGGCTTAGTAATTACCAAAGGTCAAGAGCATTGTTTATATGTTTTTCCAGCCTCTGAGTTTGCATTGATTACCGAAAGATTACGACAAGCGCCAGTTACTCAAAAGAATTCTCGAGATTACCTACGTGTGATGTTTGCTGGCGCTCACGATGAAGTTCCAGATAATCAAGGACGGGTGACTATTCCTACTGGGCTTCGAACATATGCATCTTTAGAAAAAAATTGCGTAGTCATTGGCGCCAATACCAGATTAGAAATTTGGGATTCAACTTCATGGAATAAGTATTTGCAAGATCGAGAAAAAACATTTGCTGATGTCTCAGAGGAGGTCCTACCTGGATTGTTTTAAATCCAATCAAATATCTATTTAGGCCACCGCCACTAAACCATTCGCGGCGCCACTTCCCCGGTGCCGCGCGTTATTAGTCAAGCTCCGTCAAGTGGCGGTGACCTAAGTAGATATCTGAGCAAGTAAGAAGTAACTAGCAGAGCAAAAAAGTTAGCAAAGATAAATAAAGAGATAGAGAAAAGGGGGAGAGTAAATGAGTACAGATGTTGCCCACATACCAGTGGCATTAAATCGTTGCCTAGATTTACTTTCGCCAGCAATAACCAATAAAGGAAAGCCATTTTTAATTGATGCTACTTTAGGACTAGCCGGTCATGCCAAATTGTTCTTAGAAAAGTTTGATAACTTACATTTGATCGGAATAGACCGTGATCAGTCAGCACTTGAGATCGCAAAAAATGAGCTAAAAAGATACCTTGATCGAAGCACATTGGTAAATACCACTTACGATCAAATAGAGGCTGTAATGGCGCAAGCTGGTGTGACAAATGTCGATGCAGTTTTATTTGATCTAGGAGTCTCGTCCATGCAGCTAGATTTAGTAGAGCGTGGTTTTTCATACTCCAAACAGGCCCCGCTTGATATGCGTATGGATCAAAGTGCAAAATTATCAGCTGAGGTAATTCTAAATACTTACTCTCATGGGCAACTGGCAAAAATAATTCAAACCTATGGCGAAGAGAAATTTGCTAGCAAGATTGCTGAAAACATCATCAAAGCTCGCACCCAAGGTGAATTGAAAACAACTAAAGATCTAGCTGAGATAGTTAAAAACTCAATCCCGGCTGCCGCTCGGCGAACCGGTGGCAACCCAGCTAAGCGCACCTTCCAAGCACTACGAATTGAGGTCAATCAGGAGCTAGCGATCCTAGAGCGGGCAATTCCAGCAGCATTATCAGCATTAAGTATTGGCGGGCGCTTAGTAGTCATGTCCTATCAATCCTTAGAAGATCGAATTGTAAAGCGATTTTTTACCCAAGTTAGCGCAGCTAAAACCCCACGTGGTCTACCAATGGATTTACCTAACTCAGCTGCCCATTATCGATTATTAGTAAGTGGCAGTGAATCTTCTGCTGAAAGTGAGCAAATAAGTAATCCAAGATCGCAGTCAATGAGGCTACGTGCTATCGAACGGGTGGCAGCTTAATGGCTATTTTTGAATTAGCACCTGCCCTTAAAATCTCACGTAAGGTCGTTAAAGAACAAACCAATAGAGTTGTTCTTAAATTAGTGCCAGAGGTCAAATCAGGCCAGGTGGTTGCCGATCGCACATTTGGGATAATTCTCGCCACCATTTTTACCTTAGGACTTTTTGCATTACTAGTGATTAATACTGCGCTCGCTCAAGATGCCTTCAAATTAAGTGAATTAAAAGTGCAAGCACAAATTTTAAAAGATGAGCGAGAAGCGATTCTTAAAGAGGTTGCTAAAAAGTCATCTCCAGATCAATTAGCAGAGAGTGCAAGTAATTTGGGAATGATTGCTGCCAAGAAGCCTTACTTTCTGGACATGAGTGTGGGTGATCAATGAACCAAGATCAAATAGTTCAAGACAGAATTCGAAAAGTAGTCGCAGTTCTAATCATTCTAATGATGTTATTCGGATTAAGATTAATTGAAATTCAAGCAATTCGTGCCCAAGAGTATGTTGAAAAAGTAGATATTGAATTAAATAAATCAGCGACTTTGCTAGCACCTAGAGGTGCTATTTTTGATAAAAACGGTGTGGAGCTAGCCAGGAGCATTTCGGCTATAAATATTGCAGTTGATCAAACGGTAGTAAATGACCCAATAAATGCTGCAAAGGTCGTTGCACCGATACTAGGTTTAAACGAGTCGGAATTAATTCAAAATCTAACTGGCCAACGGCGCTATGTGCTAATTGCAAAAGATGTGGCGCCTTCAAAATGGCGAGATGTTTACGCCGCTATCACCGCCTACAATACTGAAATTCTAAAAACACAAGAAGGAATAAGTAAGCGAATCGGTGGATTTGTGCCTGAGCGTAGTTATATCAGGGAGTATCCAAATGGAAAATTGAGTGCATCTTTAGTTGGCATTATTAATGATCAGGGAGTTGGCGCATCTGGTATTGAGAGTAGTTTAAATTCAATCCTTTCTGGCACTAATGGAAAATATGTTTATGCAAACGGGCGCGGAAATATTATTCCCGGTTCCGAGCAGATCCGAACTGAGGCAAAATCCGGCACAAGTATTCGATTAACGATCGATCGAGATGTTCAATGGGTGGCCCAGAATGCAATAAGTCAGGCAGTTGCAGCAGCTAGAGCTGAATCAGGCACAGTGATTGTTATGGATCCAAGAACTGGCCATATTTTAGCTCAAGCCAGTGCTCCAACATTTGACCCAAATGACTCAGAAAGTATTACCCAAAATAAGTTACGAAATCCTTCGGTACAGGAAGTCTATGAGCCAGGATCAACTGGCAAAGTAATTACTGTAGCCGCAGCGCTCCAGGAAAAGCTTGTTACACCAGACACAGTTTTTACTATTCCATATTCATTAAAAGTTGCTGGTGAAACATTTAGGGATCACGAAAAACATCCACCACAAAGACTTACTACCACTGGGTTATTGGCGGTTTCTAGTAACACAGGTTCAATCAAGCTTGGCCAGTCTCTAGGTAAGGATGCTCTCTATAACTATTTGAAAAAGTTTGGTATTGGTGAAAATACAAACTCAAAATTACCTGGCGAGTCTGCTGGAATTTTGCACCCAGTGAAGGATTGGTCTGGTACATCACTACCTACTATTGCATTTGGTCAGGGTTATTCAGTAACTGCAATGCAAGCTACTTCAGTATTTGCCACAATTGCAAATGATGGTGTTCGAGTAAAACCAACAATCTTGGCTGGATTAGTTGATCAAACTGGAAAATTTACAGCTTCAGAAAAATCCGAATCTATTCAAGTACTAAGTCAACAAACCGCTCAAAGTCTTCGCAAAATGATGGAAAGTGTTGTTTCTCCAAACGGTACAGCGCCATCTGCTGCAATTGATGGATACCGCGTTGCTGGTAAAACTGGAACCGCAGAAAGATATAATTCAAATTGCGGTTGCTACAGTGGATATACCGCTTCATTTATTGGCTTTGCCCCTGCTGATCAACCAAAATACGTAGTTAATGTGACTATTCAAGATCCAAAGGGAATGCACTGGGGTGGGGTGCTTGCAGGTCCAGTATTCAAAAAAGTTATGAGTTTTGTACTTCAGAATGAGCGGATAAAACCTACACCTGTATCTGAGACACACCTATCGCTAACTGAAGCAGCTTTAAAAAGTAAAATACTAGTCAATAAAGATTCTAAGAAGGCTGGGGCATAAAATGATGTCACTTTCTTCCATCAGAACTACAAAGCAATTAGCAGATTTTGATTCTGAAATATTTAATAAGAGTATTGAAGTATCTGGTATCTCAATAAATTCAGAAGATATTCAAAAAGGTGATCTATTTGTAGCGCTACCAGGGGCTAAAACCCATGGATCAAATTTTTTAGATACTGCAATCAAAAATGGGGCCGTAGCAGTTCTGAGTGACATTCCAATTAAGTCTTCTATTCCAAGTTTTGTGTGTGCTTCACCTCGTCAAATACTCGGGGAACTTTCTGCATGGTATTTTGATTATCCATTTAAAAAACTTACCTCTGTTGGAATTACTGGCACCAATGGAAAAACTACTACGACTGATTTAATTAATCAGTTATGGGAGCTTAATAGTATTAGTTCTGGATTAATCGGAACGCTAGGAACGCGCTTTAAGGCTAACTTAGAACCTGGTACTAGAACTACACCTGAAGCTAATGAACTTCAGCAAGTCGCAGCACAAATGGTGAAAGAAGGTATAAAACATTTGGTCATGGAGGTAAGTAGCCATGCAATTGACCAATTGCGAATAAAAGGATGTAGATACAAGGTTGCAGGGTTTACTAATTTGACTCAAGATCACCTTGATTACCATATAAATATGGAAAACTACTTTGAGGCAAAAGCAGCATTATTTACTGAAGAGTACGCCGAACAAGCAGTTATAAACATTGACAATTCTTATGGAGTTAAGTTACTAAAAATCACAAAAATTCCAACAGTAACAATCTCCAGAATAGAGAATAATTCGGATTGGAATTTCTCTAAGCTTATTTCAAAAGATTTTGGTTACGAGGTTGAGATAAAGAGTAAATTAGGCAACCATATTTCTGGAGCTTTTGGATTAAAGGGTGAGTTTAATTTAGATAATTTACTCCTTGCGGTTGTTTCAGCAAGTTTGACTGGTCTGTCTGATTTACAGATTTCTAATTCTTTATCGAAATTAAAGTCTGTACCGGGCAGACTAGAACAAATCTTTTTGGGACAAGAATTTACCGCTCTAGTAGATTATGCTCACACACCAGATGCAGTTGAGCGGGTTTTAAAAACTGTAAAGAATTTCACTACCGGTAAAGTAATATCGGTTTTAGGTTGTGGTGGTCAAAGAGATAAGTCTAAGAGGCCGTTAATGGGCGCTGCATTATTCAATGGAAGTGATCTGCCAATATTTACTAGCGATAACCCACGAGATGAATCCGTGGAGCAAATTCTTGAAGAAATGACCCATGGTTTAGATGTAGCAGTTAAGGGTTCGGTAATCAGTGATCGAAAAGAAGCCATTGCATTTGCCTGTCAGCAAGCTAAAGCTGGCGATTGTGTAATTGTTCTTGGGAAGGGCCATGAAATAGGTCAGGAGATTAGCGGAACCATCTATCAATTTGATGATCGAATTGAGTTAGCTAATGCGATCAAGCAGGTGAGTAGCCAATGATTAGTATCTCAGCCAAGAAGTTAGCCGAAATCGTTGATGGAAAGCTAAGTAACATCCCAGAAGAGTTTGTTATAGATCAACTACCTGTTATTAATTCAAAGTTAGCCACGAATGGTACATTTTTTGTTGCCTTTAAAGGCACTCAAGTTGATGGACATGATTTTGTTCCTGAAGCAATTAAAAATGGATCAGCATTCGCAATTGTTTCAAAAAGTATCGGTGCACCATCAGTGTTGGTAAAAGATGTTGGTCGGGCGCTACTATCGATCGCTAATTATGTGCGAAATAACATTCAAGGACTGAAAGTTGTTGGTATAACTGGTTCTCAAGGAAAAACAACGACAAAAGAGTTTTTATACTCAATTTTAAGACAATTAGGAGAGACAGTAGCAACTGAAGGAAACTTCAATACTGAAATTGGAGTACCACTGACACTCTTAAGATGTAACGAAAATACTAAGTATTGCATTTTAGAAATGGGCGCTCGGCACGAAGGTGACATTTTAAAATTAACTAAGATCGCAGAGCCTGATGTGGGTGTAGTTTTGGTAGTTGGCACAGCGCATATCGGCGAGTTCAGATCTGTAGAAAAAATAGCGAAAACAAAAGGCGAGCTAATAGCTGGTTTGGGCAGCAGCGCAATTGCAGTTTTAGGAAGCTACGATTCATGGACACCAAAAATGGCTGATGGTATGTCCATAGAAAAGATTTCTTTTGGTGAGCAGCAAGAAATTAGAGCTGCAGATGTAGAAATACATGGTGGGTATGCACACTTTGATTTAGTTACTCCAAGCGGCAGAAATTCAGTTTCACTTCAAGTTATTGGGGAGCAACAAATTCCAAATGCTCTAGCTGCTTCTGCTGCAGCCTATGCTCTTAAAGTATCTAATGAAAATATTGCTACTGGACTGACTGTGGCAAAACTAAGTAGCAAATGGCGTATGGAAGTTACTGAGACTAAGGGCATCCAATTTATTAATGACTATTACAATGCTAATCCAGAAAGTATGAAAGCTGCTATAAAAACCCTGGTCTTACTAAGCCAAGAAAGCGGTGGATCTTCATGGGCAATTCTTGGAAAGATGCATGAGTTAGGGTCAATTGAAATTTCAGCACATGAAGAGATTGTTAAATATTGCATTGATTTAGGCGTAGATCATTTAGTGAGTGTGGGTACTGATCTATATAAGCTAGCGGGAGACGAAAAAAGTGCTAAACATATGCTCTTTCATAACTGCTCAGATGCAGATGCTGTTTTAGAGTTAGTCGATAACTTTTCAGCGGGGGATGTTGTTTTATTAAAAGCTTCAAGGTCGGAAAAATTTGAAGATTTAGCCCAAGCGGTAAACTTAAGATGGAATGGAGAGCAACTGTGAGAGGAATACTACTTTCGGGTGGAATTTCAGCCATCTTTGCTTTTTTTGCCACACCTGGACTTATTAAATTATTAGCTAAAAAAGGATATGGCCAAATCATTCGCGATGATGGCCCAACTTCACATCATGTAAAAAGGGGTACACCGACCATGGGTGGGTTGGCATTAATTGCCGCCATGCTAGTTGGATACTTTGTAAGCCATTTAATCACTGGAATTGCAACCACAACCTCTGCACTGTTAGTGATTGGACTGGTAGTTGGTTTAGGAATTGTTGGGTTCATTGATGATTGGTTAAAGGTAGCTAAGCAGAGATCTCTTGGATTAAATGCAAAACAAAAATTGTTGGGTCAGGCAGTAGTTGCTGGTGCCTTCGGATACGCGGGTTTGCAATTTCCTGATGAAACTGGACTAACGCCTATTTCAACTTATTTATCTACTGTAAGAGACACTTCAATAAAGCTTGCATTAGTAGTAGTAATACTTTGGGTAATAGTTATGGTTTTAGGAACTAGTAATGGCGTTAACTTAACTGATGGATTAGATGGTCTAGCAACTGGTGCTGCCGTAATGGTGTTTACCTCATTTATCTTGATAGGAGTTTGGGAGTTTGGACAAAGCTGTGCTATTTCACCAGGAATAAAATGTTACGCTGTAAGGGATCCACTTGATTTAGCGGTTTTGGCTGCCGCGTTTGCTGGTGCATGTGGTGGATTCTTATGGTGGAATGCATCTCCTGCAAAAATATTTATGGGCGATGTTGGTTCTTTAGCACTAGGTGGCGCACTAGCCGGTATTGCGATCACATTGCGAACTCAATTATTACTTACAGTATTAGGGTTCATTTTTGTTCTTATAACTTCATCGGTAATAATTCAAGTTTTATATTTTAAAATATCTGGAGGTAAGCGAGTTTTTAAAATGGCACCACTCCAGCATCATTTTGAATTAATGGGATGGGGCGAAGTAACTATTGTTATTAGGTTTTGGATTATTGCAAGCCTTGGTGTTGCTGCCGGACTTGGTTTGTTTTATGCGCAGTGGGTAGCTCTGTAGCATGAATTTTATTGAAAAGTTAAAAAATAAGAAATGTCTTGTTATTGGTGCGGGGATAACTGGAATGGCCGTCCAGAAGGTATTAAGTAACTTTGGTGCTAAGGTGGTTGTTTTTGATGAGAAAAAAAGTAGCCAAAGTGGTGTGGTTAATACAATTCCCGACGAAATTGATCTAGCAGTTGTTTCTCCAGGATGGCGGTTCGACCATCAAGTCATAAAAGATCTTCGCATAAGTGGAGTACAAATAATTAGTGAAATTGATTTTGCCTGGGAGGTAAAGAATGTCTTAGCTCCAAATCAGAAATGGATCGCACTTACAGGTACTAATGGCAAGACCACAACAATAAAGATGGTTGAATCTATTTTTAACTCTGCCAACATAAAGGGTAAAGCTTGCGGCAATGTTGGTGAAACTGTAATTGAAACGGTGTGTCGGCAAGAGCCTTTCGATTACTTAGCGCTAGAACTTTCATCTTTTCAAATTGAGTGGAGTAATACTGCAAAGTTTGAGGCGGTAGCTTTACTCAACATATCTGAGGACCATATTGACTGGCACGGAACTTATGAAAAATATATTGCGGCAAAGCTAAAGCTCGTAACTCATTCAAAGGTAATAATTGCAAATAAGAGTGATCCTATATTGGCTACTAAGTTAAAAAATCAAGAGGTTATTTGGTTTTCACTGGCGACACCCAGTAAAGGTGAGTTAGGTCTGGTCGAGGACTTACTAGTTGATCGGGCTTTTGCTGGCTCAAAAGATCATGCGCACGAGATTGCTGAGTTAGGTGATGTGAAACCATCAGTACCCCACAATGTATCCAACGCACTTGCAGCAGCAGCCCTTGCTTTAGCCATTGGAATTGATCATAAAGATATTAAAACAGGTTTAAGTAAGTTCACCCCAGACCACCATCGCATGGAGTTAGTACTTGAGGAAAATGATATTAAGTGGATCGACGATTCAAAAGCAACTAATCCTCATGCAGCAATTGCATCCCTGCTTTCAAATTTCAACATTGTTTGGATAGCTGGTGGACTTGCCAAGGGTGCAAGTATGGATGAATTAGTTCAAAGATGTTCAAATAGAATTAAGTCTGTTTTACTAATCGGTGAAGATAAAGAATTGATAGCTAATACTTTTGTAAAACTCTCAAAGAGCGTACCAATAAAGAAATTTGAAAAAAGTACTGATTCAAAACAATTAATGTTGGAAGTAGTAAGTCATGCAAAGAGCATTGCAGTACCCGGAGACACGGTTTTACTTGCTCCTGCCTGCGCATCTATGGACCAGTTTGTTTCATATGCTGAAAGAGGAGAATTGTTTTCAGCGGCTGTTCGGGAGTTAGCTAAATGAAGCAAAGCCTAGAAAACAGTAGATACTCTAAAATTTTTGCGCGACCAGAACTGCCTTTCTATTTGATCCTCTGGAGTACAGTATTTCTAGCAGCTCTTGGTCTAACCATGGTTTTATCTGCTTCGACAGTTACGTCTTTGCAGGAAAACGGTAACTCATACTCTATTTTCATACGTCAATTCTTCTTTTTGATTATTGGCACTGCAGCAGCATATTGGGCCTATAAAGTTCGGGGCACAGTTTGGCTTAGGATTGCAAGATTTTCACTTACAGTTTCAATTCTTACTCTTTTATTGCCCTTTGTTTCTTTTCTTGGCAAGGATGTTAAAGGAAATAGAAATTGGATTGAATTCTGGGGTTTTACTTTACAACCATCTGAATTTGCAAAGCTTGGTCTAATTCTTTGGTGTGCCTATCAGCTTAAAAATATTGACTTAAATCGGGATGGTAATAAAAGCCTCCTAGTCCTACTCCCTGCAATAGCTGTTATTTCATCAATTATTTTACTTCAGAAGGATTTAGGTACGGCTTTGTTAATTCTATTGATATTCATCGGTATTCTATTTATAACTGGTGCACCTTTGAAACTATTTCTATCAGTATTTGTTGTTGGAATTGTTATTGGTAGTGCATTTGTTTTCAGTAGCGCTTATCGAATGGATCGATTTGCTGCTCTTTTTGATCCATTTGGTGAGAGGTATTACAAATTTTCTGGATGGCAACCAGCTCATAGCATTATGGGATTAGCAAGTGGTGGTCTATGGGGCAGTGGCTTAGGAGCTAGTAAACAAAAGTGGGCAAATTTGGCTGAAGCTCATACAGACTTTATCTTTTCGGTAATCGGTGAAGAGCTAGGATTGCTTGGTTCGTTATTGGTTTTAGGACTTTATTCAGCACTTATTTACGCCATAGTAAGAGTTGCATTGAAAACGAAAGATAACTTTTCACGCTACGCCACGGCTGCAATCGCATGTTGGTTTATCGCGCAAGTTGCTATCAATATTGGTTCGGCTACATCATTGATTCCAGTAATTGGAGTTACATTGCCATTTATTTCTTATGGGGGGTCCTCACTGCTGGCAAATTTACTTGCTGTTGGGTTTGTTTTAGGTGTAGCCAGAAGAACTCCAGAGATTGCATATGGGATTAAGGCAAACCAAATTAGAAGGTCATCTATATGAAAACTACCGTTGTATTTGCCGGCGGTGGTACCGCAGGCCACGTTGAGCCTGCCCTCGCTGTTGCGGACTGGTTACGAAAGACTAGGCCAGATTGGCAAGTGAGCTTTGTTGGTACAAAAAATGGACTTGAAAATCAATTGGTTCCTAGTGCAGGGTTTGAATTATTTAGCATCCCAAAAGTTTTAATGCCACGACAATTTACACCATCTGCACTCATTTGGCCCCTTAAATTAGTTTATGCAACCTGGAAATCTTTTAATATCTGCCGAAGTGCGAGTTTAGTTATTGGCTTTGGCGGCTATGCATGCCCGCCGATATATCTTGCTGCAGCAATCTTGCGAAAACCTATATATATACACGAGGCTAATGCAATTCCTGGATGGGCCAATCGGTTAGGAGCGCTATTTGCAAAAGAAATATTTATTGCATTTAGTAGAGCAGGCAACAAAATTGGCAGATGGCGAAATGCTAAATTGACTGGAATGCCAATTCGGTCTGAAATTATCGAGAACAGTGAAAAATCTTTAGAAGTTAAATCAAGTATTAGAATTTCTCAACTTGAAAAATGGCGTTTAGCAGTTGATAAACCAACAATTTTAGTATTTGGAGGATCACAAGGCTCAAGACATATTAATGAAGCCATTTTGCAGTCATTATCATTTTTCACTGAAAAAGGAATTCAAGTAGTGCATTCAGTTGGAAGGAGCAATCCACTTCCGACAAGTACTGAAAATTACCTTTCACTGTCATATATAAATGACATGCCCGCCGCTTATCAAGCTTGTGATTTGGTAATTGCAAGAAGTGGTGCACTAACCTGCGCTGAGCTAGCAGCGGTAGGGAAATTTGCAATCTTAATTCCATTACCTATTGGCAATGGTGAGCAATCAGCAAACGCCTTAGATTTACAAACTCTCGGCGCAGCTCAAGTAATAGATGATAATAAATTCAATGCCGATTGGCTAATTAGCAACTGGGATGAAATATGGCGAACTTCTAGAGAATATAAGCCAGTTTCAAATATTAAATTAAATGCAAGCCAGATCATTGGTACTGCAATCATTACTGAAGTGGAAAAATAATATGGGTTCTAGTTCTAGTATCGATCTAAAGAAGTTAGGTGCAACTAAAATTCACTTTATTGGAATTGGTGGCTCCGGAATGAGCGGTATTGCCAGAATCATGCTTGCAAAGGGATTATCAGTCTCGGGCTCAGATAAAAATGATTCAGCGGTAATTAAGTCACTACGAGCATTAGGAGCGGAAATATCCATTGGGCATAACCAAAATAATTTAAAAGATTGTGAATTAGTGATTATGTCTTCAGCAATAAGTAATATGAATCCAGAGTTAGTCTTTGCAAAATCAAGAGGAATTGCAATCGCTGCAAGAGCTGAAGCACTTGCATGGCTGATGTCTGAATCTACCTCTATAGCAATTGCTGGTACTCATGGAAAAACTACAACCACAGCCATGCTAACTGTAGCTTTGCAATCAGCCGGACTTGATCCCTCTTTTGCAATCGGAGGAACTATCAATACGGCTGGCACAAATGCACATAGTGGAAGTGGATCAGTATTTATCGCTGAAGCCGACGAATCTGACGGATCATTCTTGGCGTATAAGCCAAACGGAGCAATCATTACAAATGTTGAGCTCGATCATGTAGACCACTTCGCTAATGAGGAGCAGGTGTTTCTTGTTTTTGAAGACTTTGTAAAATCCATTAAACAAGATGGTTTTTTGGTTGCATGTGGAGATGATGCAGGAGTAAAGAAATTGCTATCTAGAATTTCTCGCGATGATTTAAGAGTCTATTTGTATGGTGAAGATGCCAATAATGACTTTAAAATCGATCGAATTCACTTAGCCCCAACCACCTCAGTTGCCACGATTACTAATACCGGTCGAAAAGTTGGTGATTTGAACTTATCGGTAGTCGGAAAACACAATCTTCTGAATGCACTAGCTGCTTTTGCCGCTGGCAGCGTTCTGTCAGTACCTGAAGAAAAAATGCTAATTGGGTTGAAGAATTTCACTGGAACTAGGCGTCGTTTTGAATTAAGAGGTGAAGTATCTGGAATTAAGGTTATTGATGACTACGGCCATCATCCAACTGAAATAAATGTAACATTAATGGCAGCAAGAAATTTGGCTCAAGCCGGTCGGGTATTAGTTATTTTTCAACCACACCGTTATTCAAGGACAGCAGTATTTGCTAAGAAGTTTAGTGAGGCTTTGAATTTGGCCGATTACACATATTTATTAGAAGTGTATGCCGCAAGCGAAGCACCTATTCCAGGTGTTTCATCGTTAATGATTGCAAAAGAAATGAGTGTAGATAAAGTCAAGTTCGAGCCATCAATGATTAATGTAGTTGAAGAAATTTCAAAAAATGCTAAAAGTGGAGATGTGATAATTACTTTAGGGGCTGGGGATGTGAATTCATTAGCGCAACCAATTTTACAAGCAATTTCTAATCTATAGTTTCATGGGGTATAGAATTCAAAAAAAGCGTCCTATTCTGTTTACAGTTTTATTGATTTTGCTTGTTTCTTTATCTGCCTATTTACTTGGTTGGTCCTCTTTATTAACTGTCAAGTCTTTCGAAGTTCAGGGAAGTATGGCCCAAACTGAGATTTTAAATAAATTATCTAATGATGCAATTAAGCCCAGTATTGGATCAAAGATTGCACGAGTTGAAATTCGTGCTATCAGGGGCTCGCTTGAACAATTAGATTGGATAGATTCAGTTGATGTAGCTCGGAAATGGCTAGATCGGTCCATCAATATTACGGTAAGCGAGAAAATTGCAGTTGCAAAAGCCGTAGGAAGCCAAGGTTCCGTTATTAATTTTGATAACTCGGGAGATATATTCAAACCTACCTCTGCAACCCAATTAGCGGTGCAGGATCGATTGCCATTAGTAATTTTACAGAATCCAAGTAAATCAAATTTGACCTCAGTGGCTCTTTTATTCGACCAAATCCCAGGAGAGATGACTGAGCTAATTACCAATCTAATCTCATTAACCGTTACTAATACTGGCTTGGTCCAAATGAGTACCAAATATAAAGGCAAATCCCTGCAAATAGATTGGGGCCTAATTCAACAAATTGAACAAAAATGTAAGGTATTAAATGCATTGTTGGAATTGCCGGAAAATAAGGGTGCAAAAAGGGTGAATTTATCTCAGCCAGATCTGCCAATTGTCAGTTAATTTAAGGCTTTCAGATGCACTCCTATTTTGAAGAAAATGCAAAGAAATTTTTCATAATTTAAATTAATTAAAAGATCGTGTCGGTGTTTGATTGGTTACTACTTAATGCCTACTTTTACGTAATCAGAAAGCATTAACTTTAACTCTCAACTTGAGGGTTAAGGCTAGGGAAGAGGCGCAAATTGGCAACACCGCAAAATTACTTGGCTGTAATTAAAGTCGTTGGCATTGGTGGCGGCGGAGTTAATGCAGTTAACAGAATGATTGATGTTGGGTTAAAAGGTGTTGAGTTCATAGCCATAAACACTGATGCACAAGCATTACTTATGTCGGATGCAGATGTGAAATTAGATATTGGTAGAAAATTAACTAGAGGACTTGGTGCAGGAGCTGCGCCCGAAATTGGACGCCAAGCAGCACTTGATCATATTGATGAAATTGAAGAAGTTTTACGTGGTGCGGATATGGTTTTTGTAACTGCAGGTGAAGGTGGCGGAACAGGAACCGGTGGTGCGCCAATAGTTGCAAAAGTTGCAAAAGATTTAGGCGCATTAACTGTTGGTGTTGTTACCAAGCCTTTTACTTTTGAGGGCAAAAGAAGAACTGCGCAAGCTGAAGAAGGAATTGAAAATTTAAGAACTGAGGTTGACACATTAATTGTAATTCCTAATGATCGTTTGCTTGCAATATCGGATCGTTCGATCAGTGCATTAGAGGCATTTAAAACTGCAGATCAAGTTTTACTCTCTGGTGTTCAGGGAATTACCGATCTAATTACGACTCCTGGTTTGATTAATTTAGATTTTGCTGATGTAAAAAGTGTAATGGCTGGTGCAGGTTCGGCATTAATGGGAATCGGATCAGCAAGGGGAGAGGCACGATCAATAAGAGCGGCTGAGTTAGCAATTTCGAGCCCACTTCTTGAAGCTTCAATTGATGGTGCACACGGCGTATTGCTCTCTATTGCAGGTGGATCAGATTTGGGATTATTTGAAATATCTGAAGCCGCAGAGATGGTGGCCAAATCGGCTCACCCAGATGCGAACATAATTTATGGAACAGTAATTGATGATGCGTTAGGTGATGAGGTTCGCGTAACTGTTATTGCCGCAGGTTTTGATGGTGGTCAACCTAAGCGAGTATCAATGCCAGTAATTGATACTGCAACTATTAGTGGCGAAGCAGATCCAATTGCTGCAAATGATCCCATAGCGGTGGCGTTAGATATGGGTATCGATAACTCCGATCGTCCTAAAAAACGAATTACTTTTGAAGACCTGGTAGCTGAAGACGAAATCGATATACCTGATTTCATGCGGTAGAAGCCTTTATGGCTCGACTGCTTTTTACCGCTAAGGATTTTGGCTCACTTGCTGATCCTTTATATCCATCTACCACTAAAAAATTAGAGGATCTAATTGGAATGCCCGTGCAATATATGCAACAGAGCCACAGTAATAATGTTTCAGTTGTTTCCAAGATAGGTCTACTTCAAGCAGATACCGATTCACTGATAAGCCCCAGCAAGGAGTTTGCTCTAGCGGTAAGAGTTGCAGATTGCATGCCTTTACTTTTGTATTCAAAAAATGTAGTAGCAGCGGTACATGTCGGTCGAAAGGGTTTACTCAATGAGGTGGCCCTAAAGACTGTTGAGAAAATGAAAACCCTAAGCAGTGAACAGATTACTGGGGTGGTTGGTCCACATATTTGTGGTGATTGCTATGAAGTAGGTGAGCAGATGGCTACACAAATACACCAAACCCATCCGGCAACTGGTGGCAAGAAGAATTACCTCAATCTTTTTGCAGGTCTTAAGGAGCAGCTGGTCGGGATTCCTGTTGAGAATATGAATATTTGTACTATGGAAAATCAAAGGTATTTTTCATACCGGGCTAGAAAAGATGATGCTCGTCAGGTTGGGGTTATCGCCCTATGAATCGCAAAGTAGAAATTAGAAATAATCTAGAGAGCGTAAAGGAGAGAATTGCAGTTGCGGCCCAAAAGGCGCAGAGAGATTTAGCTGATATCACTCTGGTAGTTGTTACTAAAACCTTTGAGATCGGCGATCTTGAAATTTTATACGAGCTAGGAGAGCGCGAATTTGGTGAGAACCGAGATCAAGAGGCCAGTAAAAAAGTAGAGCAGCTTCCTGATGATATAAATTGGCATTTTCAGGGGCAAATTCAAAGCAATAAATTAAGATCTATTTGCAAGTGGGCAGATTTTATACATTCAGTTGATCAAATTAAATACGCCCAAATTATTTCTGACCAATGTCAGACAAAGCCAAAGTCTATTTTTTTGCAGGTATCACTAGATACCCCTGTTGAATCTAGAGGAGGAGTAGACCCAATTAAATTGGAGAATTTAGCCTCAGATATATCTGAGCTACCGGGGGTCTTTATTGCAGGGCTTATGGCTGTTGCACCGGTAGATAATGAAGGAGCTCAAGCCTTTAAGAGAGTTCAGATGATTCACAGTAATTTTAAACATAGATTTGCTCAGGCCAAGTTTCTCTCTGCTGGCATGAGCGGTGACTTTGAAACAGCAGTTTTATACGGTGCGACACATCTTCGAATAGGTAGTTCAATCCTCGGAAATAGGTAGTTGAACTAATAACATTTGGGTATGGCTAGTGCTTTCAAAAAAGTCGCAGGTTACCTCGGACTTATGGATGAGGAAGAGTTGGATCATGGAACAAATCAACCTGCACAACGTTCACCAAGACTTGTAAGGTCAGAAAAAAAAGGCGCCACTCATTCAAATGTTGAATTATTACCTCATGCCGATTCCAATAAAATTATGGATCATATAATTTCTTTAACACCAAGAACTTACAGTGAGGCAAGATTAATCGGTGAACATTATCGCCAAGGCAAACCGGTAATTATGAATCTAAGCGACATGGAAGAGACAGAGCGCAAGCGTTTAGTGGACTTTGCATCTGGTTTAGTTTTTGGCCACCATGGCAGTATTGAACGAGTAACGCCAAAGGTTTTTTTGCTGACACCGCCAAATGTTTCAGTAAGTGTTGAGGATAAGAACTCAGCTGCACAAGCTAGTTTTTTTAATCAAAGCTAATTCACCTTCAGTGTTGTTATGGGATTGATACTTAACTTAATCTATTGGCTTTTAAACATTTTTTTGTTTGCATTAGTTGCGCGTTTGATTTTAGATTATGTTCGAATGTTTAAACCTGATTGGAGACCAAAAGGCGCAGTTTTAGCTGCTGCCGAATTAGTCTATTCATTAACTGACAAACCATTAGCATTCACAAGACAATTCGTTCCACCCTTACAACTGGGAGGAATTGCCCTGGATTTATCTTTTATAGTTGTCTTTTTTGTAGTGCAATTATTAATTAGGCTAGTGGTAATTCTTTAAATACTTTTTTGTAGTTTTAATCCAAGCCCTAACTCGTTTGTTGCCGGCTTTTCATCTGCGACTTGATTCATTTTAGTAGCCAGAACTTCAGCACTAATTTCATTTTGAGCAGAATTAATCGCATCGGCTAACTCCTTTGGAGCACTCCAAGTAACAATAATTCGATCACTAACGTCAAGACCAATGTTTTTTCGTTCTTCTTGTATTGCCCTAATAGCTTCTCGGATTAAACCAAGTCTTACTAGCTCTGGAGTTAGCTCAAGATCTAATGCCAAACTTTCACCGTTATGAGATGAAACCGACCAGCCAGTTCTTGGCGTTTCAGTAATGACTAAGTCATCAATATCGATTGTAAAAATCTTAGGGGAGCCTGAAACATCAACAGTTAAGTCATAGTTATTACTCACTCTTAACTGTTTGACCATAGCAACAGCATCTATTGAAGATATTTGCTTGGCGATTGCCTGCACATCTGCGCCATACTTTGTTCCTAAAGTCCTAAAATTTGCTTTAACGGAAATATCAACCAAATCTTTTCCAGCAACATGGACCCCATCTAGCGCAAGAATGTTAAGTTCTTCAGAAATATGATTTCTAATTTCATCTGAGATTAACTCCCATCCTGGTGCTGAAACCAAGGCTCGCGAGAGGGGCTGTCTAATCTTTACACCCGATTCAGCACGGGCCGCTCTACCAAGCTCGACAAGCCGGCGGGAGAGGGAAACTGATGCAGAAAGTCCATCATCGATTAATTCAGCTGATGACTTAGGAAAATTTGAGAGGTGAACTGACTCAGGTTGATCACTTTCAGCAACTCGAATCAAGGTTTGCCAGACATGCTCAGAGATAAAGGGAACCATTGGCGCCAATAGAAGAGTTAGATTCTTCAAGCAAAAATATAGTGTGTTTAACGCGCTCTCATCGCCATCCCAAAATCTACGTCGAGATCTACGTACATACCAGTTTGATAAATCATCAATAAATGAAGCAATCAACGAGCCTGCGGTTTGGGAATCAAAATTTTCTAAAGCAAAGTCAACATCTCTAATTAATTTGTTTAGCTCAGAAATAATCCACCGATCCATTAATGTCAGATCACTAGAAAGCTCTGAAACAACAAAATTTGAGGCATTTGCATAAAGTGTGAAGAAAGAAATTGTGTTCCAGTAGGTCAAAAGAGTTTTTCTGACAACATCTGTTATTGCATCATGGCCAACTCGCCTTGCACTCCAGGGTGAACCTGCTGCCAGCATGTACCAACGAACTGCATCTGCGCCATGCTGATCCATTAAAGGTATTGGCTCTAAAACATTTCCAAGATGCTTACTCATTTTCCTGCCATCTTTATCCAAAATATGTCCAAGGCATAGAACTGTTTTATACGATGACTTATCAAATACCAAAGTTCCGATGGTCATCAAGGTATAAAACCAACCTCTAGTCTGATCGATGGCCTCGCAAATAAAGTCGGCAGGATATGCCGAATTGAATTGATCGGCAGAGCCTTTTTTGTGCGGGTATCCCCATTGAGCAAATGGCATTGCACCCGAGTCATACCAACAATCAATTACCTCAGAAACTCTACTCATGATCGCTGAACATTCAGTGCACTTAAACTTAACATCATCGACAAATGGCCGATGAGGATCGAGCTTACTTAGTTCTGTTCCAGATAACTCGCCTAATTCAGAGAGAGAGCCAACACAAATTTCATGATCATTTTCGCATCTCCAAATTGGCAGGGGCGTGCCCCAATATCTATTTCGAGAGACCGCCCAATCAATATTGTTGTTTAACCAATCACCGAATCGACCAGTCTTTATTGTTTCTGGATGCCAATCAGTTTTTGAGTTCTCTCTAAGCAGCTCTTGCTTAATTACCGTCGTTTTAACATACCAAGAAGGTTGGGCGTAATACATAAGCGCAGTGTGACAACGCCAGCAGTGCGGGTAAGAGTGCTCAAATTGCGAATTTTTAAACATCAGCCCACGAGATTTAAGATCCTTAATCAAATCTTTATCTGCATCTTTGAAAAATTTACCACCAACTAGCCCAATTTGATTCTGAAAGTGGCCATCTGGGTTTATGGGATTTACAACCACCAGGCCGTACCGGCGACATACCTCTAAGTCATCTGCACCAAATGCAGGTGCTTGATGAACTAGTCCAGTGCCGTCTTCGGTTGTTACATAATCGGCAAGCACTACAAAGTGAGCATTTGCAATTTCAATAAGTTCAAATGGTCGTTGGTACTTTGTATGCTCTAGCTCTGATCCGTTAAAGGTGGCAATAACTTTTCGGTCTTCGCCTAGAACCGAGGCTAGATCAGAAGCCACCACTAATCGCTCAGTTTTGTGCTCGTTTGTTATCTCAATAACCTGATATTCAACTTTTGGGTTAACAGCAACGGCTGTATTAGAGACTAAGGTCCAGGGCGTTGTAGTCCATACTAATAAGCTAGCCTTTAATTCTGCTAACTTTCCGGAAAGCGCAGGTAGGCGAACATAAACTGAAGGGTCTTTAATAGTTTCATACCCTTGTGCTAATTCGTGATCGGATAAGCCAGTACCGCACCTTGGGCAATATGGCGCCACGCGATGATCCTGAACTAACAAACCTTTTTTCCAGATTTGTTGTAACGACCACCAGACGCTCGCAATATATTCTGGCGACATAGTCCAATAAGCATCATCAAAGTCAACCCAAAAACCCATGCGTCTGGTCATTTCAGTGAACTCGCCGACATGTCGCTGAACCGACTCTTTACATTTTTGATTAAAAGCCGCTACGCCATATTTTTCAATATCTGATTTACCAGAGAACCCCAATTCTTTTTCCACTGCAATTTCAACTGGTAAACCGTGGCAATCCCAACCAGCCTTTCGAATTACCTGTTTGCCTTTCATTGTTTGAAAGCGTGGAAATAAATCCTTAAAAACCCTTGCTTCAATGTGATGAGTACCAGGCTTACCATTTGCCGTTGGTGGACCTTCGTAAAAACTCCAGCGTTTTGCACCGTTTCGATTCTCAACAGACTTTTCAAAAATTTGATTTTTTGACCAGAAATCTAAAATGCCCTTTTCCATTGAAGGGAGATCTATTTGCGCAGGCAGACTATTAATTTCGCGCTTTGGGCTCATACTCACCCTGCATTCTAACGCGGAGAATATGGTTTTCCAGAACTCCTTTTTATGAGCGGGGGTGGCGGTTGGTAATTAGTTCAGCCAAGCCATAATCTTTGCCCCTCCGGGGGGTATTGTGGCTATTCGTAAGTTATTTAAGAAAAGTGCATCAAAGAGCACAAAGTCAGCAAGGAAGAAGAACACTAAGAGTCCAGCAAAAAAGATGGCAAAGAAAGCGCCGGCTAAGAAGGCCTCTTCGAATAAAGCTGCAAAAAAGCCAGTAAAGAAAATTGCAAAGAGATCTGCAAACATAGTAAAACCACAGTTGGCAAAAAAACCTCTTGGTAAAAAAGCTCCTGGAAAGCCATTTCCAGCAAAGCTACAAACATCTACATCTGGTTCCTCGACCACCATCTCGGTGACTTCAACAATTCCAAACACCAATGCATTACCAGTTGTTGAAGAGCGCAGATTGGTAATGCTTCCACCACCAAAGCCGGTTATTAAGTCTAAAAAAGCAGCAGCGCTTAAACCAATTAAGTCTGCACCTGCCCCACTAGTAGTTCAGGCTGAGGAGATAGCTTGGAATGCGACTGAACTAAAGAATATGAAGGCCGAGTTATCAAAAGATTTAGTTAGATTGCGTAAAGAATTAGAAATTGCTGAAGCTGAAATGGAAGATCTTGTTGAAGCAGCAGGCGTTGGTGCTGGAGATGACCAGGCGGATGCAGGAGCAAAAACTTTTGAACGAGAACATGAGATGTCTTTGGTTTATAACGCTAGAGACATGGTGGAGCAAACAGAAAGAGCACTAGAGAGAATTACTAACAAAAGTTATGGAAAGTGTGAGGAGTGTGGAAACTTTATTGGAAAGGCTAGATTGCAAGTTTTTCCAAGAGCAACACTATGTATGGTATGCAAACAAAAAGAGGAACGACGCTGAACTTAACTCAGCGCAAGTGGTTAGCGGCAACCGCCCTAATTATTTTTGCCTTGGACTACTCGTCAAAAGAGCTAGCGTTAAATGTTTTGGCAGATGGCCCAGTAAAGGTTTTAGGTTCTTTCTTGCAACTAAAACTTGTATTTAATTCTGGTGCTGCCTTCAACTTAGCCTCGAATGCGACAATATTGCTATCAACTTTTGCAATGATTGTTGCTGCTGCAATTTTTTACTATGGGCGAAAAGTAACATCTACTAAATGGGCTGTCGCATTAGGTTTAGCATTAGGTGGGATATTTGGGAACCTTTCTGATCGAATATTTCGAACACCAGGTGGTTTGAAAGGTGAAGTTGTTGATTGGATACAACTTCCAAATTGGCCAATTTTTAATGTTGCAGATATGTCAGTAGTGAGTGCAGCAATACTAATTACATACTTGAGTTGGAAAAATGTGCCCTTTGCAAAGGATAGGGACCTCAAGTGAATAGTCGAGAGGTAAGAAATCTTTCTATTCCTGAAGGTCTAAACCAAGAGCGAATTGATGTGGCAATCTCAAGGTTGCTTGGCCTATCACGAAATGTAGTAGTGGGATTAATTGAATCTGGTAATATTTTAAAATCAGGGGAACCAGTTGGAAAATCAGACAAAGTTATGACCGGTGAATTAGTTGAGATAAGACTTCCAGAAGTAAAAGGTGAACCAAAACTGGTAGCAACACCAATAGATGGTTTAAAAGTTATTTATGACGATGAATTTCTAATAGTTATTGATAAACCAGTTGGAATAGCTGCGCATCCAAGCCCTGGATGGCAAGGTCCAACCGTGGTAGGTGCAATTTTCGCTGCCGGCTATCAACTAGCTACATCTGGTTCAGCTGAAAGGCAAGGCGTTGTTCACCGGTTAGATGTTGGCACAACTGGGTTGATGGTGGTAGCAAAAAATGAAATCGCATATTCAAGTTTGAAGGATCAATTTAGAAATAGGAGTGTGTCCAAGATTTACCATGCATTAGTTCAAGGACATATGGATCCAACTGTTGGGACAATTGATGCTCCTATCGATAGGCATCCTCGAGAAGATTATCGGTTTGCTGTAGTTGCAAATGGAAAGCCAAGCATTACTCACTACAAAATCTTAGAAGTATTTCCGGCTGTAACGTTGCTAGAAATTGAATTAGAGACTGGCCGGACACATCAGATAAGGGTTCACTTTTCGGCATTGCACCATCCATTAGTTGGAGATTTAACTTATGGATCAGATCCTGTTTTAGCTCAAAAATTGAAGGTGTCTAGGCCGTGGCTACATGCAATGCACCTATCTTTTACTCACCCAGGCAGTGGGCAGCAAATATCCTTTTCATGCGATTACCCTGAGGATCTGACACGCTCACTTGCCCTACTTTCGGATTTTGCTCGTTAGAAATGTAGGTCAGTAGTAATCTCACCACCGATGTCTAACTCACCTAAAAACTCCAGCAACTCAGATAATTTTGTGCATCTTCATGTGCATACTGAATATTCGATGTTAGATGGTGCTGCAAAAATAACAGAGTTAGTTGAAGAGGTTGCAAAGCAGGGTATGCCAGCTATTGCAATGACTGATCACGGAAATGTATTTGGGGCTTATGAGTTTTATAAATCTGCAAAATCAGCCAATGTTAAGCCAATCATTGGAATTGAAGCCTATGTTGCCCCCGAATCTAGATTTGATAAGCGAAGAGTTAAATGGGCAGATGGCGGAGAAGATGATGTCTCAGCCGGCGGTGCTTACACCCATATGACACTGCTGGCTCAAAACAATCAAGGATTATCTAATCTATTCAAGCTATCTTCATTAGCATCTCTTGAAGGTTTCTATTACAAACCACGTGTTGATAGGGAATTACTTTCAAAGTATGCAGCAGGATTAATTGGTACAACTGGATGCGCCGGTGGCGAGATTCAAACTCGCTTAAGAATGGGAGCCTACGAAGAAGCCAAAAAAGCTGCCAGTGAGATGAAGGATATTTTTGGGGCTGAGAATTATTTTCTTGAGTTAATGGATCACTCAATTGATATTGAGAAGAGAGTATTTACTGACTTACTAAGACTAGGGAAAGATTTAAATTTACCGCCATTAGCCACAAATGACCTGCACTATACATTTCATAATGATGCAGCCGCTCACGAAGTGCTTTTATGCATTCAGTCTGGTTCTACGCTAGCAGATCCAAAGCGGTTTAAATTTGAAAATTCTGAGTTTTATCTAAAGACAGCATCCCAGATGCGAGCACTCTTCAAAGATATACCAGAATCTTGCGACAACACTTTAATAATTGCTGAACGTTGCGATATAACTATGCGCGAGGGTGAGAACTTATTACCTCGATTTGAAGTTCCTGCAGGTGAAACAGAAGATAGTTGGTTGGTAAAAGTTGCAAACAAAGGTTTAGCTGAAAAATTAAACAGCAATATTCCAGTTGAATACCAAGAACGCCTAAATTTTGAGTTAGATGTAATGATTAAAATGGGATTTCCAGGATACTTCTTAGTTGTCTCTGATTTGTGCTCTCATGCAAGAAAAGTTGGAATTAGAGTTGGACCAGGTCGCGGCTCAGCCGCTGGTTCATTAGTTTCTTACGCCTTAGGAATCACTGGCTTAGATCCAATAAAATTCGGATTGTTATTTGAGAGGTTTCTAAATCCAGAGCGTATTTCTATGCCCGATATTGATTTAGATTTTGATGAACGAAGAAGATCAGAAATGATCCAATATGCAACAACTAAATATGGTGATGATCGAGTTGCGCAGATTATTACTTACGGAACCATTAAATCTAAGCAAGCAATCAAAGATTCAACCAGAGTATTGGGATATCCATATGCTCTCGGAGAAAGGCTTACCAAATCATTGCCACCTTCTGTAATGGGAAAAGACATATCTCTCAGTGGAATCTTTGATGTTGAAGATGATAGATATTCAGAGGCTTCTGAATTTAGGAATTTATATATTAGTGATATTGATTCTAAAAAAATTGTTGACACTGCACGAGGAATTGAAGGATTAAAGCGCCAGTGGGGAGTTCATGCAGCTGGCGTAATTTTAAGTAAAGAACCATTATTAGATGTAATTCCTATTCATCGTAGAGAGGCCGATGGTGCGGTAATTACCCAGTTTGATATGGGAGCGTGTGAGGCAATCGGTCTTCTAAAAATGGACTTTCTAGGACTTAGAAACTTATCTGTTCTCGATGATTGTTTGGTAAACATAGAAAAGAATTTAGGTAGGAAAGTTGTGCTTGAAGAATTGCCACTAAAGGATACGAAAACTTTTGAACTGCTTTCAAGAGGAGATACTTTAGGAGTATTTCAGTTAGATAGTGCGCCAATTAGAGCCCTGCTCCGCTCTATGGCTCCAGATAGTTTTGAGGATATCTCTGCGGTGATTGCACTTTATCGACCAGGTCCAATGGGTGAGGACTCGCATAATAAGTATGCAGATTACAAGAATCGTCGTAAAGCTCCTATTGCAATCCACGCTGAACTAGAGGAGCCACTAAATGAAATTTTGAAAGATACTTATGGACTAATTGTTTATCAAGAGCAGGTGCTAGCAATTGCCCGAAAAGTTGCTGGGTTTACCCTCGGCAGAGCGGATTTATTAAGAAAGGCGATGGGAAAAAAGAACAAAGAAATTCTTGATAAAGAACGAGTTCACTTTGAACAAGGTATGAAGTCAAATGGATTTTCAGAAGATGCAATAGAAAAGCTTTGGCAAACACTTATCCCGTTCTCTGATTATGCTTTTAATCGAGCACACAGCGCAGGATATGGATTGCTCTCTTTTTGGACTGCTTATTTGAAAGCAAATTATCCAACTGAATACATGGCTGCCCTACTAACTAGCGTTAGAGATGATAAAGATAAGAGTGCTCTATATTTGAACGAATGTAGGCGAATGGGGATAAAGGTTTTACCTCCCGATGTAAACGAGTCAGACTCTGAATATACCCCGATAGGTGAAGACATCCGATTTGGGCTTACTGCCATAAGAAACGTTGGAGAAAATGTTGTTGCGTCAATAATTAAGAACAGAATTGATAAGGATAGATATCTAAACTTTGGTGATTTTTTATCGAAAGTAGATTCAATTGTTTGTAATAAGAAAAGCATTGAGTCACTTATCAAAGCTGGTGCATTTGACTCCTTAGGGCACACACGAAGGGGATTAATGATGGTCTATCCAGAAGCCTTGGATGCAATTTCTGAAACCAAGCGAGCTGAATCAATTGGCCAATTCGATCTTTTTGGTGGCAGTACTGCAACAACCTCTGTTAGTGGAGTAAAGCTTGATATTCCAACTACTGAGTGGGACAAAATGGTTTTGCTTGGTTATGAAAGAGAAATGCTTGGATTATATGTTTCGGATCATCCACTACTTGGAGTAGAACATGTCTTAAAGAGCGTATCTGACTTTACGATTAGCCAAATTTCTGAGGTTGGGCATGATCAAGTAATTACAATCTGCGGATTGATAACTCAAATTCAACGAAAAGTATCTAAGCAAGGAGCACCTTGGGCAATAGTTACTGTCGAAGATCTAGAAGGTGCAATCGATGTACTATTTTTCGCAAATTCTTATTCAACTCATGGCGTTAATTTGGTCGAAGATAGGATTGTTGCGATAAGAGGCAGAGTAGATAAAAGAGAGGAACAGCCAAGAGTTTCAGCGTTGGATTTAAGCATTCCAGATTTGAATATTGTGCCAACTGGCCCCTTTTTGATCTCTATGGAAATGGCAAGGTGTACTCCACAAGTTATTGATCGAGTAAAGGAAATTCTGCGTTCACATCCAGGTGGTCGGGAAGTTCATTTGAGATTGGCAGACGGGGGGAAAAATACAATACTGAAATTAGATGAAGCTTTGAAAGTTACTTCTTCGCCAAGTCTTAGTGCTGATTTAAAAACGGTACTTGGTCCAGATTGCCTGGTAGGTTGAACGAAATATTTGATTTAGGTTAATTTTCAAAGAAGTACTTCATATAAGAATTTAAGCGGGATATATTAGATACGCTCATAGGGATTTGCCAATTACGCGGATAAAACTATAAGTAACGAAACAGTGGGCGACTAAGGCACAATAAGCACATGAATAAGGCACTGATGTCCCTTACTGAATTTAGGCAGTTCGCCGCAACTCATAACGTTATTCCTGTTGCACGAAAACTCACCGGTTCGAAAGAGACTCCACTTTCAATTTATAGCAAACTAGCAAACCACAGACCGGGAACTTTTCTTCTTGAATCAGCTGAAGCAGGAATTTGGGCACGGTACTCTTTTATTGGTGTAAATAGCGAAGCGACCTTAACTGAATCCAAAGGGCTGGCAGTCTGGAGTGGCGTAATGCCGGCTGGGGCTCCGTTTGGTATTGATCCACTATCAGCACTAAGAGTTTCTACACTGCATCTTCGCTCACCTAAGTTGAATGATTTACCACCATTAACTGGTGGATTAGTTGGTTACTTAGGATACGAAATTGTTAGGCGCCTAGAAAAATTACCAACTCACACTAAAGAAGATATTGATATTCCAGAAATTGCAATGATGCTTACCTCAGATCTAGCTGTGTACGATCATCAGGAAGAAGCAGTAACCTTAATCGCAAATGCAATTAATTGGGATGGCAGTAATGAGCGAATTGATGAAGCATATGAAAATGCAATAATTCGTCTAGATAAGATGGAGAGAGATTTAGCAGAAAAAGAGCCACCAAACTTTCTAGCAATTCCAGGGCGATTAGACCCTATTTATTCCAGGAATACAACAGATAGCGAGTACACCTCCAAAGTTGAATTAATTAAAGAAGAAATTAAATCAGGAGAAGCTTTTCAAGTTGTTTTATCGCAAAGATTTTCGATGCCAGTTGAATCAGATCCTTTTGATTTATATCGAGTACTTAGGGATCAAAATCCAAGTCCATATATGTATTTATTTAAGTTTGAAGATGGCCTATCTGTTGTTGGATCAAGCCCTGAAGCACTAGTTAAAGTTACTTCAGATAAGGTAATGATTCACCCAATTGCAGGCACTAGAGCAAGAAGTAATGATTCAAAGATAGATGAGGACATAGCTAAAGAATTGCTTTCTGATCCGAAAGAGCGAGCAGAACACCTAATGTTGGTTGACTTAGGTAGAAATGATTTAGGTCGAGTATGCCAGCCTGGTTCAGTTGAGGTAACTGAGTTCATGCAGATAGAGAAGTATTCTCATGTAATGCATATTGTTTCGACGGTAATTGGTAAGTTGCTTTCAAACAAGAAACCAATTGATGCATTATTTGCAGTTTTCCCAGCTGGAACACTTTCTGGTGCTCCCAAACCACGAGCAATGGAAATAATTGAAGAAAATGAAATTAATACACGTGGAATCTATGGTGGAACAATTGGCTATCTAGATTTTACGGGGAACATTGATACTTGTATTGCTATCCGTACTGCGGTTATAAAAGATAATGTGGCTTATGTACAGGCAGGGGCAGGAATTGTTGCTGATTCAAATCCTAAAGCCGAGAATCAAGAGTGTATAAATAAAGCAGCAGCTGTCTTAGGTGCAATTGCAACCTCTAATAGAATGATATCTACTAAATGAAATCATCATTAGTGGGAGTTTTTTTACTCATCATTTTCGCTATTTACTTGATAATCAAGTTAAGTAAGCGCTCTAGATCTCAACGATATGAACCAAAAGCTAAAAGCACTTGGAATCTACTTTCTGAGGGAAAGGATCCAACTGATGGAAAGCAATAGTGCGCTAAGTGAAATCATTGAAGGTGTTCTCGCAGATGTTAATAATAGGCTGGTTCCAATATCAATTTTAGAAAAGCAGTTAGACCAAGCACCAGTCTTGCGAGATGCTTATTCGGCATTGAGCAAGAAAGGACTTAGTTTAATTGCAGAGGTGAAGCGATCATCACCTAGCAAGGGCGCGCTTGCAACTATTTCTAATCCGGTTGAGTTAGCTAACTCCTATCAGGCCGGTGGAGCCGAGATCATAAGTATTTTGACTGAAGAACGAAGGTTTAAGGGGAGTATTTCAGATCTTGTCTCAGTAAGAAGTGCCGTGAGTATCCCAGTTCTACGAAAAGATTTCATAGTCACAGAATTCCAAGTGTATGAATCTAGAATTATCGGTAGTGATTTATTACTACTTATAGTTGCTGGCTTATCAAAGTCTCAATTAAAGGATTACTTTCAGTTGGCTACTGGCCTTGGAATGCAGGTCTTAGTGGAAGTACATGATTTGTCGGAAGTGGAGTTGGCCCTTGAGATTGATAGCAAAATAATTGGCGTCAATTGCCGGAATCTTAAGACTTTAGAGATTGATAAAACTGCCTTTGATTTGATTCTGCCAAGGTTGCCAGAGAATGTGCTTAAAGTTGCCGAATCAGGGATCTCGACTCGAGATGAGGTGGAGAAAATTGAATCACTTGGAGCCGATGCCATTTTGGTAGGCGAGACTCTTGTTAAGTCAGGTAATCCAGTTCATACGATAAAAGAACTACTCAATCGCTAGATTTCCAATAAACTTCACTAATGGCTAAAGATAAAATTCAGGATTTTGAATCAAAGGTTTTGGGACACTTTGGGTCTTATGGTGGACGTTTTGTTCCAGAAGCGTTAATTGCTGCATTAGATAAATTAGCTGAAGCTCATAGACAGGCTCAGTCAGATCCTGAGTTTCATGCTGAACTAAATCAATTACATAAAACCTATACAGGTAGGCCAAGTATTTTGACTGATGCAAAGAGATTTTCGCAGTATGCAGGGGGAGCGAGAATTTTATTAAAGCGCGAGGATTTAAATCACACTGGCAGTCATAAAATAAACAATGTGTTGGGTCAAGCTCTATTGACTAAGCGAATGGGAAAGAAAAGAATTATTGCAGAGACTGGCGCTGGCCAACATGGAGTTGCTTCTGCTACCGCTGCTGCTTTATTTGGTTTGGAATGTGTTGTTTACATGGGAGAGGCCGATACCAAACGCCAAGCATTAAATGTGGCAAGAATGAAGTTACTAGGAGCTGAGGTTGTCCCAGTTACTCAAGGATCTAAAACACTCAAAGATGCTATAAATGAAGCAATGCGAGACTGGGTTACTAATGTTGAAACTACACATTATTTGCTTGGAACTGTGGCCGGACCTCACCCATTTCCAACTATTGTTAGAGATTTTCAAAGAATAATTGGAGTAGAGGCTAGAGAACAAGTATTGGAATTAACCGGAAAACTTCCAGATGCTGTTCTTGCCTGTGTTGGTGGTGGATCAAATGCGATTGGTATTTTCCATCCATTTATTGAAGATGCATCAGTGAGATTGATTGGGCTAGAAGCTGGTGGAAAAGGTATTGAGACAGGATTACATGCTGCAACAATTTCAGGAGGATCTCCTGGTGTACTGCATGGCACTCGTTCTTATGTATTGCAAGATAAGGATGGACAGACAGTTGAATCACATTCAATTTCTGCCGGACTTGATTACCCTGGAGTTGGCCCTGAACATGCCTATCTAAATGATTTAGGTCGAGCAGAGTATCGACCAATTACTGATGATCAAGCAATGTATGCATTCTCTTTGCTTTGTAAATCAGAAGGAATAATTCCTGCGATAGAGACTGCGCATGCACTTGCGGGTGCGCTAGAAATTGGAAATGAACTAGGTAAAGAAGCAACTTTGTTGATAAATCTTTCGGGTAGGGGCGATAAAGATGTTCAAACCGCAGCAGATTATTTTGGATTACCGCTTTAATGTCTACCCCGCTTGAAAAACTCTTTACAAAAGCAAAAACAGAAAATCGTGCTCTGTTAATCGGGTATTTACCGGCAGGATTTCCTACTCAGAAAAAAGCTAAAAAAATTATTAAGGCAATGGTTTCCGGTGGTGTCGACGCGATTGAAATTGGCTATCCATACTCTGACCCCGTGATGGATGGACCTGTAATTCAAGCAGCCTCTGAAGAAGCGATTAAAAACGGAGCTGGCGTTGCTGAAGTTTTTGAGTTGTTACAAACAAGTGTTGAGCTAGGTGTGCCTTCGGTAATAATGAGCTACTGGAGTCCGATAGAAAAATATGGAACGACAGAATTTGCTCGTGAGGTTTCAAAGCGCGGCGGATCTGGTGTCATCACGCCGGATCTAACCTTTGAAGAATCAGATAGATGGAGATTAGAGTCAACCCAAAACTCATTAAATCGAATTTATGTAGTTGCACCAAGTAGTACAAAAGATCGTTTGGCTAAAGTAGCTAATGAATGCACAGGATTTGTTTATGCTGCAAGTTTGATGGGCGTAACTGGTACAAGAAGTTTAGTCTCAGCAAATGCTAAGCAATTAGTCGAACGGGTTAGATCAGTTTCAAATACCCCTGTTGCAGTAGGATTAGGCGTTTCCAATAAGGAGCAGGCAAAAGAGGTTGCAGTTTTTGCTGATGGCGTAATTGTGGGCTCCGCTTTTATTAAAGTTGTTCAAGAATTTGGAGCTGGACGAACTGGATTGAAGAAAGTAAAACAGCTGGCCGAATCACTATCAGAAGGGGTAAGAAGTGCAAGATAAATTTAAAAGCGCACAACCTTGGTTAACCCTTCTTTCTCGCTTGATTCTTGGTGGAGTATTAATAGTGGCAGGTGCATTAAAAATTGGAAATCTACAAAAATCTGCAATGTCAGTACGCGCTTACGAAATGCTTCCCATCTGGCTTGCGAATTTTTTCGGTTATGCCCTACCTTGGGTTGAAATAGGTATTGGTGCTCTGTTAATACTTGGAGTCGCTGTGCGGATTGTGGGAGCACTTGGCGCATTAATTATGCTGGGCTTCATAATTGCAATTGCTCAGGCATGGGCGCGTGGGTTAAGCATTGATTGCGGGTGCTTTGGCGGTGGAGGCACAATTGACCCAGAGGACACCAAATATCTATCCACAATCCTTAGGGACATTGGATTTCTTGCGCTTGGCGTTTTCTTATATTTCTACCCAAAGGGTAGATTTGCGTTAGATAAATAAGTTAAAAACCAAATAGGAGAGCAGACATGGCAACAAGTAGTAGCGGTGATAAGGGAACAAGAAATCTTGTAGTAATAATGGTGGCATTTATTGTCGTCGTTGGTGTTATTTTTTCAATAATTAGCAACCGTGCCAATTCAAACTACGAAATCCCTGCTGCTGTATCAGAGGCCGATGGTTACGGAATAGTTCTCAACCCTACGGCAACTCCTAAAATTGATGTTTATGTTGATTATCAATGTCCAGCCTGTCGATCTTTTGAAATTTTAAATGGGGGATATCTAAATGAGGTAATTGCTCAAAATAAGGCAAAGGTAGTTTTCCACCCAATGACATTTATTGGACCAGAATCAATTCTTGCAGCAAACGCTGCAGCATGCTCAGCTGATGAGAGTAAGTTTGTAGATATGAACCTAGCGCTGTTTCAAAATCAACCGTCAGGTGAGAATACGGGTAGATGGACAAATGATTCTTTGATAGCAATTGGCAATGCAGTCGGCATCACTAGCAACACCTTTAAAGAATGTATCAATGAAGGTAAGTATGTTAAGTGGACTAGAAACATTACAGTTGAATCTGGAAAAGCTAATGTAAATAGCACGCCAACTGTATTAGTAAATGGTAAACCACTGGATAGAAATACTGAGTACGGTGATCCAGTTAAGTTTAAGGCCGCATTGGCTGCAGCCGGTGTTCAGTAAATAAATTAAATTTAGAGGATTAACTTGATTCCAAGCCCAAGTTCTTCTGCACTTAGTATTGGACCGTTTACGGTTTATTACTATGCAATCTGCATAATTATTGGAATTGTGGTTGCAATTTTTATCGGCAAAAAAAGATATGCAGCAATGGGTGGCAATCCAGAGGATGTCTTAGAAGTATCAATATGGGCAGTTCCTTTTGGAATTATTGGTGGCCGGATTTACCACGTGATTTCTTCTCCTCAACAATATTTTGGCGAATCAGGAGAGCCACTTGATGCGCTTAAAATTTGGCAAGGTGGTTTAGGTATCTGGGGCGCGATATCACTTGGCGCCATAGGTGCTTACTTATATTTTCGAACTCACAGTACAACTCTTGAATTTGCAAAATTTTTAGATGCGCTAGCACCTGGGGTCGTTTTAGCACAAGCAATTGGGCGAATTGGAAATTGGTTTAATCAAGAATTATTTGGAAAACCAACTGAGCTTATTTGGGGACTGGAGATACAGGCAAGTAAACGACCAAACGGATATAAACAATTTGAGACATTCCACCCCACCTTCCTGTACGAATTAATTTGGTGTGTATTAGTAGCTCTTATTTTAGTAAAGCTTCCTTGGCTTTTGAAGAAAGTTCCAAAGCAATCTGGAGACTTGTTTGCGATCTATGTTTTGGGATACACAATTGGAAGATTATGGATCGAGGTGTTAAGAATTGATGATGCCAATCAGGTATTAGGCTTAAGAGTAAATATCTGGGTCTCAGCAGTGGTAATTGCATTAGCTTCTGCCTATCTAATTCGAAGTAATATACGCAGCCTTAAAGGTGTCAAAAAGGCTCTGTGAGATTTAGCAAGTTAGGATAAGTACATGGGTCTTGAAGAAGTTCAAATGCGAAACCTGGAACATCGCACCAATCGAACTGGGTGGTTAAGAGCTGCAGTATTGGGTTCAAATGATGGGTTAGTTTCTACCGCCAGTTTGATGATTGGTGTAGCAGCAGCAAGTAAGAGTGACCTACTGATTACTGCAGGTTTAGCTGGAATTGCAGCGGGCGCCATGTCGATGGCAGTGGGTGAGTATGTATCAGTTAAATCTCAAACAGATATAGAAAAAACAGATCGTGAAATTGAGATCAGACAATTAAAAGAAGACCCTGAGGGCGAGCTAGCTGAATTGATACAAATTTATACCGGTCGAGGTTTGTCTAAAGAGTTAGCAACTTCAGTAGCAAAAGCTCTCCACGAAAAAGATGCATTAGAAGCCCACCTACGAGATGAGTTAGGTCATTTTGATCACACAAAAGCTCGTCCAGTACAAGCTGGTATTGCTTCAGCCATTGCTTTTACCGCCGGAGGTGTAATCCCATTAATTGGTGCGCTCCTTGGCAATGAAAACAAGGTTCCGTTTATTCTTAGTTTTACAGCAATCGGTTTAATAGTTGCTGGGGTGATAAGCGCACGGATCGCCTCATCACCCATTTTAAAAACAACTGCACGTATTTTTGCTGGTGGCGCACTAGGGGTAGCTATTACCGCAGGGATTGGTTGGCTGGTCGGACTAACCGGAATTTAATCTGCCTGCTACAATTTGGTTAGATTATAAGCAGTTGGGCCATTGTTGTCCCGACCCATCATCGGGAGCGGCCACTTAATTGAGTAGCAAATCTCTTTTTTCGACAACCCCAAATGCACTTGGGTTATACGATCCTGCTAACGAGCACGATGCTTGCGGTGTTGCCATGGTTGCAACTTTAAATAATTTACCTTCACATGAAATTGTTTCTCAGGGATTAACTGCTCTTTGTAATTTAGAGCATAGAGGAGCATCTGGTGCAGAGCCAGATAGTGGTGATGGTGCAGGAATTTTGATACAAATTCCAGATAAATTTTATAGATCTGTCGTAGGTTTTGAACTACCAAAGGCTTCACTATATGCAACCGGAATTTTATTTATTAGCCAAGATGAGACCGATTATGAAAATGAAATTTCAAGAGTTGCGTTAGAAGAAGGATTAGAAGTATTAGGTTGGCGAGACTTACCAATTAATTCTAAACCTCTGGGCAAGACAGCACTCTCCGTTATGCCTATTTTTAAACAGATTTTTATCGTTGGCAAAGAAAATGAAGCCGACTTGGACCTGGAGCGAAAAGCTTATTGTTTAAGAAAGCGTATAGAACATAAATTAAAGATATATATCCCTTCATTATCAACTAGAACTATTGTTTACAAAGGAATGTTGACTACTGGTCAACTTGAAGTTTTTTTCCCTGATCTTTCAAATCCATTAGTTGAATCATCCTTAGCTCTTGTGCACTCTAGATTTTCTACCAACACATTCCCATCTTGGCCATTAGCTCATCCATATAGATATATAGCTCATAACGGGGAGATTAATACGGTAAAAGGAAACCGGAACTGGATGAGAGCGCGCGAGTCTTTACTGGAGAGTGAATTAATCCCAGGAGATTTAAAAAGGCTATTCCCAATAGTTGATAATTCTGGAAGTGACTCTGCTTCCTTTGATGAAGTATTAGAGCTTCTATATCTTGGCGGTAGATCTTTACCGCACGCAATGTTAATGATGATTCCAGAGGCTTGGGAGAATCATTCAACAATGCCGCAGAAGTTAAAGGACTTTTACTCTTACCACTCAACTTTGATGGAGCCATGGGATGGTCCAGCGTGCGTGACCTTTACTGATGGCAAACAGGTTGGTGCTGTGCTAGATAGAAATGGATTGCGACCATCACGATTTTGGGTAACAAGTGATGGACTAGTTGTACTTTCTAGTGAGGTTGGAGTTTTGGATTTTCCTCCAGAAAAAATTGTGCGAAAAGGTCGGCTGCAGCCAGGCAAAATGTTTTTGGTTGATATTGAAGAAGGGCGAATTATTGAAGATGAGGAGATCAAAAAAACACTCGCAAATTCTGCCCCCTATGCAGATTGGCTTCATGCTGGCTTAGTCAGATTAAGCGATCTGCCATCTAGAGAACATATCGTTTACCCGCACTCCTCTGTTGTCCGTAGACAAAGAGCATTTGGATACACAGAAGAAGAGATAAGAATCATTATTACACCGATGGCAAAGAATGGTTATGAACCGTTGGGCTCAATGGGAACAGATACGCCAATTGCTGCATTATCTGATAAGCCAAGATTGCTTTTTGATTATTTTGCTCAGTTATTTGCACAAGTCACGAATCCACCATTAGATGCCATTAGAGAAGAATTAGTTACCTCCCTGGGTAGTTCAATTGGTCCAGAATATAATCTTTTAGATCCAGGAGCAGCTTCCTGTCGACAAATATCATTACAGTTTCCAGTAATAGATAATGATGAGTTAGCAAAAATAATTCATGTTAATGCCGACGGTGATCAACCTGGTTTGGCTTCACATGTAGTTCGAGGCTTATTTAACATTGCCGGTGGTGGAAAATCTCTAGTAGCCAGAATTGAGGAGATTCGAAAGGAAGTATCGAAGGCAATCGAAGATGGGGCGAGAATAATTGTTTTATCTGATAGAGATGGCGATGCAGAAAATGCACCAATTCCATCTTTGCTTTTAACCTCAGCGGTACACCACCATTTGATTCGTGAGAAAAGTCGAACAAAGGTAGGACTAGTTGTTGAAAGCGGTGAGGTGCGCGAAGTTCATCATGTGGCGTTGCTAATTGGTTTTGGAGCAGCTGCTGTAAATCCATATTTAGCTATGGAAAGTGCGGAGGATTTAGTAAGACAGGGTGTAATTACAGGAATAACTCCAGAGAAAGCAGTACGTAATTTAATAAAGTCTTTAGGCAAAGGTGTGCTTAAAGTTATGTCCAAGATGGGAGTTTCAACTATTGCTTCCTACACAGGAGCACAAATCTTTGAAGCTATTGGATTATCTAAGGAAATAGTTGATGAATATTTTGTTGGCGTTACCTCTAGATTAGGTGGAGTAGGTATCGAATCGGTTGCACAAGAGACTATTCAAAGACACCACATTGCTTATCCACCAGGCGGAGAAATTCCAGGATCCAAGCGACTTCAAATAGGTGGGGAGTATCAGTGGCGTCGTGAAGGCGAACCACATCTGTTCGATCCTGAAACAGTTTTCACATTGCAGCATGCAACTAGAGCAAAGCGTTTTGATGTATTCAAGCGTTATACCGCAAGAGTAGATGATCAATCTAAGCGCTTGATGACATTAAGGGGATTGTTTACTTTTAAAGAAGGGCTACGAAAATCAATACCAATCGAAGCAGTTGAGCCGGTATCTGAAATCTTAAAAAGATTTGCAACTGGTGCGATGTCATATGGCTCAATTTCTCAAGAGGCACACGAAACTTTAGCGATTGCTATGAATCGAATTGGTGGTAAATCAAATACTGGAGAGGGCGGCGAGGATCCAGCAAGAAATATCCCTGAGATTAATGGTGATTCAAAACGTTCTGCAATTAAACAAGTTGCTAGCGGTAGGTTTGGTGTCACTAGTGAGTATCTTGTTAATGCTGATGATATTCAAATAAAGATGGCGCAGGGAGCAAAACCAGGTGAGGGAGGTCAGCTTCCTGGAAATAAGGTTTATCCATGGATTGCAAAGGTTAGATATTCAACTCCAGGAGTAGGACTTATCTCGCCACCACCACATCACGATATTTATTCAATCGAAGATTTAGCACAGTTAATTCATGACCTTAAGAATGCAAATAAGGATGCCCGGATTCACGTCAAGCTAGTTGCAGAGGTTGGAGTAGGAACGGTTGCAGCCGGTGTAAGTAAGGCCCATGCTGATGTTGTTCTAATTTCAGGCCATGATGGTGGAACCGGTGCTTCGCCATTAACATCTTTAAAACACGCTGGTGCACCTTGGGAGTTAGGTCTTGCTGAAACTCAACAAACATTAATTTTAAATGGTCTTCGAGATCGGATCGTTGTTCAAGTTGATGGCCAGATGAAAACCGGCCGCGATGTCGTAATAGCGGCGTTACTAGGTGCTGAGGAGTTTGGTTTTGCAACTGCACCATTGGTTGTATCCGGTTGCGTAATGATGAGAGTGTGCCATTTAGATACCTGCCCAGTTGGCGTAGCAACACAAAATCCAGAGCTAAGAAAGAAATTTACGGGAAAGCCTGAATTTGTTGAAACTTTTTTTGAGTATATTGCAGAAGAGGTTAGAGAGCTCCTGGCCCAACTTGGCTTTAAAAATCTAGAGGAGGCAATTGGGCAAGTGGAACTACTTGATACTAAAAACGCGATTGATCATTGGAAAGCAAATGGCTTGGATCTAAAACCATTATTAATCAGTCCAGAAAAGAATGCTCCTAGAAAAAATCTTTCTACTCAAGATCATGGGCTTTCATCTGCACTAGATAATAAATTAATTGATCTATCCCAAGTAGCTCTATCAAATCAAACTCCGATTAGATTGGAAGTTCCAATTCGAAATGTGAATAGAACTGTCGGCACAATGCTAGGAGCGGAGATCACTCGTAAGTTTGGTGGCTCTGGATTGCCTACCGACACGATAGATATCACTTTCCATGGTTCTGCCGGTCAGTCATTTGGTGCATTCATTCCAAGCGGCTTAACGCTAAGACTTTATGGCGATAGCAATGATTATGTTGGTAAGGGCTTATCAGGCGGTCGCATAATAATTAGGCCTGATGAACGAGCAACTTTTGAATCTAATCAAAATGTAATAGCTGGAAATGTAATTGGATATGGGGCAACCTCTGGCGAAATAATGATTGCTGGGGTTGTAGGCGAAAGGTTCTGTGTCAGAAATTCAGGTGCCATAGCGATTGTTGAAGGTGTTGGCGATCATGGCTGCGAATATATGACAGGTGGAACTGTAATCGTGCTTGGGAAAACAGGACGTAATTTTGCAGCGGGTATGTCTGGTGGGCGTGCATTTATTTTGGATTTAGATCACAGACTTGTTAATCCAGAGTTGGTCGATATTTTGTCTCTGCCTGAGGATCAAGAGGAGATGGTAAGGAAAAATATTTCTAAATTCTTTGCTGAGACTGGTTCAAAGATTGCAGGTGAATTATCTAAGAATTGGAGTGCAGATAAATCACGAATTTCTCTAGTGATGCCAAGGGATTATGCGCGAGTGTTGGAAGTTATGGCAAAGGCAGAACGGTCTGGTCTCTCGGTTGAGAGTGAAGTAGTGGCGGTGTTAAATGGCTGACCCAAAGGGTTTTTTGACAACTCCAAGAGAGCTTCCAAAGCGAAGACCTGTTGATGTACGTATTAAGGATTGGAAAGAGGTCTACCAAGAACAAGAGTTTTCTGATCTACAAAAACAAGCCGGCAGGTGCATGGATTGTGGTATTCCATTTTGCCACCAAGGATGTCCGCTCGGGAATCTCATTCCAGAATGGAATGATTTAATTTGGCGGGGGGAAAAATCTGAAGCGATAGATAGATTGCATGCTACAAATAATTTTCCAGAATTTACCGGAAGACTTTGCCCAGCTCCTTGCGAGACAGCTTGTGTGGTTGCGATTAACTCAGATGCTGTGACAATCAAACAGGTTGAACTACGAACCATCGAAGAGGCTTTCAAAGATAATCGAGTAGTTCCTTTAATCCCAGACAGATTATCTGGAAAAACTGTTGCAGTTATTGGTTCAGGTCCGGCTGGATTAGCAGCTGCACAACAATTAACTAGAGCAGGTCACACTGTGGCAGTTTATGAGCGCGCCGATAAAATTGGTGGGCTTTTAAGGTATGGAATTCCAGAGTTCAAAATGGAAAAATCAATTGTTGATCGCAGAATTAAGCAGATGGAGCAAGAAGGAACGCGATTTAGGACAAATGTAAGTATAGGAAAAGATATTTCAGGAAGTACGTTACGTAACAAATATGACGCAGTAGTAATTGCTATTGGTGCTACAAACTGGCGAGATTTAGCCATACCAGGGCGGGATGCAAAAGGAATTTATCAAGCGATGGAGTACTTGCCTTGGGGAAATAAACAATCGCTAGGTGAGCTAGATTCTGAACCAACTATAAATGCAGCTGGAAAGGATGTTGTGATTCTAGGTGGCGGTGATACGGGTGCTGATTGTTTAGGAACTGCAATTCGGCAAGGAGCAAAATCCATTACCCAGCTTGAAATTATGCCGCGACCAACTGAAGAGCGACCAAGTAATCAGCCATGGCCAACATACCCAATGATTTACCGAGTTAGCAGTGCACACGAAGAATCTGGTGAAAGATTGTATGCCGTTTCAACTCAAGAATTTATGAAAGATTCACTAGGAAATTTAACCGGCCTAAAACTAGTCGAAACAAAGTTTTTTGATGGAAAATTTGAGCAAGTTGTTGGAAGTGAAAAGATTATTCCGGCTGATTTAGTACTTTTGGCTATGGGGTTTACTGGACCAGAAAAATCAGAGATGCTTACTCAATTAGAGGTTGAGCTAGATGAGCGTGGAAATATTAAGCGAGATGAAGATTATGCAACTTCATCTGATGGCGTTTTTGTATGTGGTGATGCCGGACGTGGACAGTCTTTAATTGTCTGGGCGATTGCAGAGGGAAGAAGTGCAGCCGCAGCCGTTGACAAGTACTTGACTGGACACACGCAACTTCCTTTTCCAATTGAACCTTCAGCAAGACCATTAATGGTTTAGGGTCTAGGTATGCGTCGCGCAAAGATTGTTTGCACTATGGGTCCTGCGGTTGAGTCTGTTGAAAAAGTGACTGAGTTGATTAATGCCGGCATGAACATGGCTCGATTAAATCTTTCCCATGGAGGATATGAAGAGCATCAAGCGCGGTTAGATACCGTTAGATCTGTATCGAAGAAATTTAATAAGGCAGTTGCAATATTGGTTGATTTACAAGGGCCAAAGATAAGACTTGGCAGATTTTCAAATGGTCCGCATGAGCTTGCTGTTGGGGATAAATTTGTAATTACTACAGATGATATTTCTGGAACTAAAGACCGGGTCGGAACAACCTACAAGGGACTGCCAGGGGATTGCCGTAAGGACGATTTAATCATGATAGATGATGGAAAAGTATCTGTCAGAGTAGTTGAAGTTAAAGGCAGTGATGTAATCACGGAGGTAGTTCAGCCTGGGTCCGTTAGTAATAATAAAGGTATAAATCTTCCAGGAGTAGCAGTCTCAGTGCCTGCTTTATCTGAGAAAGATATTGCAGATTTAAGATGGGGATTAAAAGTAGGGGCTGATTTTATTGCACTGTCATTTGTAAGAAGCGCCGACGATATTAAAGGTGTTCATAAAGTGATGGATGAGGAAGGAATAAGAATTCCTATCATTGCCAAGATCGAAAAGCCTCAAGCTGTAGAAAATCTACAGGAAGTTGTTGATACATTTGATGGAATTATGGTGGCAAGAGGAGATCTTGGGGTAGAACTTCCAATTGAGGATGTACCGATGGTGCAAAAAAGTTGCATAACCATGGCGAGAGAATCTGCAAAGCCGGTAATTGTGGCTACTCAAATGTTAGATTCAATGATCAGTAATTCCCAACCGACTCGAGCAGAGGCAACTGATTGTGCAAATGCTGTACTAGATGGTGCAGATGCGTTAATGCTCTCAGGCGAAACAAGCGTTGGTCAGTTCCCAATCGAGGCAGTAAAAGTCATGGCCCGAATTATTGAACGAACAGAAGAAATTGCACTTGATCAAATTCCGCCACTAAAACATTCACCTGTAACCAAGGGCGGCGCAATCACTAAAGCTGCAACAGAGGTCGGTCAAACAGTTGGTGCAAAATTCTTAGTAGCTTTTACGCAAAGTGGTGACTCAGCTCGAAGGATGTCTAGACTTCGTTCTGGAATTCCCATGTTGGCATTAACTCCCGAAATTGGAACATACAATCGATTGGCTCTTTCTTGGGGAGTTGAGTCAATGCTAACTCCGGTTGTAAACCACACCGATGAAATGGTTATGCAGGTTGACTCTATCCTAATTGAATCAAAGAGAGTAAAAATTGGAGATTTAGTTTTGATTGTGGCTGGCTCTCCTCCTGGTATTCCAGGTTCAATTAATGCTATGAGAGTTCATAAAATTGGAGATGCGGTTACAGGCGTTGCGCCCGCCTATCGAAAATAATTAGTCTTTAAAAGATTACCAATATAAACTACACCTCTCTTTTCGCCTCGGTACTCCAACGGTAGAGAGGACGGTCTCAAAAACCGTATAGTGTCGGTTCGAATCCGACTCGAGGCACATGAGCCAAACAAATAACGATACAAAGAGTAATACCATGTATCGAATTGTTGTTGCTGAGGATGAAACATTAATCCGAATGGACTTAGTCGAAATGTTAACTGAGTCTGGCTATCAAGTAGTTGCACAAGCTACCAATGGTCAAGAGGCAATTACCTTAGCAACCGAACATAAGCCAGATTTGATAATTTTGGATGTGAAGATGCCGATCTTGGATGGCATTTCAGCAGCTGAACAATTGATAGGTATTTGTCCTGTGCTAATGCTTACTGCTTTTAGTCAAAAAGAATTAGTCGAAAGAGCAAGAGACTCAGGTGTGATGGCTTACGTTGTAAAACCCTTCACAATAAATGATTTACTTCCTGCAATTGAAATTTCAATTAGCAGACATCGCCAAATGAAAACTCTTGAAACTGAAGTTACTGATTTATATGAAAGATTAGAGACTCGCAAATTGTTAGATCGAGCTAAGGGAATTCTTATGAAGGCCTTAAATCTCTCTGAGCCGGAGGCTTTTTCATGGATTCAAAAAACGGCTATGGACCAACGTACCTCTATGAAGGCAGTGGCCCAGGCGATAATTTCTCCCCCCTCCATCCCTGGTTCATAACTTTTAGGTAACTATTACCTCTCAGGAATCCTGTTAATTCTTATACCCACCTATTTTTTTGGCTAGGGGTTAGGCAATGGTCTATCCTTCACATCTCCCTTTTTCTTAAGGGACATGATCATGAATGAAAGGTACTAAATGAAGAAGCAACGCTTAATTTCAGTTGTTGCAGCTTTTGCACTTGCAGCAGGAACTGCTGTAGCAATCGCTCCAGCATCGAATGCAGCTGCGAAGGTTGTAACCATTGCATACCAGGGCCCACTTACCGGTGAAGAGGCTCAAGTTGGTATCGATGAGTTAAATGGTGTCAAGTACGCCGTAAAACTTTTCAATGCAAAAAATAAAGGTAAGTATTCAGTAAAACTCGTTGAGGTAGATGATCAAGGAAGCGGAACTGAGGCAGCTAAGGTTGCACCAGGAACTGCTACAAATAAAAAGATCATTGGTTTAGTTGGCCCTGCATATTCAGGCGCAACAATCAGCTCACTTCCTTTCTACAAGCAGACTGGACTTCCTTTAATTTCTCCATCTGCAACTCGCGTATCAATTACTGATCCAGCTCAAGGATTAATTGGATTCCCTGTATTCCACCGTATCCCTGCAACTGATGCTGTCCAAGGCCCAGCTCTATACAAACTTGCAACTAAAGGTGTTTCTTCACCTGCTGTGTTTGTGATTGATGACCAATCTCCATATGGCGTTGGCTTGGTTGAGTATATGAAGAAAGATCCTGCGAATAAACTTGTTGGACAGGACAGCGTTTCAGATAAGACTACTGACTGGACTGCAACAATTTCCAAGGTAACTGCTGCTAAAGCTAACGTAGTAATCTTCACTGGTTACTATGCACAAGCTGCATCTCTATATCGTCAATTACGCGACGCTAAGTACACAGGTATTTTGGCTGGTGGCGATGGAGTTCTTTCTCCAGGAATTTTGACACTTGCAAGCTCTTCAATTCTTGAGGGTGTAAGGTTGACTGGCGCTACAGTTCCATTGACTGAAATCTCAGCTACGTTAGAAGCAGACTTCAAGAAACAACTTGGAGTGTCTTCAGGAACCTACGCAGCAGAGTCAATAGATGCGACTAATGTATTGTTAAATTGCATTGGTAAGGGAATTTCTACCCGTGCAAATATGCTCAAGTGCGTTAAGGCATCAAGCACGAAGTCAATCACCGGCACTACCATTAAGTTTGATAAGAATGGTGATGTCGCTGGTGGACCAATGAACGGCTTTGAAATCAAAGGCGGAGCTATCAAGTTCACTGGAGCAGTAAAGTAAGGTCCTCTCGGGATTCTTAATGCAGTAAATATCAGTTAAGAGCGCTTAGAATTTCTAAGCGCTCTTAACATTTTTAGAGTTTTTCACTACAGTGAGTTCAGTTAGTCCGCATTAGGGGAAGGGAGATTTGATGCTAGCCAATTTTCAAGCTCAATTCACATCCCTAACCTTAGGCGGCTTGAGTCTTGGTTTTATTTATGTGCTTATTGCCCTTGGTTACACCATGGTTTACGGTGTTTTGAGAATGATTAATTTTGCAAACTCAGAAATTTTTATGTACGGAACTTTTGCAACCATTGTTGTTATTAGAGATGTTTTTAATTTTACTCAACAATCTGAGCCTGCTACTGGGCTCAAATTAGTATTTATCTTGCTTTGCTGCCTCTTGGCATCGATGATTTTCTCTGGAATCCTATCAATTGTCTTGGAATTAGTGGCCTACAGAAGACTTCGAAATAGAGGTTCGAATAAACTAGCGCCATTAATTTCTGCAATTGGGATGTCGATTGTATTAGCTGAATTTATGCGAATTTTGACGGATTCACGTTATGTGGGAAGCCCGAGAGTTATGGAGAAAAAGTCGCTTGCCACGGTATATGGTGGCGACATCAGACTTGATAACACAATTATAATTTTTGCAGGACTATTTTTATTTGTAATTCTTCAATTATTTGTTCAGCGAACAAGGCTTGGTAAGGCAATTAGAGCCGTTTCAATGAACGAAGAAGCTTCAAAATTAATGGGTGTGAATCTTAACGGAGTCGTATCAGGAACATTTTTAATCGGTGGATTAATGACAGGAGCGGCAGGGTTCTTCTATACACTCAAATACGAAAATACAGCCTTTAGTATTGGCTTTGAATTGGGTATTGCTGCATTCACTGCTGCAATATTGGGTGGAATTGGTAATATAAAAGGTGCTTTTTATGGAGGAATTTCATTGGGTCTCCTTGAAACCTACGCAAGCTTCTTTTTAGGCACCCAGTGGAAAGCGGTAACTGTTTTCTTAGTGTTGGTTATAGTTCTATATTTTAGACCAAATGGTGTTTTTGGTGAAGCAATCACGCAAACGAGGGCATGATGATTAATTTACGTGACTGGGGTGCTGATCTATGGGATAGATCTGGGCGGTTAACTAGAGTAATTATTGCAATTGGTGCAATTGCAGTAGCAGCCTCATTACCATTCTTAGGGGGAACATTTTTAAATACTCCGGTTGCAGAGTATGAATCAGTTCTAGTTTTCCCAATCGCAATTTTCGTAATTATGGCATTGGGCTTAAACATCGTAATCGGAAAAAGTGGATTGCTTGATCTAGGCTACGTTGCCTTTTTTGCTATCGGCGCCTACACAATGGGACTTCTTGGCACTAAGACTGGGTTGAATTCTTGGGAAATTTTGCCAATCGGTATTGCCATGGCCATGTTTGCAGGCCTAATACTGGGAGTTCCTGCCTTGAGATTAAGGGGAGATTACCTTGCAATTATTACGTTGGGTTTTGGTGAAATTGTAAGAATTACAGCTTTGAACCTGAATTCGATCGGTGGAGCAAATGGAATTATCGGAATTCCGACCCCACCTACAATTTTCGGACTCGAATACACCTTTGATAATCATAGGCTTTACTACTGGACTTTTCTAGTAATAATTTTGCTAACAATTTGGATGATTCGTCGATTAAGCATAAGGCGTGGCGGAAGAGCATGGGAATCGATCCGTCAGGATGAAGATGCTGCAGAATTAATGGGTGTGCCGACATTTAAGTACAAAATATGGGCATTTGTTCTAGGTGCCTCTGTCGGTGGAGCAGCTGGAGTCCTATATGCTTCTAAAACTCTTTTCATCTCGCCCGATAATTTTACTTTGCAAGTTTCAATTTTAATTCTTGCCTGCGTGATTTTTGGTGGAATGGGGAATATTTGGGGAGTGATTCTTGGGGCTGTAGTTTTAGGATATCTACCGGACAGAATTAGATTTTTATCAGATGCAAGATTACTCGTTTTTGGTGTGGTCTTAGTTTTAATGATGAATTTACGTCCAGATGGTGTCCTGCCTCGTAAAAAGCGAGAGAAGCCACTACCAAACAAGGAATCAAAATGAGTGAGACAGTCCTAAAGCTTGAGAAAGTAACGATGCAATTCGGTGGTGTTGTTGCCTTAAATGATGTTTCTTTTGAAATTAAGAAGCAAGAAATTTTAGGGCTAATTGGTCCCAACGGGGCCGGGAAGACCACTGTCTTTAATGTTATAACGGGTGTATACCAAGTTACCAAAGGTGATATTTTATTTTTAGGAAAATCACTTAAAGGAAAAAAACGATACAAGATAACTAATGGTGGAATCGCTCGGACTTTTCAGAATATTCGCCTGTGGGGCGATATGACAGCCCTCGAGAATGTAATTACTGCTACTGATACTCATAAGAAATCTGGACTATTAAGTGGGCTTTTCGGTCTACCTATTTCTCGGCGTGAAGAGAAAAGGGATAAGGCTAAAGCTCAAGAGATACTAGATTTTATTGGCATTGGAGAGTACGCCGATAGGTTGGCTAAGAATCTACCTTATGGTGTGCAAAGAAGACTAGAGATTGCACGAGCATTAGGCACAAATCCTAAACTTTTACTTCTGGATGAGCCTGCTGCTGGTTTTAATCCTGCTGAAAAAGTGGAGCTTGCAAATACAATACGAAGAATTCGAGATGCTGGATATACAGTACTTTTAATCGAGCATGATATGTCACTTGTGATGGGGGTTTCAGACCGGGTTGTTGTAATTGATTTTGGTCAAAAAATTGCTGATGACCTACCATCAAAAGTACAAAACGATAAGCGAGTAATTGAAGCATATTTGGGAGTACCAGAAGATGCGTCTTGAAATAAATGATTTACAGGTGCATTACGGTAAAATTGAGGCAATCAAGGGGATTTCAGTTGTTGTAAATCAAGGCGAAATCGTTACGTTAATTGGCGCTAACGGAGCAGGAAAAACAACAACATTAAAAACGGTTTCTGGACTACGACCATTATCCTCGGGGAGCATTGTTTTTGATGGTGAAGATATCTCTAAGCTTCCAGCGCACGAGAGAGTAAAGCGTGGAATTTCTCAAGCACCAGAGGGCCGTGGCATTTTTCCTGGTATGACAGTTTTAGAAAATTTGGAAATGGGAAAATACCACCTAAAAAAGAAGCCTTCAGAAATGTCAGAGGACTTAGAAAAGGTCTATACACTCTTCCCACGTTTAAAAGAGAGAATAAGTCAGGCTGGTGGAACTCTTTCAGGTGGTGAGCAGCAAATGTTGGCCATTGGAAGAGCACTCATGGCAAGACCAAAAGTTCTACTTTTGGACGAGCCATCAATGGGTTTAGCACCGCAGATGATTGCAAATATTTTTAGAATTATCACAGAAATTAATAAACAAGGTGTAACAATTCTATTAGTTGAACAAAATGCACAACAGGCGCTTCAAAGGGCTCATAGGGCATATGTATTAGAAACTGGTGTTATTACTAAAGAGGCAAAAGCGCAAGACTTATTAAATGACCCTCATGTTAAATCTGCTTATTTAGGCACTGGAGCAAACGAAATATTCAACTAACGCTGATTTAGAATAAGACAAGTAATTCTTGCTGTACAAGTTCGTTCACCTTTGTCATATTTTACCTCAACAGTATAAGAACACAGAGTATTTCCAAGTGAAATTGCCGTCGCAACTGCGGTAACAGTGCCTGAAGTGGCTGATTTGTGATGGGTTGCATTTATATCAACGCCCACGATTTTTCGATCCGCACCAGCATGAAGTTGGGTACCAATCGATCCTAAGCTCTCAGCCAACACAACATTTGCTCCGCCGTGAAGAAGTCCGATTGGTTGAGTATTGCCTTCAACTGGCATTGTGGCGACTAATCTTTCAGGAGATGCCTCGATAATCTCAATTCCCATTTTCTTATCTAGGGCACCGATACCACGCTCTCGAATTACTTCTAAAAAATCCGTCATGTTGATTAGTTTAACCTGTATTGCCAATTAGAATCCCAATATGGCTAAGAGTAGTAAGAGATTGTTACTAATTGATGGGCACTCCATGGCGTATCGGGCGTTTTATGCCCTACCAGTGGACAATTTTAAGACATCTACAGGCCAGCCAACTAATGCAGTATATGGATTTGCAGCGATGATTATTAATCTCATTAATCAGGAGAAGCCCACTCATATTGCAGTCGCATTTGATGTCTCGCGACAAACTTTCCGAACTGAAAAATTTCCTGAGTATAAGTCGAACCGAGCTGCAACACCTGATGACTTTAGATCTCAGGTCTCACATATTTATGAGGTAGTGAATGCTTTTGGAATTAATCACTTTGAAATGCCTGGGTTTGAAGCCGATGATGTGATTGCAACTCTTACTAAAAATGCTGAAGCTGAAGGATTTGAGGTATTGATTTGCTCTGGCGACAGAGATACATTCCAGTTAGTTAGTGAAAAAACAACAGTCTTGTATCCTAAAAAAGGTGTAACTGAAATGGCACGTATGACACCTGAAGCGGTCATTGAAAAGTATGGATTAACTCCAAAGCAATACCCAGACTTTGCAGCTCTTCGAGGGGATCCAAGCGACAACTTACCGTCTTTGCCTGGAGTAGGGGAAAAAACTGCAACAAAGTGGATTGCTGATTTTGGCTCACTTCAGGATTTGATTAAGAGTGCTGGAAGCATCAGTGGAAAAGTTGGTGATGTCTTACGGGCAAATATTGATCAAGTTAAGTTAAATAGAGAGCTAACACAGTTACAGACAAACTTAGAGCTCCCCTTATCGTTAGATTTACTAAAGTGGATTGGAATTAATCCTGCAGAAATAACTAAAATATTTGAGGCCCTAGAAATCAGGGCGCTAAGGGAGCGATTAAAATCTTTACCGCAAATTGGTGGTAGCACTACAAGTGAAATAGATATCAAGGTAAAAGTTGTTGACCATTTAGATCTGAATAAAACTCTTGTTAATCGCAGATTACCTATTGCTCTTTCAGTTGAAATAGCAGATAAAAAAATAATTAGCTATGCAGTTGCTTTAGATGAATTTGAAGTACTTCATGTCTTAAGCGGAAATTTTGGAGAATGGATTGCCGATTCTGCGGTGCCAAAGTATCTTCATAGGGCTAAGGAAGTATTGAAAATTACAGGTCTAATCGGGCTTGCCGCAGATATAGAATTGCTGGCTTACCTTGCTAATCCGGGTAGTAGAAATCTTGATTTATCTGACTTAGCGCAAAGGCTATTTGGTGTATCCGATGAGAATGAAAACCTATTTTCCGCCTTCAACCCTAAAAGTGCGGCTTGGATATTTAGAATTCAAAAAGATTTGCAAACTGAAATTACTACCCAGGGTATGAGTGATCTTTACCTAAAAATTGAACAACCAACATTGCTTCTGCTTTCAAAAATTGAATCAACTGGAATTGCAATTGATAGGGTGAAACTTGAAGATTTAGCCAGTCAATTCTCAAAGATAACTCAAGAGCAAACCTCATTGGCCCATAAAGCAGCTGGCCACGAATTCAATGTCAATTCACCAAAGCAATTACAGTCTGTTCTATTTGAAGAATTAGATCTCCCAAAGACTAAGAAGATAAAGACCGGTTTTACAACTGATGCCGAAAGTTTAGAGTGGCTTTTTGTTAAGACTAAACATCCAATTCTTAAACATTTATTACGCATTCGTGAAACGAGTAAGTTGCTATCAACAGTTGAAGGCTTGTTATCAGCGACTGAAAGTAATGGCAGAATTCATACTAATTTTCAGCAAACAGTAGCAGCTACTGGTCGTCTTTCTTCCACTGAGCCAAACCTACAGAATATTCCGATTAGAACAGAGGAGGGTAGGAAAATTAGAGATTGCTTTGTTGCTCAATCGCCATATGTAAATTTACTCACAGCCGACTATAGTCAAATTGAAATGCGAATTATGGCTCATCTATCTAATGACAAAGGACTGATTGCTGCATTTGAAACCGGGGAAGATCTTCACTCGACAGTTGCTTCCCAAGTTTTCAATGTAAAGCCAGGTGAGGTAGATGCAGAAATGCGCAGAACCATTAAAGCTATGTCATATGGATTGGCTTATGGACTATCTTCATTTGGTCTGGCACAACAACTAGATATAGATCCAGCAGAGGCTGCCAAACTAATGAGTAAGTATTTTGAAAGGTTTGGTGGTATTCAAGATTATTTGAAAAGCGTTGTTGTCGAGGCAAAAACAAAAGGCTATACACAAACAATCTTTGGTCGGCGTCGTTATCTATCAGATCTTAATAATGAAAATCGACAGCGGCGCGAAATTGCTGAAAGAGCAGCACTAAATGCCCCAATACAGGGATCAGCAGCTGACATTATTAAAATAGCAATGCTTAAAGTTGAAGAGGAGATTTTGAATGCCAAGCTTCAATCACGATTACTTTTGCAAGTACATGATGAGTTAATTTTTGAGGTCGCAGTTGGGGAAGAGGAAGAACTGACTAAAATCGTTAAAGATAAGATGTCGAAAGCATATAAATTAAATGTTCCTTTGGATGTAAATATTGGGATAGGAAAAAGCTGGGACTTGGCAGCCCATTAAGGCAAACTAAAATCAACTAATTAAATGGACACTTCTAGCAAAAGGGCTAAATATCGGGCTCACGATCTGAAAAATAGCCAGTGAATTCAATCAGTTTGACCCTAGATGGACTTAGAAAGTAGCCTTGCCCGTCCCTGACCCTACTAGTTGCTTTAACCCTGGAGTACACCTACCTAATGACCCCCTCTCAAATTGCAGTAAATGATGTTGGCAGTGCAGAAGATTTTTTAGCCGCTATTGAAGGAACAATTAAAAATTTTAATGACGGAGATTTGGTCTCTGGAATAGTTGTTCAAATAGATCGTGAAGAAGTTCTTCTCGACATTGGGTATAAGACTGAGGGTGTAATTCCCTCTCGAGAATTATCAATTAGACATGATGTTGCTCCAAGCGAATTAGTAAAAGTTGGCGATCGTATTGAAGCTTTGGTTTTACAAAAAGAGGATAAAGAAGGGCGCCTAATACTTTCAAAGAAGCGCGCTCAGTATGAGCAGGCCTGGGGGGATGTTGAAGGTAAGAAAGAAAGAGATGAAGTTGTAACTGGAACTGTTATTGAGGTTGTTAAAGGTGGCTTAATTGTTGATATCGGACTTCGGGGTTTCTTACCTGCATCACTGGTTGAAATGCGAAGAGTTCGTGATTTAACACCATATATTGGCCAACAAGTTGAATGTAGAATTATTGAACTAGATAAAAACCGCAATAATGTGGTTCTTTCTCGTAGGGCATTTTTAGAGCAGTCTCAATCTGCATCAAGAACTACTTTCTTAAATCAGCTCCAAAAAGGACAAGTTCGAACTGGTGTAATTTCATCAATCGTAAACTTTGGTGCATTTGTTGATCTAGGCGGCGTTGATGGCTTAGTACACGTTTCTGAATTGTCATGGAAACATATTGATCATCCATCAGAGGTGGTAGAAGTTGGTGATGAGGTAACGGTCGAGGTTCTTGAAGTTGATTTTGAAAGAGAACGCGTTTCGCTCTCACTAAAAGCAACCCAAGAGGATCCATGGCAGGCTTTTGCCCGAACAAACAGTATCAACCAGGTTGTAAATGGTGAGGTAACAAAATTAGTGCCATTTGGTGCATTCATTAAAGTATTTGAAGGTATTGAAGGCTTAGTTCACATCTCTGAATTAGCAGAGCGCCATGTTGAGATTCCTGAACAAGTAGTTCAAGTTGGGGATAAGTTATTTGTAAAGATTATTGATATAGATCTAGAGCGTAGACGAATTTCCCTATCTCTAAAGCAGGCGAATGAAGGTCAAGAAGTGGAGGTAGAGGCATTTGATCCAGCGCAATATGGAATGCCAGCTCGCTACGACGCTGCAGGTAATTTCATTTATCCCGAAGGTTTTGATGCCGATACTCAAGAGTGGAAGCCAGGGTATGAAAGCCAGCGCGAGGAATGGGAACGCCAATACGCTGAGGCTCAAGCAAGATTTATGGCTCATAAGAAACAAAAGGCTGAGGCTAAAGCTGCCGACACTGCTGCACCTGCGGCTGAGTAATTTAAACTTAAAAATGGCCCCGGGGATCTGGGGCCATTTTTATATTGTGTAGGGTTGACTTATGTTAATTGTTGCTCTAACTGGCGGAATCGGTTCAGGTAAAACCACTGTTGGGGATATTTTTTCTGAATTGGGTGCAGTTGTAATTGACTCTGACCAGTTAGCTAGAACAGTTTTAGAAAGAGGGTCAAAAGGCTTTGATTTAGTACTGGCTAAATTTGGAGATGCAATTCTTAAGAATGGAGAGCTAGACCGTTCGCTATTAGCGACCTTAATCTTTAATGATTCTCAGAAACGCTCTGAACTGGAGAGTATTACCCACCCACTTATCAGACAAAGTTTTGCTGAAATAATCTCAAGCTTGCCTAGAGAATCAATAGTAATTTATCAGATTCCACTCTTATTTGAGTCCAAAGGGGCATATAACTTTGACCACATAATCACTATCTCAGCTCCAGAAGAATTGAGAATTGAGCGACTTAAAAATCGTGGGCTAGATTCCTCTGATATTAAGAAACGAATAGAAGCCCAAGCTAGTGACGTAGAGCGTGAAAGCATTTCAAATAGCATTATCCGAAATGATAAGGATGAGCTACATCTTCGCAACCAGGTGGAAAGTATCTGGCTTGAGTTAGAGAACTTAAATCGGTTAAAGAAATGAGGCCAGTTACTGACTTAACTCGAAAGGTAAGCCCATTCCAAGTCATAAGTGATTATGTACCTGCAGGTGATCAGCCATCAGCCATAAAAGAGCTAGTGCTCAGATTAGAGAAAAATGAGCAAGACATTGTTTTGCTCGGAGCAACTGGAACTGGAAAATCAGCAACTACTGCTTGGCTAATTGAGCAGGTTCAAAGACCTACTCTAGTTATAGCTCCTAATAAAACATTAGCGGCCCAATTAGCAAATGAATTTAAAGAACTTATGCCAAATAATGCTGTCGAGTATTTTGTTTCTTATTATGATTATTATCAACCAGAGGCCTACGTTCCACAAACTGATACTTTTATTGAGAAAGATTCCTCTATTAATGACGAAGTCGAACGTTTGAGACACTCTGCTACAAACTCTCTATTAACTAGAAGAGATGTAATTGTGGTTGCTACAGTCTCTTGTATTTATGGACTGGGCACACCACAGGAGTATGTAGATCGAATGATTCGACTTCGAGTCGGAGAATCTATTGAGAGAAACTCGCTACTAAGAAAATTTGTTGATATTCAGTATAAAAGAAATGATATTGCTTTTGAACGAGGTACATTTCGAGTAAGAGGGGATACTATTGAAATTATCCCGATGTATGAAGAACTTGCACTTAGAATTGAAATGTTTGGTGATGAGATAGAAAGAATAATGACTTTACATCCACTAACTGGTGAAATAGTTCGCGAAGAGAGTGAAATGTATGTATTTCCTGCCACTCACTATGCCGCCGGTCCTGAAACTATGGAACGCGCAATCATTGATATTGAAAAAGAAATGGAATTAAGAGTTTCGGAATTTGAAAAATCAGGCAAGCTTTTAGAAGCACAACGAATAAGAATGAGGACTACTTTTGATATTGAGATGATGAGGCAACTTGGATTCTGCTCTGGAATCGAAAACTACTCACGTCACTTAGACGGCAGAGAACCAGGAAGTGCTCCAAACTGTTTATTGGATTATTTTCCTGAAGATTTTCTAGTTGTGATTGATGAATCCCATGTAACAGTTCCGCAGATAGGTGCTATGCATGAAGGTGATGCTGCAAGAAAGAGAACTTTAGTTGAACACGGCTTTAGATTGCCAAGCGCAATGGACAATCGACCTTTGAAATTTACTGAGTTCTTGGATAGATGTGGTCAAAAAGTTTATCTCTCAGCTACACCTGGCAAATACGAATTGGAAAAGACTGGTAATACCTTTGTCGAACAAGTAATTCGGCCAACTGGTTTAGTCGACCCGAAAATAGTTGTAAAACCGATTAAGGGTCAGATTGATGACCTAGTAAATGAAGTAAAAATTAGAGCTGAGAAAAATGAGCGAGTTCTAGTCACTACATTGACCAAGAAAATGTCAGAAGAACTTACAGATTACATGTTGGGCTTGGGATTGAATGTTCGTTATCTGCACTCAGAGGTAGATACTTTAAGAAGAGTGGAGCTATTAAGAGAGCTACGCACAGGGGAGTATGACGTATTGATTGGCATAAACCTTCTTCGCGAAGGATTGGATCTACCGGAAGTATCACTAGTTGCAATTTTAGATGCCGATAAAGAAGGTTTCTTAAGATCTTCAACATCATTGATTCAAACTACAGGTAGAGCTGCCAGAAACGTGTCCGGTGAAGTTCACATGTATGCAGATAACATAACTAAATCCATGCAGTTTGCCATTGATGAAACAAACCGTAGACGTATTAAACAGGTTGCATATAACCAAGAACACGGAATAGATCCAACGCCACTTCGAAATAAGATTGCCGATATTACTGATTTAATTGCAAAGGAAGTTGATGACACGGAAGATTTAGCTTCATCCTCAAGGTCAAGTACTATCAGTAGTGGAATTAGTCAAAGATCAATTGTTTCACTTCCTAAGCGTGAGCTAATTGCTCTTATTTCATCGCTCACCGAGCAGATGAAAACTTCTGCAGCAGAACTAAATTTCGAGTTAGCAGCCAGGTTAAGGGACGAAATTAGAGAACTAAAGCGAGAGCTTAAAGGAATGGAAGAGGCGGGCAGTTAATGAATGACAGATTAATTGTTCGTGGTGCTCGAGAGCATAATCTAAAGAATGTCTCGCTAGACATGCCTCGCAATTCGCTCATCGTCTTCACCGGACTTTCGGGTTCAGGAAAATCTTCCCTTGCGTTTGACACTATTTTTGCTGAAGGACAGCGCAGATATGTTGAATCACTTTCTGCGTATGCTCGCCAGTTCTTGGGTCAGATGGATAAGCCTGATGTTGACTTCATCGAAGGTTTATCGCCTGCAGTTTCAATTGATCAGAAATCAACTAACAGGAATCCAAGATCTACCGTTGGCACGATTACGGAGGTTTATGACTACCTAAGACTTTTGTTCGCTCGGGCTGGAAAGCCTCATTGTCCAAAGTGTAAAAAAGAAATTGCAAAGCAAACTCCACAAAATATCGTAGATCAAATTTTGCAAATGCCTGAGGGGTCTAAGTTTCAAGTACTTGCCCCAGTTATAAGGGCCAGAAAAGGTGAGTTCTTAGATTTGTTTAAAGATTTTATGACACAAGGTTACTCCCGAGCCAGAGTAGATGGAACTGTTTACCAAATTTCTGAAATTCCAAAGCTTAAGAAGCAAGAAAAGCACACAATCGAAGTAGTCGTTGATCGGCTTAGTGTAAAAAGTGAAAGTAAATCAAGATTAACTGATTCAATTGAAACTGCATTGCGATTAGCGAACGGACTAGTTGTCTTAGACTTTATTGACAAGAAGTCAGGGGCGCAAGAAAAGGAAAAAGTATTTAGTGAGCATATGGCTTGTCATGAATGCGAACTATCATTTGAAGAGTTGGAACCAAGATCTTTTTCATTTAATTCACCTTTTGGTGCTTGCCAAGAGTGCACAGGAATTGGCACCAAGCTTGAAGTTGACGAAGAGCTATTAGTTCCCGATGATTCAATTTCTATCTATGAGGGTGCAATTGCACCATGGGCGGGTGGGCAATCATCTGAGTATTTTTTACGCTTATTAGAGGGATTGGCTTCCGATATTAAATTTTCTTTGGATATGCCATGGAAGAAATTGTCTGAGAAATCAAAGGATGCAATCTTGCACGGCTGGGACTATGAGGTCCATGTTAAGTATAAGAATAGATATGGAAGAGTCCGTAACTATACGACTGGATTTGAGGGCGTGGTGCCTTTTATTCATAGGCGGCATAGTGAGACCGACAGTGACTACAGCCGAGATAAATACGAAGCGTATATGAGAGAAACACCATGTCATGTTTGTAATGGAAGTAGGTTAAAGCCGGAAGTACTTGCCGTAACGGTCGGTGGCAAGAATATTGCTGAAATTTGCGAACTTTCAATAGCTGAGTGTGCTTTGTTTTTAAAGCAAATTTTACTTTCAGCCAGAGAGAAAAAAATTGCAGAGCGAGTACTAAAAGAAGTCCATGCTCGTCTAGGTTTTCTCTTAGATGTTGGATTGGATTACCTGTCTTTGGCTCGACCGGCGGCAACGCTGTCAGGTGGTGAGGCACAAAGAATTAGATTGGCTACACAGATTGGCTCTGGACTAACGGGGGTTCTTTATGTACTTGATGAGCCAAGTATCGGCCTTCATCAAAGAGATAATCGAAAGCTTATTGAGACCCTAACTAGGCTTCGTGATTTAGGGAATACTCTTATTATTGTAGAGCATGATGAAGAAACCATTAGAACCGCAGACTGGATAGTGGATATTGGCCCTGGCGCTGGTGAACATGGCGGAGAGGTTGTGTCTTCTGGTAGCTATCAGGACCTTATATCAAATAAATCTTCAATTACCGGGGCCTATCTCTCAGGAAGATCAGTAATAGAGATACCAAAGGTTCGACGAAGTATTGATTCAAAGAAGTTCTTAACAATAAAGTCTGCTAAAGAGAATAACTTACAAGGTATTGATGTTACATTTCCTCTAGCAGTTTTTATTGCAGTTACTGGCGTAAGCGGATCAGGTAAGTCAACTTTAGTGAATGACATTTTATATTCAGTTTTAGCCAACAAATTAAATGGTGCACGAATAGTTCCAGGTAGACATCGAACTATCTCTGGATTAGATCAACTAGATAAGGTTGTGCATGTTGATCAATCACCTATTGGACGTACGCCACGATCAAACCCGGCAACTTACACGGGAGTGTTTGACAAAATTCGTGCACTTTTTGCTGAGACTACGGAAGCAAAAGTACGTGGATACCAACAGGGAAGATTCTCTTTCAATGTAAAGGGCGGGCGTTGTGAAAATTGTGCCGGCGATGGAACTATTACTATAGAAATGAATTTTCTGCCTGATGTCTATGTTCCTTGCGAGGTATGCCACGGAGCTAGGTATAACCGAGAAACCCTTGAAGTTCACTATAAAGGTAAGACAATTGCCCAAGTGCTTGATTTACCTATCGAAGAAGCAAGTAATTTCTTTGAATCAGTTCCTGCAATCTCAAGATTTCTAAAGACTTTATGCGATGTTGGTTTAGGTTACGTTCGCTTAGGCCAATCAGCTCCTACGTTATCGGGAGGCGAAGCGCAGCGTGTAAAACTGGCTACTGAGCTGCAGCGAAGATCAACTGGCCGAACTATTTATGTGCTTGATGAGCCAACTACGGGTTTGCATTTTGAAGATGTTCGAAAGCTTTTGCTTGTATTGAATCGATTGGTTGATACTGGAAATACTGTAGTTGTAATCGAGCATAATCTTGATGTAATTAAGTCTGCTGACTGGGTAATTGATTTAGGACCAGAGGGTGGATCCGGTGGAGGATTAGTAGTTGCTGAAGGAAGACCAGAAGAGATTGTTAAAGTTAGTAAGAGTTATACAGGAAAATTCTTGCTCGAGGTTTTGAAGAAGTGAAGCATGGCAGATCCACAAAGTTATAGACCTAGCAATCTTCCGACTGACCCTGGTGTTTATAGATTTTTCGACGTAAATGACAAGGTAATTTATGTTGGAAAAGCTAAGAATCTTAAAAACAGAATTAACTCATATTTTGGCAGAAATCTTCAAATAAAAACTCGTCGTATGCTTAAAACAGCAACAAGGGTCGACTGGACAATAGTAAAAACTGAATTAGAGGCGCTACAACTAGAATTCACTTGGATTAAACAATTTAATCCAGATTTCAATGTTCAGTTTAAAGATGATAAGTCTTACCCATACTTAGCTATTAATCTTGAAGCGGAATATCCAAGGATTTTTATTTCTAGATCAAGAAAAGTCAAGGGCACAACTTATTTTGGTCCCTATTCTCATGCTTGGGCATTGCGTAGCACCTTTGAAACCATTACGAAAATCTATCCAGTTCGAACTTGTACGGAGTCCAACTTTAAAACCGCACAACGGAACAAACGACAATGTTTGCTTGGAGATATAGGAAAGTGTGCTGCACCATGTGTTAGCTGGATTAGTGCTGAAGAACATAAAACGTTGGCAAATAACTTAGCCAATTTCTTAGCTAAGAAATCACCGGAGGATATAACTACAGCGGTTGAGAATGAAATGAATGAAGCAGCCAAACTCGAGCAGTTTGAAAAGGCTGCAAAATTACGCGACCAATTAGATGCCATAAAGAAAGCGTTTGAATCTACAAACCGCTTCCTAAATGAAAACATAACAGCAGATGTTTTAGGAGTTCATGAAGATATTACTCATGCATCCCTTTCTCAATTTAATATCTCCCATGGGCGTATAACAGGCTCCAGATCATGGATCATTGATAGGTCAAACTTGCTCGAGGGTGAAGAGATAATTTCAGCAATGATTGGAAAGGTTTATTCTGAAGTACCAGCCCCTAGAGAGATAATTGTTGATCAACTACCCTCCGATTCAAAGACGCTTGAGCGTTGGTTGTCGAGCAAAAATGGAAATACCGTCTCCTTGGTTCACCCACTTAAAGGTGAAAAGCTAGAAATAGTTGAACTTGTAAAACGTAATGCTCATCAAGCACTAATCCAGTATTTAAGTAAACGGGCTAATGATTCCGCAGTCAGTGGTGGGGCACTTAGTGATATAGCCGAGCAGCTTGAATTAGCAGAGCTGCCACTTCGAATTGAGTGTTTTGATATCTCGAATATTCAAGGGACCAGCATGGTTGCATCAATGGTTGTGTTCGAAGACGGAAAAGCCAAGAAGAGCGATTATCGACGATTTTCAATCAATGATGAAGAAGAGTTTGATGACACCAGAGCTATTGCCCACGTCATCACACGGAGATTTAAACGTTATTTGGAGGAAAAAGAAATTGATGTGGTTGAGGCGAATATTCAAGGAAGTAATAAACCAAGATTTGCCTATCCACCACAATTAGTAATTGTTGATGGTGGAAAACCTCAAGTAAATGCTGCGGCTAAAGCATTGAGTGAATTAGGAATAAGTGATATTGCTATATGTGGACTAGCCAAGAGGCTAGAAGAAATTTGGTTACCAAACAATAGTGAACCAATAATATTTCCACGGCACAGTGAGGCACTTTACCTACTGCAAAGAATTCGAGATGAGGCTCATAGATTTGCAATCAATTTCCATCGATCCAAAAGGTCGAAGCTAATGGTTGAATCCTTACTCGATGAAATCGACGGGCTAGGTGAAACAAGAAGAAAAGCGTTATTGGCTGTGTTCGGTAGTGTGACAGCTTTAAAATCAGCATCAATGGATGAGATATCTGCAGTGCCGGGCATAGGCCCTAAGTTGGCAAAGGTAATTTTCACGAAATTAATTCGGCAGAAAAGCATTGATACATCTACAGGTGAAATTCTAGATGCTTGACAGATGTAGCAAGATAAGGGCATGAGTAAAGATTCCAGAGTATTAATTGTCAGTGGAATGAGTGGGGCCGGCAGATCCACGGTCGCACACGCATTGGAAGATCTAGGTTGGTATGTTGTAGATAATTTACCCCCGGCAATGATTGAGAATCTCGTAAATCTTTTAAAATCTACAATCACCAAGATTGCAATTATCATTGATGTTAGAGGTGGAGAATTCTTTGATAGTTTTTCAAAATCTGTTGCTGATCTGACCAAATTAGGTGTTTCTAGTCAAACGATATTTATCGATGCAGCTGACGATGCCCTAGTAAGAAGATTTGAATCAACTAGACGTCCCCATCCGCTGCAAGGGTCAGGCCGAGTATTGGAGGGAATTTCAAAGGAGCGTGTGCGCTTAAGAGAGATCAAGGAGTCAGCTGACTTGATAATTGACTCATCTTCTTTGAATATCCACCAACTAGAGCGGAGAATCTCGGATTATTTCCATGATGACAGTGATGCTGATTTGAGTGTAAACATTCTTTCTTTTGGTTATAAATATGGATTACCGGCAGATGCTGATTTGGTTATGGACTGCCGGTTTATATCAAATCCACATTGGGTCCCAGAACTTAGACCGCTAAATGGGCTAGATCAGGAAGTTAGCAATGCTGTACTTAGTAGTGAAAATGTACAAGAGTTCTTAACTAGATACGAACTGCTGTTTGAGACAATGGCGCTTGGATTTATTAACGAAGGTCGGAAGTTTCTTACGCTTGCAATTGGATGCACTGGTGGAAAACACCGGTCTGTTGCAATTACAGAAGAGTTATTGAATAGGCTAATAAATGGGAATAAGTTAAATAAATTCAAAATTAATTCTCAAGCCACACATAGAGATTTGGGTAGAGAAATCTAGTGACAGACCTGAAAGTCGTTTGCTTAGGTGGTGGACATGGTCTGGCTGCGACTTTAGGTGCTATGCGCAACTTAACTCCAGAGGTAACTGCAATAGTTACAGTTGCCGATAATGGCGGATCCTCAGGGCGTTTGCGGGAAGAGTTCAATTCTTTACCACCAGGAGATTTAAGAATGGCTTTAGCGGCTTTGTGCGCAGATGATGAATGGGGAAGAAGTTGGGCTGATATCTTGCAATATCGATTTACTAGTCAAGGTGAATTAAATAATCATGCACTAGGCAACTTACTGCTTACTGCTCTCTGGGATCGCGGATTAGAGCCCGTGCAGGGTCTAGATAAAGTAGGGCAGTTACTTAAAGTTGTAGGTCGAGTGCTGCCTATGGCCTTAGAACCTTTGGATATAGAAGCTACCTTTACTACTGGGGATGGACAAAAAGTGGTTAGAGGCCAGATAGAGGTTGCTGAATATAAGGGAAAAGTTGAAGACTTGAGATTGATTCCAAGTAATCCCAAGGCCACCAATGAGGCAAATCTTGCAATCACAAATGCTGACTGGATATGCATAGGTCCAGGATCATGGCTATCTAGTGTTATGCCACATTTTCTCCATCAAGAACAAGCAAGAATGCTAGAGCAAAGTAAAGCTAAAAAGATTCTCATCTTTAATTTACCGGATAAAAAAGTAGCCGATGAGTACTATGACAAGCCTTTAGAGGAGCATCTACTCCTAGTTTTGAAACATGCACCAAGTTTTAGATTTGATTATGCGCTAATTGATAACTCTCAAAATGATGCTGACTCAGGGTTTTATGACCTTGTAAAAAAGTGCGGTGGACAAGTCATAGCATTAGATTTGAAAAATAGTGAGCAGAACTACCGTCATGATAGAGAGAAACTAATTTCCGCTTTCAGCCACATTTTAGGGTAATACCTGCTTAGATATTCACATAAATAACGGGGGAGATTAAATGGCAATGACAGAGGCAGTAAAAGATGAGCTAGGAAGGCTCTCCGTAACTAGGCCATGCTGTAGAAAAGCCGAGGTATCGGCTCTACTTAGATTTGCTGGTGGACTTCACGTAGCAGCTGGAAAGATAATTGTTGAGGTTGAACTAGATGCTGCTCAAACTGCTAGAAGGCTGCGCAAAGATATATCTGAAATTTTTGGTCATGAAAGTGAGTTATCTGTTGTTTCTTCTAGTGGAATTAGAAAAGGTAGTCGATATATTGTAAGAGTGATTGCTGATGCAGATGCATTGGCTAGACAAACTGGCTTAGTTGATGCAAACAATAGACCGATTAGAGGGCTACCCCCACAAGTAGTCTCGGCAGCAATTTGTGATTCAGAGTCAGCATGGCGGGGAGCTTTTTTAGCTCATGGATCATTAACTGAACCCGGTCGCTCCTCTGCATTAGAAATTACTTGTCCAGGACCTGAAGCTGCTCTTGCGTTAGTAGGCGCTGCAAGGCGACTTGGAATTACCGCAAAAGCACGTGAAGTTCGTGGTGTGGATCGTGTAGTTATTCGAGATGGTGATGCAATTGGTGCGTTATTAACAAGACTTGGTGCTCATGAAACGGTACTTGCTTGGGAAGAACGAAGAATGCGACGCGAGGTACGAGCTACAGCAAATCGCTTAGCAAATTTTGATGATGCAAATTTACGTAGGTCAGCAAGGGCTGCCGTTGCAGCTTCTGCCAGAGTTCAGCGAGCAATGGAAATACTTGGACCAGAAATACCAAGTCACTTAAAAGAAGCAGGGGAGTTAAGAGTTTTACATGGCCAAGCTAGCCTTGAAGAGCTTGGTTCCTTAGCTTCGCCCCCAATGACAAAAGATGCAATTGCAGGACGGATACGTCGCTTACTTGCGATGGCCGACAAGCGAGCCAGGGAATTAGGAGTGCCAGATACTGAGGCAAGTATTAGTCCAGATCTGTTGAATTAGAGTATTTTTTTCCTGATAAGATTGCCCTCTCACAGAGTTGTGGCGATAATTTTTCATTTTAGATTAAGGAACTCATGTTAAAAGTTGGCGTAAATGGCTTTGGTCGAATCGGTAGAAACTTTCTTAGGGCTTCACTCGAGTCTGGAGCAAATTTTGAAATTGTTGGCATAAATGACCTAACCGATAATGCAACCCTGGCGCATCTTTTAAAGTACGACTCAATTCTTGGCAGACTCTCACAAACCGTTACCCATACGGAATCAAGTATCACCGTAGGTGGCAAAACAATGGCCGTAAGTGCGGAAAGAGATCCTGCGAATATACCTTGGGGTAAATTGGGTGTAGATGTTGTGGTTGAGTCCACTGGAATTTTTACAAAAGCTGCAGATGCCAAAAAGCATATAACTGCTGGGGCTAAGAAAGTGATTATTTCTGCTCCGGCTACCGATGAAGACATAACAATTGTTATGGGCGTTAATCATGATAAGTATGATTCAGCTAAACACAATATTATTTCTAATGCCTCTTGTACAACCAACTGCCTAGCACCAATGGCAAAGGTACTAAATGATGAATTCGGAATTGTTCGGGGCTTAATGACAACTATTCACGCATATACAAATGATCAAGTTATTTTGGATTTCCCGCATAAGGATTTGAGACGGTCTAGGGCTGCCGCACTTTCAATAATTCCAACTTCAACTGGCGCTGCTAAAGCAATCTCGCTGGTTTTGCCAGAGTTAAAAGGAAAACTTGATGGCTATGCCCTTAGGGTTCCAGTCCCAACTGGTTCTGCAACTGACCTAACAGTTGAGCTTGCAAAAGAGGTTAGCGTTAGTGAGATAAATTCTGCACTTAAGAAAGCTAGCGAGGGATCCTTAAAAGGGTATTTGACTTACACGGAAGATCCGATCGTATCTGCCGACATAGTGACAGACCCAAGCTCTTGTATTTTAGATGCTGGTCTGACCAAGGTCATTGGCACCACAGCAAAAGTTGTTGGTTGGTATGACAATGAGTGGGGTTATTCAAATCGTTTGGTTGATTTAATCAAATATATTGGTAAAACTATTTAGTTAGATGGGTCTAAAGAAACTTTCTGGATTAAACCTTCAATCACATCGAGTGCTTTTAAGATGTGACCTGAATGTGCCAATAAAAGACGGCGTTATAACTGACGATGGCAGAATTGTTGCGTCCATGTCAACTATTAGGAAACTAGTTGCGGCTAATTGTTCAATCGTTATTGTCGCCCATTTAGGCAGACCAAAGGGTGAACGGAAACCGGAGATGTCCTTGCGCCCGGTTGCAGAAAGACTAGAAAAATTGGTAGGAACATCAGTGATTTTTTCTGAATCAGCACTGGGTGCTAGCGAACTAGCGAAGAGTCTTAAGCCTAAACAAATTTTATTACTAGAAAATATAAGGTTTGAGGAGTCCGAGACTAGTAAAGATGACAGCGAGCGATTGAAATTAGCAAAAGAGCTTTCAACCTACGCTGACTATTATGTTGGTGATGGATTTGGTGCAGTACATCGCAAGCATGCTTCTGTATTTGAATTAGCAAATCTCATGCCCCATGCCGCAGGTGATCTGATTGCTAATGAGGTAGAAGTTCTTGAAAAATTGACCAAGAATCCATCTCGTCCATATGGGGTTGTGCTGGGAGGAGCAAAGGTTTCAGACAAAATAGGAGTAATCTCAAATCTACTTGAGAAAGTTGATGTACTAGCAATTGGCGGTGGAATGGTTTTTACTTTCCTAGCAGCAAAGGGATTTAGTATCGGAAAATCTCTAGTCGAGGTAGATCTAATTCAAACAGTTAAAGAGTTAATTACAAGAGCAGATCAGATCGGAGTTAAGTTAGTCTTACCTGAGGATATTGTTGTTGCAGCCGAATTTACTACAGACTCTACTCCAATGATTGTCAGAGCAGACCAAATTCCTGAGGATATGATGGGATTAGATATCGGCCCAAATAGTGCAAATTTATTTGCACTAGAGATAAAAAAATGTAAAACTGTTTTTTGGAATGGGCCCATGGGCGTATTTGAATTTCCTAATTTTGCAAATGGTACAAGGGTAATTGCCCAGGCACTCACAGAAGTAGATGGAATGGCTGTAGTCGGCGGGGGAGATTCAGCTGCTGCGGTTCGTAAACTAGGCTTTGCAGATCAAGACTTTGGATATATCTCGACTGGTGGTGGTGCATCACTTGAGTATCTTGAAGGAAAAGAACTTCCAGGCCTATTGGCTTTAAGTTAGGAGTACTAAATGCGTAAACCACTTATTGCTGGTAACTGGAAAATGAATCTAAATCACTTAGAGGCGATTGCAGTTACACAAAAGCTTGCCTATTCACTGGAAGATAGAGATTACGATGCGGTTGAAATTGTTGTAATTCCTCCATTTACAGATATTAGGTCGGTTCAAACTTTGGTGGATGGGGATCGCTTAAGACTTCTTTACGGAGCACAAGATCTATCAGCGGCTGAATCTGGAGCATATACCGGTGAAATTTCAGGCTCCATGTTAAATAAGCTTGGCTGTACATATGTTTTAGTGGGCCATAGCGAGCGCCGAGCCAATCATAATGAGGATGACGCACAGGTAAATAAGAAAATTAAAGCAGCATTAGCCAATGAACTAAAACCAATTTTTTGTATTGGTGAAGAACTTGCGATCCGTGAAGCGGGTAATCACATCTCGTTTGTCTTAGAACAGTTACGAAATGGACTCAAAGGCTTTCATAAGCCAGATCTAAAAAAAATAGTAATTGCTTACGAGCCAGTATGGGCAATCGGTACGGGAAAAACTGCCACTCCTGAGGATGCTCAAGAAGTGTGCAGTGCTATAAGAGATGAGTTAAGAAAAATCGGTAGTGATGAGATTGCTGATAATTGTCGAATTCTTTATGGTGGTTCAGTTAAATCCATCAATACCCTGGACATCATGAAGGAAGCTGATGTGGACGGGGCTTTAGTAGGTGGAGCCTCCCTTGACCCTGAGGAGTTTGCTCGTATTTCCAAGTTTCATAGAGTGTTAAATAAGGCCTAGTAGCGAGAATTTAAGTTATTTCGCTTAAAGATAGTATTCTATTCTCCTATTGATTGACCGAGCGTTGAAGGCGAGAAAATGAGTTTAGCTCTAACGATAATTCTTATTCTTTCAAGTGTGTTGATGATCATCCTTGTACTGCTTCATAAGGGCAAGGGCTCTGGCTTATCAGATTTATTTGGCGGAGGAATCTCTTCAACTTATGGTGGATCATCAGTTGTCGAAAAGAATTTAGATCGAATAACAATTGTTGTTGGTGGCGTTTGGCTTGCATCCGTCATCGCACTTTCTTTAGTTCTTAAGAATTAGGGGTTAACCATGGCTGGTGGAAGTTCAATAAGAGGCTCTCGTGTTGGTGCTGGCCCAATGGGCGAAGCAGAGCGCGGTGAATCAATTGCAAGATTTAGAATTTCATATTGGTGCGCAAATGGTCATGAGACTAAGCCTTCGTTTGCTGAAGATGGAACCGTTGAAATTCCAGCCGAATGGGACTGTCCAAGATGCGGTTTCCCAGCAGGTAGAGATAAAAATAAGCCGCCACTGCCTTTAAAAAATGAGCCTTACAAGACTCACTTAGCTTACGTAAAAGAGCGTCGCACAGAGGCTGAAGCAAATAAGATTCTCGATATATCTCTAAAAAAGCTACGTGGTGAGGATTAATTAAACATTTCTAAAAGGTCACAATCTTTGTTTTTTAAGTGAATCCTAAGCAGTGGTACTCCTCTAGTAGTCAAAGAGTTTGCGTCTCCCAATGCTTGCGCAGAAATTAACTGGCCAAATGTATATTGTTCACCCGGTATAACTAGCTCCGTTTTTATCTCCTGAGTTATTTGAATAAATCCACCGTTACTTTGACCACCCTTATGGATTTGTCCAGTTGAATGCAGATATCTTGGCCCTAGACCGAATGTAACCGGTTTGTTGAGTTTAGATATCAACTGATTTTGTACTCCTATTAGCTCTTGCTCAAAAGATGATGGCAAAAAAGCCATAATAGAAAAGTATGCACATGGCAGATTCAGGAAATCTGAAACCGAGGAAATTTCTAAATTTGAAAACAAGTCAAAATTTTTATTGGAAATCCTGGGTTGCTCGTGAACAAAATTACCAGCACTAAGATCGGTGAGTATTTTACTGGTTTTGTCTTTAGCCTCTGTCACATTGGGTTGATTAAATGGATCAACCTCAAGTAAGAAGCAAAGCAATACTGTCACCCATTGCCAAAGTATTAAGTGCTCGCCAAGTGAGCCCTTAACTACAAGATCGTACTGGCCATCTTTAAACCCAATACTTAGCTCCTGATTAGTCTGGTTTAATCCATTAACAACTATGGGTAATCTTCCTACGCCATCTTTGCCAGTTGATTCTGCAATTAATTGCTCAATCCAACTTGCAAGTCCTGGGGTATTACTCTGCTGCTCCACAAAGTAGATAAATTGTTTTGATCTAGTAAACATGGCTATCGCAATTTGAACGGCGATAGAGTTTGGCTTGACCAGTAATTTGCTCATCTTCTCTGCATCATCTAGCAGGATTGAAACATCTGTTCCAGTTAATGAAGCCGGCAATAATCCAAAAGTGGTTAAGGCGCTAAACCTTCCGCCTACATTCGAATTAGCATTATGTACTCTATACCCTTCTTTACGGCCGCTACTATCTAAAGCAGTGCCCTGATCGGTAATCAGAACAATATGATTCTTAGGTTCAAGATTAGAGTCTAAGAAAAGTTTTTCAAAGAATGTAAAATGTGAGAGCGTTTCTATAGTTGTGCCGGATTTAGAGGCAATAATTACCAGAGATCTTGCAAGATCTTTAGGAATAGATCTTGTTATCTGCTCGGGATGGGTTGAATCTAAGATCGTAATATTTTTGTTATTGGTCTTAGCAATTAGCTCAGTTGCTAACGAGGAACCACCCATTCCACAAAGAACAAACTGGTCTAATTTGTTACTCCGAGTCCAGGCAGATAGGGCATCTAGCTCTGGCAGTAACTGTCGAGAAGTCACCGGCAGATCGACCCAACCTAGCCGATTAGGCGCCTCACTAGTTGGCCCCCAAATTGAGGGATCTTTTGCTGCGATTTTAGGGAGTATCTGATTTAACTTGGAGATTAAATCTGAATGATCATGTCCAGCTTCATTACCCATTTGCTCTTTTAATACTCTCTGTCGCTGCCGCTACAACATTTTCTGCAGTAAAACCAAACTCCTTAAAGAGAACTGAAGCACCTGCTGAAGCACCAAAATGTTCTAGCGAAATTGCAATGCCGTAGTCGCCAATAATTTTATGCCATGGTTGGGAAACTCCAGCTTCAATACTTACTCTAGCTTTAATCTTCCTAGGCATTACCTCCTCCTGATAGGCAGGGGATTGTTCAAAAAACCATTCAAAACAAGGAATGCTAATAACTCTAGCCTTAACATTTTTCTCAGCCAAAATCTCTCTTGCTTGCAGTGCGATACTTACTTCAGAGCCGGTTGCAATTAGTAACACATCGCACTGCTTTGATAATTCATCACCGTAAGCAACAACGTAAGCTCCCTTAACTGCGCTAGTTGAAGCTGCATACTTGTTCCGATCAAGCACTGGTAAATTCTGGCGAGATAAAACCAGTCCAGCAGGTTTAGCTCGCTCAATTATATTTTTCCAACAGATAGAGACTTCATTCGCATCAGCTGGTCTTACTAGATCTAGCCCAGGAATTGCACGTAGTGCAGCAAGATGTTCAACGGGCTGGTGTGTTGGTCCATCTTCACCTAGACCAATTGAGTCATGGGTCCAAACAAATGTAACCGGTAGTTGCATTAGGGCCGAAAGACGAATTGCGCCTCGCATGTAATCGCTAAAAACTAGAAATGTCCCAGCAAATGGCTTTACCAAGCCATGTAAGGCAGCTCCGTTTAAGATTGCCCCCATCGCATGCTCTCTTATTCCAAAGTGAATAACCCGGCCGTAGGGATTAGCATCTAACATTTTGCTTGAGCTTGGCAAAAATGATTTACCACCTTCAATTGTCGTATTGTTACTTTCGGCTAAGTCGGCAGAACCACCCCAAAACTCAGGTAATCTTTCAGCAAGTGCTTGAATAACTTTTCCAGAGGCAGCTCTGGTGGAGACTTCCTTATCTTGTGAAAATATTGGCAGATCTTTAGCCCAGTCAGTCGGTAATTGCTTATTTAATAGTCGATTTAAAAGGGCCGCCGGCTCTGAATTTAATGATTGCCACTTAGCAAATTTTATTTCCCAGTCGGCAAATTGTTTTGCTCCTCGTTCTTTTACCTGCCTTGCGTGAGAAATGACATTAGATGGTGCAAAGAATGATTCTTCAGGATCGATACCTAGGATCTTTTTAGTCTGCGCAATCTCCTCTGCGCCAAGTGCTGAACCGTGTGATTTTGCAGTTCCAGAGGCGTTAGGTGCGGGCCAGGCAATAACAGTTTGTAAACGAATTAAAACTGGCGAGGAATTGTGAGCAGCAGCTTTTATCAACGCCTTCTCAAGTTTTTCTCGATCGACATTACCATCCTTCTTGGCTGCTACCTCTATAACTTCCCAGCCGTAGGATTTATATCTTGCTGAGACATTTTCTGTAAATGCAACATGGGTGTCACCTTCAATAGAGATTCTATTGTCATCATAAATTACCTTTAGATTTCCTAATGCTTGAGTTCCGGCCAAGGAAGAGGCCTCTGCACTTACTCCTTCTTGGAGATCACCATCTGAACAAAGAACCCAAATATTATGATCAAAAATATCAGTTGTGTTATCTGGATCTAGCAATCCTTTTTCATATCTGGCAGCCATTGCCATGCCAACACCATTTGCTACACCTTGGCCTAGTGGGCCAGTTGTGGTCTCAACACCTAATGTGTGCCCATACTCAGGATGACCAGGGGTAAGTGAATTAAAGGTTCTGAAATTCTTTAGGTCTTCAAGCTCTACGCCATACCCTGATAAATAAAGCTGAATGTATAAGGTAAGAGAGGAGTGCCCACAAGAGAGAATAAATCGATCCCGAGCAATCCAATCTGGTTTAACTGGATTGTGTCTTAAAATTCTTTGAAACAAAGTGTAGGCAACGGGAGCTAATGCCATAGCAGTGCCTGGATGGCCATTGCCAACTTTTTGCACCGCATCCATTGCTAAGGCGCGCGAGATCGCAACCGCCTGATCATCTAAGTCAATCCACTTATTCATTCTCTGAGTCCTTGCACTCTAAATCCAGAATTACTGATCTTGGCAATACTCCAAACCGATCCCCACACTAGTGTAGAACCTATCAAATGAGCGGCAACAAGGGCTTCAGGAAGGCCAGTGAAGTATTGGATATATCCAATAACCCCTTGCGAGAATGCAATAAGCAGGAATAATCCAATGCGGCGAACAAGCAGTGTCATTCCAGATTGATGGGCAATAAGTAAAAGCATTACTGCTAGGACTATTAAGGCAATAACAAGATCGGCATGAAGCCAGGAGATTACTTGTGGGTCAAAACCAAATCGCTGCGCCTTTTCATCTCCGGCATGTGGTCCACTACCAGTAACTATCGTGCCGGCTACCAATACCAAGAAAGTTAGCCAGACAAAGATTGGCATTAGGAAGCTAATTAAGCCTGTTGTTTTCTCAACCGGTGTGCCAATAAGTTCATACCGTAATGAAATTGCACCGGCAATTAATAAGATAGATAGCAAAAAGTGAGCTGCGACAGTAAGTGGGTGAAGGTCAGTTAATACGGTAACCCCACCAAGCATTCCTTGCCCGAGAATTCCCAAAATTTGCAGCGCGGCCAGGGATCTAATTCGCTCCTTATTGGCGGCATTTTTCGATACTCTGACTGAGAGTGTTACGACTGCCAATGCACAAATTAATAAGACAACAGTAAGTAATCTATTTCCAAATTCAATCCAAGCATGTACCTGTCCCTCTGCTTGATTAGCTACCGGAACATAAGAGCCGGGCGTGCACTCTGGCCAGGTAGGGCAACCAAGTCCAGATCCGGTTAGGCGAACTGAGCCACCAGTAACTATTAAGGCAGATTGTAAAAATACCAGCAGGCCTAAAACTCGCCCACGTAATGATTTTTTAGCCAAAAGCATGATTTAAGCCTACTGATTGCTGGTAACTCAGGGCTTAAAAAAGGGGCGGGTAAGTCCTATTTCACACCTGCTTCTGTGGTTTGGGACTGGCATAAAGTGAAGAATTACGCAACACTTATGTTGTGAAAAAGACTGAGCCCGATAAGACTCGCGATCAGGTGGCCCGTAGGATTTTAGAGTTTGGCCCAGCCACCGCCGTTGAGCTTGCTGAAAAACTCGCGATTACTCCGGCTGGAATAAGACGACATTTAGATTCGCTAATTGCAGAAGGAATTCTTACCTGTCGGGAGCCATATCAAAGCGCTACCTTGCGAAGTAGAGGCAGGCCATCGAAGGTATTTTTAATGACTGATCAAGGCAGAGAAAAATTTGAACACTCCTATGATGATTTAGCGGTTTCGGCACTAAAGTTTATGGCTAGCAAGAATGGCTCATATCTAGTTGATGAGTTTGCCAAATCTAGAGCGTTAGAGTTTGAGCGCAAAAGTGATTCGATCATTAATTCAAAGAAGAGTGTTTCGGAAAAAGCAAAGGTGTTGGCTAAGTTGCTCACCAAAGAGGGTTATGCGGCTACTACAGACAAAATGAGAAATGGTGAAGAAATTTGTCAGCATCATTGTCCAATTGCTCACGTCGCATCAGAGTTTCCACAACTGTGTGAAGCTGAAACAGCTGCATTTTCAAGAATTCTAGGTACGCACGTTCAACGACTAGCAACTATTGCTCATGGTGACGGAGTTTGCACAACATTTATCCCATCAAATATTTCCAAAATAAGTAAGACCAAAATGAAAGAAGGAGCACGATAATGTCACAAATAACTCATCCAGAACTCGAAGGTATTGGAAAGTATGAGTATGGCTGGTCGGACAAAACAGATGCGGGCTCAAATAGTCGTCGTGGTCTTAATGATGATGTGGTGCGCGATATATCGGCCAAGAAAAATGAACCAAAGTGGATGCTCGATCTTAGGCTGAAGGGTTTGGCTCTATTTGACAAGAAACCAATGCCTACCTGGGGATCAGATCTAAGTGGAATATTTTTTGACACAATTAAATATTTTGTTCGTTCAACCGAAAAACAAGCAACATCTTGGGAAGATCTACCAGATGATATTAAAAATACTTATGACCGTTTGGGTATACCAGAGGCCGAAAAGAAGCGATTGGTTGCAGGAGTTGCTGCCCAATATGAATCTGAGGTTGTTTACCACTCAATTCGGGAAGATTTAGAAAAACAGGGAGTCTTATTCCTAGATACAGATACTGCTTTAAGAACGCATGAGGATCTTTTTAAAGAGTATTTTGGAACAGTAATTCCAGTTGGCGACAACAAGTTCGCAGCATTAAATACCTCAGTTTGGTCTGGTGGCTCTTTTATTTATGTGCCAAAAGGCGTCAAGGTAGATATTCCACTTCAAGCATACTTCCGAATAAATACTGAAAATATGGGGCAATTTGAACGAACACTAATAATTGCAGATGAAGATTCCTATGTTCATTATGTAGAAGGCTGTACAGCACCAATCTACTCTTCTGATTCACTCCACTCAGCTGTTGTTGAAATCATTGTGAAAAAGAATGCACGTGTTAGATACACAACAATCCAAAATTGGTCTAACAATGTTTATAACTTAGTAACAAAGAGAGCTACTTGTGCTGAAGGTGCCACTATGGAGTGGATTGACGGCAATATCGGTTCAAAGGTCACGATGAAATACCCTGCAGTGATGTTGATGGGACCACATTCAAAAGGTGAAACACTTTCTATTGCATTTGCTGGCGAAGGCCAACACCAAGATGCCGGAGCCAAAATGGTTCATGCAGCTCCTTATACATCTTCAACAATTATTTCTAAATCTGTTGCCCGAGGTGGTGGCAGAACTTCATATCGTGGATTGGTTAAAGTTGAAGAAGGTGCACACCACTCTAAGAGCACTGTGAAGTGTGATGCCTTACTCGTGGACACAATCTCAAGATCAGATACCTATCCGTATGTTGATGTGCGCGAAGATGATGTTTCTATGGGTCATGAAGCTACGGTCTCGAGAGTAAGTGATGATCAGTTATTTTATTTGATGTCTCGTGGACTTGGCGAAGATGAGGCAATGGCAATGATCGTTCGTGGCTTTATTGAGCCAATAGCTAAAGAACTGCCAATGGAGTACGCACTTGAACTCAACCGTCTAATCGAATTACAAATGGAAGGCGCTGTTGGTTAATGAGTCAGTTAACTACTAATTACCTCACGCCAACCGGTCGTGAGGAGGCGTGGCGGTTTACGCCATTAAAGAAATTATCTGGCATACATGACTTAGAAGTTTCGGTAGCTGACAATGTTTCACTTTTTGCTAAATCTGATTTACCAAAAAGTGTCAGCCTGACAACTCCGAATACATCGGATCATCCATCGGCATACGCGGCCAGTGATATCGTAACAAACAGAGTACGCAAAGAGGCTAAGAAAATTACATTACTGGCGATTGCTGATAACACTGAAATTGCTGGGCCAATATATCTACGGCGAAAATGTGGGCCAACTGCTGAGGTAAGTCGAACTGCAATCCAAATAGGAGTAAATAGTCGAGCCACTGTAGTTATTGAAAATAATGGTGCTGGTAAGTTGGGTGAAGAAATTGAAATCTCGCTTGCGGCTGGTTCTAGCCTTAATTTTATTACGTTACAGGAGTGGGATTTAAACTCTGTTCACCTTGCTCAACATCATGCAATTATTGGTAAGGATGCTCAATTTAATTCTTATGTTGTGTCAATTGGTGGATCTACAGTTCGCATTAGCCCTACAGTTGAATATACCGGCATGGGAGCTAGTGCTGAAATGTATGGCGTTTATTTTGCAACTGATGAGCAACATCTTGAACATCGCATCCATGTAAACCATAGTGTTCCAAACACTAAATCCCGCGTGAACTACAAGGGTGCTCTTGCCGGTAAAGGTGCGCGCACCGTGTGGATAGGTGATGTCTATATTAATAAGGGCGCTGAAGGAACTGACACCTATGAACTAAACCGAAACGTGCTGCTTACAGATGGTGCTCGTGCTGACTCTGTTCCTAATTTAGAAATTGAAACAGGTGAGATAGTTGGTGCAGGCCACGCTAGTACTACTGGACGCTTTGATGATGAACAACTTTTCTACCTGCAATCTAGAGGAATTCCAGCAGATATTGCTCGCAGATTAGTAATTCGAGGTTTTTTTGCTGAGATTATAAGTAAGTTAAAAAATGAAGAGATTGAAGAAAGATTAATGAATCGCATTGAATCTGAATTATCAAGGGTCGGTAAATAATGGCTGAAGTGGCATTTGATTCACTAGTTAGTGGTAAACCTGTAGCTATCGAGGTTGATGGTGTTGCAGTATGCCTAACTCGTGTTGGAGATGAGGTATTTGCAGTTGAAGATACCTGCACACATTCTGAAGCTGCATTATCTGAAGGTGAAGTTAGTGGAACAAAGATCGAGTGTTGGCTACATGGAGCTGAATTTGATCTACGTACCGGCGAAGCACTAACACCGCCAGCCACATCTGCACTAAAAACATTTAAAGTTGAAGTAAACGGCAACCAAGTAGTAGTAACCAACTAGGGAGACAATTATGAGCGTACTAGAGATCAAAAATTTACAAGTCAGCGTTATTACGGAGGCTGGTAATAAAGAGATATTGCGCGGAGTAGATTTAACAGTTAAGTCAGGTGAAACTCATGCAATTATGGGACCTAATGGTTCCGGAAAATCAACTCTTGCTTATTCAATCGCTGGTCATCCTAAGTACTTAATCACTGGAGGTTCAGTAACTCTGGATGGAAATGATGTACTAGAGATGAGCGTTGATGAGCGAGCAAAGGCTGGGTTATTTCTTGCAATGCAGTATCCAGTTGAAGTACCTGGTGTTTCAGTTTCTAACTTTTTGCGAACTGCAGTAACTGCTATCCGAGGTCAAGCTCCTAAAGTAAGAACATGGGTTGGTGAAGTTAAAGAGGCAATGGCTTCTCTAAATATTGATACCGATTTTTCGGAGCGTAATGTGAATGAGGGTTTTTCTGGCGGAGAAAAAAAGCGTCATGAGATTCTGCAAATGGAGTTACTAAGGCCAAAGATTGCAATTCTTGATGAGACAGATTCTGGTCTTGATGTGGATGCATTACGTATTGTTTCTGAAGGCGTAAATAGAGTAAAAGCTAACTCAGATCTAGGTGTAATGCTGATTACTCACTATACGAGAATTCTTCGATACATAAAGCCTGACTTTGTGCATGTTTTTGCAAACGGAAAGATTGTAGAAGCTGGTGGTCCTGAGCTGGCCGATAAATTAGAAGAGCATGGTTACGCAGCGTATATAACTGCGTAATATTATGAGCACTGATCTATCTAGTTGCAAAAAAGATTTTCCAATCTTTGAGCGTAAAGTTCGTGGTGGGAATTCATTAATTTATTTAGATAGCGGTGCTACATCTCAAAAACCTAACTCTGTTATTGAAGCTGAGAGCAATTTTTATCGCACAGTAAACGCAGCCGTGCATAGGGGAGCCCATTTACTGGCCGAAGAAGCCTCCGAAGCTTATGAGTCAGCTAGAGAAAAAGTTGCAGCTTTTATTGGTGCTATAAGTAATGAACTTATTTTTACTAAAAGTGCTACCGAATCCTTGAACATAATTGCTTACTCATTTGGAAATCCAGACTCTAGAATCAACATAAAAGCCGGTGATCAAATTGTTGTGACCGAAATGGAGCATCATGCGAATTTGATACCTTGGCAGCAATTGGCAAAGCGAACCGGTGCTGAGCTTAGGTGGTTATCGGTGACTGCTGATGGCAGAATTGATTTAACAAATCTAGATCAAGTAATTACAAAGAAAACTAAGATTGTGGCAATTACTCATCAGTCCAATGTTCTAGGAAGTATTCTGCCAGTTGAAACTTTAGTCAGAGCATCACATGGTGTAGGTGCATTAGTGGTGCTTGACGCCTGTCAATCAGCACCGCATTTTGCGTTGGATGTAAAGAAATTAGACGTTGATTTTCTTGCATTCTCAGGCCATAAGACTTTGGGTCCAACTGGAATTGGTGTGCTCTGGGGAAAATTTGATTTGTTAGAAAAGTTGGAACCTTCGTTGTTTGGTGGATCTATGGTTGATTCTGTAACTATGGAAAGTGCGACATGGGCAGCCACGCCAAGAAAATTTGAAGCCGGTGTTCCAAATATGGCTCAGGCTGTTGGATTATCTGCAGCGATAGATTACTTAAATCAGATTGGTATGCACAATATTGCACAGCACGAGCAAGATTTGACCTCATATCTTCTAAAAGAAATTATAGGTATTTCTGGAGTCAAGGTAATTGGCCCAGTAGATATGAAAGATCGTGGCGGGGTGGTTTCATTTACGGTAGATGGAGTCCACCCGCATGATGTAGGCCAAGTGCTAGATCAATACGGTATCGCTGTTCGAACTGGCCACCATTGTGCCTGGCCCTTAATGCGCAAGCTAAATTTAGTTGGTACAACTCGAGCATCTTTGTATCTATATAACTCTAAAAGTGATGTTGATTCCTTGCTGGAATCGATTGAGAAAGTAAAGTCATATTTTAAGGTTAGCAAATAATGGAATTAGATTCACTTTACCAAGAGGTAATACTTGATCACTATCGCTCACCTCACCACAAAGGTTTGTCAGCAGATAAAGACATACAAGTTCATCACAATAACCCCAGCTGTGGCGATGAGGTAACTTTGAATTTATCTATGAAAGCTGGCGTGGTCACAGATTTAACCTGGGATGGAGTCGGGTGTTCGATTTCTATGGCCAGCACATCAGTTATGAGTGACTTATTGGTTGGTAAAGGTTATAAAGATGCTATGAATATTCTTGATAATTTTGTTGAATTAATGCAGAGTAAAGGTCAATCAGTAGGGGATGAGAGTATTTTGGAAGATGCGGTTGCATTTGCTGGAGTGTCAAAGTTTCCTGCAAGAATCAAGTGCGCGCTCCTTGGCTGGATGGCATTTAAAGATGCATCAAGTCAAGTGATGCAGTAGAATTTAAATCATGACAACAACAGACGATGTAACAGAGGCTATGAAGGATGTAATTGATCCTGAATTAGGAATAAATGTCATCGATCTAGGTTTGGTTTATGACATGAGAATTGATGAAGGTAATATTGTTACTTTAGATATGACTCTTACATCGGCTGCGTGTCCACTTCAAGATGTAATTGAAGATCAAACACGGCAAGTCCTCGCTGATTTATCCTCTGATGTAAAAATAAATTGGGTGTGGCTGCCGCCTTGGGGCCCAAACAAGATTTCAGACGATGGTCGCGAACAATTACGCTCGATTGGCTTCACAGTTTAACTTTGCTTTCTAACTGACTACTGTCATCTTATGTCAATGCACTCGACTTGGATGTCTTTTCGGTCGTTAACTGCTGATCAATCTGTAAAAAATCAAAAACTTAAACCGGGC
>SXGR01414085.1_pt1 | contig 78963 bp, 67 predicted proteins | sample 3174711 | NCBI WGS metagenome assembly SXGR01 (sample SAMN11356860, study PRJNA531348) | freshwater metagenome | isolation source: freshwater sample F1-60 | place: China: Fuxian Lake, Yuxi | collected 2017-12-25 | reverse complement strand
CCGCAATCCTCGGGGCAGGCGCCGGTTTTGATCAACAACAGCTGGTTGACGTGTACTTCATTGGGGTCGTGGTGTTGGACATGCACCGCGGAGGCCTGGCGCACGAGATCCATCAAAGGAACCTCGAAGAGCGCAGTGATCTCAGCGATGGTCCAGTCGTTACGCTCAGGGTTGGTCATGCGGCAAGGCTACGACCCCGCGGTTTCAGCCCTGGAAACACCCTGTGAGGAATTTGACAAGCGGAGCAGTGATCACCGAGTCGTTGGCGGCACCGATGCGGTTGCTGACTTGTGCGTGGGTCAGCTTTTTGGCGTCGATCACCGTCACATCGATGTTGGCGGCCGTGAGCGCGTCGGCAAATCCCTGTTCGATCGATTGACGTTGGGCGGAACCCCGAACGACTGTCAGCATGGGAGGTATGCCGATATCCGCTTTGATATTCAAGGTCGCCGACGTTTCGGTCAGATAGTTGGGATTGTTGCCGAGCGCCGATTGCCACTGGACCTTTTCGCCATCGGGGTCACTGGCTCCGGCGACTGGTTTGTTGAAGCCTTCGGTATCGAGTGGTGCTGCGCATGTCAGCGTTGCAAGCTTGAGGTTGTACTCGGCCAAGTAGGCCGGGTTCACCGTGACGTTGCTGACGATGTCCGCGCCAGCCGAGTGGCCGAGAATCGCGATACGACTCCCATCCCCGCCGTACTTACCGATGTTCGACTTCACCCACGCCACGCTCGCCGCGACATCGTCATAGTGGTTTGGAAATTGAGCATTGCGGTTGGCTTGTTGTGACTTTGGCGGGCGGCTCAATCGATAGTTGACGCTCACGAGCGTCCAACCTTGGTCGTTGAAGAGTTTCGCTTTGTCTTTGATCTGATTGGACTTGTCGCCACGGATGTAGCCGCCTCCGTGCACCCACATCACTACCGGGCTATTGCACGCTTGGGGTGGTGAATAAACATCCAGGCTGGTCAGGTTTTTGTTCGCACCCTCGATGATTCGATAGGCGACGGTGCGTTCGAGATCGGGTTGGCGACAATTGCTTTGCGGTGAGGTGGTTGTTGATTTGCTACCTACGCCGGAGGTTGCTCCAGAAGTTGTCGTCGGCTTTTCTAGCGAAGCTGAGTCGGAGCTGCAACCACTGGCGAGCGCGGCGACGGTGATTCCCGCAATGATGTGTAGTCGTTTCATGGCCCCATATTCGCCGATCCTGGCGATGGATGTGCAATAGGAGTGTGATGAGCATGTGATCGTCTACGAAAAATTGTGCTGGTTTGGCGAGTCTGATGCTTCAGAACGGTCAAGATGGATGTGTGAGCGAAGCCGTGATCCGTGTGTTGACGTGGAATATTCTCGCGGCGCCCTGGGCTGGCCCGCGGCATTACCCCAACGATATGCCGATCGAGGTTTTGGATCGTCAACGTCGCCTCGAACTTACATGTGCGGCGTTGCGTAACCGCCGTGACGGATTCGATGCGATCGCGTTGCAAGAGGTCACGATGTGCGACATTGACGCGCTTCACACAGCCTTGGGGCGTGACGAATTCGAGGTTGGGTACGCGCAGTATCCCGCGCACTATTGGGCGCATTGGCTCGATAGTCCTGCGCAATGGGAGCCGAACGGCACTGTGTTGTGGTTGCGGAGATCGGCGTTTGTCGGCGTTCGGTTCGAGTCGTTCCCGATTGGCCCCTACGGAAATCGTGCGGTTGTCGCTGCGGCTACAACTAACGACGATCGCGTTGTAAATCTGGCGTCTGTGCATCTCGACGCTGATGATCGGGAGCGTCGGCTTGAGGAATGGGAGTCGTTGCTGGCAACGATCGATGGAGATGCTGAATCGTCGCTGATCATCTGTGGCGATCTCAATACCGACACATCGATCGCCACGATGACTGCGATCTTGACTCGGCACATGCTCAGCGATGCCCTCACTGTCGTGGGTAATCAAGACCCGACCCATCCCTACGCCCGTCCCGGCGATTCCCATGCTCTGTGGGCTCGGATCGATCACGTCGTAGTGAGAGGATTCACCCCGATAGCGGGCCGGGTGCTCGATTCGGGTGTCTGGGATCTCGACGCTCCCGCGGAGCGGATCGAAGCACTGCTGAGGGCTACTGGTTCGGATCATCACGCGGTCGAGGTTGCGTTGCGTGCAGTTTGACAAGTTCGTACGGTAACAGCCAATATGACGGAGTTCGCCCCCTAACCAGAGGTTGTTATGCACTTGAAGAGAACGCTTTCATTGCTTGCCGTAGCCGCAGTTTCGGTGGGCATCACTGGTGGAGTCGGAGATTCCGGGCCGTCGGCTCACGCAGCCGTGGGTGCATCAGCGGGTGGCCCCGGGCCTTTGGTGACGGGGCCCATCACCGCGGGCGGCGGTATTTTCGATTTGCAGGGCGACGTCTCGCAACTGCCAGTGAATAACTACATTCAAGAAGAGTTCTTCTTTGAAGGTACGGCACAGGCGTACAACAGCAATACGCCGCTGACGACTGACGGACACTGGGCGGCAGTGCCGACGACGACCGCAGCGTACAAAACTCGAATGGTCGTTCGTCGTCCTCTTGGTCGACCGCAGTTCAACGGCATCGCAGTGGTTGAGTGGTACAACGTCACCGCGGGCTTTGACAACGGACCCGATTGGTCATTTGCGCGCGAAGAGCTGTTGCGCCGAGGCTTCATCTGGGTCGGTATTTCTGCGCAGTACGTGGGCGTTGAAGGTGGAGTCGGATCGCTAGGGTTCGGCGGCCTGAAAGCAACCGATCCAGTTCGTTACGGATCATTGGTGCATCCGGGCGACGACTATTCGTACGACATCTATACGCAAGCCGGGATGGCGCTTCGTAATCCCAACGGCGTTGATCCACTCGGTGGGATTCGCCCGGAAAAACTCATTGCTACCGGTGAATCGCAGTCGGCATCTCGTATGACAACCTATGTGAATGCCGTGTCTCCCCTGAACGATGTGTACACCTCGTTTCTGATTCACAGCCGTTCGGCGCGGTCTTCGGCGCTCAACACCACCGGCAACGGCGCGACGCCGACCCCTGTGTTCATTCGTACAGATCAACACGAGCCAGTGATCCAGCTCGAAGCCGAAACCGATGTCCCAGGATTCGCCGCGGCTCGTCAACCCGATAACGGGCACCTGCGGACCTGGGAAGTCGCAGGCACATCGCATGTTGATGAGTACGGCCTTGGGCCGCTTGCAATCGCGTTCTTGAATTGTCCGCTGCCGGTAAATAGCGGTCCGCATCACTACATCGCGCACACGGCGTTTCGTGAATTGCTTCGATGGATGCGTGATCCGTCACGTGATGTGCCCCACGGTGCGCAGATCAATCTTGATGCTTCGAACGGTGTGATTCGAGACCAATACGGCAATGCGACTGGTGGTATCCGTACACCGCAACTCGACGTTCCGATCGCGACGCTCTCTGGTTTCGGTCAATCGGGTGGGTTCTGCGGCCTGTTTGGTACTACTTTGAAATTCACCGATGCACAATTGTTAGCTGCGCATCACGACCGCGGCAACTTCCTGCGTACCTATGTCGCACGCACCCGTGCGATGCGGGCCTCTGGCTTCTTGCTCGGCCCTGACGTGTGGTCGGTACTCGGCGAAGCCGCAATGGTGCCATTCCCTCAGGCGTAAATCTCAGTGCCAAAGTAGAAATCATTCAGTGCGCCGCCGAATCTTTCGGCGGCGCACTTCTGGTTGTGCGGATCTCGTCGATTTGCGGGATCGATAGTTGAACCTCGGTCCATCGCCCTGCGAATGCTTGGTAACGCAGGGCCTCAAGTCCGATGTGGAGTTCGTAACACTGGAGTCGTTCCTCGGCGTTTTCTCGTAGGGAGATAACGGAGTTGCAGTGTTCTAAAACCAGGTTGCGCATTGTTGATTGACGGAGGTCGGGGTGCCAGGGCGACCAAAACACGAGCATCGCGAGGTCGTACAACGAGTCTCCTGTCATCGCGCAACCCCAATCGAGATACGCAGTAATTGAATGGTCGCTCGTGAGCACGTTGCCATTGAGAAGATCGCCATGAATGACGTGACGGTGGTTCGGCACGTGCTCGGCGAGTTCTTTGAGTCGTGCGACGCCAGCGTCGAAACATTTGGATGCTTCGGGGTGCGCTGAGAGTTTGTCTTTCCAGTCGGGAAGGCGAGGCTTGTCATGATCGATGCTTGTCAGTGCAGAGCGCCAATCGATATGGGTACCGTGGCCATACGGGTCCCATAGGCCGAATCTCCCGCCTGGAGGCTCGATCGTTCTCAGTTCATCGAGTCCGCGCAGCATTGAGGGCATTGACGCGATGATGCCATCCGCACTTTGATCGTCGAACGCGTCGCCATGCGCTCGTCGTGAGATGGCATAACAATGATCACTATGCCGACCTATCGCGATTATCTGAGGGATAGGGAGCAGCGGGCGACTCCACCCGGATGCGATCTGGTCTTTGTGGTAATCGTCGAGATATTGGCCGAGTCGCACGACGTAGTCGACTTCGCATGAGCTGAATGCGAAGGCCTTTGACCATTGCCCACCCTGCATCGCGATTGGCAGGTCAGTGGGTTCCAAACCCTGGTCGTCGAGGAGTTGCGCAATTTCTTGTATCGAGAGCATCTGCATCAGCGTATGGGAATAGCATTTGTAGGGTCCGCAGCTCAGCGATCCAGACTACTCAGAGCGCCAGTCGCGGAAGCCCCATAGGGTTCGGAAACGGAATTGGTCCTTCCGTCGTGATTGCTTTCGCGATCGCGTCTAACGCCGAAACTAGGCGAGTGACTGTGCGAGGCGCCGCGGTCGTCCAGGGTTCGAGAGCAAGGGTGTCGGTTTTTGCTTCCACTGTGTCACGCTCGGTGTGGCCTCGCGTTGTCAATGCGCCGTGAGTGTCGAGAAGGCCACGCTCAATAAGTGACGTCGCCGATGCGCTCCAGACATCCGTGGAAAAGCCGCGGTTGTCACGGAGTATGGCCTCATCCACGCCCTTGTCGGCAGCGAAGAGTATGTGGGCCTCACAGCCTCCGATCCGGCTGTCGCGCAACGCTGTCACGTGACCATCGCCCCGGTGCTCGCGCAACGTCGTGCATAGCTGCCAGAGCTCCTCCACGAGGTCACCTCGAGGTGGCAGAGCGCGATTAGCTTCGAACAACCGGAATTCGGACAGCGATTGTGGACGCTCGACTGCCTCTCGCAGCACTCCGTTAATGTCCATGGCGAGCGTCTCGACGGCAGGGAAAAGTCGCCGTAGTGCACCTGCAGCTGATTCAGCCCGCACATTGAGAAGTTCGTCTGGGCTCGCGAATTGCCACGCGTCAGGGATGGCTCGTTCGACCATCGAAGGCGCGAAGTTGTAAAACGCGTCGCAGACCTCGAGCGCGGTGGCCGGTCCGAGCGGCGAGGCTCTGAATCCGAAGTAGCCCATCCAGAAGCCACGAAGTCCGGCCTGTTGTGCCGCGGTGATCGATTCATCCGCGAAATACGAGACGGCATGTACAAGTTCAAAGCGAGTCCATAAGTCCCGAACTCCAAGACTCTCGCTGGTGTCCATGAGGCCAGATTACTTTCGCTCTGAGCATGTTGTTACAAGTACACAACGGCATCTCGGAATACTCCGTGAGCGAAGCAAGCGAGAGTCCCGATCGACAGATCGGTACTAGCTGAAGCTCATTGCGCTCTCACGGGATGTGGGATTTCCAGCGCGATACCTTCGAGCTTCGAATCGTCTGGGCTAGCTGGCCGAGCTAGGAGAAACCCTTGCAGCAGGTCGCAGCCGAATGAACGCAAGACGTGCAGCTGTTCTGGCGTTTCGATGCCTTCAGCGACCACGTGCAATCCCAGCGCGTGCGCGAGTTGAATCATTCCCGCCACCACTTGAGATGTCCGCTCATCGTGAGGAATGCGGGCGATGAAGCTTTGGTCGATCTTGAGTATGTCGATCGGCAGCACGAGGAGTTGAGCGAACGAAGAATGTCCTGTGCCGAAATCATCGAGTGCCACGGTGATCCCGAGGTTCCGTAGCACTGACAGATGGGCGACGGTGAGGTCAGGATCGGCCATCGCCGCACATTCGGTTGTCTTTCTCGGTACACCCCCCGGGACTCGAACCCGGAACCTGCGGATTAAGAGTCCGACGCTCTGACCAGTTGAGCTAGAGGTGCTAGCAGCGTCGATCGTAGCCAACCTTGCCGTGGGGTGGCGACTCGTTCTTGCTCAGCCTGCGTGCATCCTCACAGCGGCCGGATCAACAGTTCTTGGGCCATCGACATGCACAGCTGACCGTGTTGAAAGAAGGTGCCGCGCACGACGGCTCGGCCGCCGTGGTTGATGACCGGCTCGAAGTTCGCCAAGGTCCAATCGTTGACGTTGAAGGGGCGATGGAACCAGACCGCATGATCGATACTTGCGTCGGTGTGCGTTCCCCATGCGTCGAGCGAGTGGGGCCGAAACGACGACCAGGTCGTGTCGGAGAGGAACGCCGCGAACAGCGGTGCGTGGGCGCTTTCGGGAATTGCATCGACCAGGCGTCGCCACGAACGAGACGTAGCTTCGTAGGTGCCGTCGGGTCGCTGCCGCGTGGGCCCGAGGTCGCGAATATCCCATCCGCCTGGCTCGACGGACTCGGGTTGCGAGTCAGGTTCAGCCACGACTGGTTGCGCAATAGCGTATTGGTCGCCGGGCTCTTCGTTGTGGAACGACACGATCGCGCGGCATCGTTGACGTCCGTCTTGCCAGGAGCTCACCTCACGCGTCGCGAAGCTGCGACCGTCTCGCAGCCGTTCGACGCGCCACTCGATTTGCCCTGGCAATACAGGAGCAAGGAACGTTGCGTGCAGGGAATGCGCAGCGATGTCGACTGTGGTTGCGATCGCCGCACTGAGCGCCTGCGCGACCACGAACCCTCCAAAAACCCGAGGTCCCCAATGCTCGGGTGTGCTGCCCGAGTATTGGTTTTCGCTGGTTTCAGAGAGTGCAAGATCGTTGACCAACGATTGCGCCCATCCCTCCGGAGGTCTTGGTACCGGTTCAGCATTGGTCGCAAATTTTGGCGGCATCGGCGTGCAAAGTAGCGGGCGATGGGTTGCCGGACCCGAGCATTTGATCGCGGTCTCCATAGCGTGCTGTGTTGAACGAGGAGTTCGGCTGTGGACGTATTAATAACCGGGGTTACTGGGCTAGTTGGCTCGGCATTGCGAATTGCACTTGAGGCCCGCGGCGACCGCGTGGTCGGGCTCGGGCGATCGGGGCAGCCGTGTTGGGATCGGGCGAACAACCGGATCAACGGCAGCGTTGAAGGTTTTGACGCGGTCGTGCATTTGGCGGGCGAATCGATTGCTTCGGGTCGCATGAGTGAGGCTCGCAAGCAGGAAATTCTCGAGAGTCGCACGGAAACGACACGCATACTGGTTGAGGCTTTGAGTGCTTGCGAACGTCAGCCGTCCGTACTCGTGTCGGGCTCTGCGATCGGTTACTACGGCAATCGCGGTCGTGAGGAGTTGCTCGACGAAGCGTCGACTCCTGGCGACGACTTCTTGGCTCGCGTTGCCAAAGATTGGGAAGCCGCCGCGCTCCCGGTGACCGACGCCGGAATTCGTCTTGCATTGGCGCGCACCGGGATCGTGCTGAGTAGCGATGGTGGAGCCCTCAAAAAGATGCTCACGCCGTTTCGGTTCGGTGTGGGTGGCAAGCTCGGCAACGGGCGTCAATATATGAGTTGGATCACGCTGACTGACGAGGTGCGGGCGCTGATGCACATCATTGACACGCCTGCGATTTCTGGCCCCGTCAACCTCACTGCGCCGCATCCCGTTACGAACGAAGTCTTTTCGAAGTTGTTGGGCGAAGCAGTGCATCGCCCCGCGGTAATTCCGGTTCCGAGCTTCGCGTTGAAACTGGCGCTTGGTGAAGATTTGGCAACGCTGCTGTTGCTCCAGGGGCAACGGGTGTTCCCGAAAAAGCTCGAATCGAATGGCTTCGCGTTTGAACACGTCACGATCGAAGCTGCGTTTCGATCTTTGTTGGCGTAGTCGGTTTGACCGCGAAGCGTCGTGCGTCTTTGGATTGACCTCGCGGTTATCGACGACGCCGCTTCCATGTGCGCTTTGATCGACGCGGTCGTCGCTCACCCGCTCGTGGAACTCGTCGGCGTGAGTGTCGTCACGCCCGAGGATGCGCTGACGAGCTCGGTCGTACATCCTGCGTTGCACGCCCGAGGGGTTGGCGACGTGCTGCTCTACAGCGGGACACCGGATCCGCGTGCGCTCGACGCGGTCGAAGCCCTGCTCGCGGTTGGACCGCTGACCAACCTCGCTCGTCTGGCTCGTCACAGCATTGAACTCCCGCCGTTGGTGGTCGTTGCCGAGCAGTTCGCCGCGGATCCCATTGCGGCCGCGCTCGTCGTGGCGACCGCCCGCGATGTTCTAGTGCTCCCGAACGCTGATGCTGATGATGAGGTACCGCCCATCGCTGCTGAAATCGTCGCGTTGTTCGCACTGATGGGTGAACACATCGTGGTGGGAAAACGATTCGTTGGAGTTGGGCTCGACGGTTCGTTGGTGATCGAAACTGCCGATGATGCTGGAGATTTGAGCGAACGCGATGTGGTCGTTGACCGGGATGTTCGCGCGATCGCCTTGCGGCTCCTGGAACGGTGACGCGATACGGCACCGGACGAATCCGGTGCCGTATTGGGGTGACTGACGGGACTTGAACCCGCGGCCCTCGCGACCACAACGCGATGCTCTACCGGACTGAGCTACAGCCACCATGTGTGTTGCGACGGGAAGTCTAGAGGAAACGGCAGCCGTTTCCCGCTTCGAAATTGGGCCGGCTCAGCGCGTCCTGAGATGTGGCTAGCTTGCACCAATGTCGACTTCTCGGGTAGTTCGTTTCGGTTCGTTGGTAATTGCGACAGCGATAGCTGTTGGATGCGGTGGCGATCGGGACGACGCTTCGAGCTCCACAACCCAGCTAACAGCATCGAGTACGACGCTGGCTGCGCCCACCTCGACGACCGCGGCAGCTCCGGTAAGCGCGAATTCGTCGGGCTGCAAAAGCCTGGAGCCAGTGCCGGCGGGAAATTCACAGGTCGATCTCACCTCGGGAGGCGACGCTCGTTACTACCTCCGTCATGTGCCGGCCGCCTACGTCGTGGGAACAGCAATGCCTGTAGTTGTCGACTTGCACGGGTACCAGGAGGGTGCGTCGATACATACTGTCATGAGTTCCCTTGGCGCTTATGGTGAACAGCAAGGCTTCATCACGATCACTCCGCAGGGTACGAGCAACCCGGTGCCAAGATGGGACACCGATCTCGCGTCGCCCGATGTGGCGTTTATCGGTGACATGCTTGACAACGTCGAAACGACGCTCTGTGTTGATGTGCGTCGGATATTCGTCACTGGACTGTCGAATGGTGCGTTCATGACGTCGTCGATGGCCTGCGCGTATGCCGACCGTTTCGCCGCTGCAGCACCGGTGGCGGGTGTGGTGTCGAACGTGAAGAATTGCAAGCCCGCTCGTGCGGTGCCGCTCATCACATTTCACGGAACCGACGACGGGTTCGTTGCGTTTGATGGCGGCTTAGGCAAAGACGCCCTTGAACTTCCTTTGCCCGACGGCAAAGGCAAGATCGGCGACAATCCTGAGGCGCTCAAAGGACTGCGAGGGCCTTCGGTTCCTGAACATGTGGCGGGGTGGGCGAAGCGAAATGGGTGTGATGCCACAGCAACCGAAACGAAAATCGCCGATGATGTGACGCTTGTTGCCTACTCCTGTCCGAGCGGCGCTGATGTGAATTTCTATCGCGTTGAAGGCGGCGGTCACACGTGGCCCGGCAGCGAGTTCTCAAAAACAATCGCGAACGTGGTTGGTGTGACCACATCGTCAATCAATGCGAATGAATTGATGTGGAAGTTCTTCTCGGAACACTCACTGCCGTAGCTGGTTCAGTCGGCATCAACGACGACGCGTGCCCAATCCGGCGTGGCCGGGATTTCGGAATCGCTGTTGAACAGAGCGATGAACAACTGTGCGCGCGGCTTCCGTTCCGGCCATGGCGTGTATCCGTCGGTATCGAAGGTTTCTGGCTCAAGGATCGCTCGCACGTTCCCATCCTGAATTCCTCCCCGGCCGTCGCGCTACACCTCGCGTCGTGTCTCAATGGAATGTTGTTGATTCGGTGTCTTTGGCGATGGTGCTCGACCATGCGAACAAGTGTCGCGTTCCGGATGAATCACTTGCCTTTTACAAAGTGCCCCCGGCAGGAGTCGAACCTGCGACCTTGTCATTAGAAGGGACTCGCTCTATCCACTGAGCTACGGAGGCGTAACCCCCACAGGATAGGGGCTGGTGTCTCAGAGCTCGGTTCCTCATTGGCGGCCCTACGGGAGGATGCCTCGATGCAGCGTTGGCTGATAGGTCGCGGTGGCGCGACGGCCTTCGAGCAGTAGCAGCGCGTCGAGCAGCTTGTTGCGCAGCTCCGCGGGGTTGATGACATCGTCGTATCCCATGCCGTGGGCCTGGGGCCAGGGCCCACCACGTTGTTCGGCGCTGACCGTGGCTTGTGTAGCGTCGTCGAGTTTCGCAGCGGCGCCTCCAGAAGCAGCTGGCATCGCACCGAGGGTCACCCCAGGAAACGCGTAGAGCAGTGTTTGGTTGTCCCACGGGTTCATCGCCATGACCGACGAACCGAACCCAAATGCTTTGCGCAACGTTACGTGGATCTTCGGCACTTGCAGACGGTGCTGAGCTGCGAACATGCGTGCCCCGGCGCGCAGCGCGCCTTCGCGTTCAGCTTTGGTGCCCGCGAGCACTCCAGGGTTGTCAGCGAGGAAGATCACCGGCACGTGAAACGCGTCGCAAACACTGAGAAAGTGGGCAGTTTTATTGGCGCAATCGCTGTCGATGGCTCCAGTTCGTACGCCGGGATCGTTCGCAACGACCGCAACGACGTGCCCGCCGAGTCTTGCAAACGCGGTGATCATTGGCTTGCCGAAACGCGATTGGAGTTCCAGCATGGAGCCTTCATCGAACGTCAGCGCAACAACCTTTCGCATCGAGTATGCCTTGCGGTCATCGGGTGGAATCAGCGCAAGCAGTTGTGGAACTTCGCGCCGGCCGTCGACAGGCTCAATTGACAGTGGCGCGCCCCAGGCACTGGCCGGAAGATACGACAAATAGGCGCGGGCGCGCTCAATAGCTGCAGCATCATCGGCAACCACATCGTGAGCGACACCCGCGAGGTCGACTGCGATCTGCGGCCCACCGAGTTCTTCTTTGGTGACCACTTCTCCAGTCGCAGCTTTCACAAGCGGCGGCCCAGCTGTGAACATCGCGGCTTGTTCGGTCATGACGCAGTAATCGGCGAGTGGGCCACACAAAGCTGAGTGCCCTGCGGCCGGGCCAAGTACGAGCGTGACGATCGGGACGGTTCCCGAGAGCGCGGCCAGCGTTTGAAGATCGTTTGGGCGACGGCCGCTCGATTTGTTGGTAAGTCGGTGGCCGGCGCCGTCAAGCATAAATACAAGCGGTATTCGTTCCTGTTCGGCAAGCTGACACAAACGCACACGCTTGTCGGTAGCTGCGGATCCGATTGAGCCGCCGAGCACGGTGAAATCCTCGCAGCCTGCAAGCGCAGGGCGACCGTTGATGCGGCCCATGCCCGCGACGAAACCGTCGGCTGGGATTGTGGGCGTGTCGGGGCGAGGCGAAGTGCCGACGAGCGCACCGAGTTCGGCGAACGACTGCGGGTCGAAGAGCTGTTCGATACGTTCACGAGCTGTGAGTTTGCCGAGCGCATGTTGTTTGGCGATCTTTTCAGCGCCGCCCATTGTGCGCGCATCGGCTTGTCGGGTTTGCAGCTCGTCGAGATACGGCTGCCAATCTTGGGTGTAATCGGCCACGGTGCGCACGCTACCGATCACTCGATAGGTTCAGGGTTATGAAGCTTGGATTGGGTCTTGATCTTTGGGCTGGCGCGGGCATGCGCGTGCCCGTTGAGTTGGTGCAGCGCGCCGAATTACTGGGGTACGACTCGGTGTGGACGGCCGAAGCGTACGGCTCGGATGCGATCTCACCGTTGGCGTACTTGGCGGCGCATACGAAACGGATCAAACTCGCGACCGGAATCATTCAGATCAGTGCTCGCACCCCAACGGCAACTGCTATGGCTATGGCGACGGTCGACGCGTTGGCGGGTGGTAATCGCACCATCATCGGGCTTGGGCTTTCGGGCCCGCAAGTAGTGGAGGGCTGGTATGGCCAACCGTGGGCGCGTCCAGGCGCGCGGATGCGCGACACCATTGAAATCATCCGAAAAGTGTTGCGGCGTGACGGGCCGTTGGTGCACGAAGGCGCGGTGCTGTCAGCTCCCTATCGCGGCGCGGACGCAACCGAAATGGCGAAACCGTTGCGATCGATTCTTCACACGAATGACCTACCGATTTGGATCGCGGCGGGCGGGCCGCGCAACGTTGCATTGGCTGGTGAACTGTGCGACGGGTGGATTCCCATGGGGTTTCGTCCCGACATGATGCCGTCGTATCTCGAACAACTTGCGGTTGGCTGGAACCGCCGTGCAGACGGACGCCCGGCCCGCTTCGAGCTCGCTCCGAGTGTGACCGTCAATATCACTGACGACGTGAAATCTGTGATCGAAGCTGCGAAGCCGCGTATTGCGTTGTACGTGGGCGGTATGGGGCATCCGGAAATGAATTTCCATAATCAATCAATGGCGCGGGTTGGATATCCCGAAGCCGCGGCGCGAATTCAGGAACTGTTTTTAGCCGGGCGTCGCGATGAAATGGCTGCCGCAGTTCCTGATGAATTCGTGGATGATGGCGGGTTGTTCGGTTCGCCTGAGCGCATCAAGCAACGGTTGCAACCGTGGGTCGATTGTGGGGCGACGACCCTCGTGGTACGGACCGGTTCAGCACCCGACGCGGCACTGGAATTGATGGCAGATCTAGCGGGAACGAGGGAAACATGAGCGCGGTTGAGTACGACACGATTGTTGTTGATACGCCTGCAGAATTCGTGGCGCGCATTACATTGAATCGGCCGGAAAAGCGCAACGCGATCAGTGGTGAACTGCGCGCCGAACTGTTTGATGCATTGCATTGCCACGATGACGACGCCTCGGTGCGCGTGACTATCGTGCGCGGCGCGGGCAAATGTTTTTCCAGTGGCTACGACTTGGGATCGTCGTTGTGGGAAGACAAACCCGCGTGGAGCGCAAGCGGCGACGGAAAGTGGTCGCGTCATGCGAGTGATTCGTGGTTTGGAATGTGGGATCTTGCCAAGCCGGTGATCGCGCAAGTGCATGGGTATGCGTTGGCGGGCGGTACAGAGCTCATGGCCGCGTGCGACCTTGCCTATTGTGCTGTCGACGCCCAAATTGGATATCCGGTGACGCGAGTGCTCAGCCCGCCCGACATGCAGTTTCATCCGTACTTTGTAGGCATACGTCATTCAATGGAATTGTTGTTGACGGGCGACTCGATCTCCGGAGACGAGGCCGCGCGGATGGGCTTAGTGAACCGTGCTTACCCTGGTGATGAGCTGGAGGCGTCGGTCCTCGATATTGCGGTTCGAGTCGCTCGGACCGCGAGCGATTTGCAGCAAATCAACAAACGTTCCGTGCATCGGGCGATGGAGATCATGGGCATCCGGGCTGCGATTCGAGCCGGGAGTGAACTGCAGGCGTTGGCCGGCCATCAAGCATCGGTTCGCGATCGCATGACGACAGCGTTGAGTTCGGTGAAGGGCGCAGTCGACAAACCTGGGTCGTAAGTGCGAGGCTGCGGCATGGATATTTACGAAGCTCTGTACACCACTCGCGCAATGCGCCGTGTGAAACCTGATCCGATTCCTTCCGATGTGCAGCAGCGCATCCTTGATGCTGCAGTGCGAGCACCGAGTGGTGGCAACACGCAGAATTGGCGCTTTCTTGTTGTTGACGACCCCGATGTTCGTGGGAAGCTCGGCCCGATTTACCGGCGCTGTTTGGGGATGTTGTGGGAGACGATTTACAAAGATCGCATGGAAGCGGCGCGCGCCAACCCCGACGACCCAGACAACAAACAGTCGCTCATCATGCAACGCAGCGCGCAACACCTAGCCGACAACTTTGAGGTCTACCCGATGCTGCTGTTCAGTTTCGTGCAGTACGACCCGACTGGCGGTTCGATATTTCCGGCCACGTGGTCGGCGATGCTGGCTGCGCGCGCCGAAGGTGTTGGCACGGCGTTGACATCGGTGTTCATGTTCGAGATGGATCCCGTGTTGGAGATTCTTGGCGTGCCGAAAGATCAAGGTTGGTTGTTTTCGTCGTGTGTCACGTTCGGATACCCGACTGGTCGTTGGGGTGTAGCGCCGCGCACACCGGTACATGAAGTGTCATACCGCAATAGTTGGGGCGCGCCACTCGGATTCGAAATCCCCAAGCCACTCTGGCCACCGAACGCCTAGCTCCCCAACACACCCCACCGTGGTCTGGCTTTTGTAACGTCGCCGTTAGAGGATCGCGACCACGGGCGTTACCCGGGGCCCGTCGTGGTCTTGGTTTCGTAACGTCGCCGTTAGAGGATCGCGACCACGGGCGTGTCGACAGCCCTGCTGTTGTGTGTGACGACTTGCGAGCGCGAGACTTGCCTAGTTCAACCGAGCTTGTTTCGAACTTCCCCGCGTTGTGATTTTTTCGTCGCGCCTGGAGGTACAGAGTGGATCCGATTGAACCTGAAATTTCTCGAACGAAACGTCCTCCCGCCGGGTACGTCAACTTTGAACGACTGCGTCGCGTCGCTGTCCGACGCGAACAGCGGGGCTATTTCACCGCAGCCCAAGCTCAAAATGCCGGAATTTCTGCGCCGATGCTGGCCCGAATGAACGCTCGCGGTCTCGTAATTCGCGAACGGCCGGGTATCTACCGGTTCCGCGTGACGACGGCACAAACTTGGCAAGACGCGCTTGCGGGCCAGCTACTCGAAACTGGTGGGGTTGCCTGCGGTGTGACCGCCGCTGCACTATTTGGGCTTGCCAAGTCTAAGAATCGTCGCGGAACGTTCGACATCATGATGCCGCGCGGCTCTCATTTCGCGAAAAACCCTCGACATACCACGCGCGACTTGAAACCGAACGAGATCGTCACCGTCGACGGGTTGCCGACGTTGCATCCAGTGAGAGCAATTATCGACGCTGCTCATCGCATGACGCGCAAGGCCGCCACTGAGATGATCGAAGCCGCGGTTGTTCGCAGACTTGTACGCCCAGATGAACTTGAGCAACGAGCGAAAGAACTCCGAAACTCGAAGCGCCCAGGCACATACGTCGTGCTCGAAATCCTTCGCGAACTTCACCCCGAATTACAACGATCGCGCAACGAATGGGAGGCGCTACTCGTGCGACGGATGCGTGAATTCGGCTTGCCCGAACCGTCACTCGAGTTTGTCGTGAAGATCCACGACCGTCGTTACCTGCTGGACGCTGCGTGGCCGGGTGCACTTGTCGCCCTGGAGTTCGACGGTCGCGATCCTCACATGCGGCGGGCTGTTTTCGACAATGACATCATGCGTCGTAATGATTTTGTCGATGCGGGTTGGCAACGATTCTCGATCGCTGCGAGGGAGCTCGAGGCGGGCGACGCGCGCACGTTGCAGCTCGTTGCGAGAGCTATCCGACGCGTTGCCGCGTAATCCGGCCGTTGCCGTGTTGCCCCGGTGCTGCGCCGAGTCGGTCGTGGTAGTGGTGGAGTAACGCGGGCGTTAGAGGATCGCGACCACGGTTGGTGGGCGCGCCGGTCGTGGTAGTGGTGGAGTAACGCGGGCGTTAGAGGATCGCGACCACGGGTGGCTAGGCGTTGGTGGGGCGCAGACTTGCGGCGAAGGGTGAGCCGATTGTTGGCAGCGGGTGGCGGAACAGCTTGGCTGCGTTTTCGTGGCTGATCATGCGTTGTTCTTCGACAGGCAGCGTTCCGTAGAACTGGTCGAATACGGCCTGTGTATCGGGCCACGTGCCGTCGCCATGGGGATAATCCGATTCGAAACAAATGTTCTCGACGCCGATGGTGTGGCGAGTCGTAATCGTCGACGGATCATCGATCGTGGCGAACCAAAAGTTGCGTCGCAGCACGTCCGCAGGGCGCAAGTCGCCGGGGAAATACGTGCCATAGCCAGAGCGGTCTACGAGGTTCTCAAGCCGATCGATCAACATCGCAACCCAGCCGATGCCGCCTTCACTCATGATGATTTTGAGATTGGGAAACTCGGATGGCCACGGTGACCACAGCCATTCAGCGCAGGCACCCAACGAAAGTTGTCCGAACAAAGTTGCACCGAGTGCCACCATCGGCGCGCCCGGCGGCATCGGCGCGATGCCGGTGGAGCCAACGTGCAGACAGATGACGGTCTCAGTCTCGGCGCACGCGCGAACTATCGGCTCCCACCATCGTGAAAATATTGGTTCCATTCCAACCCGATGCGGTTGCTCGGGCAGGGTTACTGCCGTGAACCCCCGCTCGGCGTTGCGGCGAATTTCGCGGGCGCCTTCTTCGGGATCTCCAAGGTACGTGATACCCATTGGAATTTGTCGTGTCGGATACGGCTGCCACCATTCATCGTGAAACCAGTCGTTCCACGCCCGAGTGACTTCAACCCCGAGTTCGCGATCTGCGCACTGCGAAAAGACGCGACCACAAAAGCCGGTGATTTGCGACGGGAAGTTGCACGACGCCCAAATGCCGTTGATGTCTTGGTCTTTGATGCGGGCGTCGATGTCCCAACACCCTGGCCGCATTTCGTTAAACCGAGTTGGCTCCACGAGCCAGTCTTCGCGAGGCCGCCCAACCACTGCGTTGAGTCCCACCTGAAAAAACACTTGACCGTCGAATTGCCATACTTCATGGCCTTCTTCGGTCTCGATCACGCGCGGCGCGGCATCTTGCAGATGGTGGGGCAGTCGCCCGTCGAACATACCTGGGGGTTCAACCAAATGATCATCGACCGAGATCAGCGTGTGGCGAATCGCACGCGCTACGGGATCGGGAAGCAATTCATGAAGTTCGGTCTTGCGGAGATTGAGTTTCACGAAATCTGCTGTCGGAAGATGACGGGCGTCGTGTTGATCCCGTTCCGGCCGAATAGAACTTCGGTGAGGCGTGTGCCGGGTCGGTTCACACGCGCAGTTTTGCACATGTGACCGACCCGGCGCAGGTGTTAGTTCGAAGTGACTGGAGGTGTGTAACGAGCGTTGCCGAAACCGAGAATCGGGAAGTAGATGAACGAAAATATCGCGAGAATCCCAAAGCTCCGCTCTTTGCCAAATCGTTCTGCCACGCCCATGTTGACGATCACCCAGCCGACAAAGTTCACACACGGAATCAGGCACAAAATGAGGTGCAGGACTTCCTTGTCTTTGCCAGGTTGCTCGATCTTTGTGATCATGATCCAGATGTTGTAGATCGGAATGATCGCTTCCCAACCCGGGCGCCCTGCTTTCACAAAAGTCTGCCACATGCCTGCGATCGTGCCGATTGCTACGGCCAGGTAGATGATGACGATGATGCTTTCCAAAGTGACCCCTCTAATGTTCAGTGAGTACTGACTGAAGAACGCTACGGGTCCATTGGTGGCTATAGGTGGATAGCTGTTCGTTCGAGATAGCGACCGCTTGCTGGTTCGCCGGTGAAATATCCGTCGTTCGCGACGACGCGTCCGCGGCTGATGGTGGTTGCTGGCCAACCCGAGATGGTCCGGCCCTCGTACGGCGAGTGGTCGACGCTCATATGCAGCGCCGCAGCATCCAATGACTGGCGACGGTTGGGATCCCACACAACGATGTCGGCGTCAGAACCAACTCGAAGATTCCCTTTGCGGGGCCACAATCCGAATGTTTTTGCGGGTGCCTCAGCACAGAGTCGTACCCAATCAGCACGCGTGATTTTACCGGCGGCTACGCCGTCCCACACCAGCGCGAGTCGGGTTTCGATGCCGGGCAGACCGCCAGGAATCTCGGTGAAGTCCGTGTAGCCGTCCGCGCGATTTTGCATGCCCGCAGCGCGATCGTGCATCCAAAACGGGCAATGATCGGTGGCGACTGTGTGTATCCACCCGCGGGCCATGCCTTCCCACAGTTCTTCAGAATGCCAACGGTCGCGCAACGGTGGCGTGCACACGAAGTTGTCACCGTCGGCCCGCCGCAACGCTTCAATGTCGAGATGTAGATACTGCGGACACGTCTCGGCCATCATTGCAACGCCGCGCGCTTGTGCTTCTCGCACTGCGGCCAATGCCGGCGCGCTCGACAAGTGGACCACGTAGACCCCGCACTCGGCAATCTCGGCGAGCTGCGCGGCTCGCCGTGTCGCTTGCGCTTCGAGTTCTGCGGGCCGCGTGTTGGCATGCTCGATGACGCCTCCGTGGCCTGCGGCGATGGCCTGTGCTCGCAAGAGTTCTATTGCACCACCACTTTCGCAGTGCAACGTGACCAGGCCGCCATGTTTCTTGGTGTCGCGCATGATTTGCAAGATCGTGTCATCGTCGACTTGCAGCAGATCGGGATACGCCATGTAGAGCTTGAAACTTGTCACTCCTGCTTCAACACATTGTGCGATCGTTCGTTCCGAAACCACCTCAGTAAACGTCATGTGCAGCCCGTAGTCGACAACCGCCGGTTCGGCCCACGAACGCCATGTACGCAGTGCGTCGAGTGGATCCTCGCCCCGGTACGCCGTGACGTAATCGATCACGGTTGTCGTGCCACCAATTGCCGCCGCTCGTGTTCCGGTATCGAAATCGTCGGAGACGCGTACATTGCCAACCGGCAGATGCATGTGGGTATGCGCGTCAATACCGCCCGGAATTACGAAACAATTTGACGCATCGACGACGATCTCGTCGGGGGATGTGACGAGCGTAACTGCTACTTCCGAGATTCGTCCCGTGGCGTCACATCGGACATCTGCGACTCGTTCTCCGTCGACATCGATCAGCGTGCCGTTTCGAATCAACATTGCAAGCGCCTACGGCGCGTGTCCGACGATGCGCTCGTAGTTGCTTGGATCCGTAGCGCCCTCGGTGACGATGCAGAGCACTGTGGCATCAGCATCGAATCCCACCAACGGCCCACCTCCAAGCTCAAGCACGCCGAGCGCGCCTGCCAGCGATGCGGCTCCGGTTTCGCCTGACTCGATGCCTTCGGCGTCGAGTAGTCGCATCGCTTTCGCAGCGCGGTCGTCGCCAATCGCAACTGCGTAATCGAGACCCTGTTGCAAAACGGGAAACGCAATCAGCGACGCGTTGCCGCAATTGAGACCCACCATCATCGATCGGTGTGGCCCCGGAACTTCGACCATCTCGCTTTTGCGAATCGATTCCAACACGCAGGCCGCGTCCGCGGGCTCAACGGTTATCAATGTTGTTCCGTGTCCCGCGTTGCGGTAGTACGCAACGCCAGCTGCCGCGAAAGCTCCGACTCCACAGGGCAAGAACACCACAGTGGGTTGTGCGCTATTAGTGGCCGCGAGCTGATCGTCGATCTCTGCAAAAATTGTGGCGTACCCCTCGATCACTTGGCGCGGTGGGTCGATGTATCCCGGCCAACTAGTATCGGAAATTACGAGACACCGATCGTTCGCCGCTGTGGCGCTTTGTGCGACCGCATCGTCATACGTGCCTTCCACGATCGTGACCTCCGCGCCCTCGCTCTTGATCGCATCGATGCGCGCTTGAGTCATGTCGTCGGGCACGAAAATATGCGCCCCAAATCCAAGCAGCTTCGCCATGCGGGCAACGGCGCGACCGTGATTACCGTCCGTGGCGGCTGCGAGTGACAATGGCCGCAATGGATCGATGGCCACATTGAGTTCCTGCAACGTGGACCATTCGGGCTCGAAACCAAGGCGCCCACAGAGCGTTTGGTAGATCGCCCAACTCGCGCCCAGCATCTTGAATGCTGGAAGCCCAAGCCTTGACGATTCGACTTTCAACAGCACGCGGCCTACGCCCAAGAGCTTCGCCAGCGGTGCCGATTCCACGAGTGGAGTTAGCTCATAGCCCGGCAGTTTGCGGTGAAAGGCCAACGGCTCTCGGTTGGATTCGAATGGGATGGCACCTTCGGAGCGCCGCGAATTACGAATCAGCTCTTCGTTCATCGTCGGATCCTTACCTATGCAACCGCAAACGCGTCGATTGTGGCTTGCACATCGCCGAGCGGATACAAGATTGGGCAGGTGCAGCCATCCGCAACGTACTGATCCACTCGGGCTCGAGCTTCAGCCGGCGTACCGGACGCGGTGATCATCTGCACGATCTCATCGGGCACCAATTTGCTCGCGGCTTCCACTTGTTCGTGGGTCGCAGGCCACGTCATAACCTCACCCACCGCGTCAAGCAAGCTCTGCGGAACACCGCTCGCTTTCATGATGTGCGGTTGCTGTCCGAGGTATTGAGTAACCATTAACCGAGCCATTTCGATGGCAGTGTCGTGATCTTCATGAACCGAACACACCACGAGTTGTGGGCGATCTATGTCGTCAATGGAACGTCCGGCTTTGGCTGCACCGATGGCGAGGTGTTCCATCGCTCGGCGGTTGTAGTCGGGGGCGACGAGATAGTTCAGCACAACGCCATCGGCGATCTCTCCTGTGAGCTCCATCATTTGCATACCGGTAGCGCCGATGTATATCGGAACGTCTTTAGCACGCCGATCTTGGTACACGTAGTCGAGTTCGATGCCATCGAGATGTACGTATTGTCCGTCGAAGGTCACGGTTTCGTTGTGCAGCAGGGCGCGTACAACGGTCACGATTTCTCGCATCGTGGTGAGTGGCTTTGACCGCGTGATCCCAACCTTGGCGGCGAGCGGATCCCACCATGCGCCGATGCCAAGAATCATGCGACCGGGTGCGAGATCGTCGAGCGTGGAAAACGTTGCGGCAAGACGGGCAGGATTACGGCTCCAACAGTCGACGACACCCGAACCGATCTTGATGTGATCAGTCACCGAAGCGAACGCGGCCATGGGAACAGTTGCCTCGCGGACGAGGCGGCTTTCGGCTTGCCAGACCGCTGCGAATCCAGCGGCCTCAGCTGCTTGTGCAAACTCCATGCCCTCTCGAATTGGATGGGCATCTTGGAGATATAGGGCAACGGGATAGTTCATCAACAGTCCTTAAAGTCGTGCGAACAAGCGTTGCGATTGTTCGTGGGCAACGCGACGAATTTCGATTGGGTCGACACGCGTGGGGGAGCCGTCGCGCAATACCGTTTCTCCATCGATGACGACCTGCAGCGGCCGGATGTCGGTCGTGAATGCACTGCTCCACGGGTCGTTGGCGCGGTCGTAGTTCCATTCGATGATGTCGTTGGCGGCGTCAGGCACGAGATCTCGTCCCGTCGCCAACCAAGACCATGCGGTGTCGGGCGTAGCCGTGACGTCGACGCATCGTTGCAGTACGTACGCCAGACGGAACTCTTCGAACATATTGGCACCGATGCCGTCGGTGCCGAGCGCGATCGGGTTCTGGAATCGGGCTGGATTGCAGTAGCCAACTGCATTATTGAGGTTGCTGCGTGGGTTGTGCACAATCGTTCCCCGCACGTTGGCCGCCTCGTCGAGATGTACTGCGTGTATGACCAGCCATTGGTGGTTGCTGAGCGATGCAATCTTCGACGAGGCATCGGCGTCGTCGAGTGATTCGGCCACGTGAATATGCACACCAACGTCATGGCGTTCCGCGAGATCTGCAGCTGCTTCGAGAGTGCCTTGCTCACACGTGAAGGCTGCGTGTACTCCTACGTAGCCGCGACCCCCGGCGCGAAGGAATCGCTCGTTCTCCGCGAGACCGCGTTGCGCGCCCTGTGCGCCGTGACGATCGGTGACCCCATAGGCGCACACCACACGTACGCCGACTTCGGCGCACGCTTCGGCGATGACGTCGAGGCTGCCTTCGATCGCGTTTGGGGATTCGTGGTGATCGATAATCGTCGTGGTGCCACACTCAAGTGCTTCGAGCGCACCGAGCTTTGCTGACCACCGAATCATTTCAAGGTCGATCGCGCAGTCGAGCCGCCACCAAATTTGTTCGAGAATTTCACGGAACGATGTCGGAGTGGAGGGTGGCGCAGGCATGCCGCGCGCGAGCGACGAATACAGGTGATGGTGCGCGCAAACCAAACCGGGTGTTGTTGTACCCACGCCTATGCCCGTCGCATCGGTAGCGAGTTGCGCCATTCGCCGTCGAATTCATGTAATGCGGCGGCGACTGCGCCCGCGGTGGGAACCAATCCGATTTCGCCGACGCCTTTGATGCCGTACGGCGCTCGCGGCTGCGGCACTTCAACCATGATGACGTCGATCGGCGGCACATCTTTGGCTCGCAATATGCCGAGGCTGCGTAGCGTCATGTTGGTTGGGCGGCCGTCTGCGTCGGCCGGGAAGTCTTCAGTGAGCGCGTAACCAAGACCCATGTGGACCGCGCCTTCGATTTGGCCCTCACACAGCAAGGGATTCATCGCTCGCCCTACATCGTGCGCTGCGACCACCTTGTTGATTGCTCCCGAGTCTCGGTCGATCGTCACTATCTGAGCGGCGTAACCAAATGCCGAGTGAATGATCGGCGATGCGAGGCCTTCAGACAGTGCATTTGTCCATTCCACGCGCCATTCGCCTTCGTAGTCGACGCCAATCTGGCAACCGTCTGCGAGCGCGGCCCGACATGCTTCTGCAACTGAGCCCGCGCCCATGAGCGTGCCGCGCGAACCAGTGGTTTGGCCCGCTCCGAGTTCACGCGTCGTGTCGACGACCACACGGATGCGCGCAGGATCGATCGCCAATTCTTCGGCAGCCACTTGCATCGCGACGGTATGAATGCCCTGACCCATCTCTGTCCAACAATGACGCACCTCAACGTTGCCATCAGCCCGAAATTGAACGACAGCCTTTGCGAGTTCTTTGAAGCCGTTGCCTAAGCCGCTGTTCTTTAGTCCTAGCCCAAGCCCTACCGCGTGTCCGGCTGCGCGAGCCTCGTCATACGCAGGTTTGATCGCATCGAGGCACGCCTTCGCTCCCGCGCAGCCGTCGTCCATGATCTGACCAGGACCCCACACTTCGCCGGGGTTAATCACATTGCGGTTGCGAATTTCCCAGCCTGAGATGCCGACGAGTTCCGCAAGCCGGTCGAGGGCACCTTCCATTGCGAACTGCGCTTGGTTCGCGCCGAAGCCGCGAAACGCTCCGCACACTGGATTGTTCGTGCGCGCGGCAACGGCCTCAACGTCGATTGAGGGAGTGTGATAAGGGCCGCTGGCATGCCCCGCGGCGCGTTCTAGCACCTTCATTCCGACGCTTGCGTAGGCGCCCGAGTCGCCGAGCATGCGGGCCCGCACGGCGGTGAGCATCCCAGCATCGTCGCACCCGACCTCGTAGTGCATCGTGATCGGATGACGCTTCGGGTGCATGATCAAACTCTCTTCGCGCGAGAGCGTGCATTTCACCGGTTGTTTTAGATGCCAAGCCGCGAGTGCCGCATGGGCCTGATTGCTCATGTCTTCCTTGCCGCCAAACGCCCCACCATTGCTCACCAGCTCGACGGTCACTCGATCGCGGTCGACATTCAGCATTGACGCGATTTGATTGCGGTCGTCCCATACTCCTTGGCCACCCGAGTACACATGCAATGTTCCGTCGGGTTGCGGGACTGCAAGCGTCGATTCGGGTTCGAGAAACGCGTGCTCGATCCGTTGGGTTGAGAAGGTCTCGCGCACGACGTGCGTGCTCGCAGCCAAAGCGGCTTCCACATCCCCTCGGGCGTAGACCGAACGGGAAAGTACGTTGTTCTCCGTGCCCCACACCGCGATGTCGTCGCTTGCGACTGCAGCAATGGGGTTGGTCATTGGTGGAAGGACGTTGTATTGCACGTTGACGAGTTGCGCGGCGCGCCGTGCGGTTTCGCGATCGTCGGCTACGACAATTGCCATCACGTCACCGAGGTAGCTCGTACGCCCACCGACTGGAATCATCACCGGCCAATCGGTGTAGATGATGCCCACGCGTAATTCGCCGGGGATGTCGGCGGCAGTGAAGACACGCGTGACGCCGTCGATCGATTCGGCAGCCGAGGTTTCGATAGCGACGACCTCTGCGCGAGCATGCTGGGCCAACACGAGAGCGGCGTGCAGCATGCCAGGGATACGAATGTCGTCGACGTAACCGCGGTCGCCGAGCGCAAGTGATTCAGACTCGTATTTCTTGCCGCGATCGCCGATAGCGGCACCCAATGCGAGCGGTGTCACATCGTCGCGTGCGACCATTTCGATGGCATCGAGGATTTTTACGTATCCGGTGCATCGGCACAGGTGCGATCCCAGTAGGCGCGCAACATCTTCGCGTTTGTCGGCTTTGCCTCTATCCACGAGTGACTTGGCTCGCATCACGATGCCAGGAGTACAAAACTCGCATTGCAACGCGCCGCAGGTTGCGAAGGCTTCGGCGTACTTTGCTCGCTCAGTATCCGCGACACCTTCGAGGGTTGTGATGGATCGGTTCTCGGCTTTGGCGAGCGAAACCTGACAGGCGACCACTGCCTTGTCGTCTAACAGCACCGTGCAGCATCCGCACTGACCGGTGGGTGAACAACCGTCTTTCGGCGACGTGATGTCGAGTTCGTCGCGGAGTGCAGCGAGGAGGTGTGGATGGTCGTCGCGGACCGAAACCTCGACTCCGTTGACTGTGAATGCCACCGAAGTGACCTCGGACGCTGTGCTCATGGCGCGCCCTTTCGTTCAGTAATGAGGCCGTAAGCCTCTGGGCGTCGATAGCGGTCGAAATCGAAGAGTGTCTTGGTGTAGTGCGCGCCGCGGTCGAGGTCACAGTCAGCGACGATTACCTCGTCTTCGGTTGTAACGCATTGCGCAACGATCTCCCCAGAGGGCGCGATAATCGCGGATTGCGCAAGCGAGTCGACCCCTTCTTCGACGCCACCTTTTGCGACTCCCACAACCCACATCCCGTTTTGGTATGCCCCCGCTTGCATGACGAGGTGGTTGTGGAACCCCGCGAGTGCGTCCTGCGATGGGTCGGGTGCGTAATGGATTGGGGTGTTGTAGCCGATGAACGCAAGTTCGCAGCCTTGGAGAGCAAGTACTCGATACGTTTCCGGCCAGCGGCGATCGTTGCATAACGCCATTCCGACCGTTCCGCCGAACGCATTCCACACATCGAAACGGTCTCCTGCTTCGAAATAGCGCCGTTCGAGGTGCTGAAACTTACGCCACGGTTCATGATCTTCGTGACCAGGAACATGGACTTTTCGGTACTTCCCGATGATCTGGCCGTCGGCCGCAACGAGAATGGAGGTGTTGTAGTGGTGGCCATCGCTGAGCTCCGCATAGCCGAGATAGAACGCGATGCCCAGTTCTTTTGCAGTATCGAACAACGGTTGTGTATCCGCCGAAGGCATGGTGGTTTCGAAAAACGCGTCGATGTCGTTGGTGTGTTCGAAGTACCACCGTGGAAAAAATGTTGTGAGTGCCAGCTCAGGAAACACGACAACGTCAGCGCCGTCGGCGTGAGCCTCACGCATCATGGCGACCAGGCGTGCCACGACGGCGGGCCGTTGCGACTCGCGCGCTATCGGCCCAAGCTGCGCAGCTGCTACGCGTACTACGCGACTCATGGGCTGCTCTCGTTCGCCAGAGTGAAAAGGACGTGCAATAACACATTCGCTCCCGCTTCGAGATCCGCGGCTTCGGTGAACTCGGCGACGTTGTGGGAAAGACCCTTGACGCTCGGTACGAAAATCATTGCCGCCGGGCACGTGCGAGCAATCATTTGTGCGTCGTGTCCTGCCCCTGACGGCATGCGCCGAAGCGTGTTGCCTTGATCGTGAGCAACAACCTCAACGAGGTTGATGATGCGTGGATCAAACTCGACGGGCTCAAAACGCGCCGTTGAACGCGACGTAATTGTGACGCCTTCGGCTTCTGCGATTTCTTGCATTGCGGTTGCGACATCTCGTTCTACGCGGGAAAGGGCGTCGTTATCGGTGTTGCGGAGATCCATTGTGAGTACTGCGCGCGCGGCCACAACATTTACAAGGTCCGGGTGCAGCTGGATCGAACCAACTGTGCCAACCTGATCGCCGCCCGCGGAGCCAACGATTTCGCGGACTCGCACAGCGAGGAGTGCTGCCGCGTAACCCGCGTCATGGCGCAACCGCATGGGAGTCGTACCGGCGTGATTCGATTGCCCAGTGACTATGACCTCCTGCCACGAAATGCCCTGTACCCGTTCAACAACGCCGATAGTTATGCCCTCAGCCTCGAGCACCGGACCCTGTTCGACATGAAGTTCTACGAACGCGTGGGGCACAATGCCGGGGCATGGCGAGGGTCCTGCGTAGCCGATGCGGTTGAGCTCGTCGCCGAGTCGAGTACCGTCGATCCCGGGCAAGTCGAGGGCCTCTTCCACGCTCATTCCGCCCGCGTATACGAGCGAACCCATCATGTCGGGGTGGAATCGTGCGCCTTCTTCGTCGGTGAAGAACGCCACCGCGATTGAACGTTCGGTCGTGATGTTCGCCGCGGCAAGCGTTTCGAGCACTTCCAGGCCCGCCAGGACTCCGTAGTTGCCGTCGTATTTTCCACCGGTGCGCACGGTGTCGATATGGGAGCCCGTCATTACGGGGGCAAGTGCAGGGTCGCGGCCTTCACGCACCGCGATGACATTGCCGATCGCATCGATCTGGACATCGAGACTTAGATCTCGCATCCATGCAACCACGAGGTCCCGCCCGGCTTTGTCTTCGTCGGTTAAGGCGAGGCGACACACGCCGCCGCCTTCGATCGCTCCTACTTCCGCGAGGCTAAAGATCCGGTCGAGCAGCCGCGCGCGGTCAACGCGCAACGACGCGTGCTCATTGGTCACGAGAGCATCATCGGCATTTTTTTACAAAATGTCAAGCACTGAGTGCGACCCTGCGAACATCTGTCTACACTCGCAACGATGGCGAGAGTTGAAATTGAGTTCACGGTTGAGCCGTTTGCTGTGGGCGAACCGGGGCCCCATGTTCAGGCGGCGATTGCCGCGGCCCGTACTGCGGGATTTGACCCCGAGATCGGCCCGTTTGGCACGATGTTGCGGGCCGAAATGAAACCAGGTGCAGACGTCGTGAGCGCGGTGGTTGCGGCGGCGATGGCGGCGGGCGCCGAACGGCTTTCGGTGACGATTACGGCGATCGACTGAGTCGTGGCCGCTAAACACCCGCTGATCGTTGCGCTCGAGCCACTCGCGGAGGTACTAGGAGCCGACTTGGTATCACTCTCCAAACTGCACGAAGGCGACATACCGCTGCACTGGGAGGGTGAGTTGGTGGGCGCGCTGCGGCTCCCCGGACTGGCAGTTGCACTCGATCGGTTGATTCGCCAGGTTGAAGCGGAATTGGGTGGGACGCTCAGCAAGCTGTCACGTGAAGACAAACAAAGTGCAGTCAAAATTCTCGAAGAGCGCGGGGCGTTTACCTTGCGTAAGAGCATTGAAGACGTCGCCGATGCGATGGGCGTGAGTCGAATTACGATCTACAACTACCTCAATGCGATCCGTACTCAATAGTGGCCGACCGACTCATGGTGCTTGACATTTTGTTAAGCAGCGTGTTTGCTACGGCCCCATGATTGCAGCCGCACCTTTGTCACTTGCCGACGCGCTGCGCGCGATCGCCGATGATCCCTTCGCCACGGTCATCGCCGGTGGAACAGACCTCATGGTGCAGATCAACGCAGGGCGGCGACCAGTGACTTCGTTGGTATCACTGCGAAATGTGGCGGAATTGAAGGGTTGGTCCACCGAGTCCGGCAACCTACGGATTGGCGCGGGATGCAGCTACTCAGAGCTGGAACGGCCCGACTTCGCGGCGATCATGCCAGCATTAGCCCAGGCGGCGCGAACGGTTGGTTCGCCACAGATTCGCAACGCTGGAACGATTGGCGGCAACCTAGCGACGGCGTCGCCCGCGGGTGACACCTTGCCTGTCCTCGTGGCGCTCGATGCACAACTCGAGATTGCCTCGTCCTCGGCCACACGATCGATTGCGATCAGCGATTTTCTCGTCGGGCCGAAGCAAACCGATTTGCGCCAGGGCGAACTGATCGTCGCGATTTCGGTGCCGGTGTTGCGCGGCGCACAGGAGTTTTTGAAAGTAGGCACCCGCAACGCGATGGTGATTTCGGTCGCGAGTGTTGCCGTGCTCGCGGATCTTGATGCACAAGGTGTTCGTATCGGGCTCGGGACAGTCGGCCCGACGGTGCTGCGCGGCGCGCGGGCAGAAGCCTGGACCCGGTCCAATATCGACTGGGATTCAAATCGCGTTGTTGGCAACCTCGACGAATTCGTTGCACTCGTTCGCAGCGATTCTCATCCCATCGATGATCATCGTTCTACGAAACGCTACCGATCGCACGCGATAGGTATTTGTGCGCGTCGCGCGCTGCAACGAGTGTTTCCATGACCGATTCGTATTCGCCGCATCCGGCGTATCGGCTCATGGTTAACGGTGAGCCGCACGATGTTTCGGACGCGTGGATCGGTGAGAGCCTGTTGCACGTCTTGCGTGAGCGGTTGGAGCTGCCGGGAGCAAAAAGTGCGTGCGAGCAAGGCGAATGTGGATCGTGTTCGGTACTTGTCGACGGCGTGTTGGTGTGTGCGTGTCTTGTGGCCGCGGTGACTGTGGCTGACGCCGATATTCGGACTGTTGAATCATGCGGGTCGTCGCAGTCGCTGTCGGTAGTGCAGCAGGCATTTGTTGACGCCGGCGCAGTGCAATGCGGTTTCTGTACACCAGGGCTCATCATGGCTGTGCAAGATCTGATCGACCGCGGCATCCAATTGCCACACGCATCACCATTCGATGAATTAGCGACGAGAGAAGCGTTGTCGGGAAACTTGTGCCGGTGCACTGGATACGGACGCGTCCTCGACGCCGTCGCGCGAGCCGTGGAGGCGTCACGATGACCGCGGGGGGATTGAAAACGAGATCGCCGCGGCTTGGTGAATCGGCGCCTCGCCCCGACGGCATTCCCAAAGTGCTCGGCGAATTCGCGTTTGGGAACGATCTTTGGGCCGACGGCATGTTGTGGGGTAAGACACTGCGCGCACCGCATCCGTCGGCGCGCATTGTGTCTGTTGACATCGGGCCTGCGCTTGCGATCGATGGAGTAGCCGCAGTGCTGACTGCCGCTGATGTTGCTGGCAAGAAAACGTACGGCTTGGAAACTCCGGATCAGCCGGTGTTTGCCAGCGAAGTTGTGCGGTACATGGGTGAACCCATCGCCGTAGTTGCCGCAGATCATCCCGAGACAGCTCGCCGTGCTGTCGCGGCGATCGAAGTGGTGTACGAACTCACGACGCCGCTCGTCGATGCGGATCTCGCGGCCGAGGGCACGCCGATTCACCCCGACGGCAATGTGTTTCGCCATCTCGTTATCCGCCATGGCGATCCGACCGTACAAGGCGAGGTCATTGTTGAAGGTACCTATGAAGTTGGTATGCAAGACCAAGCGTTTATGGGCCCCGAGAGCGGCCTTGCTATTCCCGACGATGATGGTGGCGTAGAACTCTTCATCTCAACGCAGTTCCTGCATGTAGACCGTGATCAGACTGCGGCTTGCCTAGGCCTCGCACCCGAAAAAGTGCGGGCAACCGTTGCAGGGACCGGCGGTGCGTTCGGCGGTCGAGAAGACATCTGCCTTCAAGTGCATGTGTGTATGTTGGCGTTGCACACCGGACGTCCGGTGAAGATGCTGTACAGCCGCGAGGAATCGTTTCTTGGCCACGTGCATCGACACCCGGCCAAGCTCTGGTATCGCCATCACGCCAAGCGGGACGGCACATTGGTCAACGTCGAAGCCAAGCTGGTCTTCGATGGTGGCGCGTACGCATCGACCAGCAGCGCGGTACTTGCGAATGCGTCGTGTTTCGCCGGAGGCCCGTACCTGATCCCGAATGCGTTCATCGACGGTTGGGCTGTTCGCACGAACAATCCACCCTGCGGAGCCATGCGCGGCTTCGGCGCGGTGCAAACGTGCTTCGCTCACGAAGCCCAAATGGACAAACTGGCCGCCGCGCTTGGCATGGATGCGGTTGAGCTACGGCTGCGCAATGTGCTGAAAACGGGCGACGCGATTCTCACTGGCCAGGTGCTCACCGGCGCGGTTCCAGTTGAGGAAGTCATTCGTGCGTGTGTGGAATCGCCGTTGCCCCCGAAAGCGACAGGCGCAATGCTGGAACGTCCCGGAGGTGCCGGCCGAACCGCAGATGCCCATCACGTGCGACGCGGCGTGGGATTTGCGGTCGGGTTTAAAAACCTCATGTTTTCAGAGGGTTTTGACGATTATTCCACTGCTCGCGTGCGTCTCCAAGATGGTGTGGCCACGGTGCACTGTGCTTGCGCAGAAGTAGGTCAAGGCTTCGTTACCTTGGTGCAACAAATTGCGCGTGAAGTACTCAACGTTGACGATGTGATTGTTGCACCGGCCGATACGTCGGTGGGGTCCGCGGGGTCGACCAGCGCAAGCCGCCAAACCTGGATGAGTGGAGGTGCGGTCGAAGGCGCGTGTCGAATGGTGAGCGAGCAAATGGAGCGCAATCCAGGTGCGTCGTACTACGAGGCGACGTTTGAGCACCATCACGCACCCACCGAACAACTCGACGAAAACGGGCAGGGCAATGCGCACGTTTCGTTCGCGTTCGTAGCACATCGCGCGGTCGTCGATGTCGATGTCGAACTTGGGCTCGTGAAAGTGATCGAAGTTGCTACGGCGCAGGATGTAGGGCGAGTGCTCAACCCGTTGCAGGCACTGGGCCAAATCGAAGGCGGAATTGCGCAGGGGGTGGGGCTTGCGGTGATGGAAGAAATGTTGGTGATTGACGGAGTTGTTCGCAACGCGAACTTCACCGATTACCTGATTCCCACCACACTCGATATGCCGAACGTGCTCGTTGCGTCCTTGATCGAACAGCCCGAACCGGGTGCACCGTTTGGAGCGAAAGGTATCGGCGAACCGCCAACTATTTCGTCGACTGCCGCGGTCGCGGCAGCAATTCGTGACGCGACCGGTGCCCCAGTGATCAGGGTTCCGGTGCGCCCCGAACACCTTGTGTTCGCCGCAGACCTGGTGTCGTGATGTCGTCGCGGATGGTGCTGCGCGGAGCTCGGTATCCCGGAGACATCGCATTCCGCGATGGCTATATCGAAGCGGTTGGTGAGATCTCAGCTCAACCCGACGACGTGGTCGTGAACTGTGAGCAGACAGTTGTAACTGCGGGATTCGTCAATACGCATCATCACTTGTATCAATGGATGACGCGCGGGCGGGCCACAGGTTGTGATCTTTTTGGTTGGTTGCAAACCTTGTATCCGGTGTGGGGTCGCCTCGACGTGGACGATGTGTACGCGGCTGCGCTGGTTGGGCTCGGCGAACTTGCACTGACGGGGTGCACAACCGCAGCCGACCATCACTATCTCGTGCCGCGCGGCGATGATTCGGTGTTCGACGCGATTGTGCAAGCTGCGAAGGTTGTAGGCATTCGCCTCCATCTATCTCGCGGATCGATGGATCTTTCGAACAAGGATGGTGGCCTGCCACCCGACCACGTGGTGGAAGATCTCGATGCGATTCTCGCTTCGACGCAACGAGTCATCGACACGCATCACGACGGTGTCATGGTGACCGTTGTTGTTGCGCCGTGCAGCCCGTTCAGCGTTTCCGAACAACTCATGGTGGAGTCGGCCGCCTTAGCGCGTCGCCATGGTCTGCATCTTCATACGCATCTTGTCGAGACGATTGAAGAGGAACATCACTGTCTCGAACGCTTTGGACGGCGGCCCGTTGATGTATTGGATGAGTGGAACTGGATTGGCCCTGATGTATGGGTCGCGCATGGCATTCATCTCAACGACGCAGAGGTTGCTCGGCTCGGTCAACAGGGCACAGGCGTGGCGCACTGTCCGAGTAGCAACGGGCGACTGGGTGCCGGAATGTGTCGCGTCGTCGACCTTCGCCTCGCCGGGGCACCAGTCGGCCTTGGCGTCGACGGTGTTGCAAGCAACGAGGTGGGTGGGCTCTTTCCTGAGCTCCGTCAAAGCCTCATAACGGCACGACTTCGGGCAAACGACCCGGCGTGCTTCATGCCAGGAGACGCCATTTACGTTGCGTCGCGAGGTGGTGCGCAATGCCTGGGCCGCGCAGACATAGGGGCAATTGCTCCAGGCCAGCGAGCAGATTTTTCCATCTGGGATGTCGGGGATCTTGACGACATGCAAGATGTCGTGGCGGGGCTTGTGCTTGGCCCGGATCGGCGCGCGCGCGATGTGTACGTCGGGGGAAATGCGATAGTTCGCGACGGTCTACTGACGGCGAGCGATCACGTGGCCGCTCGTCGTGCACTTGCACTACGCGCGAAGCGCCTCTGGGAGTAGCCAGCTGTGGGAAGAGTGGTAGATGAGGTTTGAAACTTGGCTCGCGGGCTGGACAAGCTTGTTTACAGTTTGTCAAGATAAGAATTCAGACGTGTGAAATCACGTGCTGTACTCGTTTGGCTTTCGAAAAACCGAGTAGAACTCGCGGCACAGAAATTGTAAGAACTTGCATGGGCCTCGCCTGCGTAAGAAAACCAGCCCATCCTGAAGGGGGATGTAGTGAAACGAACTGCAAAGATTGGTGCTGCGGCACTAGCGCTCACACTCGGCCTTGCCGCGTGTGGGAGCGACAAAGAGAAGGTCGACGCTGGTGGCGGCGACAAGACGACCACCACGGCTGGTGAGAAGCCAGCCGGCGCACTCAAGGTGGCGTTCGTCTACATCGGCCCAGTTGGTGATGGCGGCTGGACTGATCGTCACGACAAGGGCCGTGAGGAGATGGTCGCGAAGCTCGGCGACAAAGTTGAAGTCACCGTTCTCGAAAACATCTTGGACAACGCTGCATCAGAAGCAACATTTCAAAAGCTCGCCCGCGACGGCAACAAGCTGATCTTCGCAACCTCGTTCGGTTACGGCGACCCGATGTTGAAAATCGCTGGTGACTTCCCCGACACCTGCTTCCAATGGGCAACCGGCTTCAAGACTGCTGACAACCTCGGCACGTATTTCGGTGCAGCTGAAGAAGCCCGGTACTTGTCGGGAATTGCTGCGGCGCACGCCAGCAAGAACGGCAAGATTGGGTACGTTGCGGCGTTCCCGATCCCCGAAGTGCTGCGTGGCATTAATGCGTTTACGCTCGGTGCCCGTTCGGTGAACCCCGCGGCGACCGTCCAGGTCGTGTGGACGTCTACCTGGTTCGACCCCAAGGTTGAAAAGGAAGCGGCCGAAAGTCTGCTCGCGGAGGGCGTCGATCTCCTCGCTCAACACCAAGACTCGACTGCAGTTGGCGAGGCAGCGAAAGAAAAGGGTGCGAAGTGGGTTGGCTACAACGACGATCAGTCGAAAGTGGCTCCCGAAGCATGGCTGACGGCTCCAATTTGGAACTGGGGCGGCTACTACACCAAAGCTGCAGAGTCGGTGCTTGGTGGCAAGTGCGATAACAGCCAGTACTACGGAACGATGGCAGACGGGCTGGTTGGGCTCGCTGATTTCGGTTCGTCGGTGGATCAGGCAACGAAGGACCACATCGAAGCGGTGAAGAAGACCATTCTCGATGGTTCGTTCAAGCCGTTTACTGGCCCGATCAACGACCAAAGTGGTAAAGAAATCTTGAAGAAAGACGAAGTCGCGGAGTTGGGAGCATTGCTCGGCACCGACTACTTCGTTGAAGGCGTGATCGGCGAGATTCCGAAGCAGTAGTGCTTTGACCGATCCACAACCTTCACATCTTCAATATGAGAAGGATGGTCGCCCGGGCATGAGCCCGGGCGACCTCGCGTCTGCGCTGCCAATGTTGCGCATCCGAGGAGTTACCAAATCGTTCCCTGGCGTCGTCGCGAATGATTCGGTGGATCTAGATATTCGCCGCGGCGAAGTGCATACCCTGCTCGGAGAAAACGGTGCGGGTAAGAGCACGCTCGCGGCCATGTTGGCTGGCTTGTATCGGCCGGATTCAGGCACGATGGTGCTCGACGGCAAACCGGTGAATTTCGCCAATCCGCGAGAGGCTCAGTCTCGCGGCATCGGGATGGTTCACCAACACTTCCGATTGGTCGAACGCTTCACAGTCGCCGAAAATATTGCTTTGGGCGACACATCGCAGCCATGGAAATTGGATACCCGCGCGCTGGAATCCGACGTGCAACGCATTGGCGAGGAGTTTGGGTTACCAGTGCGCCCGGACGCTCGTATCTCGGATCTCTCGGTTGGCGAACGACAGCGGGTTGAGATTGTCAAGACCTTGTATCGTGGCGCAGAGGTGCTGCTGCTCGACGAACCAACTGCAGTGCTCACTCCTCAAGAAGTTGACGCGCTCTTCGTGACAGTTCGTGCCATGCGCGAAAGCGGTAAAGCCGTGGTGTTTATCAGTCATAAGTTGGTTGAGGTGATGGCGATTTCTGATGTCGTCACTGTGTTGCGTGCCGGCAAAGTGACGGGCACGGTGCAGACTCGCGACACAAATCAAGCCGAACTCGCTCGGTTGATGGTGGGGCGCGAGGTCGAACTTTCGTCGCTGCGGGCGATGGGTGTACGCGGCTCGGCGTTGTTGTCGGTGTCGTGTGTCGGTCTCGTTGCATCGAAGCGGCACGTGTTGCGTGACATTTCCTTCGATGTTCACGGCGGTGAGATTGTCGGTATTGCTGGGGTGTCGGGCAACGGCCAACGCGAACTCGCGGAAACCATCGCGGGAATCCGCGCGCCATCGACGGGTTCCATTTCTGTCGCGTCGCAGTCGGTGGGCGGCAAAGGGCCGCGCAAGACTCGCGCTGCGGGATTGTCGTTCGTCCCCGAAGATCGCTTGGGCACCGGGCTCGCACCCTCAATGTCGATTGCCGAAAACCTCTTGCTGACCCGGCCGCGATCCCTTTTTATTTCAAAGCGCAAAGTGCAAGCCGAAGCAGCGCAGATCATTGCCGACTACGACGTGAAAGCGCCTGGTCCTGACGCGGTGACGAGCTTGCTGAGCGGAGGGAATTCACAAAAGGTTCTGCTGGCTCGCGAGCTTGCCGCGAGCGGCGACGGTGCCACGTCGAATCACGTGCTCGTTGTGGCATCGCCCACCCGAGGTCTCGACATTGGTGCAACCGAATCAATACGTAAACGACTTGACGACCTGCGGCAACGTGGGGGAGCGGTCCTACTCATTTCCGAAGACCTTGAGGAAGTGTTGGCCTTGTCGGATCGGGTTTTGGTGATCTATGACGGTGCGATGGTGTATGAGTGCGACGGTGCTTCCGCCGACCGAACCACGATCGGTTTAGCGATGGCCGGAGCAATCGCGACCGAGAATTCGGGTCACGTGTGAGGGTCGCATCGATTGACGTTCGTCTTGAGCGGCGACTTGCGGTCTGGCGCGGAACAGCGCTGCTCGTCACCTCGGGTTCGTTGTTATTGGCGTTGGTCGTCGGTGGCATTTTCTTGAAGCTGACTGGTCACCCACCCCTCGACGTGTATCGGGAATTGGCGAAGACCGCATATTTCAACTGGTACGGCTTCACCGATACCTTGGGAGCGTCAACGCCGCTCGTGCTCACCGGCCTCGCTGCAGCGGTGGGTTTCAAAATGAATCTGTACAACATTGGAGCCGAAGGTCAATTGTTTCTTGGCGGTATTGCTTCAGCGTGGGCCGGTATTGCAATTGTTCCAGGGATGCCTGGGCCTCTAGCGGTGTTGACAGTGATGTTCGCTGGTGCGTTGGGAGGAGCAGCGTGGGCCTTCATTCCTGCCCTAACCCGCGCGTATTTCAATACCTCCGAAATCGTAACGACCCTGATGTTCAATTTCATTGGGTTGTATCTGATGCAGTACCTCATACAAGGGTCGTATTCCTATTGGCGCGACCCTAAGATTGTTGGCTTTCCGCAAGGTAAAGAGATCGTCGACGCTGCGCGGTTGCCACATTGGAATTTTCCTGCTGATTCAATGTTCGGTATCGCATTCCCGCCTGGGCGTACGCAGGTTCATTTGGGGTTGGCGTTTGGAGTGATTGCCGCGCTGGGGTTGTGGGTCTTGATTGAGCGGACCCGGTTTGGGTATGGCGTTCGTGTTACCGGCGACTCGCCCGCCGCTGCTCGCTACGCGGGAATTTCAATTCGTGGCAGCATCATTGTTGTCATGTTGATCTCCGGTGCGCTGGCTGGCCTCGCGGGCGCGGGCATCGTCGCGGGTCAGGGCTACAAACTTGACCCCGGCGGTCTAGCTGTCGCCCTTGGATACACAGGGATTGTTGTGGCGGCCCTGGCGCGGTCGAATCCCTTCGCAGTGGTGGTTGTGGCTGTCTTGCTCGGTGGATTGCGAACTGGTGCCGACAACATGCAAAGCGCACCCGACAATCTCAAGATTCCGGTGGCGATCGCTGGCATGTTGGAAGGTGCGGTATTGATCTGCGCCCTCGGTGGCGAACTGTTTCGCACCCACCGAATCTCGGTGCGTCGAGTGCCCTCAAACTCCGATCGTGAAGAGCACCTCAGCGGCGCAGTCGGCGTGGGGGTGTCGCCGTGATCGGTTCCTTCGCTTCGTTCCTTGCGACTTCGGGCATCAATACCAACGTCTGGGTGGTGGGTTTGGCGTCGGCGGTGAGCTTCGCGATGCCGATCTTGTTCGCTGCGGTCGGGGAAATCCTCTGCGAACGATCTGGGATTGTCAATCTTGGCGTGGAAGGGATGCTGCTGTGCGGAGTCGTCGCCGCCTTTCTTGCCTACGACGCATCGGATAGTGCTGCGCTTTCGATGGTGTGCGGACTTCTTGCCGCCGGCGCACTTGCGCTTGTCCATGCGTTCTTGTGCATCACCTTGCGATCCAACCAAACAGTAAGTGGTTTGGCGCTGGTGATCTTCGGTGCTGGCGTATCAAACTTCGTTGGTGAACCCGTCGAAGGCAAACAGATCGAAGCTGCGTTCACAGATTTGCGAATTCCTGGGCTGCATGACTTGCCTGTCGTAGGGCCTGTGTTGTTTCACCAAAATGTGTTGGTGTATGTCTCGGTGCTCGTCGTCATTTCGGTCGCGTTCTATATCAACCGCACCCGACCGGGTTTGGCCCTTCGTGCAGTTGGCGAGTCGCCTGCCACGGCCGACGCGCAGGGAATCTCGGTATCCAAGGTCCGTTACGCGCACGTTGTAATTGGGGGAATGTTTGCGGGCCTTGGTGGCGCCTACATCGTGCTTGTGGATGGACCGGCTTGGAATCAAGAGAACACGACGGGGGGCATCGGTTGGATCGCGCTCGCGTTAGTGGTGTTTGCTTCATGGCGCCCCGGCCGAGTGATGTTCGGAGCCATTGCGTTCGGTTTCGCGTTGCGCGCGAATTTCACGTTGCAAGGCGCGCAGATCACGTGGTTCCCAGCTGAGGTATTGCGCATGATGCCTTACGTGCTGACGGTGGTGATGCTCATCGCGGTTTCGATCACTGATGTGGGCAACAAACTTGGCGCTCCCGCTGCCCTCGGTCGTCCGTTCGTGCGCGACGAACGTTAGATTTTGAATTGGTGACAAGGAGTAGGTCATGACAGAAGTTGTGGATGTGCGTGAACGTGAAATTCTCAGCTACGACGGATTCGGAGATGCCATACGCGAACTCGCACGGCACGTCGTCGATTCTGGGTACGAACCCGATTGGATTGTTGCGATTGCTCGCGGCGGTTTGATCATCGGTGGCGCGTTGGCGTACGCGCTGGGACACAAGAACGTCGTGACCGTCAACGTCGAGTTCTATACCGGCGTCGATGCGCGCCTCGATGTGCCAGTCGAATTGCCACCCGTGTTGAATCTCGACGACATCAAGAATCGCAAAGTGCTGATTGCCGACGATGTCGCCGACACCGGTGAAACTCTGAAGCTCGTGATCGATAAATGCTCGACCGCATGCGAGGAAGTGCGCTCCGCGGTGCTGTACGAGAAGTCGCATTCGATCGTGCGTGCTGACTACGTCTGGAAACAGACCGACCAATGGATCGACTTTCCGTGGTCGTGCCTCCCGATCATCGGTACAGGAGCCGAAGCGTCATGACCCCTGAAGACCTCGTTGAAATAGAGCTGATCAAACAGCTCAAGTACAAATACGCCCGTTGTTTGGACTTGAAGCTGTGGGACGAACTTGGCGAAACTCTGACTGAAGATGCAGTGTGCGACTACAGCAACGGCAAGTATCACCATGAAGGCCGCGAGGCGATTGTGGCGTGGATCAAAAAGGGCATGGGCGCAGAGACCTTCTTGTCGAGCCACAAGATGCACCACCCCGAAATTGCCATTACCTCCGCGACGACGGCCACGGGTACCTGGGCTCTTGATGACCGCGTCATCATGACCGACATGGGCCTCGACGTGCGCGGCTGCTGCTTCTATACCGACCAATACGTGAAAGAAGCCAACGGGTGGAAGATTCAACACACCGGCTACAAACGCGTATACGAAGAAATCGAACCTCGCAGCGACAAGATCACGCTGACGGCGAGCTACTGGGCCACCAACGGCCAAAGCTCGCTACCAGCATGACGGTGGCGCTTGTGTATAGCGCTTGTGTATTGCGCCTCGTCGGTAAACTTTGGGCGTGGAGACTCGTTGGTGTGGGGATTGTGGCTCGGAATTCGTTGCCGGTTACACGGTTTGCAGCGACTGTGGCACCCTCCTGACCGATGTGGCTCCGATACCTGGAGTGGTTGCGAGCGGAAATTCGTCTGATGGCTGCACGCTTGTGGAAATTGCGGATGCCGATGATGACGTGCCCCGAGAACTTGTGTCTACGTCCGCGTCGCACTTCCGCCGTATTGCCGCGTCGCTGATCGACGGATTTGTGGTCGGAACGGCGAGAGCACTGATCTATTTGGTAGCTGGTTCCGCGACTGGATTTGTGGTGAGTGCCATAATGGCGATCGCGTATGAAACGGTAAGTGTTGCTCGATACCAGCGCGGTATAGGGAAGGCGCTCATGGGCCTTCGAATCGTCGATGTTCGCAGCGGTCAGGCGCTCTCTTGGTCGCGTGCATTTGTACGGGCGATCGTCCCCGGCGCAGCCCTTGTAACTTCATTCGCTGGACCGCACGTCGAACTCGTGTCGTGGGCTTCATGGTCTGTTGCCATGTACTTACCAGTATTGATCAACGTCGATCGGCGTGGTTTGCACGACTTCGCGGCACGGAGTCAGGTAACGATGCTGGTCGACCGCAACATCAGGTAGCCGATTATTTCTTCCGCTTTTTGCGGCGCTTTGCTTCTTGTGCGATGCGTGCGTCTCGCTCTTTTCGGGCGCGCTCAAGGCCTCGTTCATCAATCGCAGGGCCCGCGGTATGTGCCCCGCCGAGCGACTCGACTCCGGCGGTGACCGCTTCAAACGCGGCGACTGGGATTGCGAATCTCTCGTCGGAATCAAGAATCTCGATGAAGACTGGGCCGCACGGAGCGTCCATGGCCGGGTAGGCCGCAAGCATCAATGTGACCATTTGCGCACCCCAACGTTCGACCAAGCCGTCGAGCACGTCGTTCATATCGTCTCGGGTCGGTTCGTCGGCAGCCTCTCCCAGCACATCAATGCAATCATCGGAACAGGGCCCGGCGACGCTCAGTGCCGCGAGCACTCGACGCCCTGGGGGGCCGATGTAGACACGGGGTCGGACCAACTCGCACTGATTCGGGTGCGCGAGTAGCGCCGGTCGTTTGACGTTGAGTGCCTGAGCCAATGAAACGAGGTGTTCACCCTCGCCGAGCGCGTGAATCGCATCATTGAGATCGGCATCGCTAAAGCTTGCGAATGCCGCAGACACCCGGTCGAGAATCGTAGTTTCAGTCATTGGGGCGAGAGTCTACGAAGACAATTCAGTGCAACCACCACCGACCGCCCGGTACTCTCGCTCAGTGACTGAAGATCCGCGCCGCCGCACTGCTGCCCGCGCCTTGCTTCGTCACCACCTTTGGCTGCGCCGTCGCACTCTGGGGGCCGCCTTCGCGGGCGCCGCCGTATACACAACCGTGGTGCTCATTATTCCGTTGGTCGCTCGCCGCGCCATCGATGATGTGGTTGAGGCGGGCCACACGGACAACGTTCGAAGCTATGTGTTCGTATTGCTTGGGCTTGCGGTGTTCCGGGCGATTGGCGGAGGCGTGCGGAAGTATCAGGCAACCAAGAACCCTGCGATGGTCGCCAACGACATACGCGATCGGCTGTTTGCGCACGTGCAACGGATGTCGTTTTCGTTTCATGATCGCATCGGCGCCGGGCAGCTCATGGCGCGGGCGTCTACCGACGTTTCGATGGTTGAACAAGCCATTAGCCCGCTTCCTTGGTTTACACAGTCAGTCGTGATGTTTTTCGCTGGCGTGGCTTTGTTGTTCTTCGTGCAGCCGCTGCTTGCCTCGGTGGTTGGGCTGGTTGTTGTCATCGCGATGATTGTTGCGTTGCGGCGCGCTCGAGCGTTGTATCCCGCCGCGGCGGAGGTCCAGGCTCGGCTTGGCTTTTACGCGCAATTCATCGAACAACAAGTACAGGGCATTCGAGTGGTGAAGGGTCACGGCTTTGAGCGGGTCTTCGGGGCGCAAGGCGCGGCCTTGGCCGACGATGTGCGACGGGCCGGCACGGAACGCGCGCGAGTGCGGGCACGTTTTTCGGCGTCGATGCTTGCTGCGCCTGGTTTGGCGATGCTGGTGGTGGTGGGTGTCGGGGGCTGGCTCGGCGCGACAGGTCGAATGACGGCTGGCGATTTGTTGGCGTTTTTGCAATATCTCGCGCTGCTGGTTGCGCCAGTGGCAGCAGGTGCAGAGCTCTTGGCGATGTGGCCGCAAGGTATGGCTGCGGCGGAACGAATTACCGACGTGTTGTCGACGGAAAGTGATGTGATTGAACGCGTGCGTCCGGAACGGCTTCATGCTGGTGGCGGCGCAATTGAGTTTCGAAATATTGATTTTGGGTATCGAGATGACGTTCCAGTCATCCATGATTTGTCGTTGTCGATAGCAGCGGGCGAATCGGTTGCACTGGTTGGCTCTAGCGGTTCGGGGAAGTCGACGTTGGCCTATTTACTCTGTCGTTTCTATGACCCTGATGCCGGATCAGTGGCGCTTGATGGCGTAGATGTGTGCACCGTGGCGCTGCAAGAACTGCGGCGAGCCGTATCGGTTGTATTCGAAGATACGGTGGTATTCACTGCGTCGATTCGTGCGAATCTTGCGATTGGATTCGCAGGCGCACATGATGACCAGCTGCGCAGAGCCGCCGAACTCTCAGAGGCCGACGAATTCATTCGAGCGCTCCCCGACGGATACGCAACGATCGTCGGCCCGCAGGGTTACAGCTTGTCTGGTGGCCAACGTCAGCGGCTGGCAATCGCGCGCGCGATTCTTCGCGACTCTCGAGTGCTAATTCTCGACGATGCAATGAGTGCTGTTGACCCGCCAACGGAAGCAGCGATTCGGCGGGGCCTCGTGACCGCAATGCGCGGGCGGACGACGTTGATTATTGCGCATCGAGTGGAAACGATTGCGTTGGCTTCGCGTGTCGTGTTACTCGACAAGGGCCGAATCGTGGCTGATGGCACGCACGAACAGTTGCTGAAAAACCCGGCCTACAGAGCAGCGTTAGCTCTCGACGAATTCGCGACCGCTTCACCAACGGGCAGAGACCAACGATGAGCGATATGGGGCGCGTACTTCTCGCCGCGCCGGGTGGAGGGAGCGTCCCGTTAGGGCGCTGCAGCGGAGCAAGGCGAGTCGACCGACCAATATGCAAGCAGGCGCAATAGTCATGCGTATCCACGTTGCCCACGATGCTCCAGCGACCCGACCTTCGTTGCGGTTGGTGATTGCGGAATTTCGCCCGCATCGGCGCGTGGCATTGCTGGCGTGCTCGGGCGTGGCGCTGATGACGCTGTCGCTGGTGCTGATTCCAATCGTTGTGAAATTGGTGATTGACCGTGGGGTGCAGGGGAGGTCAACCGGCTGGGTGTTCGGTTGTACTGCTGTGGGCGCGCTGTTGGTGGCGGGACAAGTCTTGGGGCATTGGATTGAAGTCGCGAATATGGGAAAGTTCGCGGAACGGTATTTGCGCGATCTACGCGGCTCGTTGATGGATCATCTCTATGAGCTTGATCTCGACTATTTCACCCATGAACCCGCGGGCCGGCTCGTGTCTCGCATGACGAATGATGTTGAGAATTTGCAACAGTTCGTACAGGCTGGCATGTCGCTGGTGCTACGGGCTGCGTTGGTATTGACGTTCACGATTGCGTTGATGCTGACACAGTCGGTGAAGCTGACCTTGGCGGTGTTGCTCATCCTGCCGTTTCTGGTCGCTGCGAGCGTGTGGTATCGACCTCGCGCGTTCGCAGTACAAATGAAAATTCGCGAAACGATGGCGACGTTGTTGACGCATGTCAACGAGTCGTTGGTAGGGATGCGGGTAGTCCAGGCATTTGCGATCGAATCAGAGCAGCATGAAGTGTTCCAGGACGTGAGCTTTGATGCCTTCGACACAAAGCGGCGTAGCGGCGTTGTTGCAGCTGCGTATTACTCGGCTATCGAATTTCTTGTACCTATTTCTCTTGCAATCCTTGTTGGTTTCGGTTCACATCTTGTTGAAAACGACGGTTTGAGCGTTGGTGTCGTGATCGCGTTCAGTTTGTACATCAACCGACTCTTTGAGCCGATTCAGCAGTTCACGGAGCTCACGAGTTTGCTCCAGTCGGCCGGAGCCTCGTTCGCTCGAGTGTTTGAATTCCGTGCGTTGCAGCCGAAGGTGCTTGATCGTCCGGGAGCGTTTGATTTTGTGGCCGGCACAGGTGAAATTCGTTTCGATCAAGTGTCGTTTCGCTATGAGGATGGCGCGCCGAACGCGTTGGAGTCTGTGGATCTGGTTATTCCATCGTGCCAACGAATTGCGGTGGTGGGCACGAGTGGCGCCGGAAAGAGCACGTTTGCCAAGTTGGTTGCCCGCTTCTACGACGCAACTGAAGGTCGTGTGTGTATCGACAATCAGAATTTGCGCGATGTCGCCGGACCTTCGTTGCGCAGGCATGTAATTGTGGTTCCGCAGGAGGGATTCTTGTTCGACGGCACCGTGGCAGACAATGTTGGCGTGTCGCGGCCGAATGCGTCCCGCGCCGAGATTGAGCAGGCATGTGACGCAATGGGGCTGGCCGGACGCATTGCCGCGATTCCAGATGGGCTTGACGCGGTCGTTGCAAACCGCGGGTTGACATTGTCGTCGGGGCAACGTCAGTTGGTCGCACTCGCGCGTGCGTTTCTGGCCGAGCCGTTGGTGATCGTGCTCGATGAGGCAACGTCGAATCTCGATCCTGCAACCGACGTACTGGTGGAAGAATCGATGCACACTCTGTTAGCAGGGCGTACTTCGATCGTGATCGCGCATCGCATCAACACTGCGGTTCGCGCTGATCGCGTGCTGGTGTTCGAACACGGGGTCATCGTTGAAGATGGTCCGCCGTCGGTGCTCGAATTGATCGAAGGTGGTGCGTTTGCCCGTTGGGTTGCGGCCACTCGCGACGCCGCAAGCCTCACCTGATTGGCCGCCACTCCACCAACCCGTACCGTCGCGGCGGCGGGCGTTCCGTGGTCGGGTTTGGGTAACGCCGACGTTAGTGAATCGCGACCACGGGAGATAGCGACTTGGGCGTGGTCGGGTTTGGGTAACGCCGACGTTAGTGAATCGCGACCACGGGGGGTGGGGGTGGGCGCGTTTGGGTGGTTGGTTGGTCGACGATTACACAAACGTGTTGTGAAGTGTTGTACCTAAGTTTTCGAATTCGCCGATGACGACGGTTTGCAAAATGCCGGTGCCGTGATTTCCGCGGTCGTCGGATACTCGAACGACGCAATCGCGAAGTTGATGGATTCGTTGCGAGACTTCGCGAGTGTCGCAGCCGGTGTAGTGATCGCCGTCGATATGTAGTTCACCGCGCCATTGACCATGGCGGGCGCCATCGAGCCCGAAGTACAGACCGGTGCCAAGGTGAAAACCGGTTCCTGCGGTGACGGGTTCGTATCGCCAGCTGCGACGGGTGCCGTCGGCAAGCGTCGCGTTGAACGTTCCGCCAAGGAAGCGGCGAGTGGTGTCTTCAAAAGCGATGTCTGTCCATAGCGCTGCAACAAATCGTTCGACAGTCCCGTCAAGGTGTTCAATGCCGCCCGAGAGTTTCATTGCTGGTTGGCCGGGAATATTTGATTCCATGAAATAGTGAAACAACACTGAAGGTGAACCGTCGCCGTCAGACATCGCAACCGGCGACCAGCTCGTGAACGACCGCGGGTCGCGTGGGTAAGCGGCTGGCGCGAGGTCTTTTGGTGGTGTTCCGACGGTGTTGCGAACTCCCCATGAGTGATCCCGAGCCGATGACCATTGGAAATCGCCAAACTCGTGGCGCTCGCCATCAAGCATGACCCAGCCATGCGCGGTACCCGCTTGGTGGTAGCGCACCACGTCGTTGACGGTCCGTGATGAACTGGCCGCGCGCAGAATTTCGCGGTCTTCCATATGCGGCGCGACTTCGCTGGTCAAGTTGATATCGAATGAGATTGGTTGTAGTTCGTTGGCCTCAAGCATGATCCGCACCTCACGCAGCGGCCGCACGACTTCATAGTGAATTGGCCCGGCTGACGCGGTTTCTGGATCGAGGTACAAGGCCCGAGAAGCCCGCACGGTCCATTGTTCGGTCCCTCGACTTACGCCGGCGTAGGCGTCGACGACGCCGCGATTGAGATACTTGCCCAGACCGAAACTGACTTGTAACTCGCCGTCATTTGAACAGGCGATTGCCCAAATCTTTTCGGTCCAGTTCGAATCAGTCGATGCGACGGCGCCGAACGTGTTGACGACTTGGTGATGCAGCGATTCGTCGGCCGCAACCAAAGGTCCGATTGACATGTCATCGTTGAATGGTTGCAGATGCTCGGCCACGAAACATCAAGGTACTGCACCTGATGACGCCGTGGCGTGGCAAACTCTGAAGCCTGGAGGTCGAGGTCGGTAAGGTGGCATTGTGACTGACGAACCGCTGTGGACTCCAAGCCATGATCGGGTTGCGGCCGCGAATCTGACGGGTTTCGGTGCTCGGTTAGGTGCATCGAACTTCGCAGAACTGCACGAGATCTCGACGCAGCAACCGGATACGTTTTGGAGTGCGGTGTGGGATGATTCGGGCGTCATTGGCGACCGCGGTGCGCGTGCACTGGACCGAAACGACGGCACGATGCGTGGCGCCAGGTTCTTTCCCGATGCCCGCTTGAACTTCGCTGAGAATCTGATGCGGTCTTCCAATGAGGACATCGCGATCGTCTCTACCGATGAAACGTCGCAAACGAGAACGATGACTCGAGCACGGCTCCACACGCTTGTCGGACAAATTGTCGAAGCCATGCGACGCGAGCGCGTGCAGCCAGGGGATCGTGTAGCGGCTTGGATGGCCAACATTCCCGAGACCGTCGCCATCATGCTGGCTGCGTCCAGCATTGGTGCGGTGTTCAGCTCGACCTCACCAGATTTCGGCGTAGCGGGGGTCGTCGATCGATTCGGCCAAATTGAGCCTGTGCTGTTGTTTGCTGTGGACGGTTATCACTACGGCGGGAAACGCCATGAGTGTCTGAACCGCTTGCGCGAAGTCAGCTCTCAGCTCGCGACGGTGCGCCGCGTGGTGGTAGTTCGCAACCTCAATGAAGGAGCGTTACCGGAGAACGCGGTCGAGTTCAACGATTGGCTGGGCGCCGATCCTGCCGTGGGCGCGCCGACTGCGAGGCCGACGTTCGTGCCGTTGCCGTTTGATCATCCTTTGGCGATTCTGTACAGCAGTGGCACGACCGGACCCCCGAAGTGCATCGTGCACCGCGCCGGCGGATTGCTGTTGAAGCATCTCGCGGAACAGCGTTTGCAGTGCGATGTGAGGCCCGGCGATCGTGTCTTTTACTTCACGACATGTGGCTGGATGATGTGGAACTGGTTGGTGAGTGCGCTGGCCAGCGACGCGACGATTGTGTTGTTTGATGGGTCGCCATTTCATCGGTCGCCCAACGCGCTGTTCGATCTCGTCGATGAGCACAAGATCACCCACTTCGGTATCAGCGCGAAGTTCATCGACTCATTACGCAACGAAAGTGTCGCTCCGAACACGACACACGATCTGGGCAGTATCCGCGCCCTGTGTTCGACAGGATCGCCCTTGGTCGCTGAAGGGTTTGATTACATTTACGACCACATCGCCGTCCAACCCGATCGCGACCTCCACGTGGCTTCAATCAGTGGCGGAACAGATTTGTGTGGGTGTTTACTGATGGGCGACCCAACCCGACCCGTGTTTCGCGGTGAAATCCAGGGCCCGGCGCTCGGGATCGCTTCGGCGGTATGGGACGACGACGCGCTGCCTGTGGTCAGCGGCGAAACCGGAGAGCTCGTATGCACCGTCGCGTTTCCGAGCATGCCCGTAGGGTTTTGGAACGATGCTGACGGATCGAAGTATCGAAGCGCGTACTTTGACCGGTATGCGGAACATGGGGCTGATGTTTGGGCCCACGGTGATTTTGTGGCGGAAACCGAACACGGTGGTTATGTGATCTATGGCCGGTCCGATGCGACCCTCAATCCCGGTGGGGTCAGGATAGGGACCGCCGAGTTGTACCGCCAGGTGGAAGCACTCGACGAGGTCACCGAGGCGTTGGCGATCGGGCAGCCGTGGGGCGGAGATGTACGGATCGTGCTGTTTGTGAGGCTTGCAATACCAAAACCGCTGTCGGATGAGTTGCAAGCCAAGATTCGCGGCTGGGTTCGGTCACAGTGTTCGCCTCGTCATGTTCCGGCGGTCATTGTGGCCGTCGACGACCTCCCCCGAACCAGATCGGGCAAGTTGGCCGAGCTTGCCGTTGCTGACGTCGTGGCTGGTCGGGTCGTTCGCAACCGTGAGTCGCTGGCAAATCCAGAGGCACTCGACGGGTTCATCAACCGGGTTGAATTACAAACCTGAAGCTTTGCTGAACCAAGGACGCGCCAATCCTGTGCCCAACAGCTCAATTCGAGGGACAAAAAGGACGATCTTTGTAACTCTGTGGAAAATCTTCACCCTTTCGCCTCGACTTTTACCCCCGAAATCTGGGACAATCTCGGCTTCAGAGGGAATTCCCTGCAAAGTGCCGCCGTTCCTGTCATGCTCTACGCATTCAGAACCGGAACTGCGCCGGGCTCAACTCGAAACTCAAGCAATGACCTGGCCGCCCCGGCCGGGCGCATAAAAGGAAACTGTGGCTGACGACCGTCTCGACCGAAGTGAAGACCAAGATCTTGTCAGGTTGTACCTGCAAGACATCGGCAGGTATGACCTGCTGACCAAAGACGACGAGGTTCGCCTCGCGCAGCGCATTGATGGAGGTAAAGAAGCCGTCGAAGCGCTGGCAAATAATCCTAAAGTCACACCAGCTGAGAAGCGCAAATTGCGCCGTCAGTTGCGCGACGGAGAAGACGCCAAACGGGAGTTCGTCAACGCGAACTTGCGGCTCGTGGTGTCGATCGCAAAGAAGTACCAGGCCAGCGGCTTGCCGTTGCTGGATCTCATCCAAGAGGGCAACCTCGGGTTGATTCACGCCGTCGAGAAATTCGATTGGCGAAAGGGCTTCAAATTCTCTACCTACGCCACATGGTGGATCCGTCAGGCCTTGCAACGCGGTATTGCAAACTCGTCGCGCGTGATCCGTCTCCCAGTGCACGCTGGCGACACGTTGGCTCGGGTGATGAAGGTGCGAGCGCAGCTTGAAAGCGAGTTGGGTCGCACTCCGACGATTGCAGAAGTTGCAGCCGAAGCTGGCCTGCCACTTGAAAAGGTTGTTGAAGTGCATAGCTACGCGAGCGACCCCGTGTCGCTTGATGAGCCATTGCGCGACGATGGCGACGCCGAGCGTGGCGACTTTGTGGCCGACGCGAGTGCCACGTCTCCGTTCGAGGCCGCCGCGACTGCGTTGTTGCCTCGCGAAGTTGAGCGGATTCTCAGTGTGCTCGACGAGCGTGAACGTACGATCCTGCGGTTGCGCTTCGGTCTTGACGGCCAGGAGCGTTCGCTCGAAGAAATCGCGGAGCACTTCGGTCTCACTCGAGAGCGGATCCGTCAGCTCGAAGCCCGTGCGTTGTCGAAGCTTCGCCACCCGGCGAGCGACGTCGGTGCCCGCGCGCTGCTCGAAGCTGTCTAGAACACTGCCAGCAAGTTTCGGCGAAGGGGGCGCTCCATTGGAGCGCCCCCTTCGTCGCGCTCACGTCGATGAGAGCGACCACGACCAGCGATAGGTGCCGGGTTTGATTTTGTAGCGATCGAGCGTGTCGGGGCCGCAGCTTGCGGTGCCGAGACCTCGGTGCCTGTGGTCTATGTGTACCGTCGTGGTGGCGTTTGCGGCGAGTTCGACATCGTGCAGCGCCGCGGTGAGTTGTTCGGGCGTGTGATGCAGCGCCGAAAACATGAACGGCGTCGGTGCATCGATACGGAGTCGAACACGACTGTCGGAGTTGGTCAACGTCGCCCATCTGGTGTTGGTGTGAAGTCCGTGTTCTTGGGGCATCACGTACGGAACGTACTGATCAGACACCGTCGAAACATGCTGGGCCACCAGTGCACTTCGGTTTCGATCTGGATAGCACTCGTGCGGCCCGTCGCCATACCACTGCAACATTTCAAAGCCTGGTGCAAGATCGAATGTCGTTCCGAGGCGCGGGATATCACCAAAACGGTCAGGAATGGTGACGGTATGGTCGAACTTCAATGCGCCATTGTCTGCAACGGTGATTCGCTGAGTGTGTAACACTTTGGTTTCGGCATCCGCGCCGACGATTTCGTGGGTGGAATGCAGCACGAATGTTGATCCGCGTCGCGTCACCCGAGCGGATTTGCAGGTTGAGGTTAAATCTTCGAGCCCCCACCCACGCCAGCGACCGAACGGCGTGAGCGCGCCGAGGGACAACTTCAATCCGTCGTTGTCGACCGGTGCTCGCCAGAGCGCTAGTCGTGGGGCGGTTGTAAGTATCGGCTGCTCCTTGTGGGTGACCCCAATCAACGCGCCGCAGTCTCGGTTGACTGAAACGGCAATTGACTGAGCGGTGATAGTGGTTACTGAGCCATTGTCGTGGCGAGCAGGCACCGCGATTGCGCGGTCGCGCGCGGGCGGTGATTTGGCTTGATTGCGAGAGCCGCGATCAAGAATCACTTGGTCGTGGCCAACTTCGAAATCGCGGTCGCACCACGACATCGCTCGTGCGGCCACATATGTGAATGTGGCGATGGTTTCTCCGGATGGGAGCGACGACCAGTTCACCGGCAAATCGATGCTCGCCGTTGCCCGAGGTTCTATCGCTGCGCACTTGAGGGTGCCCGTCGCTTTCGATACCCCGTCGACTGTGATCTGATAGCGAATCTTTAACCAAGACGAAGTGGTAAAGAACAGTCGGTTTGTGATGCGCACTTTGGAGTGGCGCGGGCCGACTATTTCTGTCGACAGCGGGCGGGCGAGAAATTTGTGTTCCCACATGGCAGGTTTGGGTAAGCGGTCGGGCCAGACCAGGCCGTCGCAGACGAAGTTCGCGTCGTGGCGTCGCTCGCCGAAGTCGCCGCCGTACGCCCAGCGCCAACGATCGGTGATGACTCCAGTGGTTGGCACCGGTACGCCGTCGTTGTCCAGATATTGACGCAAGCCGTGATCCCAGAATTCCCAGATGAATCCGCCTTGCAAACCGTGGTTGTTGTGAAACGCGTCGAAGTACTCGCCGAGACAGCCATTGCTGTTGCCCATCGCGTGTGAATACTCACACAAAATTATGGGTCGGTCTGCCGTGCGGGCCGCGTGTTCGATCGCCCAAATTTCAGGATACATCGGGCAAAGTACGTCTGTGGCCGCGTGGCCGGCGTTCCAGTCCATCATGATCGCACCCTCATAGTGCAGCGGCCGCGACGGGTCGTAGTGACGAATCCACCCGGCAAGCGCGTCGTGGTGTGCGCCGTAGCCGGCTTCGTTGCCGAGTGACCACATGATGATTGACGGATGGTGCTTGTCTCGTTGCACCATTCGGCGGCCTCGTTGCAATACTGCTTCGAGATACCGACCGTCGTGGCAGAGTGAAAAATTCAGCGCATGGCTTTCGACATTGGCTTCGTCGATTACCAGCATGCCCAACTCATCGCAGAGATCCAAGAGCACCGGATCATTGGGGGAGTGTGCGGTGCGCACGGCGTTGAATCCAAACTGTTTCATCAACACAAGGTCGGCGCGGATCTGCGCGGCAGTGACGACGCGCCCAGTGTGTTGATCGAAATCATGGCGATTGACGCCGTAGATCAGCACCGGAGCTCCATTGATCAGTAGCTCCTTGCCGCGAATTTCGACACGACGAAAACCAACACGTAGAGCGCTGACTTCTCTCGCAATGCCTTGAGGGTCTATCAGCGTCACGACAACCCGGTAAAGGTTTGGGCTCTCGTGTGACCACGACGCGACCGCCTTGAGCTCTTGATGCAGCAACACATGATGACCTTCGAAGCTGTAAGGCACCGCTTCGTGGGGCACGACCGCCCGCATCTCGGTTCCGATTGCTTTGCCTGCGAGTGTGTGCAGTTGGGCCACGACCGACCACCCTTCACCAGGACGCGTTCGGCCTTGATATCCGATCTCGACGCGGACGTCGAACGTTGCGCTGGTGTTGTCGGCATTGAGATGAGCGGTGGGATAGACGTCTGCAATGAACGTGGATTCGGTTGAGTAGATCGCGACTTCACGGTGAATCCCGGCTTGCCACCACTGGTCTTGGTCTTCGATAGAGCTGGCGTCTGACCAACGGATCACCATTGCTGTGAGTTGGTTGGTGGCGCCGTGGCGCACGTGCTGCGTGACATCGAATTCAGCGGCGAGTCGGCTGTCTTTGCTGAGCCCCACCGCGATACCGTTCACCCAAACCAGTAACACGCTTTCGGCGCCGCCGAAATGCAACACGGTTCGCCGCCGTCGCCAGGCTTTGGGCACCGAAAACGTAGTTCGGTACAGGCCCGTCGGGTTGTCCTGGGGCACGAACGGCGGGTGCGGACGAAACGGCATTTGCACATTCGTGTAAATCGGTGACGCGAAGCCCTGCATCGTGAACAGGCCGGGGACGGCAATCTCTGCCCAAGCTGAATCATCGAACTCCTGGGATTCGAAGCCTGTCGGCGCCGCGCCGGGCTCTGTGGCAAGGGCGAAGCGCCACATACCGTCAAGGCGCCGAAACCAAGGATTCCCATCTTGGGGAGAGTTGTTTGCGACCTCCAGCTTCGCAGCGGGCCACATTGATGGTCGCATCGGGAGGCGGTTAATTGCGACAAGTTCGGGGGTTTCCCAAGCGCGGCTTCCGGCAAATTCGAATCCTGGAATGTTCACCCGTGTGACGCTACTCACCTGTGCGATGATGCTGCGATGGCTGCTCGGGGTCGTGGGGATTTGTCGTTCGCAATACGGCTTGGAGGCGTCGCCGTGGTGGCGCTCGTAGTGCGCGCAACGTACGCGCTGCTGTGGAGCCGGTACGCCATTGTGGGATTTGATGCGAGCTCGTACTACGAGCTTGGCAAAAGCATTGCGGTCCACGGGAGCTATGAGTTACGGACCCCAAAGGCCGAAGCCACAGCACTGTTTCCGCCAGGCTTTCCGTTTTTTTTGGCTGTTGGCAGGCTGATCGGTTTTGGTACGCGTACCAAGATGCTGTTATGGGCCGCTGGCCTTGGGACCGTGACGGTCGTGATGATCGGAGTGCTTGCTCGCCGCATCGTATCTCCGAAGGTTGGACTCGTCGCCGCTGCGATTGCTGCTCTGTACCCAAACTTGTGGCTTGCCGATGGCGCGTTGATGACGGAAACCCTCACGGGCGCGCTCGTCGTGGCGGCGCTATATCTGGTGACGGAGTTGCGCTCCGCGCCCCGACCAAGTATCGGCGTAGCGCTTGGAATGGTGCTGTTGTGGCTTTCACTGACTCGCAGCGACGGGTTGATTATTGCGCTGCTGTGTTGCGCGTCCGTCATCGCTGCTGCACGTCGAGGATCGACTGCGGTCGCCAAAACTGGGTTTGTCGCGGGCGTCTGCGCGATTGTCATTCCATTGGTAGGCATTGGGTTATGGCAACTGCGTGTGCAGAACGAAATGGATGCGTTCGTGCCGATCGCGGTGAATAGCTGGACGGTGGTTGCGGGTGCGAACTGCGAAGCTACGTATTACGGCGATCGAATCGGAACGTGGGAATTGCCGTGCGTCAAGACGGTAGAAGCGTTCGCCGAACACCAACTCCAAGGCGAAATCGCTCAGAATCGGTATGCCCGGGATCAGGGCGCTGAATATGCCCGCGACCATCTTCAACGGCTGCCCCTGGTCGCGGTGGCAAGACTGGGGCGGGCTTTTGGTGTCTACGACCCGTGGCGGGAGTTGAAGATCGAATCGTTGTTCGAAAGTCGGAGTGTGTCGTGGTCTCGCGCCGGATACATCATGTATCTCGCGATGATGCCATGTGCCGTATTCGGCTGGTTCTCGGCACGACGGCGCAAGGTACGAGATGTAGGCCTGCTATTGATACCCGTTGTTGCGGTGATCATCTCGGTCATCGTCGGCTACGGAAATCATCGCTTCCGTATGCCGTTGGAGCCCTGTCTCGTAGTGTTGAGTGCCATGGGCTTACATGAATTGGTGCATCGGCGCGTCAACTTGATCGGGACCCCGAAATGAAGCTCCGGCTCGCACTCGTCGGCGGACCTATGTATGACGGCCTCTACGAAGCAATGGGCCTGTTTGACGACCCGGGAATTGACATCGTGGTACACGAAGATCACCCGACGCTCAACCGTGCCGTAGCTGATTTGCTGAGCAATGGCGGTGCTCTCGATGTGATCTCGACGCATTCGAAGTATGCGCCGTCACAACGAAGTTGGTTGCAACCACTCGATGAACGGGTTGATGTTGGTTCGCTTGCGCCTCGGGCCGTGGAGCTATGTCGTTTTGAGTCTGTGCAGTATTGCGTACCTCGCAACATCGATGTGCGCGTCTTGTGGGCGAATCGATCGCTCTGCGATATTGAGAACGTTCCATCGAGCTGGGACCAGTTGGCGTCGAGTGGTCTCGCATTCGGATTTCCCGGCCGAGAATCGGGCCTATTTGGCACGTTGTTTGAGATCGTAACTGCCTTCGGCGGTCGCCTATTCGATACCGAGGCGCGCGCAGCCTTTTTGGATACGCATGTGATTGAGGCATTGGAGTGTTTGCGACGAATAAGCGCCAACGGTCCTCGCGCGATGGTTGATTGGCATTATGACGAGGTTGACGCAGCGGTGGGGCGCGGTGATGTCGCGCTCGGTGCGGCCTGGCCTGGTGGCACTACTGCGCTGCGTGCCTCAGCTTCGGGTTCCGATCTTGCACCGTTGCCGTATTTCGGCGATGCGTCGGGCCCACGGTCGTATGCCGGATGCCACGGGTGGGCTGTGCCGATTTCAACTCGCGACGAACAATCTGCCATCGACCTGATTCAGCGCCTCTGCGCGATCGAAACCCATGCCATTGATGCGGCCAGCGGCGCGATGTGTGCACATGAAAAGGCCCTGGAGGAGGTCGAACCAATCGATGAGATCGACGCGCTCCGTTTGTCGATTACGAGGGCGACCATCGCCAACGGAATGCTCACGTATCCGCCGATGGAGCGATTTCCTGAGGTAGAAGACGCAGCGTGGGGCGCCATCCACGCCATGCTGGCGGGGCGTATCAATGCACGGGAGACAGCCGAACAGATGCAAGCCTCAGCCGAGGAGGTGTTGCGATGAGTGTGTTGCGACTTGAAGGCCTTCGCGCAGTTGTGACCGGGGCTGCTTCGGGTATTGGCGCCGCAACGGTTGCTGCCCTGCGCAGTGAAGGAACAATGGTCGTAGCTTTGGACCTCAATCCCGTTGACGCAATGCTCGGGTCGAGCGCTCGGTGCGACGTGAGGGATTCGGCCTCCGTCGCGTCCGCGGTCGCGTACGCGCACGACACTTTGGGTGGTATTGACATCCTCGTGAACAATGCCGGTATTGGTGCCGCCGGTGATGTGGCTACGAATGCCATCGAAGAATGGCAGCAAGTATTTGATGTCAATGTCTTCGGCGTCGTGCGGATGAGCGCCGCGTGCTTGCCGGCATTGCGCGCTTCGCAACATGGCGTGATTGTGAACCTTGCCTCGATTGTTTCGTGGACAGGGCTGCCGAATCGCGCCTGTTACGGAGCAAGTAAGGGTGCCGTGTACGCGCTGACACTGGCGATGGCAGCCGATCATGCCCACGAAGGAATCCGCGTCAATTGTGTGTGCCCTGGCACGATTGACACGCCGTGGGTCGGGCGCATACTGGAGAGTGCTGCCGAACCCTCGGCTGCTCGGGCAAACCTGGTGGCGCGTCAACCGATCGGCCGATTGGGCACCGCAGAAGAAGTGGCGGCGGCCATCTGTTATTTGGCATCACCGAGCGCGGGCTACACCACTGGTACCGCGCTGCAAATCGACGGGGGTACGCACAGCTTCGTCGTACCTGGAACGCTGGGAGCGAAACCATGACGGTGATAACCGCGATGCACGTACTTGATGTCCGAGCGCCGACATCGCGGACGCTTGCGGGCTCCGACGCAGTACATAGTGACCCCGACTATTCGGTTGCGTACGTCGTACTAGCTACCGATGACCCAACGTTGCGCGGTCACGGATTCACATTTACCCTCGGCCGAGGCACGGAAGTCGTCGGCGCGGCGATTCGCGCGCTGGAGCACTTGGTCGTGGGCCGCGACCTCGACTCGATCACGGCACAGTTCGGGCAGTGGCATCGCGAACTCACGAACGAATCTCAGCTGCGCTGGCTCGGGCCCGACAAAGGCGTGATCCATCTTGCGGTTGCGGCGATTGTGAATTCTGTATGGGATCTCTGGGCGAAGCGCGAAGGCAAACCAGTGTGGCAGCTGGTCGCAGACATGTCGTCGCAGCAGATTGTCGATCTTGTCGACTGGCGGTACCTCTCGGATGCACTGACCAAACAGGAAGCTGTCGCGTTGCTTGATGATCTCATGCCGACGCGCGATGCTCGCCGGGCTCAGCTTGAACGCGACGGCTACCCGGCGTACATCACCTCGGCTGGTTGGTTGGGGTATAGCGATGAAAAAGTTCGTCGTCTCGTCGGTGAATCATTGGACAGTGGGTTTACCCGTTTCAAAGCGAAGGTGGGAATATCGGTCGATGACGATCTTCGTCGAGTGAGCTTCATGCGAGAACTGCTCGGTGAGGATCGGCCACTGATGGTTGATGCGAACCAGGTGTGGGATGTCGATCAAGCAATTGAATGGATGAGCCATTTTCAGGATCTTGGCCTGCAATGGATCGAAGAACCGACGAGCCCCGACGACGTACTCGGCCATGCGACGATACGGCGTGCGGTGGCGCCAATCGGGGTGGCAACTGGAGAGCACGCGATGAACAAAGTGCTCTTCAAACAACTGTTCCAAGCCGACGCGATCGATTTCGCTCAAGTGGACGCGTGTCGGCTCGGCGGCCTGAATGAGGTAATCGCCGTGCTGCTCATGGCCGCCAAATTCGGCGTGCCAGTGTGTCCACACGCCGGTGGCCTGGGATTATGCGAGTACGTCCAACACATCAGTGCGATCGACTTCATTGTGGTTTCTGGTCAGCTTGATGGCAGATCGACCGAATTCGCGGATCATCTGCATGAACATTTCGTCGATCCAGTTCGAGTCGTGGGCGGCAACTACCAACTTCCGAGTCTGCCAGGGTATTCCGCCGAAATGCACCCGGATTCGTTGGCGCAACTTGCGTTTCCCCACGGAACTACGTGGGTCGAAACGCACGAATGCTGAGTTGGCGCTGAGTTGGTGCTGAATCGCCGGTGAACGGTGCCGGAATTTCTAGGTTCCGCCGGTTAACCTGACCGACTGTGGTGACCCCGAATCGAGACGTGATGCTCGTCGACGACGCGCAACGGCGCAGCCGAGGTCGTGCCGCGGTGGACAATCTGGTGCAACGGGCAACGTTGCGCAACGTCTTATTCGTGGGCGCCATTGTGCGACTCGTGCTGGTGCCGCTGTGGTTCGGTCAAGATTTCATTGTGTGGCGGGTCGTGTCTCAGGAGTTGTTGCACGGCCGCGACTTTTATTCGAATAAGCCTGCGGCGTTACCCGGCGGGCCGTATGCATACTTGCCATTGTTTGCGTACCTCGAAGTTCCGTTTCGGATCATCGCCAATCTCACACACACTTCATTTACTTTCTGGGGCAAGATCCCTATCTTGCTCGGCGACGCGCTGGTTGCTTGGGCGATCGTGAAGTGGTGCACGAAGATGGGCGTCACCCAAGCCAAGACGACGGTTGCGGTAGCAATGTGGTGGCTGAATCCATTGGTGCTCTTCAACGGCGCGCTCTACGGTCGTTTCGACAGCTTGGTGCTCGGTGTGTTGATGAGCAGCCTGCTCATTGGTCCGCCACGTGCTGGTGCACGTTGGTATCAAGCTCGATCCACGTTCCTATTCGCGGCGTCAGTGGCGCTGAAGACGTTCCCCGCGTTCTTGTTGCCCTGGTTCTGGCGTAACGCGAAACAACGCAATCGGTTGTTTGCTGGCATCATTGCTCTGTGTGCGGTGTGGTCATTGCCGTTTTCGTTGAATGATCCGTCGGCATTCATTCACTCCACCGTGTTGTACGACACCGGCAAGGTACCCACCAACCTTTCGTGGCAAGTGACCTTGGTGCACATTATGAGCCCCGACACAACCCGAGCGATCGGAACCTTCATCCTCATCGGATTTTTCATTACGTTGTTCATGCTCACGAAGCTGGATTTGCTTGAGTACTGCGCGGCTGCATTCTGTGCCTTTGTGGTTTTTGGAAAAATCGTCAACGAGCAGTATTTGGTGTGGGCGATCCCGTTTCTTGTGCTGCTCGTCGCGGCGGGCCGCGGCAAGTATCACGGTTGGATGTTGGCCGCGTTTACCGTCGTCGGGACTTTTGTGAATCCGCTGTTCCACCCGATCGGCCGACAGGGCAAGCTTTCAACTCTGTGGGTCAATATCGGGCTCGCCGTTGGCACGGCCGCGTATCTTTCGTGGCAGTGGACGACGCATCAACAACGCAAAGAAGTCTCGGTACATCTCGATGATTCGTTTCTCGACGAACGAGATCGCGAACTGCTCTACGCCCCTGCGCCAGCTGACATCGTCCCCTAGGTCGACCCCGATCCGAAGCTTGCTCAGCGGCTCTGTACTACGGAATTGTGACTGCCGCCGTTGAAGCGGACCGATTCGTTCCGGCGTCAATCGCTCGCACGAAGTACCGGCCTGGCACGGTAACGGTGTAGGTGAGTCCAGATACCGTCGCGATCACGCGGTCTTCGAGCAGCACCTCGTATCGTGGCGCCGAATTTGAGTCGTCGGTTGCAGCATTCCACTTCACAACTGTTGTTGTGCTGTTTGAGATCTTGCGGAAATTGGTGGGTGTCAGTGGTGCTGTGCTGTCGCGCGGGCAGAAGCGGGCGAAACCGCCCAGCCAGTCGTACGTGCCGTTGCGATACCCACCTTTGGTGATATCTCCTCCAGACCACAGGCAACCGAATGAGTCGAATTCGATCTCCCATGGCCCTTCACCCGTTGAGGCGAACCCCCAATTGGGATCGAAATCAGTGACGCGATCGAAGGTGCTGGCGTCATAGGCCGACAGCCAATTCACGTTGTCGATCTGTGAGTAGTTATAGACAGCCGCCCATGTCGTGGAATCTGCGTAGCTGAAGTGATAGCAGTGGCACGACGCGTAGACAATCCCGTCGCGCGCTGTAGACGCTTGATAATCACCGCCGAACCAACCAATGTGGCTGCGAATGAGCGAGTAGGAAGCCGCGTCGTATTTGGCGAAGTTGTGTTCCGAGCCACCTTGAAAGGTGTTGCCGTTGTACTCAACGATGGTCTGCTGCCATTGACGGCTGGTGTTGCCTGTACTCGGAACGTACTGCTGCATTCCTGGAACGGGAGCGCCCGTAATCGTGTCGAGAACTGCCGTCGCGTTCGATGGTGACGTCATCGTGAACCCGTTGGCTCCATTGAATTTGAAGAAGCCGACTGTATAGACACGAGTGCCGTCAGCGCTGGCGTCGACGTCCATAATCGTGTTGTCGAAATGCCGGCTGAAGTTGGGATCAGGTGTGCCGTCAGTCAATGAAACTCGCGCTAAACCGCCTGCACTTTTGCTGGACAGAGACGGTCCGCCAACGACGGAGTTAAAGCTGCCGGCTACGTACAGCCAGCCGTCTTGAATGTCCAGTGCTCGCACGTGCGGTCGAGCACCGAGGAACCGAGTGCCCGCCAGGCTCGCGGTCCAGCTACTCACAACTTGGCCAGTGGTTGGGTCGATAGCTGCCAGTCCCGCGGTGTTGGACGTACCGTTGATACTGGTGAAGTTGCCTCCAACAATGAGTTTTCCATCTGGTGATGCTTTGAGCTCCCACACCGCGCCGTCGAGCGTCGGCGTGAATGTTGGGATCCATGCTCCAGTTTGCACGTCGAACGCGGCGAGAAACTTCTGGTTGTAGCTCGCACCAGCGGCGCCGTTCTTTACCGACGCGAACTGGCCGCCGACGAACATCGTATTGCCAACTTGTTGTAGCGCGTACACCGGCGACACGTTGTTGGGGTCTGGGTCCAAGCTCGGATTGAACTTGACCGCTTTGTTGGTGTCGTTGACAAGCGCGCTCGATTGCGCTTTGGTGCACGAAATGCAGTTTCCCGTTCGGTTATTGCCGGACGCGTCGGCCATCGTAGTTCCCACGCTGTCGCCGACGCGGAGATAGGTCAACGGAGAGTGTGCCAGAACGGCCGTGTCGTAGGCTCCGATCGTTGCGCCCGAACCGATCGCGAAGTGGTCCGCGATCGCTGCCGAGTCGAGTGCTCCGCTATAGATCGCGAGTTCATCGATGTTGCCGGAGTACCCGTAGTAGCTGTCTTGGCGCCAACTGCTCAGCCTCGCGCTTACTGATGCTGAGTTGTTGCATGCGATATTGCCGCCGAGCGATTGTTCTGCACCATCGATGTAGAGCTTGTTGCTTGCGGTATTGCCGTTGGTAAACACGGCAGCAACGTGCACCCAACGGTTTGCGAAGCCCGTACTTGGTACCCCCCAGTTGTCACCGCACGCGCTGTTGAAACCGAATCGGTTGTCGGAGCGAAGCCAGAGGCTGTAGTTGTTGAAGCCGAAAGGCATCTGATTGTTTTTGCCGCTCCATTTCATCCAGAATTCCACGGTGTTCTGCGCCCCGGCAGTTGTATCAACCCCGAGATTGTCGAGGTCAATACTCGGCGCGCCGGGTTTGACGACACCGGTCACTCCCCACTGGAAAGTCTGCGGCGTATTGCTTGGTAGCGCCCGCACTGACGAAGCCGGCGTGCCGCTCGCCGGGATAGGTGTGTGGCCCATGTCGGCATCTGTCAATTTTGGTCGTAGCCAGACTTGCGCAAACGGGCTTGCGTGGCCTTCGGTACTGTGTGACCAGAGGTATGTGGTTGAGGTATTCGAACCCGCAACCGAGGAGCCGTAACTGAACCCCTGCTTTTTGGCATGAGGTCCCCACTGGAATGTCCATACGCGCTGATCGTTATTCCACCCGCTGGGATTGGCGTCGCGAGTAGTGCCGTTGTCGTATTGGCTAAGGGGTGAGAAGGGGTAGTTCGTTCCGTCAACGGTCATCGATTTCAACCAGATTCCACCGGGCATTGCCCATGACCATTTCGTCAGGTGATCGAGTTGCATCCGCACTTCTTGCCAGGTTGCGCCTTCGGCGTCGCGCGCCCGTCGAATTCTGATTCCATCGTCGAGCGCCGCTGGGCTTTGCCCATTGAGGAGTGCGTCAATCGTCGATGCGGTGAGTGTGGCTGGCACGAAAGCGGCAGGCCCGGTTGGTGTCGTACGAACCGTCGACGCCGTTCCTTGTCCCTTGTTCTGGAATGTCCAACCTTCACGCCCGCGGCCCACCAGAACGTAGCCGCCGCCGTCGGTGGTCATGTCGCAGTAGAACTGCTGAGGCGCGACAAGCTTGGTAGTGAGTAGCCAATACAAGCCGTCGGCGCTCGCCGGAAAACTCTCCTTGATCGCCCAACATGAAGGTGCTGCTTTCGCAGAGGACGTCCCGTCAGAAACCGTGGCATCTGACGCTGCTTTGGCGGGGTTGGTTTCGGCACCCGGCATGGTGAAAGCCAGCGCGGTAGCGACTATAAGGGCGTTGTAGTGGTGAATTCGCCGCACGGAGTTGCTCCAGTTTGGTTGTCTGCCCGCCAGACCGAGCGCCCGAATGTTGCAGTGTTGTAAGCAACGGAATGTTGAAGGAGGCGGTCGATGGGCTATTCGGACTAGAGGCCGCGTTGCTCTGGAAAATCGTTGGGTACGATTCGTTGGGTGACCCTGGACCTCACGATCGATCGCGCCGCGAGTAAGCACCGCGTTGAGCTCGATGCTCGCGCGTGGGTCGATGTCGTTGAAGGATTAGTTCGACAGCCAGTGGCGGAGCTTGACCGTCTGATCAATAACTCAGCTTGGCAAACGACTGAGGTCCTGAAATACGACCGCTATGTGCCCGAACAGCGGTTGAGCGTAGGGCTACGCGGCGACTCCGATCCGTTGCTTCGCCAAATCGGGATGCACTTGGATGCTACGTACGGCGTTGCGTTTTCCGGCGTTGGTGCGATCCAATACCGAGACGGAAACGACTTTCAGGGGATGCATAGCGATCGAGAGATGCGTTGGCTTGATGACACGCTGGTTGCCATTGTTGTCCTCGGGCAACGGCGGCCGTTTGTGCTGCGGCCGCGCGGCCAGTGGGCTGGTGCAGTTGATCCTCTGCCCGCGGGTGCCGATGAGCACGACACCGTGTTGCTGCCCGGCGAGGGCGACCTGTTGGTGATGGGAGGCACGTGTCAACGAGATTGGATGCATTGTGTTCCGCGGCACGAAACCAAGTTGGCGCGTGTGTCGTTGACCTGGCGCTGGACGAGTAAACGCGGCCGACCGGATACGAACCCGACGTTTTACGACGGTTTTCACTACTCCGACAAACCCAAACGCCCCGGAAGCCGACGTCGGCCCAGTTAACCCGACGTTGGCCCAGTTAACCAGGTATCGTCGCGATGATGCAGACCGGTGATATTGCCCCCGATTTCGAACTCCTAGATGAGACGGGCAGCCCCCGCAAACTTTCTGATCTGGTTGCGGACGGCCCGATCGTGTTGTTCTTTTATCCTGCGGCGATGACGCCTGGTTGCACCAAAGAGAGTTGTCACTTTCGCGATATGGCGGCTGAGTTTGCTGCCGTGGGTGCGCAACGTGTCGGAATTAGCGCTGATGCCGTGGAAAAACAACGCGAATTTTCCAATAAATACACATTCGATTTTCCGTTGCTGTCGGACCCCGACCGTTCTGTTGCTGCAGCGTTCGGCGTGAAACGCAAGGTTGGAATTTTGAAAGTAAAACGGTCCACGTTTGTCATCGATTCCGAGCGCAAGGTGTTGGCCGTTGTTTCGAGTGAGTTTTCAATGAACGATCATGCCGATAAGGCTCTTGAGGTCCTGCGCAAGCGGTAGTCGCGTCGTAGCCTTGGGTCATGGCAAAGATCGCGTTTATCGGGGCGGGCAGCACGGTCTTTGCCCGCAACTTGCTCGGAGACATTCTGAGCAATGAGGAACTCGCGAGCAGTGAAATTCACTTGTTCGACATCGATGCACAACGCCTCGCAACGTCAGAATTGGTGGCGAATCGTGTAGCTGATGCACTTGAGGCTCCGGCCAAAATCGTGGCTACCACCGACCGTCGCGCCGCGCTCGATGGCGCCGACTATGCGATCAACATGATTCAAGTCGGCGGATACGAACCCTGCACCGTCACCGACTTTGAGATTCCCAAACGGTTTGGGTTGCGCCAGACGATTGCCGACACGCTTGGCATCGGGGGCATCATGCGAGGGCTGCGGACGATCCCGGTGATGTTGTCGATGGGCGAAGATATGCAAGAGTTGTGCCCCGACGTTTGGTTCCTCAACTACACCAACCCGATGGCGATCAACTGTCGCGCTATGAATCGCGCTACTTCGATTCGCACGGTAGGGCTCTGCCATAGCGTGCAAGGCACCGCATTTGAGTTGTCACTCGACTTGGGGATTCCGTATCGCGATATTCAGTATCGTGCTGCGGGAATCAATCACATGGCGTTCTATTTACAGTTCGAACGCGACGGCGAAGACCTCTATCCCGCGTTGCGCGAGATCGCGTCATCAGGCAATGCACCCGCCGCGAATCGAGTCCGCTACGAGATTATGCAACGGTTTGGCTATTTCGTTACCGAGTCGAGTGAGCATTTTGCTGAGTACGTTCCGTGGTTCATCAAACGTGATCGCGGCGACCTCATCGATGCGTTCAACGTGCCACTCGATGAATACCCGCGCCGTTGTGTGGAACAAATTGCGGATTGGGAAGAGGAACGATCACGACTTGAGAACGGCGAGGCATTCGACGTGAAGCCAAGCTTCGAGTATGCGGCCACCATTATCCGCAGTATTGAAACCGGCAAACCGCGGGTTGTGTACGGCAACGTCGCGAATGACAATCTCATCGATGACCTTCCCTCCGGTTGTACCGTCGAGGTGCCTTGTCTCGTTGACGGCAACGGTTTACAGCCGACTCGAATCGGTGCGCTGCCGCCGCAATTGAGCGCGCTTATGCGCACGAATATCAATGTGCAGGAGCTCACCGTGGAGGCGGCCTTGACTGGTCGCCGCGACCACGTGTACCACGCCGCGATGTTGGACCCGCACACCGCAGCCGAGCTTGATATCCAACAAATTCATGATCTGGTCGACGCGCTCCTTGAGGCGCACGCCGACTGGATTCCACCATTGCACTAATCGACAGGGGCAGTCCGATGATTGATGTCGAGGGGTTCGTGGCACCTGGTTACGCCAAGGTCGTCGATGCGTTCCGTCGCAATTTCGACAAGCGCAACGAAGTTGGCGCGTCGTTGTGCGCCTACCGCGACGGGGAGGTGGTTGTCGATATCTGGGGCGGCACCCGCGACGTGGCGACGAACGCCCCATGGCAGTCCGACACTCTCGCGCTCGGGTTTTCGATGACAAAAGGCGTGACTGCCATCGTGGTGAACCTCTTAATCGAACGAGGATGTATCGACCCGAGTGCATCGGTTGCGACCTACTGGCCGGAATTTGGCGTGCATGGTAAGGCCGAGATCACGGTGACTCAACTGCTGTCGCATCAAGCCGGTCTTCCAGTGATTGAAGGCACGTTTACACTCGATGCGGCGTTGGCGTGGGATCCAGTCGTGATCGCGTTGGCGCTCCAGCAGCCGCGATGGGAACCAGGCCAAGCGCACGGCTATCACCTTCGCAGCTACGGCTGGCTTGCAGGTGAGTTGGTTCGCCGCTGCGATCCCCAACATCGCACGGTCGGAGAGGTGCTCCGCGAAGATATAGCGGGGCCGATGGGTCTTGATCTGTGGATCGGATTGCCCGAGATTTTCGAACCGCGAGTCGCAATGTTGGTGCCGCCGCTGCCCGATTCGTTCGCGATCATTCCGAAGCACTCCGATACTTGGCAGGCGATGACTGGGCCAGACGGGCTGTTCGGATACAACGACATGTGGAACACTCGTGCCCTGCACGAGGCGATGTTGCCGTCTTCGAGTGGAATTGGCTCGGCGCGTTCGTTCGCCAAGCTGTACGCGTCACTAGTCGGAGACGGTGTCGCGGGTTTCCGTTTGCTGCTACCCAGCACTGTCGACAGCGCGACCACGGCGCAGACCCGAGGGCCCGATCGCATCATCGTGCGCGACACCGCGTTCGGGTTGGGGTTTATGTTGCCGCCTGCGCTGCCTGCTCATGCCGGGCCGCGGTCATTTGGCCACGGCGGTGCGGGTGGATCGACTGCGTTTGCAGACCCTGATGCAAATTTGGCGGTGTGTTATTTGATGAACGGGTTGCAGTTTGATTTCACGAAAGCCGACATGCGTGCTGAGACGTTGGTACGAGCCCTCTACGAGTGTTCGGGCTGATCGCGCTTTCGGCGTCGCAACATCAGAATCGGTATCCCGACGACCATCGCGGGGACGAGGTACGGCAACAGGAATCCAATGGCAGCGCTTACTACTGTGACTGCGGCGACGAACGAACGCCATCCAGTCCGTAATCCCTGCACAAAGCCGGGCAACTTCTCATCCTTGGATGATTGCGCAGGAGCTTTCTGCGAGAATGTCACGGAAATCGTTGCGAATTGTGTTTGTGTATCAAGCGCATCGAGTTGTGCTTGAAGGGAATCGAGGTCTGCGAGTCGGGTACCGAGTTCCCGTTCTACTGCGAGTACATCGGCCACCGTAGTCGCGTTTCCCACGAGCGTTTGGAGCCGGTCGATTGCGGAGCGTTGTGCACTAAGTCGGGCTTCGAGATCAACGCTTTTTCCGGTGACGTCCTCTGTGGCTTTGCGCTGGCTTTCGACGGTGCCGAGTTTGCCGAGTGCTTTCAGGGTGTCAACAAAGCGGTCGGCAGGAACCTTCATGGTGATCGACACTTCGGAGCCTTCGCCGAACTCCGATTGTTCCGCGTCGATGTAGCCCTCGGCGCGATCGGCGATGGTGCTCGCAGCGTCGGCCGCGGTCTTCAACTGCTTTGTGGTGATGCGCAATTCGGCGGTGCTGATCACCACCCGATCCTTCTGACGCGCCGTGCTTATCGAAGCGGTCGCGGGTTTCGCTTCGGCATCGTTGGATGCGCTTGACGCGCGTTTGGCTGAGTCCGAACTATCGCCGATGCTCGAACAGCCCGTCGCAACGATGCTGAGCATCGCCACGACCGCAATCCCACGCAACGTTCTGTTCATAGAAAGCTCAGTTCCCTTGAAGGGGTTCAGATCGCGCAACCTAGTTGGTCTCTTGCATCTCAAGACGTCGGGCAGGCTGAGAATGTGCCACTGCGGGCCCAAAAATGTCGTCGGTTTCCTTGGCTGTGGCGGTGCACAGCGGTTATGCTCCCGCGCCTCACGGCACCTTCATCCTTCTTTACCACCGCGACACTGGAGTAACCATGATTGAAACTGCAGCGACTACCGCCAACGAGCTTATTTACCATCGGTTGTTGCTTCCCATGGTTGTTCGCCAGCCGGATGCGCCATGCACGACGAACGCAGCTACAGGAGAAACGCGCACCTTTGCACAGCATCTCGACCGAGTAAAGCTCGCGATTGGAGGCTTGCGTGCGCTGGGTGTTGAGCGAGGCGATCGATTCGCATTGATGATGATGAACTCTGCGGAGTTTCTGGAGCTTGAACATGCCGCATTGCTGGGCGGCGGGGTCGTCAATCCGCTCAACTTGCGATTCGCGCCGAAAGAGTTGGCGTATGTGATCAAGGATTCGGGCACCAAAGTATGTTTTGTCGACAAAATATTCGCGCCGCTAATCGATGCGGTCAAAGCTGACGCAGGGCTTGAACACGTGATTCTTGTCGGTGACGGCGATGTGCCTCACACCGGTACCTACGACAAGATGCTGGCAACCGCAACTCCGACCCTGCCGGAGGAAGGCAACGAATCCGATCCCGCGATTCTCATGTATACCGGTGGAACTACCGGTCTGCCAAAAGGTGTATTGCTCAGCCAACGCGCGCAGGCGTTGAATAACTATCACTTCATGATGACGATGCAGTTCAATCGCAACACGAAGTACCTGCTGCAAACTCCGATGTTTCACGCCGCGTCCACGTTCGCCATGCTCGGCGTGCCTGCGGCTGGTGGTCATCTTGTATTGCTTCCGATGTTTGAGCCCGCGGCCGCGATGCAAGCGATGCGTGCATATCAACCCAACATGACCGCAATGGTCCCAACCATGATCGGCATGACCGTCGCGCATCCAGACTTCACTCCGGATGCGTTGGAAACTTTTACGGATCTGGCGTATGGCGCATCGCCGATGCCCGCGGTGTTGCTTGAAAAACTGTTGGCGCTCTATCCCGAAATGAATCTTTGGCAGGCCTACGGCATGACCGAAGCCTCGACTGGCTTGACGCTGCTGCGTCCCGAGGATCATCGAGCGGGTGGTTCTCTGTTGCTGTCCGCTGGATCACCGTTTCCAGGTGTCGTGTTGTCGATTCAAGATGAGGCGGGAAATCTCCTTGCGCCTGGCGAGACCGGTGAAGTTTGTGCTCGCGGTGGCAATTACATGATCGAGTACTGGAACAAGCCTGACGCGACCGCGGAAGCGTTCCAGGGGGGCTGGTATCACACTGGCGACGCGGGATATCTCGACGATCGGGGTTATCTCTTTTTGGTCGATCGGGTGAAGGACATGATTGTCACCGGTGGTGAGAATGTGTATTCAGCCGAAGTGGAGAACGCAGTTTCTAGCCATCCGGCGGTGTTGCAAGTCGCGGTCATTGGTATACCTAGCGATGCGTGGGGTGAAGCCGTGCACGCAATCGTCGTGTTGCGCGAAGGAGCTGAGGCAACTGAGAGCGAGATCATCGCTCACACTCGCGATTTCATAGCAGGGTACAAGGTGCCAAAGAGCGTTGATTTCCGTGCCGAACCGCTCCCGTTGTCGGGAGCGATGAAAGTACTGAAACGTGAACTCCGAGCACCGTATTGGGAAGGTCGCGAACGTAGCGTCGGGTAACCATTCATCCCCGCGTTTGGCGGTGCCGCGGCTGTGGTCCTTGGAGGTCGTCTCGTACTTCTGAGCGCGCTTGCAGGAGTCGAGCGTCCACGATTTGCTTGACCCGAGCTCGCACTGAAGGCAACAACGCTCGAGTTGCATTTCCTGGACAGCGCGTTTGGCGTATGTCCCGGTGACTCAGAATGTTGGGGAGGTGAACACGTGTACCGAGCGCGTCGGCATAGTCCGATGAGCCGGTGGGATCGAGATCCCAGCGCGAGCATTTCCAAGCCAGTACTTCGACCAGCGCATCAACCATTGGGACCGGTGGAGCGACCGTGTCGAAGGTTCCCACTAACGCGATTCCGATCGTTCGAGAATTATGGTTGAGAGCGTGAGCACCTCGCACCTGGCGCTGCAGTGCGTCCTCGCCAGTGGGCGCCATGTCGGCGGCGTAGTCTGTTGCCCACCGGCCTTCGTAGATCGTGCCCTGTTCATCAATCAACAGGTTGTACGCGATGTCGCTGTAGAGCCGCGATACGTGATAGTTGAAGATGTTGCGAATCTGAGCGTTGTAGTCCGAACGACTGTTTGATGTCGCGGTGTGGTGGACAACAAGTTTTTGAACCTTGGAGTCGTAACTCGGTGGGGCCACACGTTGCGATTCGTCGGCACCCCATTGTTTGCGGGTGACAATCTTCGGAGTTGGCCAAATAAGTGCGTTGGCTGTGGCTCCGAGAGCTGGGTGGGTGCCCGAAGGCACAAATTGCATTGCGGCGGCGATGCCACCCGCGGCAACGCCGGTGCGTAACAAATCGCGCCTGGACAGTCCATCGCTGCCATCACGAGGGCAACCTTGTGTCTCGTTCACTTTGATCTACCGGAATGTTGAGGTGCGTACAACGCTCAGCCTATGGCGAGACGCACTTCGTATGGGGGTATGCCATTTGCGGCCGTAGAGTCGTGTGATGTTGAGAATCGGAGTTCTTGGTGCTGCCAAAATCGCCCCTAACGCATTGATCAAACCCGCCCGTGAACACAATGACGTCGTGGTCGCCGCCGTCGCAGCTCGCGACAATGGCAAAGCCCAAGCATTCGCCAACAAGCACGGCATTAGTCGCGTGCACTCCAGCTACGACGACGTATTGTCCGACCCCGAGATCGACGCGATTTACAACCCTCTTCCCAACGGTCTTCACGGCAAGTGGACGATCAAAGCGATCGAGGCCGGGAAACATGTGTTATGCGAAAAACCCTTTACGGCCAACGCTGAAGAAGCCGAGGAGGTCGCTCGCCTCGCGGCTCAGCATCCCGAACTTGTTGTTATGGAGGCGTTTCATTGGCGTTATCACCCGCTCGCTGATCACTTGAAAACTATTATCGCGAGCGGCGAGCTTGGGGCACTGCAACATGTCGAGACGTACATGTGTATTCCGCTGCCATTGAAAAACGATATTCGTTTCAATTTCGACCTCGCCGGCGGCTCGGCGATGGATGTCGGTTGTTACGCAATCCACATGAATCGAGTGTTTGCGAATGCGGAGCCGAAGGTCGTGAGCGCGCAAGTGAAAGTACTGAAACGCGAGCCGCGCATCGACCGCTGGATCGCAGCCGAGTTGCGATACGGCGCTGGCTGCACCGGGTCGATTACCGCGGCGTTGTGGTCAGGTTCGCTACTCAAGGTTGGGTTGAAGATCACGGGCTCGGGTGGTGAACTTCGATGTCTGAATCCGACCCAGCCCGGTTTGTATCACCGAGCGTCACTGCGCACTCCTGCAGGTAAACGTGACGTTGGTGTGACCGACAAACGAGCGTCATATTGGCATCAGCTCGGTGCGTTTGCCGCGGCGGTTGCCGGCGATCGCAGTCGCAATATCACTGATTGCGCGGAAGCGATTGCCAATATGCGAGTTATCGACGACGTGTACAGATCGGCTGGGCTGACCGTTCGCCGACCCACGCCTGAGATCGAGCACTTGGCGAATTAACCGCAGTCGCCGCACTTCGAAGCGGCGTTCGATTTTATGCTGATTTGAGTTCGGACTTACAGAAATTGTACGGGTGAGATTCCCATTCACTTTGTGGCAGCAGGTGATACGTGCCATCTGCGCAGTCGATCTTGGGGTTGACTTCGGCGAACATTCCGCCGTCTTTTTCGTCGACTTCGTAGCCTGGAACGCTCCAGACGTGCACCATCCATTGAGTCTTTGGCATCAGCACCCCTCCGACGGCTTCGCAATCTTTCGGGTCGACCTTGCGATCGGCACCGAACGGAGCGTTTGTGCCGCCGTCGACGGGGTCGCGAGTACTGCAGATGTTGGTGTGGTAATGCCAGAAATCATTCTTGCCGGGGAAGCCCTCAGGCTGCTTTTCTGCGACGGAGTAGTACATGAAGCCCGCAATTTTCGCAGTGTCCTGAGTGCCATCGAAGATGACAACGAGGGGGTTGCGCATATCGGTGTCGTCCATGATCCCGTCGGCGTTGAAACTGTCACCCGACACAAGCGTGTAGTGGATACCTAGCCCCGGGGTGAATGGACCGCCTCTGGTCGCGCCCGCAGCCTTGAACTCCTTGAGGGTTGGGTACTTTGCCGCGGTTTCGCGGCTCGCGTCCAGCAGCTTGTCGACGGCAGCTTGTTCAGTGCTCGTGAGCTTCTGGTATTTCATCTCTTCGTGGTGGCCGTTTTGCAACATGCCAAGACCCTTGTCGTCTATGCCGTTGCTTTTCGCCTCGCCGTGACCATCGCCGTGACCGTCCTTGTGACTGTCGCCGTGGCCATCCTCGTGGCCGTCGCTCTTGGGCGTTGCGGTGGTCGGTGTGGTTGCTTTCGGCTCTGGGGCCGTGGTTGCGGAATCAGTGTCGCTTCCACACGCGGCGAAAATCAGTAGCCCGGCAAAGGTCATGGGGAGAAGTTTGCGCATTTTTGCAGGCTACCTGCCAGAAGCTGGGGCAGGCAAGATAGCGATATCGACAGGCGAAACGAGTGTCGTCGGATATGGGATGGGCGTTATCGTCGCGACCATGACAACCACCTTTGATGCACTCGGCGCCGCCATGAGTATTCGCGCCGTCGCCCAACACCAAGCTGCACCTAGTGAGGGGTTACGGACCTTGGCGCCTGCGCTGGTCGAATCCCTGTGGGGTAGTGGTTTGATGACCTTCATGAATGTTCCAGAGGCGGGCGGGTCTCAGCCGGCATTCTCGGAAATTTTGGAGACTTGGATCGAGCTTGCCTGGCAAGACGGTTCGCTAGGTTGGATTGGAATAGCCAACTTCCCGTCTGCGATGGCGGCGTCGGCGTTCCTTCCCGAAGTTGGTTTTAAGGAAGTGTTTGGCGACTCGACTCGAAGAGTCACTGTTGGAGGCCAATTCTTCCCGAATGGCACCGGAACCGCGCAAGGTGACGGATACGTGTTGAACGGGGCTTGGAACTTTGGTTCGGGTACCGGACATTCCGAATACGTCGCATGCGGATTCTTTCCGGTGGTGGATGGAGAAGTGGTGTTCGACATCAGCGAGATTCGCGCTGCGTTGGTGCCGCGTGATCAAGTCAATTTCAACGACGGCTGGCATGTGCAAGGTTTGCGCGGCACGGGGAGCTACGACTATTCGGTTGCCGATGTCTTCGTGCCTGCGCATCGATGCTTCCCGTTGTTCGCTCGCGAACCTCAACGCGGAACGAGCCCGCTATTTCGCCTTGGTCTGATGCCGATCACCGCGGCTGGGCATGCTTGCTGGGCGCTCGGCGTTGCGAAGAGCATGCTCGATGATGTGGCCGAACTCGCCAAGACTAAGGCGCGCATGTCTGATATGGAAACGCTTGCGAACCGCCAGACGTTTCAACGCAACCTTGCGCACCACACTGGCATGTGGCGCGCAGCTCGAGCGGGTGTGTTTGACGTGTTCTGTGAGGCTGAACGGGTAATGGCGGCTGGTGGTGGGTTGACACCCACGTTGCGCGCCGACATGCGAGTCGCGTCTACCTACGCCACCGAAGCGTCGCGCGAAGTCTCGCAATGGGCGCACCTTGCCGCGGGCACAACGGCGATTCGAGACGGCAGCCGCTTGGAGCGCGCGTTTCGAGATCTCTATACGGGTAGCCAACACGCATTTATCAGCGAGAAAACCTATATGGATGCTGCACAAATTTGGCTTGGGCTGATCGACGACCATCCCGGCCTCTAATGCATCGGGCGCCGGCCCGCGGTTACGCCGTAACGGTAATGGTGCCCGACATGGCGGATCCATGAATTGCACAGAAGAATTTCACGGTTCCTGGCTTCGACAACGTGATCGTGTGCCGCCCGTTTGGTTTTGCAAAGACGTCAGTGCCGGCTTCTTCGAACGTCCCGGCGACTTCGGGAGTGACCGTGTGCTGAACGCCGTCAGGGTTCGAGAAGGTCACAGATTCACCGGCTGCGATCGTAATTTCTGCCGGAATGAAGCTCACGCCGTCGACGCCGATCGTATTTTTCGCTTGGTCGCCGGCAGGCTTGTTTGCTGTTGTGATGGTGGTTGCATCGGGCGTCTCTGCGGAGTCGCTGCCGCACGCACCGAGTGCTGCGACGGCAAGGATGCTGGCCAAAATCGGGATCGTACGTACGCGCATTGGAGTCTCCTCATTGAGTTGCTGGATGTCGTGCATCTCGCAACGACTTCTCAATACCGCCGTTTGGAGTTCGGCATTGCTTCAGACTAGGTGCGGACGTTCATTGTCGACGGGATCTACCTCTCACCGGCGACGAATCCCGGCGCTGGCGAGCTTGTGGAGCGCTCGCTCCATTTCTTGGGCGAGAATGACCGCCGCGGCATCAAGCGCGATTGGTCGAACCGCTTCAAGTGCGACGGAGACTTCTTTCGGTGTTCCTTTTCCAGCGAAGGACCTTCCGGTTTCGCTATTGAACAAGGCGACGAGATCTTCGGCGGCTTTGTTGAGACGGCGACGCAGTAAATCAGCTGCACGAGTAGCGACATCGATGTTTACGTGCGCGTCGCTAAGGCGCAACGTGATGGACAGCATCGCCGGGCTGGGGATCAGAAAGGTGCCATCGGCTTGGCGCTCGATCACCTTCTCATCGACAAGTTCGCCGACGAGGCGTTTCGGCCGAGCATCGAGAAGCCGATGCACTTCCGTCAACGTCATGGTGGCAGGTTGATCTTGCACCCATCGGTCCCTGAGCGCCTCATCAAGACCCAACCAATCGGTTACTGACCGATGGCGATTGCCGTCACGGCCCAGGAGGCTACGGATTGCTTCGAGCTTCAAACCGCGTTCTTGCATCTCGGCGATGAGTGTGAGTCGCTCGATATGTTGAGCGTTATAGCGCGCATCGCGACCGTCGCGGCGGGGCTTTTCGAGCAGCCCTTGAGACTGGTAGTAGCGGATCGACCGTGTGCTGACCCCAGAGTGTTCTGCAATCTCATCGAGGCTCAACTCGGTGCCGTTGTCCGGACCGGCGGGGAATGTCGGGTGGTCGCGTTTGTCTTGAGCGTCTTTGGGCATGACCCATCTTGACATAGTTACAGTAAATACTGCAAACAAATCCTTGACACTGTTTACTGTAACTGTCATGGTGACTTCATGCAGACTCCTACCGCGACCAAGGCCACTCAGTTAATCGCCGCATCCCAGCGGATGACGCTTGACCCGTTCACCGAAGTCGATTGGTCGATTCCAATCGACGACAGTGCCTACCACCTTCCGCCTGACAAACTCCCGTTGTTTGGGACTGCTCAATGGGAGGGCATGACAGGGTTACAGCGTCGTGAATACAGTCGCCATGAGTGTGCGGCGCTGTGCGCAGCAGGCATCTGGTTCGAAAACATGTTGATGCAAACTGTGTTGCGGCACCTTGCAAACCTTCCGGTGACTGACCCGACCCACCGCTATCTGCTCGTGGAAGTCGCCGATGAGTGTCGCCACTCAACGATGTTCGGGGAGTACATCCGGCGAGCTGGCACGCCCGCGTATGCGCCGCGAGTAGATGTCGATGTGTTTGGGCCCGCCGATGGCTTGCCGGGTGGCCGTGCGATGGCCTACCTGTTGATTCTTGCCGTCGAGGAACTGCTCGACGTCTGCAATCGCGCCACGATGCGCGACCACAGCATTCATGTGGTTTCCCGCCAGATTGCCAAACTGCATGTAATCGAAGAATCCCGTCACGTGAGCTTCGCTAAGACGTACCTTTGCGACGTATGGCCGACTCTTACCGACGAAGAACGCAACGGCGCAAGCGAGTTTGCGCCCCACGCTGTGGGGTTTGTAGCCGACTTGATGGTGCACGATGGTGTGTACGAAACCCTTGGCATTGAAGGCGGCGCGTTTGCGGCGCGAAACAATCCGATCAATCGCATGCGGGTAGTGCGCGATCTCGCGAAGCTCACTGGATTTTTGGAAGGTCTCGGTGTGATCAATGACTCCAGCCGCGCCGCATGGGTTGAGAGAGGTTTGGCGGCATAGAAGATCACCCGGGCAGTCGCAGTTTCGCGCTTCGCGCTTCGCGTTTCGTTGCGTTGATTTTCTGCGAGGCAAGGCATCGCCGACTCTGCCTGCGTAAGCTCTGTATTTCGGGAAACGACGTCAGGACTTCAATGACACGCACGCATCCGGGCATACTGCTCAACCCTCATTCCTATGATGCTGACGGGCTCGACGCGCAGTCGAGTGCGCTCATGGAAGCGACGATTGCGTACTTCGAATCGCTCGGCAAACACCGAATCACTAGCGACGACAATGCCGGTGTTTGGTACGCCGATTTCGTCGAGTTTCTTGGTGAGTCGGGCGCGTTCGCCACGTTGATGACTCCGGCCGGCTTTGGCGCCGACGACTCGTGTTGGAATACGTGGCGCAATTGCCACTTCAGTGAGATCACCGCGTTCTACAGCCTCGGGTATTGGTACGCCTGGCAGGTCTCAATGCTGGGGCTCGGCCCCATATGGATGGGCGACAATGAGGCGCTCAAAGTGCGCACCGCGCAACTGTTGCGCGACGGGGGTATCTTCGCTTTCGGTTTGTCGGAGAAGGAACACGGCGCCGACATCTACTCAAGCGATATGACGCTGACGGCCACCGGCGACGGGACCTATATTGCGAACGGCAGCAAGTACTACATCGGTAACGGTAACGAGGCAGCGCTCGTTTCGGTGTTCGGCAAGGTCGCGAACGATGATCCAAATGCCGAAACCGAATACGTGTTCTTCGTTGTTGAAAGCAAACACGCAGCGTATGAATTGGAAAAGAACACCGTGCATTCGCCAATGTTCGTGTCGGCGTTCACCTTGCGTGACTATCCGATTACCGAAGCCGATGTGTTGGTTCGCGGCTCTGAAGCGTGGAACGTGGCACTCAATACCATCAATGTTTGTAAGTACAACCTGGGCTGGGCTTCGATCGGTATCTGCACGCACGCGTTTCACGAAGCGATCGATCACGCGGGGAAACGCCAGCTGTACGGCGGCTTGGTCACCGATTTCAGCCATGTACGCCAGCTATTTGTCGATGCGTATTCGCGTTTGACTGCGATGAAGTTGTTCGCGATGCGCGCGAACGATTACATGCGATCGGCATCCGACGACGACCGCCGGTATCTCCTCTACAACCCGTTGGTGAAGATGAAGGTCACCACCGAAGGCGAACATGTTATTAACGCGCTGTGGGATGTCATCGCCGCGAAGGGCTTTGAAGCCGATACCTACTTCCAAATGGCAGCGCGCCATATCCGAGCATTGCCGAAGCTTGAAGGCACTGTGCATGTCAACATCGCGCTCATCGTGAAGTTCATGGCGAACTACTTTTTCTCGCCGCAGGAATATACGCCGGTCCCGGTGCGCCACGATGCCACCCACGACGAATATCTCTTTCACCAAGCGCCGACGCGAGGGCTCGGCAAGATCCGATTCCACGATTGGGCGACGACATTCGACCGTTTCAATTCGCCGAATGTGGAAGTGTTCCGCGGCCAGGTTGAGACGTTCCGCACCATGCTCGAAGCCGTGGCGCCCGATGGGTCACAGGCGACCGACGTGGATTTCTTGCTTGCGATGGGAGAGCTGTTCTCACTCGTTGTATACGGGCAGCTCATTCTTGAAAATGTTGAGCTGCAAGGGATCAGCGAGTTGGTAACCGAGCAGATGTTCGACGTGTTCGTGCGCGACTTTTCGGCCGCGGCCACTCGGCTTCACGGCAAATCGGCGACGAACGAGAAGCAAGCCGAGTTTGCATTGCAAATGATTCGCCGACCCCACGTGGATCCCCAACGGTTTGCGTTCGTATGGGACGAAGCCCACTCGCTTATGGGCACCTACGAACTCGCGCCCTGATGGGCGAGTGTTCACGTCGGCAGTCGTAGGTCGCGAGGCCTAGCCGGTTGCTGGGCCCGGGTCCGTTGCAAGCGTATCTATTTGCCGGATGACAGACACTTCAGCTGCGTGGTGGACGCGTCGATATCTCAGGGATGAAGCGACGAGCGGGCTTGCATGTGGGATGGCTCTTGCCATACGCCGCGACGCCTGCCGCGCTGGTTTGCTTTTGGGGGTTGACCACTGTGGGCTTGATTTCCACTCCGTATCCGATCTTGGTCGCGATTCTCCTCAGCGGTGGGATGCTCAACGCGTTGGCGATGGTCGCGTTGCGCAATTGCACAAGCAACACGATCCGCGTTGCGGTCCGAGCAGTCGCCGCGATGGCGTTCACAACTGCCGTTGTGTACGCGATGGGCTGGGGGCCCGCAATCGCGATCGGATACACCCTCGGCATTGCCGACATCATCCATTCCGAAGAAGCAGATGGCTGGTGGATATCTGCGCTATCGATGGCGATCGCCTTAATAGTCGGTCAGACGTTGGTGGCACTACACATTGCGCCGACACTTATCGACGTATCGTTGTCGCATGCGGTCGCCCTGGGCAATTTCGTTATCGCAGTGATACTGCTGCGACTGTTTGCGGCGTCGACGAAGACGGCGACTGATGCGCGACTGGAAGTAGCGGCGAGCGAACAGCGGTTTCGGTCGTTGGTTCAACACGCCAGTGACGTGATTGCCGTCATCGACTTGGACGGACAAATCGAGTACGTGAGCCCAGGTATCAAAAACCTGCTTGGGTTGACTCCGCAGGAATGTGTCGGGTCTGGAATCGGGTCGTTGTTCTCTGATCGAGATCGGTCAGCGGGTCTCGGCGATCTTCGCAAAGTATTTGCAGCGGCACCTGCAGGTGCTCCGTTGCAAATGGAAGTGGAACTACCGCACGTTTCGGGTGCGCTCCGAGTCGTAGAAGTGACCTTGACGCAGCTTGACGACGACAGTTTCATTGCCAATATTCATGACCTCACTGATCGCCGCATTTTGGAGAATGCGCTACGACGCCAAGCGCACATTGATGTATTGACCGGGCTGGCAAACCGGGCGTCGATTACTGATCAGCTGCAAAGTTCTCTCGACCGCAGTGCCACGACGGTGATGTATATCGATCTTGATGGCTTCAAGAAGGTGAACGACGAACTTGGACATGAGCGCGGCGACGCAGTGCTCATCGAGGCTGCCCGGCGAATCTCCGCAACGCTCGCTGAGCGCGGCGTTGTCGGTCGCCTTGGTGGTGATGAGTTTCTTGCTGTGATTCAGGACCAACCGTTGCACGACGTGTTGGAACTCGGCGCGTGCATTCTTGACGCGTTGGCGGCACCGTGGCCGAGCAGCGAAGCAATTAGCGCGAGTATCGGAATTGCCTGCAGCCACGAATTCGAAGCCGTCGATCACTTGCTCCATCGGGCCGACCAGGCGATGTACGAAGCGAAAAACAACGGGCGCGCGAGGTGCCGCCTCGCAGCCTGAGACGCTGCGTACCCGCAACTCGCGCGTAGCCACGTACGCCAAAATTTGACCGGAACGCTCATTGGCGACCTCGAGATGCCGAATTGGATCACGTGACTCTGTCAAGTCTGCAAGCAGTGCGCGCTCGGATCGCAGGAATTCAAAGCCACATGACGATCCATCGTCCTGAGGTGCGGGAATTCTCGCCGACATTTGAATCGGCGCTAGTTGCCGCGCAGTCCAGCGTGGGTGCGCCACGTGCCGCGTCCGGCGTTCCGGGCACCAAATCTGCTCGTGTTCCTGCGGAACTGTTGCGATTCGGTAACGGTAAGATTCCAAAAGATGCCTTGTCGTCAATTGGTATTGGCCAGCATCGCCTTTCGACCAGAGCTGCCGTAGCGTTTCGCTCCTTGCACGCGGCCGCAGCGGCCGAAGGGATCAACTTTGGCGTAACGGATTCCTACCGTGACTATGACTCGCAGGTAGATCTGGCGAAACGCAAAGGTTTGTATTCTGAGGGTGGCTTAGCGGCTCGACCGGGTACTAGCGATCACGGTTGGGGTCTGGCAGTTGATCTCGATCTCGACGCCAAAGCGTTGGCATGGATGCGTGCCAACGCGGGCAAGTTCGGATTCGTCGAAGACGTACCCCGCGAGTCCTGGCACTGGACGTTCCACTCGTAGCATTTCCCCATTGCGTCACGAAAAGATATCGGTTTTATTGAGGCGACCATGCAGGAGCGTGGGCTCCCAATCGATGTGATGCCCCGAGTCGTGGTCGCATCGAGTCGATCGTTCCGGGCCATGTGAGGCGCCGCAGTGGGCCCCATTCGGTAGCGGCGGTCGCGGTGTGCGGCTGTATGTCCGTGAATGTCGGTTGCGGTCGGTCGGGGTCGACGGTGGCTGGAATCGACCGAAGGAATTGCGAGAAACGCGCGAGTGATGTGCGTGAGGTGGAGCCGTGTCCGGTCCGTAAACGCTGCGTGAGACCTCGCGCTACGGCTGCCGCGAGCAACCAACCGCACCCGTTGTCGAGTGCTTGGCAAGGAAGCGCGATGGGTGCTTTGCTACCAGCTTGAGCTTGGGCGTATGCGGTAATGCCGGTGCTGTGTTGCACTAGGGAATCGAAACCGCGGCGGGTCGACCACGGGCCGGTCCACCCGTACGCGCACAGGCTGGCGACTACTAAACCGGGCCGGTGCGATTGCAACTGTTCGTGATCCAGTCCGAGGTTGTGCAGAGCGCCGGGGCGATAGGCATGCACCAGCACGTCGGCAGTTTGGAGTAATGCAAGAAACTGCTCGCGGCCGCGGCCGCGGGCGCTGGCCAGATCGATGGCCGCTGTGCGTTTCCCGCAGGTTGTTATGGGCACAATCGCCGCGACCTCTTCGAAACCCGGAGGGTCGATTCGTAACACGTCGGCGCCCCACGCCGCGAGGAAGCCGGTAGCGATTGGCCCTGCCAGCACACGTGTGAGGTCGAGTACGCGTACGCCGTCGAATGGCAGCGTCGTGGCACGGAGTGCTTCGGAACGAATTCGAATTGGATCGATGTCAACCTCAAGCAACGGCTCCGATTCCACGGCGATACCCGCTGCAAGCGTGTGCCACTCGGCCTCTCGCCGTTGGTACGCCGCTGCGCCGTTGTTGGCGACGACCGCGAGTTCAAGTTCGTCGCCACACCACTGCGCAACCAGTGCAGCGATGGCTTGTCGATCAATTGTTGCAGTTGGGTTGACTCCGAGAGCTCGCAGCGCTGCAGCGCGGTGGTGGGCGTAGTTGGTGTGCAGCCGGATCCAGCCGTCGCTCGTCGCGTAATCGCCGGCGATGGGGTCCCATACCGGTGGGAGCTGCCAGCCTTCAGGCTCAACGAGCGCGTCGGTGAGGAAACTCGCCGCGCCATGTTGCGCATCTATTGATATCGACGCAAGACGCGTTTGGTTGCGTTCCGCGAGCAACTCAGCTGCGGCGGCAGTCGCGCTGATGACACTCGACACTGCAATATCGTCAATCGCGTACGGGCCCCGCCAGGTGCCGAGTGAACCGGTGATCTCTGCGTCGCTGAGCGAGAGTCCGAGTGCGTCGGCAAGGGTCGGAAGGGCTATGAGGTCCTTAGCGTTAAGCATCTCGCATCGCTAGTGATACTAGATACCGCGGCTGCGACCCATTATGGCCGGACGCTCGAGGTTTGATGAACTGCAGCGATCCGCAGCTTGATGGTGGCCCGTGGCGACGTTCCAGTTTGACTGACGCGTCAACCAACGCTCGCGTCGGCTCGACTCGGCAAGTGGAGCGGGTGATCTCGATCGTTCGTTGTACGGACAAGCGCCCCAGGGACTGCTGTGCGTTCAATGGAGGGCAAACGATG
>SXGR01617473.1_pt1 | contig 79270 bp, 60 predicted proteins | sample 3174711 | NCBI WGS metagenome assembly SXGR01 (sample SAMN11356860, study PRJNA531348) | freshwater metagenome | isolation source: freshwater sample F1-60 | place: China: Fuxian Lake, Yuxi | collected 2017-12-25 | reverse complement strand
GGACCAAAAACCATTTGCCTTTGTTACATTCGCAGAAGTAGCGGACAATATCAAGTAACTTGGTCGGGACTACATGCCGTTTTGAACTCGACATACTCCAAAATCCCGGGAAAAACATCAATCAGGGTCCCAAAAAAGACCCAAAAATCGTAAAAAATCACTCCAACTGCGTAACTTGGGTTAATGGGGCCAATCCTTTTTGATAATCGGCCAATCGCCAAATCTCAAAACCAAGGGATCTAAGGTATCTTTGGGCATCACCGACTTTGTGGTTGGGGACCCGTTTTTCAGCCCAATCGAGAAATTCGAAAATAATCATTTTTATGCGATTGTTTATTAATAATTTTTCAGCGCCTTTTAAAACCAACACTTCAAATCCTTCAACATCTATCTTTAAAATAGAGATATTTTTATTTTCGCTTGAAAAATAATCGTCTAATGTTACACAAGGAACTTTTACTTCTTTTGAAATTGCACCCATTCCCGCTAGCCCACCCATGCCAAAAATGGTATCAGGTGCTTCAAAAAAGCTAATTGTTCCACTTGTATTTGAAACAGCACTATTGACAAGTTCTGCATTATCAATTGAATTTCGTTTTATATTTTCTTTTAATATATCGCATACAAAAAAACTTGGTTCAAAAGCGATTATTTTTCCACCTTTATTCAAGTGTTTAGAAACAGGAATAACAAAACAGCCAATATTTGCTCCAACATCAACCACGATATCATCTTGATTTGAATTTGATTTTATCAGATCCAAAACATCAGGCTCATAAACACCATTTATAAAAAGGCTAAACGCAATAGGCTCTTGTATGTTAGGAACAAAAAATTCATGATTTAAATTATTTTTTATAAGAAATGGTTTGTTTTTATTTAAAAAACCAAAAATAAATCTTGCTAATCTATTTTTGCCTTTTAAATTCCAAGGTAATATTCGAAAAAACATTCCAATTATATTTTCGAACATAGGCTAACTCGTTTTTTTGTGAAACCCGTAATACTGGGTTTCCGAAAATCTAGTTATTACTTGCTAGGATGTCAAGTTTGCCGATCAAGATTTTCATTGCTCTTGGGAGGCATTCACGAAAGACCAAAAGTCACCAAAACCACCTCAAAGACCACCTGAGAAATATGCCTATTCCGTTTCTAATTTTTAGGCTCAATTCGGAAGGGTCTCCTAGAATGATCGAATGATTGATAATCCCCCCCCAAAAACAACCTCTACCCCTCTTTTGGGTGGAGCTTCCCAGGTTTTTGATTCCCCCCACACCGTGACTTTTTGGGGAGCAGCCCGATGCGTCACCGGATCCATGCACCTTGTCCAATTGGGGGGATTTCGGATCCTCCTGGATTGTGGTGTCCATACCGGAAATGACCGACCCGCCATCACTCCACCGCTCCCTTTTCCTCCCGCCAAACTCGATGCGGTCATCCTCAGTCACAACCATACTGACCATGTCGGCCGCATTCACGAGCTTTTTGTGGAGGGTTATTCCGGCCCTGTTTATTGCACCCATGCTGCACAAGCACTACTTGAAGTTCAACTACTCAATTCGGCCCGAATCCAGGACCAGGAATTTGCCGCCAGGAAAAGCGTCAACCTCCAGGGGACGGCCCATCGCCTGAGTACAAACCTGGCCCGAAAAATAGTCGATCACTGCATTCCGCAAGGTTATGAGGACACGGTGGAAATCCTCCCCGGGATTGGATTAACCCTTTTTTTCTCGGGTCATATTCTTGGATCAGCCATGCCCGTTTTGTCGTTTCGCCAAGGAATCCGGGATCGCCGTTTGGCGTTTACGGGTGACATTGGCCGCTCTGGACTTCCCTTTCTCAAACCAGCTCAAACACTGCCTCCCTGTGATTTTGCCATTTGTGAATCGACCTATGGCGACCGCCTACATGATTCTCGTGAGCAAATGGGTGAAAAGTTGGCCAAAATATTCAAGGACACCATGGATCGGGGGGGAAAGATCCTCATCCCGGCCTTTAGCCTTGGTAGAACCCAGGCGGTTATTCACCACTTAAGGCAATGGATGGATGAATCGGTCCTTCCCTTGTTGCCCATCTATGTGGATAGCCCGCTTGGGCGTTCTTTCAGTTTTATCTACCGTGACTTTCCTGAGGAGTTGGCGGTTTCAGAACCCACGACTCCTGAAGCCGATTGGCTCCATGATCCAGAAGATGCCCAACTGGCAAGCAATAGCAAGGAATCTTCGGTCATTATTGCTTCGGGAGGGATGTTGGAGGGTGGGAAAATCCTCAAACATCTTCGCAACCACATTGATGACCCGCGTTCCTCGCTGGTTTTGGTCAGTTATCAAGCGCCCGGTACTTTAGGGGAAAAAGTGCTTGAAAAACACCCTACCCTAACTTTTCATGGTCGTACCTGGAACAAATGGCTCGATGTCCAAGGCGTTTCCGGGTTTTCCGGCCACGGCGATCAACGGGACCTTTGTCAAGCAATGGAGCCGGTTTTGGAGAAACAGGGAACGGTACAGTTGGTTCATGGAGAAAAGGAGGGGATGAGCGCCCTTTCCGGTTCCTTAAAAGCAATGGGTCTAAAAGTGGGGAGGCCCGATGTGGGTGAAGTTTGGAAATTGGAGGCTACCCAATGACCACCCCTCTCAAGCCGCGCCGAAGGTTATGGCTCATGCGTCATGGAGCCGTTCGGTATTTTTCCCCGGATCGCCAAGGGCCGAATTGGCATGAAGCAGAACTTACAGAAGAAGGCCAGGGGCAATGCGATGCGGCCAAGGCTTTTTTTGCGGGCCATCAATTTGACAAAGTCCTAATCAGCAGCTTGGCTCGCACCCGGCAAACGGCGGAAAGGGTTGTTCCCGGAAGGGAACTTACCCTTGATCCGGACCTTCGGGAGATCGAACCCGCCCAACCGGAGTACATTTTGGAAAAGGCCAAAGGCGATCCAGCCAAGCTTGAGGCTTTGATGAAAATGGCTCTTGGGCCACCCTTGGGGGCAAACGACCATTTCATGTTTGGTGAACGGTTGGGAGATTTTCAAAACCGGGTGAAAAGGGGCATAACCCGCCTAATCGAAGATCCAAACTGGACTCAGGCCTTGGTGGTGGTTCATAGCGTGGTTCTTAGGGTCCTGTTGGCGGATTTCCTCATGGCCCCATTGGACCTGGTTCCCCATTTGGAACAGGATGCCGGTTGCATCAATTTGGTCGAACTTTGCGAGGTCAGGCATCCTTTGGTTCGTTTGATCAATTACACTCCAAACCTTCCGACAAAAGAGGGGCTTAACTCCTCCAGTTTGGAAATGTATGTCGAAGAATGTAGGAAAACCGCCATGGTGAAAGCAGGGAAAATCGTGAAATAGGAGGGTTGGTTCTTCCTATCTGGCTGGAAAGTCCGCTAAATTGGGAAAGCCAGAAAATATGGCAAAGTCATGAGAAATAGAAAAATCCCTCCTTTTTCTTTTCTTTTGATGCCCCGGAATGCGATAAGATCAATAACAGGATTTACAAAGGAGGCGTTCCCATGCGGATGCAATTTTTGCCATTGGTTTACCGCAGCTCCCTTGCTTTGATTGTGAGCATCTGTTTTTTGCATGAAGCAAATGCGCAAATTGGAGGCGGGGGGGGTGGCGGAGTTGGTGGTGGGAGTGGGGGTGCCTTTGGTGGTGGTATGGGAGGAAGCTCCCTCGGAAGTAGCTCCCTCGGAAGTAGCTCGCCTGGGGGCTCTTCCAACCCGGCTTCCTTGAGCACATTCCAGAATGGTTTCACAGGGTTTTCCACATTTGCGGTTGGGACAGGAAACAAGAATACTTTCGGTCAATCCTCGCCCACCCGGGCGGGAAGGGGGAGTACCGGAATCAATACATCCAATCCCTTTCAACAATACTATCTCAATCCGCTTCAACATGGCTATTCCAATGTGAGCAGTGCTACCTTTGGAGAACCCCTTTACAATGCAACCATTTTGGGCACCACCTCAACCGGGTCAACCGGTGGTTCAGGTCGGCAAAACGGAACAACGGGACGGGCAGGCACAAATACAAGAGGAGGGGCTTCCGGGGGTGCAAATTCGGGAGCAGCCGCGACTTTTGTCCCGTCCACCACCCCGGCCATACCGCGTGGATTACCGTATATAACCGGTCTTGCTTCTGATTTGGTCCCTACCCAATCACCCATTCCTGGGGCGGCCCAACGGAATGAAATGCGGACCCAGTTAAAGTCCTATCTGGTTGCTGCCAAGAACCGGTTGCCAAATGCGGATAAAATCGACATTGGTTTTGACAACGAGCAGGTAGTCCTTCGGGGTGAGGTGAATTCCGAAAGGGAAAAGCGGCTTGCAGCCAACATGATGCTCCTTACGCCTGGGGTGCGAGGGCTCCGGAATGAAATCCAGGTCAAGGGAAATATCCCTCCGGAATAGCCAACGAATCACCTTGTAGCTTGGCGGGCTCGGCCTAATCAGGACAATATCCTGAGGTCGGGCCTTTTTTGTTTGCCAACGGGTTGGTTTCCCGGGAGTCCATCCATGATGAAATACCATGTCCTTTTGACTTTGATTCTTTCCGGTTTTACGGAAAATCTTTGGGCAAAAGATACCAAAGAGCAAAATAACAAACCTATCCTTGTGATCCTTTGGTTCGATACGGAAGACTACATTCTCCCCGCGAGTGATGATGCCGCCCTGAAAGTGGCCGATTTTCTGAAGGCGGAGGGGATTCGAGGGGTTTTCAAAATCGTGGGGGAAAAAGCCCAAGTGCTAAAAGACCGGGGGAGGCAGGATGTTATTGATGCCTTGAAGGCTCATGAAATCGGATACCATTCCACCAACCACAGTATCCCACCGAGCCCTGCGATGTATCTTAATGGTCTGGGTTTTGAGGAAGGGGTTCGGGAGTTTCGTCGTCGGGAAGGAAAAGGGAGGCAAATGGTCCGTGATGTGTTTGGTGTTTGGCCTAGCTGCTATGGCCAACCTGGCAGCTCTTGGGGCCCACAAAGTTATCCTGTTTTGCGGGAATGGGACATGATTTATCTGGATTCCGGCCGCCATGTCTCTATTGAGGGAAAACCTTGCCGAATGGGGGGTGTTCTCAATTTATACCATCTCGAACATACCCTTCGGGCCGATCTCAAAACCCCAACGGGAATGGAAGAGGGCATTGCCAAATTTAATGCCGCAAGGGATAAACTCCTTGCCCAGGGTGGGGGGATTGTAAGTGTGGTTTATCACCCTTGTGAATTCGTTCACACCGAGTTTTGGGATGGGGTCAATTTTCGAAAGGGGGCATCACCTGACCGGAATCATTGGAAACTCCCGCCCAGGAAAACCCCTGAAGAGGAGGCGTTGGCTTGGCGCAATTTCGAGGGATTTGTCCGACACATGAAGCGGTTTCCGGAAGTTCGGTTTGTCACTTCAAAAGAGGTATTGGCCTATTATCCGGAAACGGCGGGTGTCTGGAATGTCCACCAAATTGGGGCGATATTGACCGCCATGGGTTCCGAACCGACTTGGGCCAGATTTAATGGGGGAAGTTTAAGTGCCGCCGAGATTTTTGAAATGGCCGTAAAAGCAACCCTTGATCGTTTCGAGGGAAAAAACAAATCGTATACGCTGAGAAATGACTTGGCGGGGCCATCCACGGCAAGTCCGGCCCCCTTATCCTCAACCTTAAAAGTCCCCGCCTACCTTGTTCGTCAGGCTCTTTCCGAGGTTCGATCCCAACTCGACCAGAATGGCCAGATTTCACCTGCGGTTTGGTTGGGTAGTACCGCCATTTCCCCAGAGTCTTTTTTGGCCGGAATCCGGAAGGTGTGGCTTGGGTCACCCGGTGGAGGCCCCTTTCCCGATTCGGATTGGGAGTTTTCCCAAGCCCGGTTGAAGGCTTCTGATGCTGTCGAAAAAGACGAGGCAAGGCTCTGGAACTGGGTCATTTTTCCGGAAGGTTTTCGGGCGCCAAACCTTATGGCCCAGGCCCGGAGGCAGGCATGGACCATTAAACCTGCCGACCTGAAATTGCCCGGATTGGCACCCTAACCGGCCCACATGGTTTAAGAAACGCTGAGTGATTGACCGTTGTTTTTCGAATCCAATTTGAGGATAAAGGGGACAGCCTTTTCGGCCCAGGTGGTTGGGCTGGGATAAGCGTTTGCCCCATCGCCAAAACAGGTTTCAAGCATTTGGGTATGGATGATTCCAGGGTTAAGGGCCACCGTGGCCATCTCTTGGGGAAGTTCCTGAGACAGGGATCCATTGAGCCCTTCAATGGCGTATTTGCTGGCACAATAGGGCCCAACATCTGCTGAGGTGGACCTTCCCCAAAGCGAGCTAAAATTGACGATGACTCCCTTTTTGACCTCGACCATGGCAGGTAAAAAGGCCTGGAGGATGGCTGCGGTTCCCACTACATTGATTTGCAGGATCCGGGCCCATTCCTCCGCGGGAATTCGCCAGGAGGGGGCCGGTTTGTTGATGACTGCAGCATTGTTGATGAGCAGGTCCGGAACAATTCCCTGCTCCCAAAGGGACTTTGCCCAAGAACTGGTTTCGGCCGAATGACAAATATCCACCTGGACAAGCTGATGTTGTTTTCCCAGAATTTGGGCCAAGGAATCCAATTCCGCCTGATTTCGGCCACAACCCATTATTCGATGACCCAATTTGGCAAAACCAAGGGCCATTGCACGGCCAAGGCCTTTGGTGACACCGGTCAATACTATGGTCCTGGCAGAGTGGGTCATGGAAAGATTTCCTTTGTCATGGGAGTTTAGGGGGCTGGGATCAACTATGATTTTCTAGAGAGAGGACAGGCCGAAATGATTTTTTTATGGCAAGAAAACGGATACCGTTTTGATTTTGATGAGACCCGGATCATTGAACGCATCCATCTTGCCAATGCGTTACCCGGTCAAGGGGTGAGACTGTTCAGGCGAAAGGTTAATCAACAGAAGGTTTTGATTGGGCTGGGAAGGGTAGTGGAGGATGGGTGGGTGCAACTGGATTCTCCCTTGGTGACTCAACCGGGGGATCAATTCGTTGCCCATCTTGATTCCCTGGATGGTCCTGACCTGGAGCCAGGTTAATGGCTCATAAGAACCTGGCCCAGGCGGTGGCCGACTTGGAGCGGACAGGCCAACTCAAACGCATTGATGTCGAGGTTCACCCCTCCCTTGAAATCCCGGCGATTCAACGCCGCGTTTCCGCTTCGGGTGGTCCTGCTCTCCTTTTCACAAGACCCCTTGGCTCCCAATTCCCTTTGGCAAGTAACCTTTTTGGGACCCTCGACCGGATTCGTTTTCTTTTCCGGGATACGCTGGATTCCGTGCATCGGCTTTTGGAAATCCAAGCCGATCCCGAGCGATTGGTCAGAAGTTTTTGGCGCTATTGGGACCTGCCCTGGCGTGGGCTTTGCGCCCTTCCAAGGAGGGCGTGGAGGGCACCGGTATTAGCTCATAACCTGGACATTGAGGGTCTTCCAAAGGTCAAAAGTTGGCCTGGGGATGGCGGGTCTTTTGTGACCTTGCCCCTGGTCTATTCCGAGGATCCAAGCCGCCGGGGCTGGCGCCATTCCAACTTGGGAATGTACCGTGTCCAGTTGGATGGAAATGAGTATCTTCCCAACAGGGAGGTCGGGCTCCATTATCAAATCCATCGGGGAATAGGGGTTCACCACACCCAGGCAATCGCCCAACACGAGCCCCTTGGGGTTAGTGTAATGGTCGGGGGACCTCCGGCTTTTACAATAGCGGCTGTGATGCCTTTGCCTGAAGGTATTCCGGAGGCTGCTTTTGCTGGAGTTCTTGCGGGAAGGCCAGTGCGCCTGGCCCGTTTTCCCGGAGAAAATGCTGTGCATCCTCCCGTATGGGCGGACGCCGATTTTGCCCTTTGTGGGGTGATCCGGCCAGGGGTGAATAAGCCCGAAGGCCCGTTTGGGGACCACCTTGGTTATTACAGCCTAAAACATGATTTTCCGGTTTTGCAGGTAGACCGGGCCTTTCATCGAAAAGACGCCATTTGGCCCTTTACCGTGGTCGGACGACCCCCTCAGGAAGACTCAGCATTTGGGGCTTTCATTCACGAACTCACAAGAAGCGTGGTTCCCAAACGGTTACCCGGTGTGAAGGGGGTTCACGCGGTGGATGAGGCTGGTGTCCATCCACTCCTTTTTGCGTTAGGCAGCGAACGGTATGCCCCTTATGAGGTTGGTTCCTACAAGGGGCCAGCAGAACTTTTGACTCAAGCCAACCTCATTTTGGGAACCGGGCAATTGAGTTTGGCGAAATACCTTTTCATCCTCGATTCGGCCGTCGAACCGGGGCTGTCCCTGATGGACAAACCTGCTTTTTTGGCGGCCTTGCTGAGTCGGATCGATTTCACCCGTGACCTCCACTTTCAAACAAAAACCACCATCGACACGCTCGATTATTCGGGGGATGGCCTAAACCAGGGTTCCAAAGTTACCTTCGCTGCGGGCGGCCCCATTCGTCGACAATTGGTTCACACACTTGACGGGTTGGATCAACTACCTTCGGGATTGGATCAGCCCAGGCTTTGCTTTCCCGGCGTCCTTGCGCTTAGGTCGCCCCCATTTGGCTTGCCTGGGTCCGGGTACCCTGGTGACCTTCGGGAAATTGCCAAGTCGATTCCACTCCATCATCCAATCAATCGGTTTGCCTTGGTTTGCCTGACGGATAATCCGGATTTTCTCAGTGCCAACCTGGCCAACTGGCTTTGGGCAAGTTTTACCCGTTCCGATCCCGCCCGTGATTTGGATGGTGTTGAGGCCTTCACCCTGAACAAGCATTGGGGTTGCAAAGGGGCTCTGATTTTGGATGCTAGGCCCAAGCCCCACCATGCACCTCTCCTGGAGGAGGATCCCCAAACGATCCGGCGTGTGGAGGGACTGGCGTCTCGTGGAGGACCTTTGCATGGGCTGTTTTGACCCTCTTAAACCGCCTGCAAACTTTAAGGGCTAACCTTGCGGTCTTTGGTAAGATGAAGGGAAAATCAATCCTCAAGATATCCCCTTTTGGAGTTTCCGGTGCCTTTTCCCAAGTTTGACCGTTCCCAACTAAAAATTCGACCACTTACGGAAAGAGAACACGACCTCGACCTTGGGGTGATTCTTGAATTGGATTCGACCACCCTGTTTGAACACCCAGCCCTACCAGGATTGGCAAAAGCACTGATCGAAGCCAAAGAGTTGGGCCGCCCCAGAATATTGATGATGGGAGCGCATGTCCTTCGTGCGGGTGTCCAAAAACACATCATTGACTTGATGGACCTTGGCCTGATTAGCCATATTGCCATGAACGGTGCCGGGCCGATTCATGATTATGAGATGGCCTTGATCGGAGCCACCACCGAATCGGTTGCAAAATACATCCGTACGGGTGAGTTTGGTTTATGGAGGGAAACGGCCGCAATTAACGATGCGGTGGCGGTCGGACACAAGCAGGGAATGGGCATGGGAGAGTCCATTGGCCGAGCCATCCTTGATGGAGTTTTTCCCCACAAGGAGGTGAGCCTATTGGCCCAGGCGATTAAGCGCCAAATTCCGGTGACTGTCCATATAGGCATCGGCTATGACATCATCCATGAACATCCCAATTGCGATGGAGGGGTCCTTGGGGCCGCCAGTTATGATGATTTCCTGATTTTCACCGAAGCGGTCAGACAATTGGAGGGAGGGGTGTTGCTGAGTTTCGGCTCTGCCGTTATGGGCCCAGAGGTCTATTTGAAGGCCCTTTCCATGGCGAGAAATGTAGCCTTGCAACAAGGAAAAAATATAGCCAAATTCACAACCGGGGTTTTCGACCTTGTTCCCATTGAAGGAGACCATCGGCAGCAGGCTCCCAAAACGGATCCCAAATATTATTACCGACCTTGGAAAACCATCCTTGTTCGAACCGTGGCAGATGGTGGGGTCAGCAGTTATGTTGCCGGGGACCATCGGGATACCTTGCCCGCCCTTTGGCGAGAAGTCCGGAAACAATTAACTTTCCCTCATGCGGAAATAAACCAATGATTTCTGCAAGCGCTCTTGAGAGGATGCTTGGCCAATTTGCAACCTGTCGGATTGGTGTTTTTGGTGATCTCTTTTTGGATCGCTATTTGGAGATCGATGGAAGCTACGACGAACCTTCCCTCGAGACGGGACTGACGGCCTTTCAAGTGGTCAAAGTACGATCCCAACCAGGGGCCAGCGGAACCGTGATCAACAACCTCCAGGCCCTGGGAGTTGGAAAAATCGAGATTTTTTCGATGCGTGGTGATGATGGCGAAGGGTATGAATTGGCTCAGGCGTTGGGTGAACTGAAAGGGGTTGGAGTGGACCACCTTTTTGTGGAACCCTCGCGGCGGACACCCACCTATACCAAACCGATGTATTCCAAAGAGGGATGCGGTTCCCGGGAACTCAATCGTTTGGATATCAAAAACAGGGAATCATTACCAAGGAAACTTGAAGTCCAATTGTGGGATGCCCTGGAAGCAGCCATGGGCCAACTGGATGCACTTATTGTCCTGGATCAGGTCAGTCAGAAGGATTGTGGAGTGGTGACGACTAGTGCGATCGACCGACTCAAGACCCTTCAGATGCGGTATCCCAACAAGTTTATTTTGGCGGATAGTCGCGAAAGGATTGGAGCCTTCCAGGGAGTCACCCTAAAAGCCAACCGGGTAGAAGTGACCCGGATGTTGGGGGGCATGGTTGACCCATGCCCGGAGGCCATGGCGACCTCCATTGCCCGGCTGGCCATGGAGCGTTGCCAGCCGGTTTTTTGCACCTTGAGTCAGGACGGCATCCTTCATTCCTTTCCGGGAAAGGATCCCGTTTATGAAAAGGCCTTGCCGGTGACTTGCCCGATTGATGTGGTTGGGGCAGGGGACAGTGTAAGTGCGGCACTCTCGGCCGCCTGTGCCACAGGGGCAACCATTTCCGAAGCCATGGGTTTGGCAATGCTTGTCGCCTCGGTAACAATTCACCAAATCGGAACCACGGGTACGGCTCCCCCGGCGTCACTTCGGAAGGCATTGGCGGGATTTAAGGAGTAGCAAACGGCTATTAGTTGGCGGAGAGCACACTTATCCTTTTACCTGGAGGAAGCCTACCGGGTCCTTTCCGCTAAAAAAACCTTGGGAAAACAACCCCAGGTAGCCAAGGAGTTCGTTCCAATTGCCTGATAAACCGGTTTTATACTATTTGCAATTGGATCTTTATCGAATTCATGGTAGGATTGCAAAGGCCTTCCTTGATTAGACATACGACCCAATTGGCGGATTCGGTTCCCACCTGAATTGCTGGAGACAGGCCCCTTGACAACTTCCCTTGGGACTTGGAATGTTTTCCCAAAATCTGTGGTACAGAAACTGGGTGTGGGGCACTTTACCCATTGCCCGCTCCATCGGTTGGCTTTAGCGGTATTATCTGTGGTTGCTGTTCTTTTTCTTCCCATGGATTTACGAAGCGAAATCGAGGTCAAACCTGCCACCGTGGTTCTTGTTGGGCCTGAGGCCACCCAGCAGATTTTGGTTCATGACAAATCCCCACTGATCGAACAGCAGGACCTAACACACCATGTCCGTTATGAAGTAGCCCACCCGCAGGTAGTGCGGGTTAATGCCACAGGTTTGATTGAGGCGGTAGGTGAGGGAAAAACTGAAATATTGGTTTTGGGGAAGGGCCCGGTTGGGAAAATAGGGGTCGAAGTTCGGGGAATCAAGGTGGCTGCCCCGGTCTCGTTTGATCAGCAGATCGTTCCCCTTTTGACCAAGGCGACCTGTAATTCGGGAGGCTGCCATGGTAAGGCGGAGGGTCAGAATGGCTTCAAGTTGAGTGTATTTGGTTTCGACACCCTTGGTGATCACCAGGCACTTATTGCAGAAGGTCGGGGCAGAAGGATTCTCCCCTCCTCGCCAGAGAATAGCATGCTTGTTTTGAAAGCCACCGGCCGTCTTCCCCACGGGGGCGGCAGAAAAATTGTGGAAGGGAGCTTGGCGCACAAACGGTTGATTCGATGGATTCGCGAGGGGATGCACTTTGAAACCACGGAAATACCTCCTGTGGCAGGGATTGAGACCGAGCCTCAGGAAAGGACAATGCAGCCTGGCACTACCCAACAATTGCGGATTACCGCCAAAGATGCCAAGGGTCAAACCCGATGTGTTACCTCGGAAGCAGAATATGAAACCAATGAACCCAACATTGCCGGAGTTGACCGTTTGGGCAACATTCAAACCGGTACGATACCAGGCGAAGCAGTGATATTGGTAAGGTATATGGGTCAGGTTACTTTTTGCCGGATTACAGTTCCCCAAAAGGGGATTACCTTCCCCAAGCCCCCTGAAGCAAATTTTGTAGACACACTTGTTTGGAACAAGCTTGCTCGTCTTGGCATACCCCCCAGTCGGGTGGCGGACGATGCCACCTTTTTAAGACGGGTATTCCTTGACACAATTGGCACCTTGCCGACCGCAAGCGAGGCGAGGGCCTTTTTGGCGGATTCCGGTCCGGACAAAAGGAACCGGTTGATCGATCATCTGCTTGAGAGACCTGAATATGCCGAATTCTGGACCCTGAAATGGGCGGACATCCTTCGGGTAGATCGTGATTCGTTGACGGCCCAAGGGTCGGTGGCGATGACTCGGTGGCTTAGGGAACAGTTTTCCCAAAACCGGCCTTACGATCAATTTGTCCGTGACATTATCACTGCCAAGGGAGGATTTACCGAGGCAGGCCCGGCAGGGTTTTACAAAGTTCTGGAAAAACCGGAGAACATGAGCCGGTCAATCAGTCAACTTTTTCTTGGGGTTCGGATAGAATGTGCGCAATGTCACCATCATCCCTCGGAGAAATGGACTCAGGAAGACTATTTTGCCATGGCGGGGTTCTTCACCGGTGTGCAAAAAAAAGCCGGTCCCCAGGGTGAGGTGATCCTTTCCAAACCTGGTGTGGATTTGAATAATCCAGCCACCAACAAACCGGTACCGGTGCGCTACCTTGGTGGAAAACCCCTATTTTTGACCAATCACCCGGATCGGCGAGAGGTTTTAGCCGACTGGATGACCTCTGCGGAAAACCCGTTTTTGGCTCGGGCCATCAGCAATCGTATTTGGTCGCATTACCTTGGCCGCGGGATCATTGAGCCGATCGATGACCTTAGGGTGACCAATCCCGCGACCAATGAACCGTTATTGGCCGCGCTGTCCAACCATTTGGTGAAATCCGGTTTCAACCTGAAATCACTGACCAAAATGATCCTCCAATCCCATGTCTATCAGCTTGGCCCGTCGATGCCTGGCAATGCCTCTGACGAGCAAAATTTTTCCCACGCCATGGCAAGGCCTATGCCTGCCGAGGTATTGCTTGATGCCATTTGTCAGGTCACCGGGGTTCCCGAAAAGTTTAATGGCTGGCCGGAAGGGGTGCGGGCCATTTCGATGTGGGACAATCGTATGCCTTCCTATTTTCTCAAGATTTTTGGAAGGCCAGGGCGGACCAGTGTTTGTGAATGTGAAAGGAGCCAGGAGCCTAGCATTGCCCAGGCCCTTCACATGATGAATGCGCCTGAGATCAATGCAAAAATTCACTCCCGTCGGGGCATTGCGAGAAAACTGGCCGATGGGATGGCGACACCTGAAGCCCTCATCGAAGAACTTTTCCTTGGGGTATTGGCACGCAAGCCTAATTCCCTGGAAAAGGCTGCGATGGCCGATGTTTTTGTGGAAACCAAGGGCAATCGGCGTGCGGCGGTTGAGGACTTACTTTGGGCGCTTTTGAACACCAGGGAGTTTGTGTTCAACCATTAGGCCAAATCGGGTCGATAATGGCCCCAAATGGAGGGATTGGGAAATGTCAGGAAAATCGCATTCTCGTTTTATCCCGTGTGATGGAATAACCCGCCGCCAAGGCTTAAAAATCGGGGCTTCCGGCCTGCTTGGAGGGTTGACTCTTCCCCGTTTTCTGGAAATGGAGGCCAAGGCGTCCACAGGAAGTGAGGCTACGGCGAAAGCCTGTATCTTTTTATTTTTACAAGGGGGCCCTTCCACAATTGATATGTGGGATATGAAGCCGGATGCTCCCTCAGAAATCCGGGGACCTTACAAACCCATTCGAACCAATGTCACGGGAACGATGGTAGGGGAACATTGCCATCGTTGTTCCAAGGTGGCAGACAAATTCACCATTTTGCGATCCCACAGCCACAATGACAATGGTCATGTCACCGGATCCCATTTCGTCATGACGGGTTACCGCCCCAATTTTCCAGACGGAGGCAACTCCAAAATTCCAGTCAATGAACTCTATCCTTCGATAGGGTCGATAGTCTCCAAGGAATTGGGGAGCAGGGGAAGTGTACCACCGTACATCAATATGCCTCATCCGTTTAGTGCGGGTGGCCCTGGGTTTTATGGGGCTGGCCATGCCCCGTTTGTCATCGAATCGGATCCCGTTCAACCGGATTTCGAGGTCAAGGATTTGCAACCTGATCCAAGGCTTGGCGAATCCCGCAATCAGAGACGGCAAAAAGCCCTTTTAGCCCTTCAAAAAGAGGTCCATGATTCTGGCCGGGCAAAAACGATGGCCACTTATTACGAAAAAGCAAGGGGTCTGGTCACCTCCCCTACTGCACGCAAGGCCTTTGATTTGCATTCGGAAAAGGACACCCTAAGGGAGGCCTATGGCCATACTTCCCTGGGACAATCGTCCCTTTTGGCAAGGCGGCTTGTGGAGGCGGGATGTCGTTTTGTTGGTGTGGACCACGGGAGTTGGGATACCCATTTTTCCTGTTTTCCAAGCCTTGAGAAAGATTTGATACCCCATGCGGACATGGCTTTCAGTGCTCTCGTAAGCGATCTGCACAATCGGGGAATGTTGGATAGTACTCTTGTGGTGATGATGGGGGAAATGGGACGGACACCCAAGATCAACGAAAAAGCCGGCCGTGATCATTGGTCGCAGGCCCAAAGCGTTTTGTTTGCGGGGGGAGGGGTCAAACCTGGCCAGGTAATTGGGGCAACGGATAAACACGCCACCCAACCAACCGGGGATCCAGTTAGTATTGCGGACATTCTCCGAACGGTCTTTCACCTTATGGGGATCGATTCCGACAAGATGCCTTTAACGCCCTTGGGTAGGCCCGTACCCATTGTCAGCGGGGGCCAGCTAATCCGGGGGTTGATTTGAAACAGTTAACCCTTTTCGCTGGTTTTTCCAGGCGGTTGGTTGGTTTGGCCAAGGATTTGTTCTTTGGCGTTTGTTTTTTCGGATGGGCCGGTTTTTTTCCTGTCTATGGGCAACAGTCTCCAGGCAAAGATTGTTATTGTTTTCCCGCGGGGGGAAAAGCGGGAACCTCAATAGAGGTCCGCCTTGGGGGTACCGACTGGACCCCAGACACAAAATTTTTTATCCATGACCCCAGGGTCAAACTTGAAATCCTTTCCAAGCCTGGTCCAGTATTGATCCACGAGCCACCCTTTTGGTTTGACATTAAGAGCTTTGCGAATGATCCCCGGCTTCCCCGTGAAGTATCAGCCAGGTGGATCATTCCCGCCAATATGCCCGCTGGACCGGTTCAATGGAGCGTGGCAAACGCTAACGGTGCGTCCCAGGGCGGGATATTCATGATTGGGGAGGGGGAATCGTTAATTGAAAACGAGTTGCGGAATGCACCTCAATTGATTCCCCATTTTCCCATAACAATTGAAGGGCGATTGGGCCGGATCGAGGAGGTGGATCATTACTTCTTCAAGGCAACAAAATCCGGTCCCATAACTTGCCAAACCATGGCTCGCAGCTTGGGAAATGACCTGAATTTGGTGGTTCAGGTCCGGAATGAATCCGGTCCATTGATTTCAGAAATGTTTGACACAGCCGGAATGGATTCCTCCATGACATTTTTTGTGGAAAAGGATCGTGTTTATCTTGTTTCTGTGAGGGATTTGGACCATCGTGGATATCGGTCGTTTACTTATCGCTTATCCTTTGCACAGGGGCCAAAGTTACTTGGGGCCAGGCCTGCGGGGGGCAAACCTGGAACCAGGCAGGCGATTGGTTTTTTTGGCCTTGGGATTTTAACCGGCAAACCCCTTTTGGAAACAATGACTCAGGAAGTTACCTTTCCCAAGGAAGGTGCGGGTGGGTCGTTTTCGGGTAGAGTTGCCACACCCTTTGGCTCCTCCAACGACATTCCCATGTTCCTGTCCGAGGGCACGGAGCAAATCGAACAGGACAGGTCCGGGGGCAAGGCGATTGGCTTGGTTGTCCCCGGGGCCATGAACGGAATCATAACCCGCAAGGGGGAGGTGGATGCCTATACCTTTAATGGGAAAAAAGGGGAGTTTTGGATTTTTGAAGTTCAGGCAAAAAAGATGGGATCCCCGTTGGACACCACCATCGAAATCCTGGGGCCAGATGGCAAATCCCTTGGTGAAAAAGATGATTCGGGAGGCACCACTGATCCCAGGTTGTCAATAACCTTGGTAGCGGATGGGCTCCATACCTTGTTGGTTGGGGATGTTTCAGGAAGAAAACATGATAGCACTTCGGTCTATCGTTTGGTGGTTCAGAAACCGAAGGACGATTTCTCTCTTCAAGCAGGCGGAATAGTCTCCATTCCCCTTGGAGGCAAAGCGGAATTGACCATCAATGTCCTTCGTTTGGGCCAATTCAAGGAACCGATCCAAGTCACGATCAAAGGCCTTTCCCCCGGGATCAAATTGCCCAAGGAAATGGTCATTCCCCCAGGTAGTGATTCTTTAAAGGTTGCCCTGGAGTGTTCCAAGGATGCCTCGGTTGAGGCAACCTTGGTTGAAGTTTTTGGAACCGCCAAAGTCAACAATCAACAAGTAACCAAAAGCGCTCATCCGGTAAATCCTGGCGAACCGGTGCAAAAAATATTGGTGGCTATTACCATGAAGCCTCCGTTCAAAGTTAAGGCGGCTGAGGCTGATGGAGGTCGCCGCATCCCTCGGGGGGCCACCCACCTTGCCGAAATCCTGATTGATCGCACGGATGGTTTTAAGGGGGAGATCGTTCTGGATATGGCAGCGGATCAACAGAGGCATCGTCAGGGAATACGGGGGGATTCAGTGGTTGTTCCCGCTGACAAGCAAAAAGTTTTCTACCCCGTTTTCGCTCCGGAATGGTTGGAGACCACCCGGACCAGCCGGATTGGCCTGATCGCGATGGCAAAAGTACCCGATCCAAAGGGGGTTCTCCGGGATGTTTTGGCCCCCATGGAAGGCCAAATCACCATGTCCATGGAGGGGGCTTTGATGAAATTGGGCGTGGACCGGACCACCGTTCCGAATCTGGAATTGATTGGCAAAATGGGTATTCCCCTGGAAATTCCGCTTAAACTGGCCCGGTCTCCCCACCTCGCAGGTCCGGTTGAGTTGGAGCTCATTGTGGATCAACGGATTAAAGGATTGGTTTGGGCCGAGCCCTTGCAACTGAATGAAAAAGCTGGTGGTGCGACTCTCAAGGTTCATTCAAAGATTGATTCCCGACTTTTGGGTATTTGGAATCTTACGGTCAAAGCCACGGCGAAACGGCATGGCTTTCCCGTGGTTTCGGAATCCCCATTTGAGGTTGAATGGGTTCCTGTTCCTAAATGAGGATAAAGCAATTCAGGGTGAGGATTTGTTTGGTTTGACCCCTATCAATGTCAGGTTGAAATCCTTGTAGCGGACCTCCATCGGGCCTCCCGAATGGATTTGAATCCCTATCTGTCCCCGTCTTGCAAGTTTTGGATCGGTAAGGTCAACCGCCAATTTTCCGTTTATCCAGGTTCGAATGGTGGGGCCATTGGCTTCGATCACATAGTGGTTCCAGTTCTCCAGTTTAACAACATCTTCTGTGGCTTTGGGCCAAAGCAGGCCCCGGCCTGATTCCTCGTACAGTTTTCCCCACCAACCTTTGCCAATGTCCGCCTGGGGACCACGCATTTCGCCATCGGGCAAAAGCAGACTGCGGATTTGAACCCCACTATTTTCATTATTGGGGGTTAGCTTAACCTGGAATTCCAACCGAAAATCCTTGAGATCCATTTGAGAAACAAGGAACTGGTTCTTTTTGAGACCTTTACTTTTTCCCACGATCTCAGCGTTTTCCACGTTCCAAAGAGAGGTATCACCGATCCAATTGGTGAGGTCCTTGCCATTGAAAAAAAGAGGCAAGTTTTCCAGGGTAGCCATGATGGGAGTTTGGCCAGGATTTCGGAGGTAAGCAAACAAACTCCGCACCTCGTGTTGGGTCAGGTTTTGCAAAAGGTTGTCAGGCATCATGGAATGGTCCGATGCACGGCGGGATTCGATGTCGCCTTTGGCAATGACAAGGGTTTCGTTGGCGGTAACTATGGTAATCCGCTCCCCAATTTCCTGGGTGACAATTCCGGTAACCAGTCGGCCATTGGAAAGGGCCAAAACGGTAACCGCATATTCTTTGGGAATAACGGCTCCAGGATCGAGCATATTCTCGAGAAGGTAATCGAGGTTGGCACGGTTGGAACCGGTGAGTTCCGGACCCACTTTGCCACCGCTGCCGTAAAGAACATGGCAGGAAACACAAACTTTTTGGAAAAGGTGCCGGCCTTCCGCGAGGTCCACTACCGGTGCGGTCTTGGCATTGATCCATCGGCGAACTTCCTCGATTCGTTTTTTTCGATCGGCCGGAGTATCCCGAACAATGCCCCAGATTTCGGCCAACTGCCGGTCCAGGTCAGGGTCTCCCAAATTTCGGATCTGGCGGACCAATTCAGCACCAAGGTCATTACTTGGGATTTTCCTGGATTCAACCGCTTTTAACAGTTGTTTGCTCCAAAGGGGCCTTGAAGCAAGCGTGGCAAGGGTGTCGCGTTTTTGATCCGCATTAAAGCGGCCATAACTTCCAATCAATGCTCCCGGAATGTTGTTGCCATCGAGGTTGGCCATTGCCTTGATTGCATCCTGGACCAAGAGCCCATCAGGATTTTTTTCATCGGTTACAAGGGCGGTTAATGGGCGGGCCAGGCCCATGGGTTCGGCTTGTACCAAGGCATTTAATGCTTCACGACGCCTTTTTGGGGACTGGGTTTTATCCTCAAGAACCAAGCGGAGCTGTTCCAGGGCACGGGGATCGCCCCAACCCGTAGCCAATGCCAATGCCAAATCACGAATGACCGGATTATTGGAATGGACCAATTGGGGGTAAAAGGATTTCCACGCATGGGGGGGAGCGATCCCCTTTCTTCCCCGCATGGATTCCCGGACCTCCGCCAACAATTCGGCTTGGCGTGTGGATGCCTTTGCTACCGCAATCATTGCCGCATCCAGGGACTTGGGGTTTGCCACCAAAGAAAGTTTACGAATGGCAAAGTTGCCCCAAAGGGTAGGGCCTGACATGGCGAGTTTCACGGCCCGTTCCGGATCAATATCCAACAAAGGTTCCAGGGCATACCAACCCAAAAGAGGTAAATTGAAATCGGCACCATCCTCCGGGAAGGTAGCCAAAGTCTCCAGAATGGTCCACCGTTGGCTGGCCGGAAGCCTTTGGGCAAGGCTGGCCATTTCACGGCGAACCACCGGTGATTTGTCATGGGAAAGAGGGACAATCTTTTCCATGGGGTTTGCCCCCGCATTGGATGGCAAACCATTGGCCGCCTCCCCCACCAGTCGTACGGTCCAGCCCCTGACATGTTCGTTGGGATCGGCAAGGAGTTTATTTGCCGTGGATTGGTCCAATCCTCCGGTGGCATGCAGGGCCCAAAGGCCCCGAAGCCTCCGGGTGGGCTCGTTTTGGGTTAGGATTTTTTCGCACAAGAGTTTGTGAACCTTTGGGTTGGGGCCTCTCTCCGCCAGGATCCGGCGGGCGTGGCGTACGAACCAATCGTTTTGGTGGAGTTGATAATCGACAAGAGCTTCATCCGTTTCTTTTTCCAGGTTCACGGTGACCGGTTTACTGGCCCGGTGACTGATTTTATAGATTCGGCCGTTGGTGCGATCGTGGGCCTCGATCACTTGACTGTGGCAGGCTTGTTTGTCGTACCAATCGATCAAAAACACATTTCCATCAGGGCCATATTGGAGGTTGATAAACCGCGCATAGGCGTCGTTGGCCAGGAGAAAATCAGGACCGTGGCCTGCCACATAGCCGGAGCCCTTTTCCTTGAGGAGGTCCATGTTGATGCGGCGGCCGTGGACATTGGCCATAAAGAAACCATTGCGGTATTCCAGAGGCCAAGAGCCCCCCAGGTAAATCATGGTGCCGCAATGGGCATGGCCCCCTCCTGCCAAATCCGAGCGATTGTTGCCGCCGTGGGGATTGTTTCCCAGATAGTGTCGATGGTCGGCGATGGTGTTGATATCGGCAAAGGTATAGGGGTTGAAATGAGATCCGGCCTGACGAAGGTAACGGCCGCCCGGAATGATGTGAAAGGCATGGGGAATGACGCAAGCCTCGATAAATGCTTCACCAAAGTCATTGAAATCCAGGCCCCATGGGTTACTTGTTCCCTGGCTAACGACTTCGAAGGTGTGTTTGGTCGGATGATATCGCCAGATCCCTGCGTTTAGGGGTGTGCGTTCCTGATTGGGGGTGCCGGGCTTGCCCACAAGGGAGTGGGTAAAGACGCCATGGCAACCCCAGAGCCAGCCGTCGGGGCCCCAAATAAAAGCATTGAGGGTTTCGTGAGTATCCTGGTAACCCCACCCGTTAAGCAGGACTTGGGGAGGACCGGCAGGCCTCGACCTGGTCTCGTCCCATGGAATGAATAGAAGCTCCGGTGCTGCACCAACCCACACCCCGCCATGGCCAATTTCAAAGCCACTGACGAGGTTTAGTCCCTCAATAAACACCGAGCGTTTGTCAAATTTTCCGTCGTGATTGGTGTCCTCAAAGATCACAATGCGGTCATTGGCGTCCTTGGCGGCCCGTTTGCGCGGATAGCAAAATGCCTCGGCAACCCACAACCTTCCCCGATCATCCAGTGCCATGGCAATCGGTTGGTGGACATCTGGTTCCCCGGCAAAAAGGGTTACCTGAAACCCTTCCGGAACCGACATGGCTTTGGCAGCTTCGGCGGGTTTTAGCCCTGCGTACTGGTGGCTGTCAGGGGCCAATGGGCTGGTCCGTTGGGGGAGTGGCGGACGGGTCTCGTGAAAAAGGAAATCATCGAAATTGATATGTCCCCAGGGCCCGTTGTAACGATCAATGATTTTGATCCGGATCTGTTTACCCATTTGGTTGGTTAAATCCAAAGCAAATCGGGTTAATGTTTCCGATTCCACACCGTTGGCTTGGACCAGAACCTTGCCCGAGGGCACCTCAAGGACCTGAACCACCGTTAGGTCACTGGCTCCACCCGCCACCAGAAAACTTGCCCATGGATGGGTTACTTTGAAAGGGATCGAGGTGAGGGTTCCGGTGGGAGCGTCAAAGGATTTTTCGAAGGTCCCAATCCAAAATTTGCCCTGGTGGTTGGATTTCATGTCTCCCCGGCGAGGACCCACCGTGTCCCCTTCGATGGGTTGGCCTTTGAATGCATCACCCTCGGGGATCCAATCGCTAAGATCCCCTTTTTCAAAATCCAAATTGAGAATCCTGCCATCCTCGGCTTTGGGTTTGATTCCTGCCAAGGCCGAAACACCGTCCGGGGTTACCCCTTTTTTTTGGGCTTTCCTGGCCGCCAATCTGGAAGGGCTTTCCTGGCCCAGAAGGGGGATTGCAACGGCCCCCAAAAACAAGGTCAAGGTGCCCACACGCCACATCCGAACCAGCAAACCAAAAGAATTGTAAACCAACGGATCACGGGAAAGGGTAGCAATCATGGGAAGGCCTCGAAGGGGAGATGCCTTTATTTTGGTTAGAGAGGGGTAATTGGACCACCTCCCATTTGACAAGTTTTCCTCAAGTACTTAACCTTTCCACCAGCACCCCGTTCGCAAAACCTCGCGAGTCCACCATGAATTCCATTTGGTTTTATTGCTACACCCCCCTCCTTTTGGCCCTTTTTGGCCAGGTTTCACCGGTTGAAAAACCCAAAGAAGCCCCACTTCCCCCGTTGGCATCAAGCCAACGAATGCAGGTCGAAGCCGGACTCAAGGTCTCCCTTGTTGCTTCAGAACCTGAAATCGTCCAGCCGATCGCTCTCACCACCGATGCCAAGGGGAGACTTTGGGGGGTGGAATGTTTTTCCTACCCGATGTGGCTTGCCGATCCAGCCAAGGGAAAGGATCGCGTTACCATCCTCGAGGACAAGGATGGCGATGGAACTTTTGAAACGAAAAAGGTCTTCCTGGAAAACGGTTCCAACCTTTCGGGTATTGCCGTGGGAATGGGAGGGGTTTGGTTGTGTTCGACCCCCCATTTGGTTTTCATTCCGGATGCCGATGGCGATGGAGTGGCGGATGGACCTTCCAAAATAGTCCTGACCGGATTCGACCTGACGGCAAAGCACAATGTTTCGTGTGCGTTGAAATGGGGCCCGGATGGCTGGCTATGGGGTTGTAACGGCATCCTTTCCAATAGCAAATTGGGTGCCCCGGGCACGCCCGATCAGGATCGTTTGGCAATCAATTGTGGGGTTTGGCGCTACCATCCCACCCAAGGGAAAGTAGCTGCGGTTACCCACGGGACCACCAACCCCTGGGGTCTGGATTTTGACCAATGGGGGGAAGCCTTCATTACCAACTGTGTCATCAGTCATGTTTGGCACGCCCAACCCGGGGCCCGCCTGGAACGGATGTTTGGAAACGATCTTAATCCTCATGCCTATGGTTTGATTCCAAGCATTGCCGACCACCTTCATTGGGGGGGTGGGCATTGGACTTCCAGTCGGGGTGGCAAGGGAGTTCATTCCAACCCAGGCGGTGGTCATGCCCATGCCGGGGCGGCAATCCTGTCCGGAAAAACCTGGCCTGAAGAGCTGCAGAACTCCATTTTGATGCTGAACATTCACGGCAATCGGGTCAACCGGGACAAATTGATCCAGGACGGTGCGACCTACAAGGCCACCCATCGAGCCGATCCTGTCCAAAGCCCAGATCCATGGTTTCGAGGGGTTTCCCTAACCACGGGTCCGGATGATTTGGTCTATTTCAGCGATTGGTCCGACACCGGGGAATGCCACAATTATGACAAAGCCGACATGACCAACGGACGCATTTATCGACTAACCCCGGCCGGGTACAGTCACAAAAAGGCCATCGACTTGACCAAGGAAAGTGACTTGAATTTGGCCAAGATTCAGGATGGTGGAGGCGAATGGATTGCCAATATGGCAAGGATCCTTCTCCAGGAAAGAGCGACAAAAGGTCCCATTTCGCCAGATGCCATTCAATGGCTCCGCGGAGACTACGCAAAGGAGCTTGTCCTTGTTCGCCGATTGTGGACACTTTTTGCCTTGGGCAAGCTGGATCGTGAACAACTTGACCGCCGCCTGAAAAATAAACAGCAGCCACGCCTGAACGGCTGGGCCTATCGCCTGGCTGGCGAAATGGGGTTGGACGATTTGGTAGTTAAAGGATGCCAAACGGAAATGGATCCTTGGGTAAGGGGTGTATTGGTTAGCACCGCTACCGGACTGAGGGGCGAGGCCCAATCCCAGGCTGCCCTTGGGTTTTTGACGAGTTCGGCTTTTACCCAGCAAGCCACCCGCCTCATGCACTGGTATGCCATTGAACCATCCCTTGCCCAAAAACCTCAGGTGGCTGCCAAGGTGTTAAGCAAGGCAAAAGATTCCCTGATTGTTCAATATGCGGCAAGGCGGGTGGCCTTGGTGGGAAAATATGACATGGAGACCTCCGGGACCGATTGGCTTCTGGACCAACTTTTGGAAAAAAAAGTTGCTTTCGGGTCGGAGCAGGCATTGCTTATTGGACTAAACGAAAGCCTATCCCAGCCTGGCACCCGGCTGCCCCAACGGGAAAAAGTCGACGCAGTTCTGAATCAATTTCAGAAAAGTACCCATGCAGGGACTCTTGGAGAAATTGCCAAATTGGCACAATTCACCAAAACCCCCAAAGCGTGGGATCTTACAAAAGTGATTGTCGAAAATGACCAACTACCCCAATCCTTGCGGCAGGAAATATTGGCTCAACCCCGAACAATTCCTAATACGGAAAACTCTCAATGGCTTGTTTTGATGGGCAAAAATCCAGAATTTCGGCTCTCCTCCTGGATAACCCGGGCCCGTTTCAAAGATGAGTCCCTGCCCGAGGAAATCTTGTCCTCATGGAACAAGCTCCCCATTATCGAACGCCAACAAGCCCTGGAACTTTTGGTGGAAAGGGCGGCATGGGCAAATCAGCTTTTGAATGCGTTGGAATCGGAAAAAATCGTGGCAAGGGATATTCCTGTCCACATTGCCAGGCAAATTGCCTTGCTTCCCGGCAAGGAATTTGGCCAGAGAATTGAGAAAAGTTGGGGATCCATCCGGCCATCCAATCAGGACAAAGTAAAGAGCCTTGGGGAATGGAAAACCAGACTGGCGGCCCTTGATTTGAACAAGGCCAACCCAAAACAAGGGGCGAAAGTCTACGAACAAAGTTGCGGGGCATGTCACAAACTGTTTGGCAAGGGGGCAGCACTTGGGCCTGACCTGACCGGGGGCCAACGCCAAAGCCTTGATTATTGGGCGGAAAACCTGGTGGATCCGTCGGCCATCGTACCCAAAGAATACAAACTTGAAGTTTTGGAACTGAAAAATGGCCGGGTCATCTCGGGGGCGGTTCAGGTGGAGACGCCCCTAGTCCTCACTGTTAGGACAACCACGGAAACACTTTCGATTGCGACTGCCGATCTTGAGACGCGCAGGGTCACCAATCAGTCGCTCATGCCCGAGGGCCAATTGGAGCGGTTTACACACCAGGAGCTTGTTGACCTGCTTGGATACCTGATGACCAGGGAGAGTGGCAAGTGATCCTTTCAAGTAATGCAACTTTTGCGCTCTTGGAAGTGTATCAATCACTTCTATCGGGATTTGGCCAACCATCAAACCAAGGCTAAAAACAATGAGTCTGACCCTGTTTCGAAAGGTTGTACTTTTTGGATGTTGGCTGGTTCCTCCCTTTTTGTGGGGGGGCGATTGGCTTGGTTGGCGGGGTCCAACCGGGCAAGGATTGACGGATGATAAAAACCTGCCTACAACCTGGTCCAAGGAAGGGGAAAACCTCCTTTGGAAAGTACCGCTTCCAGGTAATGGCAAGGGGGATCGACGAGACCTCAACCAATCCAGTCCTATCATTGTGAAAAATCGTGTCATTATCACCGCCAGTTTTTGGCCAAAAGGACAGGATGCAACCCAGGCAATTCCGGAACATCACATTGTTTGCTATGACCTGGAAAAGGGTGCCTTGATTTGGGATATCCAGGCTAAACCTGGACCATGGTTGCTTAAGGACCTTCGGGGTGGCTACACGGCACCCACCCCTGCGAGCGATGGCGACCGGGTATATGTGGTATTTGGTTCTTCCGTCTTGGCTGCCTTTGATTTGGAAGGAAAATCATTGTGGCGAAAGGAGATTACACCATTCGATTTTGATGTTGCCCTTGGGGCCAGTCCCGTCCTTGTGGGGGATTTAATCGTCCTCCAATGCGATGGTGTGCGCCGAACCTCCCGGTTATTAGCCTTTGATAAAAAAACCGGCAATATTGTTTGGGAAAGGAAAAGGCCCCACAATGATTTTTGCCACAGCACCCCTACGCTTGTGCAATTAGGCGGGAAAAAACAATTATTGGTTGCCGGGTCCAATTCTTTGGAGGGGGTTGATCCAAGGGACGGCTCAATCCTTTGGTCGTTTGCCAGTAAGGGAGATACCGTTTCGCCTGTAATGGAAGGTGGCCTTGTTTACATTGACAGCGGACGGGGTGGCCCGGCGTTTGGTATTGATCCCAACGGGAAGGGGGATATTACCCAAACCAACCAACATTGGAAAATCAACCAGGTACCTGAAGGATTGTCTTCACCCGTATTATTTGGTGACTTACTTTATCGCCTTCACCATCCTGGAATGCTTTCGTGCCGAAGTGGAAAAGATGGATCGTTGCATTATGCAGAACGGTTGGCAGGGATTTCTACGACCTCCAGCCCAATTATTACTGCCGATGGTACACTATATTTAGCCAATGCGGGAAAATCCTATGTGATTAAGCCAGGCCCGAAGCTGAATATCCTTGCCACAATGGACCTTGGCGATAGCGCACCATCCTCGCCGGCGGTTTCCAATGGCAAGATCCTGCTTAAAGGCAACCAATTCCTTTTTTGTGTTGGAAACAAACGATAAGAGGTCTTTTATGAGGTTTATATTGGGACTTTTGGCATTGTCTTTCCCGTCACCCCTTTTTTCAGCCGATTGGGAAAAGATTACTGATAACCTTGCCAAAAAAGAAAACGCTGGATATGGTGGGATTTGTGGTGTTTTGATTGATCAATCCAATGGCCATGTCTATCTGAACATCAGTGACAAGGGACTTTTTCGGTCGACAGACAAGGGAGGCCTTTTTACTCCTTTCTCAACCCCATTCAAAGGTCGAACGGAATGGCCAGGCTGCATGGGTTTTGACCCCACCGGAAAAACCAATCGGTTGGTTGTGGCCCTCGTTTATGGGGCCCCCATTCTCGTTGGGGACAGGGAGGGTTCCCCTTGGAGCGAATTTGGGAAAAAATCCGTTCACATGGATTGGGCAGTTTTGGATTGGGTTAACCGCGATCCGAATTGCCTGTTTGCCTTCAAACACGAATCGGGAGGTGAGTTGGTTCGTTCCAGGGATGGGGGGAAATCTTTTACAGAGCTAGGCAAAGGGTTCTCCTCGGCATGGGTTTTTGATGAAAAGATAGCAGTCGCCACCCTGGCAAAAACCAAAACTCAACCCAACCCGAAAATGATGCGAACCACGGATTCGGGAGATACCTGGTCCCCTGTGGCCGATTTTTTCACCGACGCTTTACCCAAATGGCGCAATGGAAAACTCTATTGGGTCGTGGAAAATGCCCTGATCACCACAACCGATAAGGGTGCCACCTGGACAAAAATAAGTGATATGAAGGATGTCAAAATGGGTCCCATTTTTGGCACAAAACCGGGCCACCTTTTCGTGTTGACCAAATCGGGTATCCGCGAATCCCTGGATGATGGCAAGACATGGACCAAGAATATCCCCCTGCCTTCGGCCCTGAAAGGTTGGTCCCCGTTAACCTGGCTTGATTACGACCCTATTAACGATATCCTTTATGTCCTCAAAATGGGTTCGGAATTGTTTCGCCTCCAACGGACCCAAGCCGAAGGTTAATGGGAGCCAACTGTTTGTCCAGAATAGGTGGAAACGATTTGTACTACAGAATCTTTAAATGCCCTAAAATCAAAAGGAATAGGGAGTCAGGATCATGATGAATCGGCGCACATTTTTCGCAGCAGGGGCTGCTGGCCTTTCCACCACCCAACTTTTTGGAGAAGAATTTGCCGATCGCAAATTAAGGGTTGGGCTTATTGGCACAGGATGGTATGGAAAGATCGACCTTTTGCGATTGATTCAGGTGGCACCGGTTGAAGTGGTTTCCCTTTGTGATCCAGATAAAAAAATGCTGAAAGAAGCGGCACAAATCGTCTCAGGAAGGCAAAAGTCCGGAAAAATCCCCCGTACTTATGCGGATTATCGCAAAATGCTGGGAGAAAAGGACCTTGATTTGGTTTTGATCGGCTCTCCGGACCATTGGCATACCCTGCACGCCATAGCGGCCATGGAATCGGGGGCCGACCTTTACCTCCAAAAGCCGATTAGTGCTGACATTGCGGAGGGAGAGGCGATCCTGGCTACCGCCCGCAGGTTGGGACGGGTTGTCCAGGTGGGAATGCAGAGGCGAAGCACTCCCCACCTGATTGAAGCGAAAAATCGGGTGATTGACCAGGGCCTTTTAGGCAAGGTAGGCCACATAGACCTTTATTGCTACTACCACATGCGGAACAACGACAACGCACCAGACATTAAACCTCCAGAACATCTGGATTATGAATTGTGGACTGGTCCTGCCCCCATGCGGCCCTTTAACCGGATTGTTCACCCTCGAGGGTGGCGTGCCTTCATGGAATATGGCAATGGCATCGTCGGCGATATGTGTGTCCATATGCTCGATATGGTCCGTTGGATGCTCGGTTTGGGATGGCCCAAAACGGTTAGTTCCAATGGTGGCATTCTGGTTCAAAAACAGGGAAGGGCCAACATTTCGGACACCCAGTCTGCATTATTTGATTTTGGGACCTTGACCGCTTCCTGGGAACATCGGACTTACGGAGCGGCCGCTGATCCCGAATACCCGTGGGGTGCCACCATTTATGGCGAAAAGGGGACGCTTAAATTAAGCGTGAACAAATATGAGTTCTTTCCCAATGGCAGGAACAAAGCCGCCCTTTCGGGTACTCCGCTTTTTGAGTTTGAGAAATTTCCGGAAGATAAAACCGAAAAAGACCTCGAACAGCATGTTGCCTCGGCGGTACGGGTCCATCTCCAGGATCTACTCAGGTCTATTGAAAAACGGTCCAAACCCATTTCAGATATCGAGCAAGGCCACATTTCCACGGCAAGTTGCATCATGGCTAACCTGGCCATGAAATTGGGACGAAGTGTTTCCTATGACCCGGTTAAAAAAGAAATTGTAGGCGACCAAGAGGCCAATAAACTTCTCATACGGCCTTATCGGGCACCCTTCATCCACCCCGGTTTGGCCAAGTTTATTACCATGTGAGGGTTTGATCCATTGGAACAGGAGTAGGATGGCAAGCACCCCGATCCAGAGCTTCCGGTTTTGGTAATCTTTGCGGGATTTGTGGTCGATAGTGGTTATGCGGGCTGTTTCCTTCCAAAAAGGAACAGAGTTTGTAATTCTAATAGGGGCAATATGCCATGTTAGGAAATTATTCGGACTGTTGCCTGAAATCAAAGGTCATGGAACCCGCCAAAATGGGGGGGGGCCGGAAACGAATTCTTCGTTATTGGGCTTTTGGATCGCTCTTTTTGGGGGTTACCTTGTGTTCGGGTTGTACCCACCCATCCCAATATTGGCGGCAAAAAATGAAGGTGGGGCCTGACTACCTCCGTCCAGATGCCCAAACCTCGGAAGATTGGCTAGACACCAAAAATCCCAAAGTGAAAGCAAGTATCAGTCCGGACCTTAGGTGGTGGGAGCAATTCAACGACCCTGTTTTAAATGACCTCATTGAAACCGCCTACCGCGAAAATTTCCTGCTCAAAGACTCGGGTTTTCGGGTGTTGGCGGCCCGGGCGAATTACAACATCAAGGTTGGTCAGTTTTTACCTCAATCCCAAAACAGTTTGACAGGATATGACCGGCTCAATTACAGTACCAATTTGGGCTTTACAAGTTTTTTGCCCGAACACAGTTTTAGCATCTGGTCCACGGGATTCAATTTGAGTTGGGAACTGGACGCATGGGGCAAGCTTCGACGCAATATTGAATCTTCCCAGGGTACCTACCAGGCAAGCGTCGAAGAATATGATGGTATTTTAGTATCTCTGGTAGCCGATATGGCCAACTATTATGTCGATTACCGGGTAGCGCAGTCCCAGGTGGAATCCCTTCGGAAATTTGTGGTATTGATGCAGGGATCATTAGGAATTGCCGAAGATCGGTTTAAAGGGGGTGCTGCAACCGAGTTGGATGTTGGACAAGCTACATTGAACCTTGCCCAAACCCAGGCCCAAATTCCCCCCAATGAAAAACGGGCCCGCCAGGCCGCCAACGCAATGTGTGTTTTGTTGGGTATTTCTACCGAAGATTTAACTGCCAGGTTGGGGAAAAAACCAATTCCTCCTGCACCTGCGGAGGCCAAAACCGGCATTCCGGCAGACCTATTGAGGAGGCGACCCGATGTTCGAAAAGCCGAGCGCAATCTTGCGGCCCAATGCGCCCAAATCGGGATTGCTGAGGCAGATTTGTACCCTTCCCTTGTAATCAATGGTTATTTAGGTCTGGCGAGTTCCGATATTAATCAATTGTTTTCTCCAGGATCCATGATGGGGACAATCGGACCGGCCGCGGATTGGAAAATCCTGAATTATGGCCGCCTGTTAAACAATATCCGCATGCAGGATGCAAAATTTCAAGCGTTGGGTGCGGCCTATCAGCAAACCGTTCTCAATGCCGGGAAGGAAACGGAAAATGGATTGATCGAATACATCAAAATGGATGAATCCGCAAAGTTTCAGGAAAAAGCGGTTCAAGCTGCGACAAAATCCGTTACTCTGGCGAAGCAACAATACTTTGAGGGGACGGTGGATTTCAACCGTGTTTATTTGTTGGAACGCCAATTGGTTCAGGAACAGATCAAATTGAACGATAATCTGGGTTCCGTATCCTTGGGCCTTATCCACACCTACCGGGCTTTGGGTGGAGGCTGGGAAATGCGCCTTGAAGAACCGGCCTTGGGTGAAATGGAAAACCGCCCAAGTCCCCGTACCGAAGGTGTGACTCCCAATGCCTATGAAACCAAGCCAAGGCCTTCCGGGTTTGGCTATTGGCGTGAGTTACTAAAAAACAAAAAAGTTCCTTAAACCCCTTCCAATCCATTTGGCAAGTCATTCGAGATGTCCTTCCGAAGACTTGGTTGCCTCCAAAGGTGAGGTATTATCCGTGGTTCCCCGGATTTTACCCACGGGAGGTTTTGCGAAATACAAAATACAGTAATAAAACACCGGCGTAAGGAAAATTCCAAAGCCCGTTACCCCAACCATGCCGCAAAATACTGTTTGGCCCAATGTCCTTCGCATTTCGGCCCCCGCTCCCTCGGCAATAACCAACGGCAATACCCCCAAAATAAAGGCAAATGAAGTCATCAGGATGGGCCTTAGCCTCATTTTGCAGGCAATTAGGGCTGAATCCCGAAGGGGCGTTCCCTCTTCCCGGAGCTGTTTGGCAAATTCCACAAAAAGGATCGCATTTTTACAGGCAAGGCCCACAAGCACCACAAAGCCAATTTGGCTGAAAATGTTGACATCCATTCCCGCCTGGAGCAAGCCAAAAATGGCCGATAACAGGCACATGGGGACGACCATGATAACGGCCAGGGGAAGTGCCCAGCTTTCATAAAGTGCTGCCAATACCAAAAATACCAAAACCACCCCGAGGCCAAAAAGTAACATGGCCGTATTCCCTGAGCGAATCTGCATATAGGCCATTTCGGTCCAGTCGGCGAACATGAGGCTGGAAATATCGGAACTATCCCGAAGGGATTGGAATTTGTTTTGAAAACTTTCAAGGGCTGTCGTTGAGCTTATCCCAGGGGCGGGTTCGCCAAAAATGGCCGCCGCGGGATAAAGGTTGTAGCGCATTATCAGGCTTGGACCAGTAGAAGATTGGGGGCGGATCAGGGTCGCAAGGGGAATAATATCCCCTTGGTTGTTTTTAACCTTCAACTGATTGAGGATTTCATGAATCTCGGTTCGGTTTTTGCCGTCCGCCTGAATATTGACTTGCCAGGATCTGCCAAATCGGTTGAATTGATTTACATAATACGACCCAAGATTGACCTGTAATGTTTGGAAAAGTTCTTGAATGGAAACGCCAAGGGATTGAGCCTTATCCCGATCAATATCGAGCCAGATCCAGGGAGTGTCCGCCCGGTAATTAGTAAAAATCCCGCGAAATTGGGGATCCTCCGTTGCCTGTTTGGCCAAAAGATCCGCTGCGGATTGGAGGGAACGGCTGCCATAGTCTCCACGATCCTCGATAATCATTTTGAATCCTGCGACAGTTCCCAAACCGTCCACGGGTGGGGCGCCAAATACTTCCACCTTGGCATCGGGAACAAGGCTTTCCCAAACCGCCTTAAGCCTTAGGGAAATCGCATCGGCGGATCCTTCAGGGCCGGGGCGTTCGGAAAAACCCTTGAGCATGACATACATGGCACCCCAGTTGGGGGAATTGGCACCAAACACCAGCGATTGGCCAGCTATTGACACTGTATGGGTAACCGCCTTGTCTTTGCTTGCTTCCGTTTCCATCAATTGGATTACTTCACTTGTCCGTTCAAGGGAGGCACCATCGGGTAAAGTCACATTAACAATGAGGTAGCCCTTATCCTGTTGGGGGATAAAACCGGTGGGTGCGGAGGTAAAAAGGATTGCCGTGAACCAAAGGAGGCCGCAATACACAAGTAGGACCAGAAGGCTGATCCGGAGTGCACCCCCGACAATCGCACCATAGGCCTGATTGGCCCAATTAAAGGCAAAGTTGAACAGGAAAAAGAACCAACCAAGAGTCCAACGCAAAAAAAGGTCTAAAATATCCGGTTTGGCATGTTTTGGTTTCAACAATAAGGCGGCAAGTGCCGGGCTTAGCGTAAGCGAATTGAGGGCACTCAAAAGCGTTGATACAGCAATGGTTAGGGCGAATTGCCTAAAAAATTGGCCGACAATTCCGGAGATGAATGCACATGGAACAAACACCGCCGTTAGCACAAGCGCCACACCCAAAACTGGTCCGGTCACCTCGTCCATTGCCCGAATGGAAGCATCCCTTGGGGATAATCCTTGCTCCATCCACCGCTCGACATTTTCCACGACAACAATGGCATCATCCACCACAATTCCAATAGCCAACACCAAGCCGAAAAGGGAAAGGTTGTTGAGGCTGAAACCCAAGGCTGCCATGAGGATGAAGGTTCCAATGATCGCAACCGGAACGGCAATGAGGGGTATTAGGGTTGCTCGCCAATTTTGCAAAAAAGCAAGGACGACAAGTGCCACCAAAAGGATAGCGTCACGGAGTGTTTTTAATACTTCGGTTTTGGACTCCTGAATGAATGGGGTGGTGTCATAGACAATGTTGTAATCAAGGCCAGTGGATAGCCCGGTGAACAATTCTTTCATCTTTAAGCGGACAGCATCGGCCGTTTTTATGGCATTGGAACCGGGAAGTTGAAAAATGGTCAAGCCAACACTTGGTTTGCCATCCAATGTGCAAATTTGGTCGTATTGTTGTGAACCAAGTTCGATACGGGCAATATCTTTCAGGCGGACAAGAACCGCATCTGGGGTTCCGTCCGTGCCGGGCAAGGCCTTGATTATAATATCGCCAAATTCCTTCTCGGTGATTAGGCGACCCAGGGCACTTAGGGTGATTTGAAAAGCTTGCCCGACAGGGGCTGGTTGTTGGCCGATATTCCCAGCCGCAACCTGAAAGTTTTGTTGGGTGAGGGCAACCACCACCTGATCCGTTGTCAAGCCAAGAAAAGCAAGGCGCTCAGGATCCAACCAGGCTCTCATACTGTAGTCCCGCTGGCCAATATAGCCAACATCCCCAACGCCCTCTACACGGAGCAATTCGTCCCTTACCTGAATCGTGGCAAAATTGCTCATAAAGGTATCGGTAAAAAGGGATTTACCTGTTGGATCACTAAGGCTGGTGAAATTAATGATCATCATGGCCCCAGCCCCCTTTTTGAGGACCGAAACCCCTTGTCGTTGAACCAAATCGGGCAAAATGGGTAGGGCCAAAGAAACACGAACCTGGGTAAGGACCTGGGCCATACTGAGATCGGTTCCCGGCGCAAATGTAATCACGAGGCGATAGCGGCCATCGTTGGTACATTGCGAGCTCATGTACATTGCATTTTCGACGCCACTTACTTGTTGTTCGATTGGTGCGGCAATGGTATCCCGAACCAATTCCGCATTCGCCCCTGGATAAATCGTGGAAACCTCAATTGTTGGGGGGGTGATTTCGGGGTATTGCGTGGTTGGCAGTGTCAGATAGGAGACCGCTCCCCCAAGGACCAAGAGGATGGAAACCACCGATGCGAAAATGGGCCGGTCAATGAAAAACCTGGGAATCATCCCTGCCTGCCTTTCCGGATAAACCGGGTCGAGATCGACTCCATGGTTTGGTAAAAAACGGGAGTGAGCAGGGTGCCAAACAGGGTTACCCCAATCATGCCGGAAAAAACCGTGATCCCCAAGGACCAACGCATTTCTGCCCCCGCACCCCGTGCCACCACCAAGGGAACAACTCCCAAAATAAATGCCATGGAAGTCATGATGATTGGTCGGAATCGAAGTTTGCAGGAAAGCAGGGTCGCTTCCCTGATTTCCATCCCCTTTTGGCGCAATTCGCGTGCATATTCGACAATTAAAATGGCGTTCTTGCAGGCCAAACCAACCAGCACCACCAATCCAACCTGGGCCAAGATATCTATGGGAAAATGATTTATGGCTAACCCTCCCATGGCCGAAAGGAGGCAGAGGGGCACCACAAGAATCACAGCAAACGGGTTGGTCCAACTTTCATACAAAGCCGCCAACACCAGAAATACCAACAGTATTCCCAAAAGGAAAAGGAAGACAGCGGTATTTCCGGCCTTGATTTGCAGGAAATAGATTTCGCTCCAATCCAGGTGAAATTGATCCGGAAGTTGTGCTTTGGCGATCGCATCCACCTGGGAAATAACGGTTCCGGCTGAGGTGGTAGGCCCCGGAATCCCGGCAATGGGGGCTGCGGGGTAGAGGTTATACCTCATGATCATGGCCGGTCCGCGATCATTAACCAGGGTAAGCAGTGTACTTATAGGGACCATTTCCCCTTTGATATTGGGGACCTTGATATTGAGGAATTCACGGGTCGCCGCCCGGAATTCCGGTGCTGCCATGGTTTTAAGTTGCCAATACCGACTAAAAAGATTGAAATTATTGATAAACATGGATCCCGTTTGGGTTTGCAAGGTGTTAAAAAGCGTTTCCAAAGCGATTCCCTGATTGCGCAATTTTTCCCGATTGATGTCCAGAAATAGTTGGGGCATATTGGCGTTAAATTCGGTTCGTACCATGGGTAAACCCAAAGTGGACATGGACGCAACAAGGTCATTTGCGGAATCCTGGAGGACCTGATTTCCCAAATTACCCCTATCTTCCAAATAAAATTTGAATCCCCCTGCGGTTCCCAACCCTTTAACCGGGGGAGCTGGATATACCCCTATGGAAGCCTCCTGAAATTGGGAAGTGCAGGCTTTTCTCACGGCAAGGAGGATTTCCATGGCACCCAAGCCGGGTTTGGTACGATTTTTGAAATCGTCCAAAATGATGAACATCGAACCCCAATTCGGGGAATTGGCATTGTAAAGGAACGATTGACCCGCGATTGCCAAGGTTGCCTTGACCCCCGGAATTGCACGAACTTTTTTATCAACCTCAAGCAGTGTTGCATTCGTCCTTTGCACCGAGGCCCCATCATCAAGGGTAACGGTTGCCAGCAAATATCCCTGATCTTGCAGGGGTACAAATCCCAGGGGATAGCTTCCAAAGGATTTGACCGTAAATACCAGCAGGATTCCATAAAGGACCAAAACCGTGATCCATCTTTTCAATAAAAAGCCAACCGTATAGCCATATCCCGAAATGAACGAAGAGAAAACACGATTGAATAAGGAAAAAAACCTCCCAAACACAAAAGCAATGGCCTTTTCAAAAAGGTCTTTTTTGGCACCATGAGGCTTGAGGAGCAACTTTGCCATGGCCGGACTAAGCGTGAGCGAGTTGATGGCTGAAAGAATGGTTGAAACAGCAATGGTAAGTGCGAACTGCTTAAAAAAAAGACCAACCACACCGCCGATGAATGCACATGGGATAAAGACGGCGGAAAGAACAAGGGCTACCCCAATCACAGGTCCGGTCACCTCCTCCATGGCCTGAATGGTAGCGTCGCGGGGACTTAGACCCTGGGAAATAAGCCTCTCAACATTTTCCACTACCACGATCGCATCATCTACAACTATCCCAATGGAAAGCACCAAACCAAACAAGGAAAGCGTGTTCAGGCTAAATCCAATGAGTCCCATGATGGCAAAGGTCCCTACGACAGCAACTGGCACGGCAATCAAAGGAATCAGGGTTGCGCGCCAGTTTTGAAGGAACAACAAAACCACAATTGCAACCAAAAGTATCGCATCTCTAAGGGTCAAAGCCACTTCCTCAATAGATTCACTGATAAAGGGGCTGGTGTCATAAAGGATTTTGTAATCCAAGCCTGGTGGGAAAACTTTGGAGAGTTCTTCCATTTTTTTGCGGATGGCTTCGGAACAACTCAAGGCATTAGTTCCAGGAAGCTGAAAAATCGCCAATCCCACAGAGGGTTTTCCATTTAACTGGCAGATCTGATCGTATAGCTGGGCTCCAAGCTCAATTCTTGCAATATCCTTAAGGCGAACCACGGCTCCGCCAATTATGGAAGGATCGACTTTGATGATTACATTGCCAAAGTCTTCCGGGGTTTTCAGGCGGCCTTTTGCAGTCAGGATCAATCGATTTGCTTGACCGAGGGTTGTGGGGGCCTGACCGATTGACCCGGAAATGACCTCGGTGTTTTGATCTTTCAGGGCATTATTGACCTGATCGGCACTAATACTCCTGCTTGCCATTTGTTCTGGATCAAGCCAAGCCCTGAAACTGTAATCCCTCTGCCCAAGGTAGACCAGGTCCCCTACACCATAGGCCCGCAGCAATTCATCCTTTAGGTGAATGGTGGCATAATTGCTCATAAACAGATCATCGTAGCGCCCGTCTGGCGAGATTATCGATACAGATAGTAAAATATCCGGTGACTTTTTCTTGATGTTGACCCCTTGGGTCCTGACCACATTGGGTAAAAGGGGCATGGCAAGTTGAACGCGGTTCTGCACCTGAACCAAGGCAAGGTTTATATCCGATCCAACATCAAAAGTAAGTAGTAAGGCATAGTTGCCATCATTGGTGCTTTGGGACTGCATGTAAAGGAGATGATCTACTCCATTAACAAGTTGTTCAATGGGTGTTCCCACTGTATCGGAAACGACTTTGGCATTGGCCCCAGGGTAGGTGCAGGTGACTTGTACCATGGGTGGGGAGATAGGTGGATAAAGTGCTATAGGGAGGAAAAACACACTAATTCCACCCGCCAAGGTGAATAAAAGCGATAAAACTACCGCAAAAATGGGTCTGTCTATGAAAAACCGGGAAATCATTGTTTTCCAGTGCTTCCCTTGGCATTGGCAGGGGGAATTTTTCCAATGCCATTCCTGGAACCTGTTTCACCGGGAAGCACAGGTTGTTTGGCCTTTTCATCAAATACAGGCTTTACTGGTTTATCGGCTTTGCATCTTTGGATGCCCCGGACAACCACCCTGGTTTCAGGCCCCAATTTTACTTCCGGATCCGTTGGGGTAATGGCCACAACATCACCCGCTTTTTGGCCGACCTCCACCTCGATCATCTGGGACTTGTCGTTACTGTCAACAATCCAAATGACTTTGCGATCCTGATTGTTACCCACGGCAACCTCGGGAACCATTTGCCTTGGTTTAGGGTCCGAAAGGGGTAATTTTACCCGGATAAACATTCCCTGTTTAAATAATGGCAATTTATAGGGTATGGATGTGACATCATAGGGATTCAACAACTCACCACGAACCGTAATGGTTCCCGTTTGCTTGTCCAATTGATTATTCACAAAATTCATCTTTCCCTTGAAAGGGAACTCCTTTTTCAAATCGTCCACTAAACCGACATCCAAAATGTACTCACTTAATCGCCTTTTATCAGAACTACTTGATCGCAATTGCTTCAATAGGCGAATAATGGTTGGTTCATCCATGTTGAAATACGCATAAATCGGGTCTATGGAAACCATATTGGTAAGGGTTGTGTTATCCGCATTGATCAGGTTTCCGACTTGGATCTGGGTCCGGCTGATTTGGCCATCTATGGGAGCAATGACCTTGCAGAAATCCAAATTAAGCTGGTTGTAAATTACTTGGGACTTTGCGGAGGCCAAACCACCGATGTTTTCCTCTTTCTTGGCAATCCAGATATCATAATCCTGTTTGCTGGCAGCTCCCTTGTCGGATAGTTTTTTGTAACGGTCCACTTGGATATCCGCAAGTTTGCGCTCTCCTTCCAGCCGTTCGACATCACCTTTTGCGATATCCAGTTTGGCCTGATAGGGCCTTGGGTCAATCAAATAGAGAGTGGCTCCCTTTTTGATAAAATCTCCATCCTTAAAATAGACTTTGTCTATGTAACCTGTCACCCTTGAACGGATATCCACATTAAGCACAGCATCCAGACGACCGGTTAAAACAAGGTCATCCGAAAGCATCATTTCTCCAAGGTGCCTGACGGTAACCTCGGGTGCTTCGGCTTTGACCTCTGCTTTGGGAGCTTGGGTACAGCTTGCCCCAAGGATGAGAATGCCCATGAGAAACAATCCGCCAATGCGATTTGTCATAATGTTATAATCCCAAGCGGATGAAAAATGGAATCAAAAAACGGGATCAACCCTTATTTTGTTTTACGATTGGCATTACCAATTGGCGGTATATTTTTGCCAACGGAGGCAATTTCTTAACCGCAAAGGTTTTTTCGGAAAATGGGCCGTGTGGAAGAGCGGCGAGCGACCTCTTTAAACCCTTCTTTTTTGAACATGGAAGCCAAGCCAGTCCAAACAAACGGATCCGCCGCCTGTTTTCCTGATTCCGTGGGATACCCCTCGAGGACATGCGCACCTTTATCCCTTGCAAATTCCACCGCGGCCTTCAGGAGCCTGACGCCGATGCCTTTTTTCCGCCAATCCTTTCTGACAAAAAAACAGCTCACGGACCAAACAGGCTTGTCATCCACTGGGGCCATTATCCGTGAACGGGCCAAAAACGGGTATTCCTCTCTTGGGGCGACTGCACACCAACCTATTGGATTTGCGTCATGGTAAATAAGGATTCCGGGCGAGGCTACTTGAATAATCGTTTGAAAATTTGCCTCATTCACTGCTCCTTTTCCTGCCACAAATTCCTTTCGGGAAAGGCGCCAAAACATGCACCAGCAACCCCCACAGGCCCCGTTCTGGCCAAACAGGGATATTAAATCCTGCCATCGATCCAAAGTTAGTGGATGCCATGCAAAAGCGGATTGGCTCATTTTGCATTTACATCCGGTTGGGTCAGGCCCATGATGTTACCTTCGGTGTCCTTGATATAGGCCAACCACCCAATTCCCGGGATTGGCATCTTTGGCAAGGCAATTTGCCCCCCCAAGAAAACAGCTTTTTCAACCACGGAATCCAAATCTGGCACACAGGTTGTGCAAACAAAGGAACAGACACCCAACCCAGTAATGGGGGCCATCCTTTGGTGCATTCCCCCATTGATTCCCGGTTCCGAATCCGGCCCGGTTGTCACATTCCAATACGCCATGGGTTGTTCATGGAGTATGGTAAATTTCCATCCCAGGAGATTGGAATAAAACTGGATTGCCCGTGCAGGGTCTTCTGCGTGGATTTCAAAGTAGACGACTCTTCCCATGAAATTCTCCCAGTTTTGGTGAAATGAATTGTCCAAGACGGTAAACATAAATTAAGGTATTGACCGTTTGGTACAAGGGGTTTTTCTGGTGACCAAGGGAATCGTAATAAAATCGTTGGGAGCAGTTTTAGGCCGAGCTTTGGCCATTTTTTCATTGGGGCTCTTTTCCCTGGCAGGATTGTCCCAAACCTCGAAAGGACAAAACCAAAAACCTACCTTGGTAGCCCTCTATCAGGGCCAAGGCACTGGAAATAGCTCCAAAAAAATCCTTACCCAACTACAAACGGAAAATAATGTGGAGGTGAAAGCAGTGTCCGCCGCCGACATCCGTAACGGGGACCTCAAGGGTTTCGAGGTCGTGATTTTTGGGGGTGGATCTGGTGGAGGCCAGGGAAAGGCACTAGGGATCGAAGGGCGAGAAAAGGTTAGGGAGTTTGTAAAAAACGGGGGAAACTATATTGGCATCTGTGCAGGGGCTTATCTTGCCTCGGCGGATTATGATTGGTCCCTCCACATTATAAATGCAAGGGTTCTGGACAGGGCCCATTGGGCCCGTGGTGTGGGCCGGGTGGATCTTGCTTTAAATCAACAGGGCCAATCCCTGTTTCAAGAGAAATCCAAAAAAACCAACATTTACTACCATCAAGGTCCTTTGCTTGCCAAATCCGACAAAAAGGATCTCTCCGAATATCAGGAATGGGCGACCTTTGAAACCGAAGTAAGTAAGAAAGGTGTACCAGGTGGAATCATGCCAGGTAAGACAGCCATTGCTTCCGGGACTTTTGGCAAAGGCAAAGTCCTTGCCATAAGTCCTCACCCCGAACTTACCCCCGGAATGGAAAAGGTGCTTCCAAATGCCGTGAAATGGGCTACAAGTATGAATTCAAAACCCAATTCCTAGCCCATTCCTAATCCTATTTCCCTTAAGGTAACCAGTCCAAAAATGCAGCGAAGCCTTGCCTTATTGGCGTTTGTTTGTATTGGATTAGGTGCCGTAAAGGCACAAGGTCCGATCCTGTTTGGTGCTGATATAGAGGGGGGTGGCCCTTACCTTTATATCGGACCCGATGGCAAACCAATCGGATTTGAACTTGACATTGTTCAGGCGATGGAAAAGCGCATGGGGCACTCCATTCGCCATTTCCAATACGATTTTTCCAACCTCATTCCGGGCCTGTTACGCAGCGATTTTTCCTTTGCCATGAACGGATTGGAGGTTACCAGGGAGCGCAAGGAAAAGGTGCTTTTCACGCGCCCCTACTACATTTATCGCCAACAACTTGTGGGCCGCCATAATGAGGATCGGTTCACGGATTTTACCACCTCCCTTGCCGTTGGCGATGTACGCTTCGCCACCATGGAAGCGACCGCTGCTGAGCGACTTTTACGCCTAAAGGGGGTTAACCCAGCCACCTATCCCTCTCCGACCGAGGTTTATGCGGAACTTGCTCATGGAAGGGTTGATGCGGTGGTCCTTGACTTACCCATGGCACTTTTTTACGCCAAAAAAGATCCCAAACTGAAATTCATTGGCAATCCCTTTGAAGCGGGGGAATATGCGATTGCCGTTTCTCCCGGTAACCCAGCCCTTTTGTATACGCTAAACGACGCTTTGAAAACAATGATCGAATCAGGGGAATTGCGCCAAATCCTTGAAAAATGGGGACTATGGGATGATTCCCAAGGGGCCCTTGAAATGGGTGGGTTACCAGATGATACCCAAAGCCAGGAATGGTCATCAGTATTGATTCTTCGAATGCTTCTTGATGGGGCCATAATCACAATCGCCCTGACCTTTTGCTCCTTTGGTTTTGCCTTGGCACTTGGGTTTCCCTTGGCACTTTTGCGGGTTTATGGGCCAACCCCCCTTCGGTTTTTGGTGATCGCCCATGTCGAATTTTTTCGGGGGATTCCCGTCTACCTCCTTTTGCTTCTGGTTTATTTTGGCCTCCCTGAATTGATGCCGGGGCTCAACCTCAATCCGTTCCTCGCTTCGGTGATCGGTTTAGGCCTCAATTATTCTGCCTATGAATCGGAGATTTATCGCACCGCTTTGCAAACCGTCCCCATCGGCCAATGGGAAGCGGCCCTATCCCTGGGTATGGACCGTTTGACTGCGTTTCGTCGCATTATCGCCCCTCAGGCTTTACGCTTTGCCTTGCCCCCAATGACCGGGGATTTGGTGGCCCTATTCAAGGACACCTCGATTGCAGGGGCCATTGCTTTGGTTGAACTGAACAAACAATACCAAATTCTTGCCAAATCAAGCCTCAAATTCCTGGAAATTGGACTCATGACCGCATTGATCTACCTTGTCCTATCTGTTCCATTGGGCTGGCTTTCCCGCCGTTTGGAGAAATCCATGGGGCATCATGAAAAATCCTGAACAGGAAATCCCTGGAAAAAATGTGGTAGAAATCCAAGGGCTTTGGTGCCACCGCGGAAACCTCCAAGTGGTAAAAGGGCTGGATCTAACCATCCAACAGGGAGAAACGGTTGCAATCATTGGACCATCCGGAGGGGGGAAATCCACCCTGCTTCGTTGTCTCAACGGGTTAACCACCTTTGAAAAGGGCAGTATCAAGGTGGGAGGGGAATCACTCCTTTCGGGCGGCAAAACCCCAGCCAACAAGCTCCGTAACATTCGTCAAAAGTATGGAATGATCTTTCAGGATTACAGATTGTTTCCCCATAAAAATGTTTTAGCCAATGTAATGGAAGGGCCTTTGGCGGTTAACGGAGCCCGTCCAGAACAGGCCCGACAATTAGCCGAAGGCTTGCTTGAACGAGTGGGGTTGGGCCAATTTGGCAATCGCTTTCCGAATTCGCTTTCGGGTGGGCAGCAACAAAGGGTGGCCATTGCCCGCACTCTGGCGATGCGCCCGGCTGGCCTCCTTTGTGATGAAATCACCGCCGCACTTGACCCGGAACGGAAGGGAGATGTCCTTGGCCTTTTGGCAGAATTGAAAGCCGAAGGCCTCACCATTTTGATGGTTACCCATGAAATGGGCTTTGCCCGCCGGTCGGCCGACAGGATCGTCTTGCTGGATGGGGGAACCATTATTGAAAACGGTCCCCCTGAACAGGTCCTTGATCGTCCCCGATCGGAACGAAGTCACGCCTTTCTCAAAGGGGTTTTGGGTTAACTACAACAGGAGTCCCCATTCCCTCCCAAGGACTTTCAAACCAAGGCCCTTTGACTAAACCATTCCATGATTTGGCGCACCAGCAAGGTTTTTTGTTCCGTAAGCCGATGATCCCCATCGGCGATCAATTCCAGGGACCAAGGCCCAAACCCCAGGGATTGGCAAACGGAAAGACTTTCTTCCCACGGAACAATGGTATCGTTCATGCCATGGTATATCTTGAGTGGGGTTTGCCAGCCTTTTACCAAATCGGCAAGTGTAAACGGAACTCCATCTTCAATGAGTCCCCATTCCAACTCCATGGTCATCCACGGTGTCACCCAGGTATGGACGCCATCCTTTTTCCATGTCTCCACCTCCTTTGGGGTTAAAGTGGTAAGCCTCGTATGGGGAAAACGAAAAGCCGGGGCAAACACTGCCAAGGCGGGGACCCGGGTTGGTCCCAATCTTTTGGCAAACCAGGAGGCAGCCCAGCCACCCATGCTGGAACCCACCATATAGAGCCGTTTGATTCCCTGTTTCTGGAGGAATTCCCAAAGAGCATCAAGATCTTGCTGAAGTCGGGTACAGCGCAAGTCCCGCAATGATCCAGGGGATTGGCCATGACCATGAAAATCCATGGCCGCAAAGGACCACCCTGCCTCCCTGGCGGCCGCCAAAAGGGCACGGGCCTTTTCTCCCCTCCGATGGGATCCCAATCCATGCACATAAACCACTGCTGCCTGGGAATGGCCCCTGGGATAAAAATCTCCAACAATTTCGAAACCTGATTTGCTTCGCAACCGAATCATCTCTGTATTCATGAAAATAGGCCACTTATGACGGTTAGACGGGTAAAAAGGGTGGATCAAAGAAGGTGAATCCCTTGGAGACCTTTTACCCTACCATGGGAAAGTCCCATTTATGCAATACTATGGAGAATAAGCATTTCCACACCTTCACCCGGGAGCTCTCCTTTGCGCATTGCGCTTGTTCCCATTGAAGGCGGACCATCCGTCGAACTTGGTCGGGACCTTACCTTGGTGGGACGGTCCGAAGAAGCCGATTTGAAACTCGATCATAAAAGTGTTTCCAAGCTCCATTGCATTTTGGTGCGATTATCGGAAGGACTTATGGTTCGTGATTTGGGCAGCACGAATGGCACCCGGATCAATGGACAGCGTATCCGCCGAGGGGCATTGGTGAACGAGGACATCCTCAACCTGGCCCATTTCACCTTTAGAATCGAGATTGGGGATCCTAAACCTCTTTCCTCCAAACAGGACCTTGACAACAACGCTACCCTCATTGGAAAGTATAACCAAGGCCCTGATGGTAGCAATTTGGACCATCAGCCAGGCTTACCTGCCGTATCAGGGGTTCCGGGGGTGGGAAGCTCTGCAAGCAATTATGATCGCCCCAACAGGGGCCCTCAAGGGGCTCAACCCGCGGCCCGGGCCACGGCTCCACGCCCGGGTAGTTCTTCCAACAATCCAAAAATCGCCCCACCTTCAAGGAAACAACAGGATCCAAACGGTAGCCTGGATTCCAGTGGAAATGCTGGCCAACCTCCTTCGATCTCCTCGGTGAATGCCTTGCCCGACCGCTACGACATCTGATTTCGTTATCCTTGTGAAACCAACCCGTCGTTTTACCTTTTCCAACCTAAGATGAGCCTATTCGGTTCCCCTTTCCCGAAAAATGATATTTTCCCAATGGCATATTCCCTAAGGCCAAAGCATGGCGGAACAACCTGATAATTTGAAAGACCTTTTGGCAATCGGGTACACCACCCGTACGGTCAAGGAGGAACTGCGCACCAATTTTATCCGGCAATTGTCCCAAGGGGAAGCATTATTTCCCGGGATAGTGGGTTATGAAAACACGGTCCTTCCGGACATCGCATTGGCAATCCTGGCTGGTCATGACATGCTTTTTCTTGGGGAGAAGGGACAAGCCAAAAGCCGCCTGATGCGATCCCTTGCAAGCTTCCTCGATGATGCGATTCCATTTTTGGATCATCCGGATATTCCCGTTCACGAGGATCCCCTTAAACCCATAACTGGCGAGGGTAAACGACTCGTATCACTAACACCACCCGGCGCAATCCGGATTGGCTGGTGGAAAAGGGAGGACCGCTACGCTGAAAGGCTTGCCCCGGGAACCAAATTTGCCGACATCATCGGCGAAATTGACCCCGGAAAATTGGCGGGTGGTGTCTCGCTAGGGGCGGAAGAAGCACTCTCCCTGGGTCTCATTCCGCGCATGCATCGTGGGATATTTGGAATGAATGAGGTGCCCGAACTTGATGAGTTGGTCCAGGTTGGCCTTTTCAACATTCTCGAAGAACGGGATGTGCAAATTAGAGGCTATCCCATTCGCTTTGACCTGGACCTACTTCTTTTGTTCTCGGCAAATCCAGCAACCTACAACCGATCAGGAAAAGTCATTCCCCAACTCAAAGACCGTATCGGCAGCCTCATTCGTACCCACTATCCCGAGGACCGCCAAGCCGGGATCGACATAATGTTACAGGAGGCGGCGGTTGATTTGGGCGGTAATTTTCCCGTCCTTGTCCCACCATTCATGGTGGAAATCGTGGAAGAAATCAGCAGATTGGCACGGAAGTCCAAATATGCCGATCACCAATCCGGAATCAGTGCCCGCTTATCCATTGCCAACTACAAGATCATGGTGGCCTCTGCCCGCAATCGCGGGATCCGATTGGGCGAAAATCCGTCGGTACCCCGCATTTGTGATCTTGCCCACTTAAAGGCATCATCCCTTGGAAAAATTGAACTCGATCCAATGGGAAGCCACCAGATGTCTGAAACCCAGCTCCTCGATTCCATCCAGGCCGAGGCGGTGGCTTTGGTTTTCAAAGAATATGTGGATGAAGCGGGGCTTGATGAAATCGGCCAATATTTTTCCAAGGGACTTCGGATTGAAGTGGGAGATTTATTGCCTTCCTCGGCTTATTCCGAACGAATGACCCGGATTCCTTTGGCTTGGGACAAAGCCTTTGAAGTCAACGCTTCAACCAACGAAGGCGTTCGGGCTTCGTGTATGGAGTTTGTCCTTGCCGGGCTTTATGCCACAGACCGGATCAGCCGGATGGAAAAGCATGGTCGCATTGAATACGAGCTGCGATAAAACAGGCTTAGGCGCCCAATAGCTTTTGGCCAAGACCCTTCCTTGTCAATCTTTCACCGTAACGACAAGGGATTCAATTTTCGAATGGCCGGAATTCCGAAAGGGTCTTGGGCCCGGTTGGGCGTGCCCTTTTTCGTCAATGGTCCGACAACGAAAAGTGTATTTGCCCTTGGGAAGGCCAGGCAATATGGCTCCCCAATGCGCATTGGTAAGGCGCAAGGGCCAGGATTTTGGCTTGCCCATGGCATCAAATCCATGAGTGTTGGCGGGGATCTTTCCACCCGGTAAACTGCTCCAGTTCTCTGGAGGTTTCAACAACTGGGCATCCACCCACTTTGCCTTGGTAAAATGAGGGTCATCCCCTTGCCGGGGAAATTCGTTGGACTCGATCGAAACCTGCACTTTGGCCAACCCGGCAATGCCAACCTGGGCATAGCCCGTAGCCACAATTTTTTCCCCAACCTTGACTTCCTTTGGCAGGGATAGGGTGGCCGAAAAAGTTTTCATGGGACTTTCCACATCATTGCCTTGCTCGGCATAGGTGTCATTGGCGGTGGCCAGGTTTGTCAAATAGAGGTGACTGATCCACTTGACCGACTTGAATCCGTAATCTTCCGGAACGATAATGCGAACCGGACCACCCCTTTCGGAATCAAGCCATTCACCGTTCAAGCGGTAACAAAGGATCACAGGGGGCAAATCAAACGGATCTTCCCATACCCTACCGATGGCAAGCGAACTGCGAAAAACCTGTTTTGGATCGTTGTTGTGGTAGCCATGGTAAAAGAGCCGCCGGAGAGAATCCTTGGGTTGGGTAAGCTTGACAATTTCCCGAAGGGGCACTCCTTCCCAAAGGCCCATACCCAATGGGCAACCAAGGTTGAGACAAGTCATCACCTTGGGAAATCGGACGGAGTGTTTTTCACCCAGCTTTAAAAGTGCGGCAAAATCAAGGGCCGAGTTTTCCGTTTTGGTTAGCTGTTTATGGATGTTTGCCGGATGATTGGGATCCGAAAACACTTCCAATTGCCAAGTCTCCCGGGTTAGACCCACTTCGCGTTTTTTTGCCTCGGACAAAGTATGGGGAAGGGGATCACCCCGGGAAATATCGCGAAAATCCCCTTGTTTTGTGAAATAGGGATCTGGAAAGGCCCCGGTCTTTTCGTTTTTGGCCCGTTTGGTTGACTGGTTGGGTTGGACTACCGCTTCCAAATTTGGCAAATCTGTCCAAGGACCAAAACCGGCAACCACTCCCGCCCGAATAAAAAGCCTCCTCGTCAATTGACTATGCTCAGCAAGGAAACCAAAAGGGTTCATGGAATGATCCTTTGTAGCCAAACAAATGGCCCAATTAGGTAGCCTGTGACGGAATAACCCGCCTACCTAAAAACAAGTCCCTAAAGGATTCGTTATCCCCAGCAGGATTTTTATATTGTAGGACTTGCGGGATTGGCAGGATTTGGGTTTTAATCAAACGGCGATAGGGGTTTTGATTTGGTGGGAATGCCTTGGTTTGAACAGGAAGGTACCTTCCCATTATCGAATCGATAAGACGGATCCCCCATTCCTGAACTATTTCAACCCGGGTTGGACGCTTGGTTTGATTGGACTTTTGATTTCCATGATGAGTATTACCATTTTGAGGACTCGGTCACCTTTGGGAACCATTTGGGTGGTTCCATACGGAGGACAAAACGGAATGGCCACGGATCCCAAAGGAAACCAAATCAGGGTATTTCCACTATTTCCCCTCCGGATCGGGTTGCCAGGGCAGGAAGAATTCCTTTGGCCTGGTACCGAAGGAAACGGCAGGCCCATCCGCGAATAAAAAGTTGGCTCCTCCCCGGTGCAAACTCCAAAAATGATGCCGATCACAACGATTATCCATTCTCCCGGGTCCAAATCCGGAGGGCCCTCCGCATATTTCACCAATATACCCATAATTGATTACCGGCATTTCATGATCAGGTCCATAGTGGTATCCCCAATAACCGTTCCATGGAGCCAGTGCCGAATACCAGGAACCAGCCTGAAGGGAATCGGGTGGGGGCCTTTCACTAACCGCAATAGTATTGCTTGCCCCATCCGTGATATCGGAGAGGGTAATTCCGTAATCATTACCCATAAACCCCGGTCCACCCCTGGTTGGGCCTCCAGAAACTCCCATATACGAGGTGAATGCAATGGAAAGGCCATCGCGGGTAACAAGGGGTTGAAAAAGTCTCCCATCCGAAGGACAAGTGTAGGGTTTGATGATGGTATTCAGTCCGCTATGGGGAGGATTTGCATTGGGGTCATGCGGATGGGACTTCATTGCCTGGGCAGTAATTTTCCCCAGTTCCTCGTTTTCCAAGTAGGGAAGTATTTGCGCCATCCATGAAATCAGGATCTGGTATTCTCCCTTTTCATCTATTATGGGACCACTTGGAAACCGGCCAAAATGGCCATGATAGTTATGCAAAGCCATGCCAATCTGCCTGAAGTTATTTTGGCAATGCAATTTATGAGCTCCGTCCCGGACATTTTGAACAGCGGGTATAATAATGCCAAGGACTAATCCAATAATGCCAATAACAATCAATAGTTCAACGAGTGAAAAACCAGTCCGGTATGGATGTTTCATAATTAGTTACACCTTTAAGGCATTTCATAGGTATGATTTGAAAGCTTCAAGAACTAATCAAAAAATAACATTTTTTTCCTCGGATAGACCTCCAAAAACAAGCTCAGTCAAATCAACCCTTTCGGGAGCATCCAAGCTGGGGGCGCCAAGGATGCGGTCTAGCCCTACTGGTAAAACAGAAATCCTATAAAAAACAAAATTTAAAAATAGAAAACAAATGCTAAACAAAAAATTAGATTTTAGATATTGTCGTTTTTTTAGATTCATTTGTCTGTTATCCAATTTTATAATCTTACATTTTTAATCGATATTTTTTAAACAACATCAAAAAAAGTCCTGCTGCAATTAAACTTAGTGAAAGAGGAAGAAGTCTTGAAATGAGTGGTTCGGATTCTTCGCTTGTTGCCCTGGTAGCTCCATTTTCCAAGGCAGGGTGCATGCTCCCTTTTACAATGGTCAGGGCTTGACCCTTTTCGTCCTTTGCCTCGGTTCCGATTTCGCCTTCGTCGTTTGTTCTCCAAACTTTATTATTGACCAGGTCAAGAACAATTTCACCGGGAGGGAAAAGAAATTCCAATTGGCTTTTTGAAATAGGACGATTCATGTTGATTTCATCAACAATTACCGTTTTTACTTCGCAAAGCTTGCCATCGGAAGGCGAATAAAACCTGGTAGATATTTTTGTCGGAAATGGGATTCCTGGGGAGATTTCCTTGAATTCATCAACAACATAGTCAGCAACCGGATTTGTTCCACCTTCGTTTGGCCAAATAATTAACCTTTCAATTAAATAATTATGGTTTTCAGATAACCAAGCCTCAAATTTTCCGTGGTTGTAATCCAGGGTTATTACGAAATATTCCTTTCCCTTTTCGTTCACCGTTCGAAGGCTTTTTAAACCATGGGTTTCATCCAGCGATTCCGCTAAGGGCAACCAATCCATGGAGGTTTTTCCGGGCACTTTAAAAAGGCAAAACATGCCAGGATCCGGATAAAGGGTGCGGCGCATGGGGCCTATGGTCCCAGATTTCGAGGGCAAAACATCTGCGGTAACAGGAGGGCCATGGATAAATGCCTTTAAAGTTCCGGAAATGCCCTGGTAATCAAATCTTCGTCCATTTGATGTTTTATAAACGAGTCGAAAATCTGTGCCGTCCCGCCAATATTCGACCTCTTCCTCTCCCAAACCATGATTAGGAGGGTCGTATCTTGCATGGAAGCGGATGTGAAGTGTGGCCATCGCCCCAACGACAGCCTGGTGGCGTTCACGCAAATCGTGTAAATTCGGCGGGGCTTTTGCATGGGCCATGGATGCTACCAAAAAAAACAGGTTTAAAAACAAAACCCGGAGGGACATTACCTACTCCAAAGAATACCTGGATGAATGGATGGGCTAAGGAAAAAAAAACCTAATCTAACTTATATAAACGAATCAGGAAAATCAAGTAACCTACTTCTTGCATGCCAAAAATCCCTTTTATTGGCCTATATACCTGAACATTCACCTTTTGCATTTTTGCAAATGCCTAAGGGAATTACAAGGGACTTTGGCGTTTTTGAGATTCAAGATATAGGTCTACTGGGAATTTGTACGAAATGCCTGGGAATCCTTCCTATTGGGTTATTGGGTGGATTGGTAAAATGTGCCCAGCTGATGGGAAGCCATTGAGTCCTCCAACTAGCCAAGAAATGGATTTCGAAATCCTGTCCCAATTAAAAATTTCCTCCCTCTTTTGGCGGATCCGCCTACCCAATGGGGAGATCCTTCCTAACAAAGTCGAGGTGGAGGGGATCGAATGAATGCGTTTCGAGTCAGGCGGCGAGTGGAGTTTGCAGATACCGACATGGCGGGTATCGCCCATTTCGCGCGGTTTTTTTCCTGGATGGAAGCTGCGGAACACGAGTTTCTCCGGACTTGTGGACTGTCTGTTTTTTTTGACCATGAAGGTCAAAAGTATGGCATTCCCCGGGTATCCGCATCATGTGATTACAAAAAACCACTGCGCTTTCAGGATGAGTTTGAAATCGAGGTTCGCCTTGCCCGATTGGGATCCAGTTCGCTTCAATATGAAATGACAATGATCAAAGACAACGAGATACACGCCCGGGGTACCCTTTCCGCCTGCCTTTGTCGCATGACTGATAATGGCCTTCGGGCCGAACCATTACCCGGTTGGTTTCGAAGTGCCCTTTCCAGTACCGTTTCCCCCGAACCCCATTCCTAAACCATCCCATGATCGGCAACAGTTACATTTTGCGTCTCACCATGCAGCTTGCCTTGGGATTGTCCTCCATGGACAACACCAAACGAAATCTTCATACCCAATGGATTTTGTCCAGGCAGCAACCCGATGGTGGATTTCCGGGCCGTGAAGGCCCATCGGATCTTTATTACACTTCCTTTGGGCTGCGGGCCTTGGCCATTCTTGGCAAGCTCGACCAACCGACTGCCGAAAAAGCCTCCGCCTTTTTGACAAGCCAACTGGGAGGCCAGGCAACCATTGTTGATTTTTACTCCCTTTTGTATTCGGTGATCCTGATTCAGCTTGCCGGGGCTACCAACCCGTTGGGTAACGCAAAAATGGATTGGGAAAACCGGATTGTGGAACTGCTTGCGACCTTGCGGACTCCCGATGGTGGATTTGCCCAACAGCCCAACGCCAAAGCCGGGAGCACCTACCAAACCTTTTTAAGCCTTTTGGCCCACGAGATTATGGCCCGGCCGGTTACCCATCCTGAAACCCTGGTTTCCTTTGTACTGGCCCGCCAAAGGGAAGACGGTGGATTTGTGGAGGTTGCTCCCGCCAGGCGGGGTGGGACCAATCCCACCGCAGCAGCGGTGGGTATCCTCAAACAGGTATCCGAACAGTCGCTTTCCGGCGATTTTCGGGAAAGGATTGTCGATTTTTTAGTGGAAGCCACTGGATCCGAAGGGGGATTAAGGGCGAATGATCGTGTGCCTCTTTGCGATCTCCTTAGCAGCTTCACCGGAATTTGGACCCTTGCTGAACTTGGGGCCATGGACGCCATTGACCTTAACGCCTTGTCTGAATTCCTGGATGCGGTGGAACAACCAGACGGTGGGTTTCTTGCAGGTGTTTGGGATCAAATTGCGGATGTCGAATACACTTTTTATGGCCTTGGCCTAAGGGCATTGGCAAACAAATCTGCCTTTCCCATTTGAAATGGAAAGTGAACCGGCGCATTTGAACATGGTTTTACCAGAACCATTATGCGATTTTTGACAAAGATATTTCGAATAGGTGCATTCCGAAAGAGGGCAAATCCACAAACAATCCCGCGGTCAATTGTTCGGTACGAGGTCGGGAATAGGGCTGGCCACCATAAATGTCCATCATTTCCAAACCATCCGCACCAATCCAATGCAATGGGAGTTGTAAACGCCCTTGCGAAGGATATCCGGCGTAATTGACGCATAACAGGTAGGCCTTGGTGTCCGATTGCCAACCATTTATCACAAGGCACTCATGCGATGGGTTTCCTTCCCATGCCTGGTGTACTCCAATGGGTACCGCGATTTGAAGGTTTGATTGGAGTTTGCAAAAGAGGTCTGCGGATTTGGCAACCGCACAATCAATGGACTCGGGGGCTTTGCGGGCCAGGTGGATACCAGCATTTACCAGACTCCCCTCAAGTTGGCCATCATGAACCAAAATCGGTCCATTATGAAGCAAAAGGAGCGGTAATGCGGCCATTGCCCTCTCTTTGCCAAAGGCGGAAAACATTCGTTCCTCGTCATGGTTTTCGCCAAATCGTAATAAATGGGGTAACCTTTTGGCCACTGCGGTTTCAAAAGCATTGAGGCCCCTCCCATCCCCATGCCGCAATAGGTCATAGGCGGATTTGTCATAGGCCAAATCAAAACCCATATCCAACATTCGTCCTTCCAACGACCAATAGATCTCGCCGCAAAGGAGGCAGTTCGGGAAGGCAATCCGCAACCGGTCGATGGCGGTTGTCCAGAAATCCTTATCCGCCAAAGGCGATCCATCGGCGGGATCAGCAAGGCCGCCCCAGGTTTTCCTGAAAATATCGGAAAGTGCAAGCATGGCCATGTCTGCCCGTAATCCATCGCATTGCCCGGCTGCCTGGAGCAGGTTTTCCGTGTGGGCCTGGATCAGATCGGGGTGGAGCAAATTCAATTGGAGGGTATCGACCCAGGCAGGAAAATAGGGATCTTTACCGTGTGCGAAGAGACGCCAACCATTCATGGTGGGAAGGGGAACGAACCCTTCCGGTCGAACATCCGCCGCTTCGCCATGGGCCTGCACAAACCACTCGGGCCGGTGGATCACCCAGGAATGGTCCAATGCCGTGTGATTGACAACAAAGTCGAGCATCAACTTGAGCCCTGCTTTTTGGCACCGCCCCCTCAGCCTTGCCAAGGCTTCAGGATCCCCCAGGCGGGGATCCTGACAGTATTCCCTGATGGCAAACGGAGATCCGGAAACATCACCTATACATCCAAGGGGCAAATCGGTCGCCTGTTTGGCCCACATCTTTGGGTGGGCCCTGGAAACAACCTGACCCGCTTTCCCCGAATCCCATACCCCATAAAGATAAAACCAATCAAAGCCTTTGTCAGCCAATTGCTCTAGCCACCCGGTGCTAATGTTATCCAGGGTTCCCGGGGGGCAGGAAGGATTTGTCCCGGCCACAAGGTGCCTAGCCGAAGCCTGGTAGATGCGTGGGGAAGGATTCATGGTTTCACCGAAAAAGATTCGGCAATTTGATTGGCCCTGTATGCCATGACAAGGCGCTCCAAAAGAGTGCAGGTGGCGGTCATTGCGAAAACCTCTTCGGTGTCCCCGCGCATGGGAATTTCGGTTTCTTCACGGATAACGGAAACCTGAGGAATGATATCGACTCCATCGCGAACTGCTTTTTCCACCTGTTCGAAATGGTGGTGAAGGGCAAGGAATGTTCCTGCTGGTTCAATGAGCAGGGTATAGCCATAATCGCCGTACGCTTCCGAGAAAGCTCCGTCAATGGTGATGGCCTTTCCCGATTTTTTGACGGGATTTTCTCCCAATTCTATTTTTACGGGTACATGGCCGTTGACAATGAGCCCTTTTTCGGGATCAACACCAAATTCCTCCAACACTTTGTTGCAAAACCAGGTTTCGTGGATGAGGGTGAAATAAGGGTTTTTGGTCTCTTTGTGGGTGGCAAGATTGGCGACAAAGTCAATTTCAAAAGTGGCAATCTTGTCCTTGCCAAATAGTGGGCTCAATGGGCCACACCAAAGGTACCACATCCAGTCCAGGTCTTCCAAAACAGGGTGATCAAATACCCTGGCCAGGAGAAGTTCAAGTGCCTCAAACAAAGTGCGGCCACGGACCAGTTGGCCATTGACCTCAATGGGTAAAAATTCACCCGCCTCATCACAGGGAATACAGCCGTGAAAAACCAGATGATTGCGCCGTACTACCCAAAGTGACCCATTCCTGTGAAGAAACCTGACATGGTCCTTCAATTTCACCGAACCGGTAAAAGAGGTGGTGAGCGCAGCAAGGCATGTCGCCTCCTGGTCGGAAAGTTCGTAAGGTCGATCCGGGTTGATTGTCGGAAAGGCTCCATCAGAGAGGGGATATTCCTGGCCATCAATGGTAATGGTTTTCTTGTCAGCGGACAGGTGATGAAGCAAGCGCCGACTTTCCAGTTTCCATTCGGGGTGCCGTCGAATGGCAGCGGCCTCCAGCTTGAATTGGATGATGGCCGCGGCTTTCTGCATCCGGGCCACCAACAGGGGATCCCGCTGGGTGGCAAGCTTGGGTCTGAACGATTTGGCAGGGTCATCCGCATAGGTTGATTGGGCAAGCTTGATCAGTGGCCACATTGGAATGCCATACCCCTCCTCGAGTTGTTCGATACGGCCATACCGGAGGGAAATGCGACAAACTTGGGCGATACAAGCACCGTGCCCCATGGAAGCACCCACCCAGGCCGTGTCGTGGTTGCCCCAAATAAAGCTTAGCCTGGGTTGGTGCATAAGGTGGTCCACCACCTTGTCCCCACGAGGGCCCCGATCCCAACAATCTCCCCCAATGATAAGCTCTTCGACCGCAAGGCCACGAATGAGATTGATGATTTGGTGTGCCAACCGGGCACCTCTCCCATGGGCAACCACGCCCCGAATCAATGTTTTTTGGAATTCGGGTTGGGTTTGGGAGGATGGTCCACAGGCTAATTCCAAAAGAAAATCGCGGACGGCAGGGTCAGCAACTTCATGAATGCGGGCAATGCTTCGATTTTTGGAAATGACCCTAACCAGGCGGACCAATCGGGAAAGGGCCAACTCGAAAAAGGCATCGAGTTCTTCGTCTGGGCCAAGCCGCTCCTTTTCAAGGGCCAGCATTTCGTCGGGATAAAAGAACAGGGAAACCAGTCGGCGCAATTCCTCGGGATTCAGGTCCGAGGCAAACAATTCTTCAATCAGGGGCCTTAGGGTTCCCGAACCATTGTGAAGCACATGACGAAGTTTTGCGTCCTCGCCATGGATGTCGGAAATGATATGAATGCTTCCCACGGGGAGGCGACATTCTGCCTGAAGCCTGGCAATCTCGGCAACGGCCGAATCACGATTGGGAAAAAGCCTTGCGACCCGGGTTAAACCAGGCAATTCACTGTTGCAAACCCTGTCCAATGGATTTCTTGCCATACCCTTTATTACTCCAACGATTCAAAAAGGCTATCCAACCTTGGGGGTTTTGGTTTTGTACGGAAATCCCATGGCAGGTTAGGCCAATGGTCTAATTGACGAACCCTGTACAATCGATGTAGGATGATTGTTAGATAACCTTTGATACCCGGAGGCCAAAGTGATGTACCGCATTGTTGTGGGTTTGGTGGTAATGGGGTTGGGTTTAGGCCAAATGGGTTGGGCCCAATCAAGTGCTCCGGAACTTGGTCGGATTCCGGCCAAAGCAATGGCAGTGGCCCATTTTCGCTGGGGAACCCTTTATAAAAGCGAATCGTTCAAGGAACTTCGCGATTGTGTGGCCCTGGCTGGGCCCCAGGCAATGAAAACCCTGGAACAACGATTCAAGCTTACCCCATTTCACATTGATAGGGTTACTTTAATTGCCTTGACAACTCCTATGGAGGGAAGCCCAACCCCGGGGGTTTCCCTTGCGGTATTGGTGTCCACCCTGGAAGACATTCCGGGGGATGTAATTGCCCAAAGCTTTGACCTGGAACCGGTGAAGGTCAAAGATGTTAATTTTCCCGTTTGGTTGGAAAAGAATTCCGGGTATAAGCTTGCACTTCCCGAAAAAAGGTTGGCCCTTTTTGCCCCGGTGGATGGATTTGAATCCTTCCTGAAAAATCAGCCTGGTCGGGCCCCGGCTTTGTTTGCAGAATTGGCGAATCACGATATTGGTTTGGTGGTTCAACCCCAATTGATCCCTCGGGAACTGCTTGGAATTGTCCCTCCCCCTTTTACTGAAATTGTAAATGCCGAAGTGGTAAATTTGCATCTTGACCTTGGAAAAGAAACCAGGTTCGTTACCCGGGTGCGCTATGCCTCGGAAGATCGTGCCAAGGCGGTTTTGGAGCTATTAAAAGCCCTTGCCCAAATGGGTCTGGTGGAATTGGAAAAAACAAAGGCCCAGTCGCGTCAAACATTGGAAAAACAGGGAGGGATTCGACCTGCCCCATTTTCGGAACTCCCCGAGGCATTAGGGGCCCTTTATAACCTGGCTGCCCTCAATGACTATGCCCAATTTCTCAAAAAGCCTCCCCTTCTACGGCAAGGGGATACACTCGAGGTGAAAATGACTGCGGCTGGTGGTGAACAAATGACGATGGTGGCAGTCGTGGCCGTGGGTGTAGGGCTTTTACTTCCTGCGGTTCAAAAAGTTCGGGCTGCCGCCAACAGAATGACCAGCACAAACAACCTGAAAGAGATAGCGATTGGGGTCCACAGTTTTCATGATGCCAATGGGTATTGCCCAAACAACATTACCGACAAAAAAACGGGTAAAGCTCTCTTGTCCTGGCGGGTGGCGATCCTGCCTTACCTGGAACAGGCAAACCTTTACAAACAATTCAAAATCGAGGAACCTTGGGATAGTGAACACAATTTGAAACTCGCCAGGATCGCCGTGAAAACCTACAGTCAACCGGGGGGAGAACCTCCTCGCGACAGCCAGGGAAATGTCCTGACTCCCTATCAGGGACTGGCCGGACCCGGTGCTTTTATTGACCTTGGAAAAAAACTACGGATGCCAACGGGTTTTCCGGATGGTACCTCCAACACAATAATGTTCGTTGAAGCCAAAAACCAGGTTCCCTGGACCAAACCCGAGGATGTTCCCTTCAATCCCGATAGGGACCCTCCCGCCACGACAACCCTGTTTGGTGGACTTACTCCAGGCGGGTTTAATGCGTCCTTGATGGATGGGTCTGTCCGGTTTATTGCTTTTACCATTGATCAGAAAACCTTAAAGGCATTGATTACCCGAAATGGTGGGGAACAAGTTCTGTTACCATGAGGCCAAATCCTTTTGGGGAATTCTTTTGTGAAGGAATAGTATCCAAAAGGGATTCTGTTTCGTACTTGATACCCCCTTTTTTGGATTCCTTTCCCATTCCCTCTTGGGACCCTACTCATGATTCTAAAAGCTCAAAAAATATCGAAATCATTCCCAACACCTGCCGGGTCTTTGGATATTCTTCGGGACTTGGACCTGCAACTTGGGCCCGGAAATGCTGTGGCTATCCTGGGAGCCTCGGGTTCCGGGAAAAGCACGCTCCTCAATATTTTGGGAACATTGGACCAGTCTTATACTGGATCCCTTGAAATTGATGGTATCAACCCGAAGGGTTTGGCGCCTGATCGATTGGCACAGTTCCGGAATGAGAAAATCGGGTTTGTTTTCCAGGAACACCGCCTCTTACCCCAATTGAATGCATTGGAAAATGTCCTGATTCCGGCCATGGCGGGTTGGGTGCAAGGAAACCATGCCGGTCGGGCCAAGGAGCTGCTGGAACGGGTTGGTATGGGGGAAAGGCTTGGTCACAGGCCTTCGGAACTTTCTGGGGGGGAAAGGCAACGGGTGGCTCTGGCAAGGGCCCTGTTGATGCGGCCCAAATTGATCCTGGCGGATGAACCTACGGGAAACCTCGATCCCGGGGCCGCAAAGGGGGTTGGGAGGTTGTTGCTGGAAATGGCGGGAACGGATTGTGGTTTGGTTCTTGTCACTCATAGCCTCGATTTGGCCCATTCGATGCCTCTTGTTTTTCGGTTAATCAAGGAACGGCTAGTTCCCGAGCATGTTGGAATGGAGACGATTGGATGAGTCTCGTTGGCCTTCTTGGTGCGTCGATCCGGTTTTATTTGCGGGATTGGATTTTCCTGGTATTAGGTGCTGCCCTTTCCACCATGGTGGTCACGGGGGCCTTGTTGGTTGGAGATTCCCTGCGGGACTCCCTGGCCCGGGTGGGACGGGAGAAACTCGGTTGGGTCAAACGGGCGATGATATTTCCGAGGCTTGTTCCGGAGGATATTGCGGATCGTTTATCCCAAAAAGGGATCATTAATTCAGGAATTCTTACCACCAAAGGATCGGTGGCCCTGATTGGCCCGGAAGGTTTGGCGGTTCGGGGTGTTCAAATCTATGGGGTAAATGAGTCCTTTTGGAATGGTTTTACAAAATCTCCGGGTTGGCAACCTGGAATTTGGATGAATCCTGTCCTCGCACGGTTAATTGGGAATAATGGGGCCCCCCGACTCAACCTGACCCTGGCACTTCCATTCGATACGCCCAGGGAGTCCTTGCTGGGCCGAAAGGATTTTGCTTCAGGCCTTGCTACCCTTGAGGTTGATTGCCTTGGAACCCTTGCGGGGGGGACCAAAAGGGACGGAAATGGGGCGGGATCCTTTTCCCTTACGGGTGGGATATCGTCGGAACCTGTTCTTTTTATGCCTTTATTGGATCTACAAAAGGCACTTAATTGCCCTAGCAGAATAAATGGGCTCCTCTCCTCCGGGACAGGTGACTTTCCATCGATTGACAAATCCCGTCTGACCCTTGGGGATTATGGCCTTGTTTTGAAATCCCCAAGGGATCGGGTGGAATCCCTTTTCGCAAAGCATGACCGGGACAAGGACGGCACCCTTACCCGCCGGGAATGGCAAGGTCAATTGGGCGAGTCAATGACAAGGGAAATAGGAGAAAAAGGGATCCTTACCAAGGCCGCCCTTCTGGATTGGTACCGCCTCAACAGAAACCATCTGACCCTGGAAAGCCGTCAATTTTACCTGGCAGACCCTTTTGTTTTGGCTGCGGGAAAGGCCGCACATGAGGTTGCCCTGGTTTCAAAACCGGTCTTGGTCCATCTGGTCAATAAGATCCAACTTGAAAACAGGGAATTGGCCTATTCGGTGATTGCGGGAATCTCCCAACCGCTTGGGTTTGGGGACAAGGCCCTTCCTGTGCCGCCTCCCGGAAACGCCATGCTTTTGGATTTTCCGGGAAGCCCCCTTAATGGCCAACCGGGCAATGATATTGCAATAACCTATTTCCCGGCGGAGCATTCCGGCCCACCCAGGGAGCTTTCCGTTCGGTTACCGGTGGCTGGCAGGTTGCCACCAAAGGGGATGGCGGTCGATTTTGACTTGGCGCCGGAGTTTCCCGGAATCACCGACAAGCTTAGCCTTAGGGATTGGAATCCACCGTTCCCTTATGACAACAGGCGGATCCAACCCATTGATGATACTTTCTGGAAGGAATACCGTGCCTCACCCAAAGTAATTGTCGAATTGGCTTTGGCACAAAAGCTGTTTGGAAGCCGCTTTGGCCACTACACCTCGGTAATCCTGGAGGCCGAAGGAGTGGATGCGGATCAGGCGAGAGGCGCCTATTTGGAAAAACTATTGTCGAATATTGATCCGGCAGCATCCGGATTATCCTGGCTTCCTTTGGCTCAACAGGCGGATTTGCGTTCGGCTGGCAATATGGATTTCTCCGGTCTCTTTTTGGGTTTTAGTTTCTTCCTGTTGGTTTCCGCCATTGGCCTATTTTCCCTTTTGTTACGCCTTCATTTGGAAAGGCGCATGGGGGAATGGGGATTGTTTGCCGCCCTTGGTTGGACCAGGCGGCGGATTATGGGACGCATTTTGGCCGAAGCCATCGGACCAGGTTTGGTTGGAATCGCCCTCGGCCTACCCCTTGCGGTTTTGTATTGTGGCTTGTTGTCGTTTTGGCTTGAATCCCATTGGCCTGGAGGTGATTTGGCGGGAAAGTTATTCGTATCCACCTCGCCAAGGGCCTTGATTATCGGGAGTTTCATCACCTTGGCAACGCTTCTACTGAGCACCTTTTGGCGAACGAGGTCCATTCTTGGTCACAACGCAAATGAATTATTATTGGGCGACCGAGCCGATGGAGGATCGAAACAGTTTAGATGTGGAACTGGCAAGGGGAATGGGCTTTTTATTGGGAGCTTGCTGGGATGTTTTTTTGGGGTGGTTTGTTTATCCATGGTTGGCACAAGGATGGTGGACGCCGAGGCCAGGGCGGGGTGTTTTTTTGGTGCGGGGGCACTTGGCTTGTCATCCTTATTGGTGCTCTTTAACCGGTTGTTAAAGGTCTGGGATTTTTGGGGCATATTGGATAGCCGACATTGGATCATACTTGGTTTACGGGGTGTCTCACGCAAACCTGGGCGAAGCCTTTTAAGCGTGGGACTCTTGGCCTCTTCCGTATTTTTACTTTTCGCCGTGGATGCCTTCCATCGCTCCGCCCAAACCGGAGATGTAGGTGACAAGGCATCCTGGTCGGGTGGATTTCGATATTGGATCGAGTTGGATCAGCCCTTGTTTCAAGGATTTGAAACCGCCGCCGGGAAATCGGAGCTCCTTGACAACATTGAACGGGCGGCAAAAACGGATCCAGCCATGGCCAGGCAAAGGGCAGACGAGGTTTTGGATCGGGCTGAGATTGTGGCCCTCCGCCTTCGGGACGGGGATGACATTAGTTGCCTCAACTTGCTTCAATCAGGTAATCCCCGGTTGATCGGGGTTCCACAATTGTTATTGGATCGGGGCGGATTTCGTTTTGCAGCAAAAGCCAAAGGGTATGAGGACAATCCTTGGCGGGTTTTGGAAGGCTCCGGGAATCCGGCCATAGGGGAAAAGAATACCCTAATGTGGACACTTCACAAAGGAATGGGGGATAAGGTTTCCTTTGGAAAGGAGGAATCCGGGGGATTTGATATAACCATTGGCGGTATACTTTCTGAAAGCGTATTTCAATCGGAATTATTACTTTCCCAAAAACGCCTTTTGGAAATGGACAAGGCGATTCAGGGTTTTCGCGTACTTTTGGTTGGTTGTCCCCAACAGGACGAAACCGCCCTAATCAATCTTTTGGCCACGGGTTTGGCCCCATTGGGTCCCGTCATTCGTTCCAGTCGGGATAGGCTGGAATCCTTTCTGGCGGTGGAGAATACCTACCTGGCTACTTTTCAGGCACTAGGTTGGTTGGGACTACTCCTGGGAATGGTGGGGTTGGCAATTGCCCAGGCAAGGGGCATGCTGGAACGGTCTGCGGAATGGGCCCTTTTGGCCGCATTGGGGTTTTCCAGGAATCGAATCGGTATCCTAGTAATGACGGAATCAGGGGTACTGGTTCTGGCGGGCCTATTGACAGGAATGGGTGCGGCCCTCCTTGCGGTTTGGCCCCAGTTGGGTGCCATGGGCCTTGCGTGGGTGCGGATCCTCCTCCTTTCAGGCCTCGTGGGGATTTGTGGGCTTGGTTCAAGCCTACTTTCGGTTTGGGTGGTGGCCCGTTTGGGCTTGTTAAAGCAACTCAGAAGTCAGGATTAGACGATATGGACAAATATCTTTGGTTGATTTTTGTGGCTTGTGCAGGGCTCGCCTGGGGTACCTATGTCCCCATCATTTTTTACGGTGGGACGGAACTTTCCACCAAACCGGGTACCATCGGGGGAAGACTTGCCTCGATCCTTTGCGTTGGGGTGGCCTATTTTGTGTTGGCGGTCGTCATTCCCCTTTCAATAATGCTTACCCGGGAAGACGCCAAACCGGATTGGAAAAGCTCAGGACTAATTTTTAGCGGGCTGGCCGGGGTAGCAGGGGCAGTGGGTGCAATCTGTGTGATTTTTGCATCCAAGGCTGCAGTGGATGCCGCCAGGTTGGAAGGGGTCAACCCTGCCACCCATCGCATCTACATTGCACCTTTGATCTTTGCCTTGGCCCCTTGCATCAACACCCTCGTGAGTCTTTTTTGGCACCCAAAACCGGGGGAACCCTTCCATTTTGGAATTGACCACATTCCCAATATGAAACTCTTTGTGGGCATTGCCATGGTGGCGATAGGCTCATTCCTTGTCCTCCTTTCAAAAGAGGAGGCCGAGGCAGGTGGAAAATCCTCCCCGGCAGGAGGGGCCTTACTTCCCACGATTCCCAAACCTCCTGATTCCGGATTGCTGAAATGACATTGCCGGTCTCCGAAAAGGAATTGGTGTGCCTGCTCCAGATTGAGTTGGCACACCTCTGGATGGTCCGGACATTTCTCAAGCACGCTGACGAAATTCAGGAAGATCCGGAAATGCTTGAGGTACCGAGGACCCTTTTTGATGTCATCCGGGCCACGGAACCAGCATTTTTAGAGGGTGATTGGGCCCGATATTTGCGTAAACTTAAAGGCAAATGGGGAAAACTCGAAACCGCCCGGGACTATTACCTTGCTCATTTTAAAGATTTTTCCGATCACACCAACTTTGCCATGGCCGCTTCATCCCTTGATGGGTGTCTGCAAAAAATGAACCGATTGCTGACAGGTGCAAGTCATTCGGAAAATGGTCCGGCTCAATAGGGTTCAGGATCCCTGATTGCCTGACGGATTTGGGTTTGAAATGCCCTCGGCAGTTTGGCCATGCGGGAAGGCAACCATGGCCGTCGTTTTGGAATCCGCAGGTTTGTAATCATTTGACCCTCGTTCCGCCCGACCGAATATCATCCTGCCGGCAGGTGTTTGGATCACACTGGTGACCGTAATTGGGACATCCTGATTGAGGAACTGCCGACCGGCTTCGATGACTACCATGGTGCCGTCTTCAAGGTAACCAACCCCCTGTCCGGGTTGATCTCCCTGCTTAACGATTTTGATTTGCATGATTTCGCCGGGGAGGGCAACCGATTTTAGTGCGTTGGCCAACTCGTTGAGGTTGATTACCTCGACACCCTGAATCTGGGCAATTTTGTTGAGATTGAAATCGTTGGTCACAACCCTGGCGTCAAGCACCCGAGCTAACAGGACCAGTCTTTCATCCACCTTTCGAACATCCTCGGCCCCGGCAATATTGCCATCATGAAACTGGATGTCCAATTTGGGGTTCGACTGCATCCGCTTTAAAATATCAAGGCCCCGGCGGCCACGGTTTCGTTTGAGCCTGTCACCACTGTCGGCCACCGCCTGGAGTTCATTAAGGACAAACCGTGGAATGATCATTCGATTGTCGAAAAGGCGAGTTTCGCACAGGTCGGCAATGCGGCCATCTATAATTACGCTCGTATCCAAAAGGAGAGCCTTGTTTCCTTTTACCTGACGGGAAAATTCAACATACGGAATGACAAACCGGAAGTCGTCCTTGGTCTGGAGCAAAAGGGAGACACAAACATAGCAAGCGATAACCGAAACCAAAACGGTCATCCCTTTGCGCAGAGGGGATTCGACCTTGTTGGCTTGCCAATCGAAAAAGAAAGGATCCAAAGCGGTGCAAAGGATGTTTCCAAGAAGTAAACCCAACAAAAGCCCGAAATAGACGGCAGAAAGCGTGGTGATTTGTTTATGCCCAATCAACATATCCGACATTACAATGAGGCCACCCAAGGCGAAAATCCCCGTGAGAGCAAGCACGGCAGGGGTCATGGCTTCGGTCGGGGAAATGGTCGTGAAATGCCTAAACGCGGCAAGGCCAATGCCAAGTAGGGTCAGAAGGAAAACGATTCTAAGCACCAAAAGGATCCTATCCACCTGTTTGGGTGCGATGGATTCCATTTCTACCAAGGGTTCTGGGGGTGCGGATGAGTTTTTCATGGGAATGATTTCTTTGGGACGGAGTTTCCTTGGGCTTGAAGGGACGGAACTCCACTCTAATAGTCTACACCGAATGAAAGGGTTCGAAAAGTTGAAGGTACTCGGTTTGGGCAAACCGATCGGTCATTCCAGCCAAATAATCGGTAATGACGCGATGGATTCCCCAGGAGGGGATTTGTTGTTGATTCCTTTCGGGCAAGAGGTTGGGCAAGCGGACAAATTCGTCAAAAAGTTTGCGAAGGATCCTTCTGCCTTTAAAAGTCATTCGTAATACTTTGGGGTGTTGGTAAACTCGTTCCTTCAGGAATCTTTCCAGGCCTGATTTCAAGGCCTGGATCCTTAACCCTGGCCCCACCAAAAGCCCCGGAAACGCCCTAACATCCAGAATAGACCCGATTTTTGCCTCCTTCAGGTTTTCCCGGGTTTGGGTCAAGAGATCCTCAACCTGAATGTCGACCAATGCCCGGACCAGGGTGGAGCTAAAGGCTTCGGGTGGAATAACCCCAAAGCGCTCCCTGGCTTTTTCCAGAACCAGGGCACAAAGGGGAATGGCCTCCACATCGACGGGTAGAATCAATCCAAGGTCCAAAGCATCATCAACATCATGGGCATCGTACGCCAGGGAATCGACAGCATCCGCCAATTGAGCCTCCAGAAATGGCCTTCCGTCTCTTAAAAAACGCTTCATTTCCTCGTTGGGGGATTTGCTGTGATGGGCCATGGCTTCGCGAACTTCCCAAGTGAGGTTGAGCCCGGGGAAGCCCGGATAGCGGTTTTCAAGCACCTCCACAACCCTTAGGGCATGACTGTTGTGTTCATATCCCCCATGATTTTCCATGCACACCGCCAGCTCGCTTTCTCCCGCATGGCCAAAGGGGGGGTGTCCTAAATCATGGGACAAGGCAATCGCCTCGGTCAAATCCTCATTGAGGTTCAAAGCGCGAGCCAGGGTTCTACCAATTTGTGCCACCTCCAGGGTGTGGGTCAAACGGGTTCGGTGATGATCGTTGGTTTGGGCGACAAGGACCTGGGTTTTGTTCATTAACCGCCTAAAAGCGGTCGAGTGGATTATCCGGTCACGATCCCTTTGAAAGGGGCCGCGATAGGCATGTTGAGGTTCCGGATGGTCCCTTCCAAGGGAATTCGAATCCGGGAAGGCATAGGGAGCCAAGGACATGGCGGAATCCTCAGGTTGGGAAACAATTGAGCTCGTTTAGGCAAGGGGTTCAGAGTCCCTAATTGCCATAAAAGCCGCATGGATTTTGCTCCATGAGTCCTCGAGCAGTATTGGCATGACACGGGTTCCCCCAGTAACGGGCATAAAGTTATGGTCACCATTCCACCGGGGAACGATATGAACATGAAGGTGGCCGGGCACACCTGCTCCAGCGATTTGCCCAAGGTTAATACCCACATTGAACCCGTCCGGATGGAAAGCCATACGAAGGGCCCGGGTGGCGATCTGTAGTTGGGTCATGAGGGCAAGTGATTCTGTTCGGTTAAGGTCCTCCACCGAAGCAACATGGCGTTTGGGTGAAATCAAAAGGTGGCCACTGCTATATGGAAATCTGTTTAATATAACAAGAATATCATTGGAGGTGGCAACAACCAGGTTTTCCGGAGAAAACGAGGCCAAATTCTCGATTCTTGCCGCCAAACAAAGAAAACAGTTCTGGTCCCGTTCTGGAGGGGTGGACCCGGTAAGGTAGGAGAGTCTCCAAGGTGCCCAAAGCCGTTCCATGGAAAATTGGTTCCAATCGTTTGAAATTCTTTTGTTCCTGACCCAAGAGCAAAAGCCGGACTGGTCATTTGGTGGTTCAAGTCTTATGCTATGTTTTTATCCGAATCAGAACAAAACGGACGAACAGGTTGAGCCATGGCCGTACCAAAGAGACGAATTTCCTCATCAAGGCGAGGCATGAGGCGCTCCCACCATGCGGTGAAGCCCCTTGCCATTCAATATTGCAAAAATTGTGATCAGCCCGTTTTGGCGCACAAAGTTTGCGGCAATTGTGGACATTACCAGGGGAAGGATATCCTCCGGCTAGGGTCGGAGAAGTGATCCATGCATATCGCGCTTGACGCGATGGGGGGCGATTATGCCCCTGGTCCCATCGTTGCCGGAGCAGTGCAAGCCATTTCCCAAGATGGTGACCTCCGTGTGACATTGGTGGGAGATGAAGCCCAAATCCAGCCCCTTCTGGATCAATTTGGGCGTAGTGACCGCCTTGGCGTCTTTCATTGCTCGCAAGCAATCGGGATGGAGGAAAGCCCGACGGTTGGTTTGCGCCGAAAACCGGACAATTCCATTAGTCGATGCTGGCAGCTGCTGGCTCAGGCTCGGGTTGACGGCATCGTTAGTGCCGGAAATACCGGGGCCATGGTTGCCGGCGGTTTGATGTCCCGGCGATTCCTCGCTGGGGTTGAGCGGCCTGGCATTGCCACGATTATGCCCACCATGCGGGGGCCTTGTCTTATTCTTGATGTCGGAGCAAACATTTATCCCAAAGCTACGCACTTGTACCAATATGGGGTAATGGGCCTGATTTACGCACGGCATATTCTCAAAAAAGAAAATCCCTCCATTGGGCTAATCAATGTAGGTTCGGAGGATGGCAAGGGACCTGAGCTTCACCGCATAACTGCGGACCTTTTCAACAAATTTCCTATTAAAGGCTCTTACAAGGGGAATGTCGAGGGTAGGGACATTCATCGGGGCAGCGTGGATGTTGTCATTTGCGATGGTTTTGTTGGAAATGTGATCCTTAAAGTGTGTGAAGGCATAACCGAATTCATCCTGAAAGTGGTTGCCCGCGAGATTAGTGAAAGCCTGACCGTCGAACGGGACAAAGGAATCAACACACTCACCAATTTGGCACAGAAATATCACTACAGCGAGTTTGGCGGGGCACCGCTTTTGGGTATTGATGGCATTTGCATCGTTTGCCATGGCAGTTCTGATGATAGGGCGATCCGCAATGCGTTGGCGGTTGCCGCCCGACATGCAAGGGCCGGTCTCAATCAATTGATTACCAAAGAACTGGAAAGCCAACAACAACATCTCAGCTTGGCTTCCATTTGATTATTCTCCTTTAACAGGTTTCACCATGCCCCGGACAGCGATTCTCTTCCCTGGTCAAGGGGCACAATATGTGGGTATGGGTGTTGCCTTAGCTGAAAAATATGCCTCGGTTCAATCCCTCTATGATCAGGCTTCCCAAATTTTGGGATTTGATTTGTTGGATATTTGTCGAAACGGCCCGGCTGAACGAATCAACGCCACAGACATTAGCCAACCCGCCCTTTTTGTTGCCAGCATGGCCGCTCTTCACGATTTGGGAAATTTGGCCAATGATGATTTGATGGCCTGTTCCATGACTGCTGGGCTTAGCCTGGGTGAATACACAGCCTTGGCATTTGCGGGCGCCATCAATTTTGAGACCGGCCTCCGGTTGGTTCACCTTCGGGGCACGGTCATGCAAATGGCGGCCGAGAAAATCCCCTCCTCGATGTCAAGTGTTCTACTTCTTGACGAAAACAAACTTGAAGAAATGGTCCGCCAAGGTCAATCCAGGGGCATTGTCCGAATTGCCAATTATCTTTGTCCGGGAAACCTTGTAATTAGCGGGGAGATTCCCGCTTTGGAGGAAGTAGAAACGCTCGCCCAAGCGGCAGGGGGAAAAACGATTCGCCTCTCTGTTGCAGGGGCATTTCATACCCCCGTAATGGACCCTGCGATGAGCCCCCTTAGGGATGCCCTGAATAGGGTCGGTTTTGTTGCACCCCGTATTCCCGTTTTTTCCAATGTCACGGGTTTACCCCATGGTGCCCCGGAATCCATATCAGGATTATTAGCCAAGCAGGTCGTGGAACCTGTTCGCTGGGAGGCATGCATTCGGCAAATGATTGCCCAGGGAGTAGACAAGTTTTACGAAGTCGGGCCCGGGAGAGTTTTGGCGGGACTACTCAAGCGAATCGATCGCAAGTTGCCTTGTATTAATGTTCCAGGGTAACAGACAAAATCAATAATGGAAGGGCTGGGGTTTTATGGGGACCAGACCTTTCCAAGGTATCAATTCCTCATATCCTAGGATCATCAAGTTGTACGGTTCGAGCTCCAAGTTCCCTCGGTAAATTAGATAAGGTGCAGGGAAGTCACCTTGCCATAACCGGTGGAAATATGATAAATCCGTTGCAGCGGAACCTAATGGATCCGTTGAATGGGTGAGTTAAAGAGCCCGACCCAGGAGGGCATAGCAGTGGTTAACGCTTCAATAGAAGAACGAGTGGTCAAGATTGTTGTGGAAAGCCTTGGAGTCAATATCGACCAAGTTGCCCGAACCACCGCTTTCGATCAATTGGGCGCCGATTCCCTGGATATTGTTGAACTCGTTATGGAGCTTGAAGAGGAGTTTGAAATCTCCATTCCTGAGGATCAGGCGGAAAAAATCAAGTCGGTAGGTGAGGCCATTGATTTTATCGAAAAGGAGCTTGCGAAGAAATGACCCGTCGAGTGGTTGTCACGGGGCTTGGTGTTGTCACCTCCCTGGGACAGGATGTCGCAACCATGTGGCAGGGACTTTTAGAGGGCAAAAGCGGGATAAGTCGGATTGAATTATTTGACCCAGCACCGTTTAAGGTCCAATTTGCAGGTGAAGTCAAATCCTTTCCCCTTCGCGAATCGCTGGATCCCAAACAGTTGAGGCGGTTGGATCGCTTTGCCCAATTTGCCGTTGTGGCCGCACAGGAGGCGTTTGGCCACTCCGGTTTGGACCTTTCCAAGGAAGATCCGTTCCGGTGTGGGGTAATTGTCGGGTCAGGCATCGGTGGATTGAGGGAATTTGAAGATCAACATGGTCGCTACATAAAAGATGGTCCGAACAAAATCAGTCCATTCACCATTCCCAAAATGATTTCCAATGCAGCTGCAGGAAATGTATCCATTGAACTCGGTTTTTCAGGCATCAATACTTGCGTATCCACCGCCTGTGCCTCCGCAACCCACTCCATAGGGGATGCCCTTCGTGCCATTCAATACAACCGGGCGGAGGTAATGATTACCGGGGGTAGCGAAGCAGGAATAACCCCAATGGGTTTGGGAGGATTTTCCTCAGCCAAGGCACTTTCCCAACGGAATGACGATTTTACCAAAGCTAGTCGCCCCTTTGACCGGGATCGGGACGGTTTCGTATTGAGCGAAGGAGCAGGCATCATCGTCCTCGAGGAACTCGAACACGCAAAAAACAGGGGGGCTACCATTTATGCGGAGGTTTTGGGAATTGGGGCCACAGCAGACGCTTATCATATTACAGCGCCCCATCCGGATGGCATTGGCGCTTCCAATGCCATGCGCATTGCCCTAAAAGATGCTGGGTTGAATCCGGAACAGGTTGGCTACATCAACGCTCACGGCACCAGTACTCCGCTTGGCGACATCGCTGAAACCAAGGCGATCAAAACCGTATTTGGAGCCCATTCAAAATCCTTGGCCATAAGCAGTACCAAGTCCATGCTTGGTCACCTTTTGGGAGCCTCGGGCGGGGTTGAGGCCATTGCAACCATCCTTTCCCTTCACGAAAAAATCCTTCACCCGACCATCAATCTGGATAATCCTGACCCGGAATGTGATCTGGATTATGTTCCCAATCAAGCCAGAAAAACGGCATTGAACTATGCCCTTTCCAATAGTTTCGGCTTTGGTGGCCACAACAGCTCGGTCGTTTTCGGACGCTTTACGGGTTGATCCTTTTCTCATGCGGGGCCCGCCATGGATTGCACCCGCCGTCTCCTTGAAGAACAGTTATTCCACGACCGCCAAGCCAAGGAACGAGCCCTTCAAAGGGATTTGACCTTGGAAAACAGCACCAAAAACGCCTATTTGGACCATGCCCCCTGGATACGAAGGGGATTGGACCTCCTTGAACCCCTAAATGGAAAAATCACCCTTGACCTTGGTGCCGGCCATGGGTGGGCGGCCATGGAACTAACCAGCCGGGGGGCCATTGTTTTTGGGACAGATTTGTCCTTGGGGTATTGCACGGAAGCAAAGAACCGCCACGACCGATTCGGATGTTCCACCCCTTTTTTTCAAGCCGATGCCGAACGATTGCCCTTGGCAAATGCTTCCGTGGAACGACTTTGGGGCAATGCAATCCTCCATCACCTCGATACAAAAGCGGCCATCAATGAGGTCCGTCGCATTCTGGCACCACGGGGAATGGCGGTTTTTTGCGAGCCTTGGGGAGGTAATCCTCTAATTACCCTGGCAAGAAAGTGGCTTCCCTACCCGGGAAAGGAACGAACCCGGGACGAAACGCCTTGGTCCAACGCGAATCTAAAGCTTTGGCTGCTTGCCTTTCCCAATCATAAAGTGGAATCGTTTGAATTCATCTCTGCACTTAGGCGTTTTGGGGGAACTGGCAGCAACTGGCCTTTGCTCTCCCGGTTTGACCGACATTTGTTCAGGTGGTTTCCTTTTTTGGGTGGTTTGGCAAGGTATCGGATGATTTGGATCCGAAATTAGCTATTAAATGATTTGGCTTAATCCGTGTTTTTTATCGTTGATTGGTTTTATCGAAGGGATTAGCATTTTTTGATTCCATGGGCGTACCATTTGGACCTTGGCCGGATTGCGAAACCAATGGTTTGTGGTCCCGAAAAAAACAATTACAATCATTGAATCAGGTTTCGCCTGGGGTTATTAGCAAAAACATCCAATGAAAATTGTCCTGGACCCTCCCAAAAAACTGCTTTTGGACCTAGGATACTCAGAGGGTAGTCATGGCTGCCCTTTGCCAACCCCCATATTCCATGGGGATTTATCTCTCGTTTTCCCTTTCAAGGAGTTACAGCGATGAAGAGGGTGTCCTTGTTTACCGCAGCGAGCTTTGCTGCCTTTCTGATGACCGGATGTGGCGATGAGCCCAAAAAAGGGAGTGCCAAACCCGAAGCAGTCATCAAAAAAACGGAAGAAGATAGCCGAAAAAATCAAGAAACCCAACGGGCTAAGCAGGAAGGCAAAACTGAGGTTAAACCAGAGGCCGGGGACAAATCCAAAACCGAAGTTAAACCAGAGGCCGGGGACAAATCGAAAACCGAGGTCAAACCCGGGGCCGACCCTAAACAGGTTGGGGAAGCTAAACCAAAGTAGGCTAACCGTTTACGGACCAAGAAAAAAGCCCCGGGGAATGCGCCGGGGCTTTTTCGTTACCTTGACAGACTTACAAAATCGATTTTGGTGCGAATAACACCTTCTAATTCGGATCCAGGAGAAAATCGGCCGCATCAAATCCCTCCGGCTTGGGGGCATCCTTGCCTAAACGCCTCCGACTAATTCCGGCCTTTTCCAGTAACGATTCTGATAGATCTACCCCGTCCTGAGTGTCAGATGGGGTAACCGCCTGCGTAACAATGGGGGCCAAATCTTCATCATCCTCCGTGGAGGTTCGGGGAAGCTCATAGTGAAGTTTGAAATTGCGCTTTCCGATTGTAAGGATATCCCCCGGGTAAACCGTGCGGGATTGAACCCGGGAGCCATTCACCTTGATCCCATTGGCACTTCCCAAATCTTCTGCGGTCCAATACCCCATCTTGAAATTCAGCCGCATGTGCTGGCCAGAAATGTTCGGGTATTCCATTTGAATATCACAGGACGGTCGCCTTCCCAAAACCAAAACATGGCGAACCAATTCGATAGTATCGCCCCCTCCCTCGGGAACGAGCCGACCTTGTACCGGGATCATGAGCGTTTTTCCTCCAAAAAACATCCTGCCAAAAAACGAAACAGGATATGGGACGATAGATCCATGGTATTGGATCCCTATTTCGGAGGAAAAGAGATAGTAGTGAATTTTGTAAAAAAAATTCCCGTACCGTCTGACAACCGCTCCCTTTCAGTCATGGAGATCCCCCCAGGGTCTTTTTGATTACCGACCCCAGTAAGATGGGTAATTGCCAGGCATTGGGACCACGCTTCCAGGAAACCCTTGATAATTCGTGTGGATCGGGCCTGCACTGTTTGTGTGCCCTGTACTTGGCCAAAAGGGATATGCCATCGGAACCGGACGAGTGGCATACGCTCCTTGCGGGTAAAAAGCATGCCATGGCGGGGTTTCTGGTGCCTGGACACACCGGATTGGTACAAAGGGAATTCTGTGTCCCCAAAAAGCCACACCGTCATAGTAGCTTTCCGGGAAAAAAGGCCGATGGCCGCCTGCTTGAGCAGAAGGAATGAATGCTGCCAAGATGGGCAACACCAAAGCAAGAATAAAACGACGAACCATAGGTGCCTCTAAGGTTAGGATTTTACAAGTTACCAGCACTGTGCATTTTATCATTGCACCTGGCTGATAGCCCGTCCAATGGCATTTTTGGGCAGAATGAAGTATTTGTGGCTTATGGGCTATTTGTGGCGAGTTTGCCGATTTTTCCTACCAATGGACATTCAACCAATTCATTTCCCGTCGCGGTACTTCCATCTGCACAGCATCCTCATTTATGCCAAGTCCCATGGAACTAATACCGTCTGAATCCAAGGAGGCAGCTCGAAGCGGGGCTCGAAAACATCGTAATTCCCCCACACTATAGTGGCCCTCGCATTCTTGAATGCGAACATCTATTTGGACTGTATCGCCCTCCGCCGGTTCGCAAGAGCGAAAGTTACCTAATAGTACATTGGGTAAATCCTGATGAAAAAGCCAGGCCGAGGAACCAGCGGCCGGTGGGCCTTGATCCACTTCCACCAACGGTGCCGGGCTTACCCAGCCTAGGGCGAGTTGTTGGGGATGATTTCGGTCCAAAGCAAGGCCAAATTCAAACCTGTTTGCCGATTCTCCTGGGGGAAGGAGGACTAAATCAAATTGGGAGGACCCGTGGCGTTGAAGAAGAGGCATTCCCCCCGTGAGGAGGACGCAATTTCCAGAACCCACTGTCCATTCCACAAACTCGGGGCTTAAGGGCCGATTATGGCGCGTTTCATCCACAAATCCCCCTAGACCCCGTTTGAGACTGCCAATCGCCATCGGAAGCGAAAATCGAGCTGCATAAAGCGAGTGCCAAGGGTATCCGGTTGGCAAACGAACCGGTTCCAATTCTACCTGAACCTCAAGCACAGGCCGCCCAATCCAGGCGCGAAGCCTTTGCGAAAAATGGGCAATTGTTTCTCCCTTTTCATCCGTTAGGACTCCTTTCACATTCAATTCACCAAGGGCAGGGCCGGTTGATCCCACCGAAACCTCGATCGCTTTCATCCGGCTGCCAGGTAGGAAAACCAACTGGATTGCCCCACGATTTTGTCGGGATTTGACATCCCGGAACGCCTTGATGGCACCCGTTTGGGGGTCAATTTCAGCCTCGAAGAACTCGTTTCGAACCGATTTTTCATCCGCCAAACGCATTCTGGCTCGTGGAATCGGCTTCGCATCGCCTCCTTTTCGGGGAATCCAAATATAGCCCAAAGCGGGTACTTCCACCACACAGCGGCTCAGATCCCCATCTTTTGAAAACGCCTTCACTACTCCCTGAATTTCCAAATGGCCGGTGATGGATCGCGATTCAAAAGCAATCCTCCGGGTAAAGGCACAACCGTTGAATACAAAAATCCCTGGTGCTTCCGGAGCACCCCGCAATAGCCGGGAAGCCAGCAAATGAGCGGTGCTTTCCAGCACCGCGGTCGGGTCCTGCCCCTGTTCCTCAAAGGCATCTTCGGCCCCGTTTAACAAGCGGCGGCGAGTGGACCAATCTCCAACCCCCTTGTCCAGGACTTCATGAATCGCACCAAGCGCAAACGCAGCATCTACTTTTCGACGAGCCTTGGTTCGGTTGGCTCTGCGGCTAACAGGGTCAGCCTCGGGGGGCTTGTCCAGGTTATCGGGTGCCAGCCAATCAAACCCAAAATCATCCGCCGCCGCTACTCCGGGATATTCTGCCGGGGTCGCTTCGTTGAAATAATCACTGAGAAGGAGCCACCGCCCCATAACCGGTCCCAACCGGGAAAGGGCACCGACTAGCTTGGCAAGCATTCCCGGTGCCGTCCGGTGGCACAAAACCACGGTCGGGGCATGATCTTCGCGCACCGCACGGCCTAAATGGTACGCCAAATGAAACCAGGTTTGCATCGACTCGGCTGGGAGAGGCACCCGAGCCAGTGCCTCGATAGACTTGCCATCGGACCCGGCCCAACTCACGACAGGGCTTCGGTAGTGGGGCACCATAGCCTCGTCAAACGAAATAAGCACAGCCCTCCGATACCCGGCATGTTGCAGTAAAAGAGGGTAGGTAGAATGGAGGCCCGCGGAAGTCCGGCCGAACACTTTTGGTTCCCTCCCCAAAAGAGACTCATAGGTGGCCCTGGCCTTTTTTAAATTCCATTCTTGGGATTCCACCGAGGTTAGGGGATCATCCCGTTCGATTTGAATTCCCCCCAACACTTCCATTTGGCCTTGGTCGACCATCCCCCTTAAGCGTGAAAAACACTTGGGATACTTTTGTTCCAATTCTGCCAACCAGGATCCGCTGGCAATCAGGTTTCTGGGATAATCCCCTGAAAGCCACGCTCCGCTTTCCAGGTCGCATTCCGTTAAGGCGTTGGCAAGGATCAAGTCGAGGTGAAACAACCCGTGAGTGGTGATTCCCTCTCGGGCCGTTACCAATAGTGCGGCTGCATCTTTTGCTTTGGTGGTTGCCAAAGTGGTATCGTTGTCCAAAATGGCTTTGGCTGTTTCCCAAACAAGTTGCCAAAATTGGCTGGAATCGAGCAGGTTGGGGTGGTCTTGGGATTCACAAAAAGCATCAAGCCATGCCTTGCCCAATCCCAAGGCTTGCAGCATTAGGGCATCCCCGGTTGAAATTTCCAGGGGTTTCAATGGTTGGGGTGAGTGGTAATTTTCCTCGGTTCGTACGGTAACTGAATCACCCATTTCAATCACCTCGCTCCCGGCTTCGCGGGCTTTTTGAACCCAATCCTGGGGTAAAAGTGCCAATGTTTGCGGGGTGACAGTATAAATGTGGTTGCTTCGCACAGGATCGTGATCATAGGGGCCGCCCGTTTGAGGTAGTCCTTCGAGCCTGACCAGGATCTCGGGCTTCCAAAGTTCCAACCACCCCTCAAACCAAACCCGGACCTCCTCCTCGGAAAGGTAGGTGATGCTCGTCGATGGCATTTTGTGATTGGTCAAATAAATAGCGGTAAACGGGCAATTCGAGGGGGTCATCGGTCCCATGGGTCCTTTCCATCCAGGTTTAGTAACCTATTCCATTGGTCTATGCCTTGTACCCTTTGGGGGGAACTGTAATAATGAAGGTTGGCGGTCAGAGTTCAAGCTGTTCAAGTGGTTAGCCAAGAGGGCCTTCCCCATGTCCATTCGTCGAAGGGGTTTTACGCTTATTGAGCTATTGGTGGTCATTGCCATTATTGGTGTACTTGTGGGATTATTGCTTCCCGCAGTTCAAAAAGTTCGTGAGGCAGCAGCCCGGGCGAAAAGTCAAAACAACCTGAAACAAATCGGTTTGGCTATTGAAGCTGCCTTGGGAAACACAACCAAAGCAGAGTACCCCCCTGCCTATGGTGCGTATTCCGAAGGTGGGTTTCCTTGGGCGTTAAATAATATCCCAACCAATGTTTATGGAAGCCTTTTTTACTATTTGCTTCCCGGATTGCAACAGGACAACCTTTACAACCAGGCCAAGGATAACGGCATTCCCAATGTGAACGCCCCGGGCAATTTCCCGGCTGGGGTTATTCCGGATACGAAAAGAGTACCTACTTTTGTTTCGGACTCTGATCCTACCCAGGTTGGCACTCTTGGCTTGGCAAGCTATGCAGCCAATCCTTTAGTCTTTCGGGGTGGAACTTTTGGAGGAGCGGATGCGAACGCCCCGGGATTGAATACCCTTCGGGATGGATCGGTTTTACCAACCATTGGCGGCAACCCAACCATTGCGACCGCTGCCAGCAGGCGCCAATCCCAAATCACCAATGGAGTGGGTACAAGCAACTGTGGGTTCATTACCGAGCGGTTTGCGGTTTCCGTCGATGTCCCTACCAATCCCCATTTTTGGGCTTCTCCAAACATCATTTTCGATCCAACCATCGATCCGGCTGGAATCTACAACAGCAAAAATCCGGTGTTTCAGGCAACACCGGACCCCAAAAGCAAGACCAAAGGTCCCAGGGATGCCATGGCCCAATCTACCTCGACATCAGGCATCCTTGTTCTCATGGGGGACGGTTCGGCTCGAATTGTGGGAACGGGGGTTTCAGCGAATTCTTGGGCCACGGCGTTTAATCCCGATTCCCGTAACACTCTTGACGCCGACTTTGGCAACTAAATCCGGGTGGCCTGATTACCGAAAAGGGGTGCATAATTATGCACCCCTTTTGTTTGATTATTGGAAGCGGCAAGGGTGGCCGGTTAGGGCTCGATTTCAGGTTATTTCCTGAAATATTTGGGATTTGGCGGTTGAGAGTCTTTTGTCCCGAAACCAGGGAATGGTTCCAATCGCTCCCAGAGCTTCCCGAATGACCTGTGTTTTGGCAACGACCCGATTGTAGTTGAATGAATGGCCACTTTTTTCGAATTCATCGAAGGCTATTACAACCCTCTCAGGTTTCATTCGACACTTGGGACTGCGTCCCCAATGGACTACGAAACCCAAATCATGGAAAAGGAATCGCACCACTAACCAAGGTAAAACGGTAGACCAAAAACCCATTGGGCAATTTCATAAATCCAGGCGGGTTTAGAATTCTTGCCGCTTGTCACTTTCCTTGTGTACAGACGCCAATCGGCAAGAAAATCAGTGATATAAAAGGGTATCAACACGGAAACACAATACCAACAGGGTTTGGTTCAGGAATCCCGGAATTCTTGCCCTTTCAGGATTCCCATAACTTCGTATCTACGAAATGTGTGCCACTTTATTTGGCGCTGCCGTCATGATCCTCGCGGTGGGAGGCATCTGAGTCTTTTCCGGTAGGCGTTCCCATGTCCGAAAACTTTCCGCCAATTCGGTTCAAAGGCCAATTGCGTCCGTCGCAGCGCGAGGCAATCGACATCGCCAGGCGGCAGCTTGATGCGGGACAGCACAAGCTGCACATCATCGCGCCGCCGGGATCGGGGAAGACGGTGCTTGGGTTGTATTTGTGGGCCGAGTATGTTCGCGCCCCGGCACTCGTGCTATCGCCGAATTCGGCCATTCAAGCGCAGTGGGCGGCGCGAGTCGATCTGTTCGACGGTATTGACGGCGGTGCCTCAAGCATTGTCAGCACAGACACCGGGATTCCCGGGCTGCTGACATCGCTGACCTATCAGGCGGTGACATTGCCGGGTCGCGGTACTTCGGACACCGACAAGCAGGCGATCAGTCTCTGGCAGGAGAATTTGATCGAGAAGGGTCAGGCGAAGGACTTCGACGAAGCGGCGGTCTGGATCGACGACCTGAAGCGTCACAACCCAAAATACTACAAAGACCGGCTGAGCAGCTACAGCAAGGAACTGCGCGACGAAGCTGCCATCGGCGGCGAAGTGATGCGGTTGCTGCATGCTTCGTCACGGGAGACGCTCGAACGGCTGAAACGGCGCGGCATCGGGCTGATCATTCTGGACGAGTGCCATCACTTGCTCCGCCACTGGGGGCGAGTCCTCTCGGAAATCCACGAATACCTCGATCACCCTATCGTGCTCGGCCTGACAGCGACGCCTCCCGACCGTTGCGGCCAGCGGCCGGAAGACCTCGCAAGGTACGATGAGTTCTTCGGCCTGATCGACTACGAAGTCCCTGTCCCGGCCGTCATAAAGGACGGGTTCCTTGCGCCTTACCAGGATCTCGTCCTATTTGTGCGTCCGACGGCCGACGAATTGGCCTTCATTGCGAAGGTGGATGAGCAACTCAATGCGCTGGTCGAGGAATTGTGTGTCGACGGGACGGATGTCGTTGGCTCCCGAACCTCAGGCGCAAGCTGCGTGCCCCACGAGTCACTCGATGCTTGGCTCCAGCAGGTGCTCACCGAGCGTCGATTGCCTGTCGGCTTTGCCAAGAATTGGGAGAGCTTTGAAAAGCGGGACGAGGTGTTCGCCAGGGCGGCGCGATTATTCCTGAAGGCGCATCGTCTTGCTCTTCCCTACGGAGTGCCAATGCCGCCGCCGGCATTGTATTCGCCGACGAAGGATGCGTTGGGCCCCTCACTCGACATGAGCATCCTTGTGCCGGTGTTGGACCGTTACATTCGGCATCGGCTGCGGGCGTCCAGTGAACCGGCCGACCACGAAAAGGCCAAACGGGCAATCGCACGGCTGCGGATGCTCGGCGTGCAGGTCACGGAGACCGGCACACAGGTCTGCGCTTCTCCGGTCGGGCGTGTCTTGATGTACTCACGCAGCAAAGTGGCAGCTCTCCTTCCGATTTTGCACGCCGAACGCAAGGCGCTGGGCGATCGCATTCGCGCGGTCATTGTCACTGACTTTGAAAAGACATCGGCGATCACGGCGGAGGTGAGCCATTTGCTTGACGAAGAGGCAGGGGGCGCAATCGCTGCGTTTCGAACACTTCTGAGCGATCACGAAACCGACGAGCTTAATCCCGTGCTCGTCACCGGTTCGTCCGTGCTGGTCGATGATGACCTCGCGCCGCGTTTCGCCGAGGCGGCCGCCGCATGGCTGGATGCGAAGGGGATTGATGTAAAATTGGAGTTCGCCGAAGAGAGCGGCTTTCACCTGCTCAACGGTTCCGGCAGCGATTGGTGCCCGCGCGTGTATGTCGGGATGATCACCGACCTTTTCCAGAAAGGCTTGACGAAATGTTTGGTGGGCACGCGAGGGTTGCTCGGCGAAGGCTGGGATGCGACCAAGATCAATGTACTGGTCGATCTCACGACGGTCACAACCTCAACTTCAGTGAATCAGCTTCGCGGCCGATCGTTCCGGCTCGACCCGGATGACCCTGCGAAGCTGGCGGACAATTGGGATGTGGTCTGCCTTGCCCCGGAATTCACGAAGGGGCTGGACGACTATCTGCGGTTCATCGAAAAGCACAACACACTCTTCGGCCTGACCGACGATGGTGCGGTCGAGAAGGGCGTCGGCCATGTGCACGCCGCGTTCACGGAGATCAGGCCGGAAGGGATTGAGGACTCAATGGCCGTGCTCAACGCCGAGATGCTCGAGCGCCCAAAGCGCCGCCCGGCGTTTCGCAACCTGTGGCGCATCGGCCAGCCGTATCACTCCGCGCCGATTCATGCGGTCGAATCACAAATCGGCGGGGGTGGCGGCGACTTCCCACCTTTCCCCGGGGCGAAGTCGCCGTGGACCGGCGAATCGCTCGCTGCGGCCGTCAGCGAAGCCGTGCTTGGCGCACTGCGCGACATCGGCGTGATCCCCTATGGCACAGGAGCCTTGCACATCGGCACGCGCTCCGGCGGATATGTCCGATCATTCCTGAAAGACGCCACGACCGAGGCCAGCGCCGCCTTCAGCGAAGCCCTGCACGAAGCCCTTGGCCCATTCGACAACCCGCGCTATGTCATCCCCCGTTATGTCGAGTTTCGCGAGAAAACATGGCTTTCTCGCATCCTGCCGCGCTTCCTGGGCCAGTATTTCCAGAGATCCAGACGGTCAATGCAATTGCTGCACGCCGTACCATCGGCCTTCGCCAAGAACAAGGATCTGGCCGTGATCTTTCAGCGCCATTGGAACGCCCATGTCAGTCCCGGTGAAGTAGTCTTCACGCAACGAGGCGAAGGGGAGCAACTGCTCGAATTTGCAATGGCAAAGGGACTGGTCCCAAAAACTCAACCAAACCGAAAAGAGGTCTTTGTGTGAGCCTTTGGCGCATGCCTTCAACGGCCCTGTAACTAGTGCTTTGTCACTCAATAAATACAGGATAAACGGACTTTAGTTTAATTCTGGCATCTCCAATGGACATTTGCCAATCGACCCTACGGGTTTTGGCATTTGTGTGGATGTACCATGCCTCGGTTTCCTTCCTGAGTT
>SXGR01271939.1_pt1 | contig 79611 bp, 57 predicted proteins | sample 3174711 | NCBI WGS metagenome assembly SXGR01 (sample SAMN11356860, study PRJNA531348) | freshwater metagenome | isolation source: freshwater sample F1-60 | place: China: Fuxian Lake, Yuxi | collected 2017-12-25 | reverse complement strand
TGTTGAAGCTTGTCCAGTCCTCACTCGGCGTACTCCATGATCCTCGGTCTTCGCACGTTCATTGCCCACGTTCGCCAGAGCAACTCGATGCGGCGAAAGCGTGGTACACGCAGTTCGCGAGCGTGGAACCGTACTTCGACCAGACGTTCTGCGTTGGGTTCAGCGTCGGCGGGTTCGATCTGGGTCTGCACCCCGAAGGTGAACCGGGGCCGGGCGGTGTCAGCGCCTACTGGGGCACGAACGACATTGCGTCCGAAGTCGCCCAGTGCATCGCGATCGGCGCAGCATGTATCGAATCGGTGAATGACGTGGGTGACGGCATCATGGTCGCGACGATCGCGGACCCGTTCGGCAACTCCATCGGGCTGATCCAGAACCCGCACTTCGACGTTAACGCCGTAACGTAGGGAAGAAGAGGATTAACCACAAAGGACACAACGAAGACAGCAGAGAGGAGAATCGCTCTTGTGAACTGATCTCTCTGGTTTTCCTCTTCTTTGTGTCCTTCGTGCCTTGGTGGTTAAACCTCTTCCTGTTCTCCCTCTTCGTAATCCACTCTGCCTTCGCGCTTGCGACCGAGTACGTCTACCTGCCAGTAGCGGCCGGAGATCGCGTCGAGGCATGTGAGCCAGCCACCGCTGAAGGCGCAGGTGTCAATGCACACCGCGCCGGGAATCACCTCCGGCACGCCGGACCGCTGTGACGAGTGCCCGCAAATCACCGTCTTCCCGGACTCGTGGCGCATCGCCTCCGGAAAGAACTCCCAGTACAGCATGTTGTCCGGTTGCTCGTCCATCGGCGTGTCGGCGTACACCCCGGCGTGAACGAAGATGAACCGGTCCGTTTCGTGATACGGCACGAGTTCGTCGTTGAGGAAATCCCAGTGCCCGTCGGGGATGTCGTCGAGCGTGCCGCTTACGCCCATCGCGGGGCCGTAGGAACCGAGCGCCTGCACGCCACCGACGCCCAGCCACTGTTTCCGGTCGGAGCGGTCGCCGAAGCGGGCCGCGAGCATCATTATCTCGTGGTTCCCACGAAGGCACACTACCGGTCGTTTCTGTTTCAGTTCGATGAGCCGGTTAATGACGCCGCGCGAGTCCGGGCCACGATCGACGTAATCGCCGAGGAGGATGAGATCGTCGGCGCGGGTCGGGTTCACCCACGCGAGGAGGTCGTCGAGGATACCGAGACAGCCGTGAATGTCACCGATGGCGAGTACGCGCATGAGAAGTCTCCACCTGGAATCCTTAGTATAACGTCCTCATGCCAATCATCCTCTTCGACATCGACGGGACGCTCGTGCGCACGGGCGGGGCCGGGAAATTCGCGATGGAACTCGCCCTCACAACCGCGTTCGGCGTGACCGAACTGCGCGACGAGGTGAAATACAGCGGGCGCACCGATGTCGCCATCAGCCGCGACTTGCTCCGCGTGCATGGTGTTGACCCCACTCTGGAGAACCAGACGAAGTTGCGAGACGAATACCTCTCGCATCTGCCGGGTAGCCTGATGTCGAAGGGCGGCGAGGTGTGCCCCGGCGTGCCGGAGTTGCTCGCGTCCCTCGCGGGCAAGTCGGGCGTGGTGCTGGGGCTGCTCACGGGCAACGTGCGGGCCGGCGCGCAACACAAACTCGGGTACTTCCAGTTGTGGGACTTCTTTAGGTGTGGCGGTTTCGGCGACGACCACTACGACCGCGACGACGTGGCACGCTCCGCGCTCGCGGGTGCGCGGGCACATGTCGGCCGCGACGTGGACCCGTCCGACGTGTGGGTGATTGGCGACACGCCTTTAGACGTGAGTTGTGCGCGCGCGATCGGTGCAAACGCGGTGGCCGTCGCGACCGGCTGGCACTCGGTCGAAGAACTCGCGGGGTGCGCCCCTGACCTCATCTTCTCGAACCTCTCCGACCACAGCGAACTGCTCGCCGCATGGGGTTGAGCGAACATCAGCGGAACCGAACATGCCGACTGCCGTGGTCATTGGGGCCGGGCCAAACGGGCTGGCTGCTGCCATCACTCTCGCCAAGTGCGGTCATTCTGTCCTCCTTGTGGAAGGGGCCGACACGCTCGGCGGCGGAACTCGCTCGGCCGCGCTCACGCTGCCGGGCTTCGTTCATGATGTCTGCTCCGCCGTTCACCCGATGGCGGTCGCGTCGCCGTTCTTCCAGACACTTCCCCTCGCGGAACACGGGTTGGAGTGGGTCCACCCCGAAATTCCGGTCGCGCATCCACTTGACGACGACACCGCCGCGGCGCTCCTCCGATCCGTGGACGCGACCGCCGACGTGCTGGGCGAAGATGCACACGCGTACCGCAGGCTCATGGGTCCGCTCGTTGCTGGCGCGGACGGGCTGTTCGGTGACCTGCTCGGTCCGCTCCGTTTGCGATTCCCCAATAGCCCGCTCACCGCGCTGCGGTTCGGGCTGCGCGCCATCCGCTCGGGAAGCGGACTGGCGAACGCGTGGTTCCGCACCGACCGCGCGAAGGCGCTGATCGCAGGGTTGGCCGCACACGCGGTGATTCCGCTCGAACAGTCGCCAGGCGCGGCGATAGCGGTGATGTTGGGGTTGGCCGGGCACGCGGTCGGGTGGCCGTTCCCGAAAGGCGGCGCACAGAAGATTGCCGACGCGCTCGCGTCGTACTTCCGTTCGCTTGGCGGGCAGATCGAAACCGGGCGTACGGTGAAGTCGGTCGATGAGTTCCGGGACGCGCGTGTCATCCTTCTTGACGTAACACCGCGGCAGGTACTCTCGCTGGCCGGTCACCGGTTGCACGGGCGATACCCTCGCGCGCTCGCGCGCTACCGCTACGGTCCCGGCGTGTTCAAGGTGGACTGGGCACTGTCCGGGCCGATCCCGTGGCGCGCGCCCGAGTGCCGCCGCGCCGGAACGGTTCACGTTGGCGGAACGCTGGAAGAAGTCGCCGCGACTGAACGCGCACCGTGGCGCGGTGAACACCCGGAGCGCCCGTTCGTACTGCTCTCACAACCCACTGTGTTCGACAACTCGCGCGCTCCAGAAGGAAAGCACACCGCGTGGGGCTACTGCCACGTGCCGCACGGCTCGCTTGTGGACATGACATCACGCATTGAATCGCAGGTGGAGCGGTTCGCACCGGGTTTCCGCGATTTGATCCTCGCGCGGCACACGATGAACACTGCGGCGATGGAGGTACACAACCCGAACTATGTGGGCGGCGACATCGCCGGTGGCGTGACGGACTGGTGGCAACTCTTCACGCGGCCGGTCACGCGACTGAACCCGTACTCGACGCCCGACCGAAGCGTGTTCCTCTGCTCGTCTTCGACCCCACCGGGCGGCGGCGTGCATGGCATGTGTGGGTACTTCGCGGCGCGGTCCGCGGCGCGCCGGTTGAAGTGACCGACACTCGCGAGCGCGGGACTGAATGCCCGTTGTCCCACAACCGCGCACCGATAAGGTAATCGCACACCTTTCACTCCCGATTTCGATCCGCCGCGTGGCGGGTCGGGGTCGTCGGCACAACGGCCGTGTCGTGGAGCGTAAGGGGTACGCCCTCAGGATCGAACCACTATGTCCGCGACCGTGCCTGACGGCCCCGTCCTCAACGCCGGCATCTGGAAGATCTACCGCGAGTTCTTCGACCTCGCCGAGCGTCGTCGCCGGTGGACGCTCGAACGCGACATCCCTTGGGACCAGTGCAACCCGAACACGCCGCCGGAGATTGCCGACGTCGTTGAGTCGTTCTGCGCAGTCGAACTGTTCCTGCCCGACTTCGTCGGGAAAGCTCTCCCGATGGCGCGCACCGTCCGCGGGCGGGCGTGGTTCCTCGCGAACTGGGGCTACGAAGAATCCAAGCACTCGCTTGTGCTTCAAGAGTGGCTGCTCCGCTCCAAAGCGCGGACCGAGAACCAACTGGAAGAGGTCGCGAACTGGGCGGTGATCGGGGAGTGGGATCTGCCACAGAACGATGTCCGCGGGATGACCTGTTACACGATGTGCCAGGAACTCGCTACTTGGTTGCACTACCGCAACCTGCGGTTGCTCCTCGGGAACACCGACCCGGCGCTGGACAAGATCCTGAGCCTCATCAGCATCGACGAGCGTGCCCACTACGACTTCTACATCAAGGTGATGAAACTGCACCTCGCCGACGACCGGCAAGGCACACTCGAACAACTCAAGCGCGTGCTGAACGGGTTCGCGATGCCGGTCACGCACCTGCTCGCCGAAAGCGCCAGGCGCACCGCGGCCGTGCGGAACATGAACATCTTCAACGAAGCGCTGTTCTACTCGGACGTGCTGATGCCGATCTTGCAGACGCTCGGCGTCGACAAGGCGGAACTGCGGAACCGGGCGCTCCAGAAGAAAAGCCTGCCGCCCACGACCGCCCCATGACAACGCGATCCCGCCGGACCGTCATCACCGGGTTTGGCGTTCTCAGTCCGATCGGCTCCAATTCCGCCGCCTTCTGGGAGGCGCTCCGGTCGGGCACATCCGGGGTCCGCGCCATCCGCGGATTCGACACATCGAGCCTCTCCTGCCGGATCGCGGGCGAGATCGCAGACTTCGACCCCAAAGCACTCATCGAGAAGAGTTATCGCAAGTCACTCAACGCGATGGCGCGGATGGTTCAACTCGGGGTCGTCGCGGCGCAGTTGGCCGTGCGCGACGCGGGCCTCACGAAAGGTGCGATGCCACCGGAACGGTTCGGCGTCTCCTTCGCAGCGGTGATGGCCGAGAGCGAGATCGATGACCTTGGCGGACTCAGCACCGCGTGTTCCTCAGGCCCCAACCAGCCGATCGACATGGAAGCGTGGGGCCGCGCCGGGGTGCCGCAGATGCCCCCGATGTGGATGCTCAAGTACCTGCCGAACATGCCCGCGTGTCACGTCACGATCATGCACGACGCGCAGGGGCCGAGCAACTCACTGACAACTGGCGATCTGGCGGGCGTCGCGGCGTTGGGCGAGGCGCTTCGCGCGGTGCAGCGCGGCGCCGCAGACTTCATGCTGGTCGGCGGGTGCGAGTCGAAACTCAACCCGCTGACCCTCGCCCGGATGGACACGTTCGCGCCATTCACGCGCGCACACGAGTACCCAGATCGCGCGGTCCGGCCGTTCGACCGCGACGCGTCCGGCACCTGCGTGGGCGAAGGAGCTGCTGCGTTCGGACTGGAAGAACTTGAACACGCGCAGCGCCGCGGCGCGAAGATCATCGGCGAAGTGGTGGGATTCGCGTCCGGCGTTGATCGCGGGCTGACGGGCTTGGGATTCGCACGCGTGATTCGCAACGCGATGACCGATGCCGGTGTGCAACCGAGCGATATCGACCACGTGAACGCACACGGTGTCGGCGTACACGAACTCGACCGGTTCGAGGCGCGCGGGATCGCGCAAGTGTTCGGCCGCGACGTACCGGTGTTCGCACCCCTGAGTCGGTTCGGGAACACCGGCGCTGCTTCTGGGATACTGGAACTTTCGTGCAGCGTTCTCGCACTTCAACACGGGTTGGTGCCCGGCACACTGAACCACGACAACCCGGACGCGGGGTGCCCGATCGCGGTCCACACGGGAACGCCGCGCCCGGTCACGAAGCCGTACGTGGTCAAGGTGAGCGCCACCGACCTCGGGCAGTGTGGCGCGGTCGTGGTGAGGAAGTGGGAGTAGGTCTTTAAGGTAGGTCACTCGCTCCGCGAGTGACACCCACGGGACGTCCGGAGCGCGTTGCGGACCATCCGACGCGCAACTCGCGGAGCGAGTTGCCTACCTTAAAACCAGAGAGTCAGGAGAGACACAGATGCGCCGACGGGTCGTCATCACCGGGATGGGCGTCGTGACCCCGCTGGGGCACACGGTCGCGGAGTTGTTCGCTGCGCAAGCGGAAGGCCGATCCGCAGTCGGACCGATCACCCGGTTCGACGCCCGCGCGCTCCCCACCACGTTCGGCGCGGAAGTGAAGAACTTCGACCTTCGACGTTACCTGAAGGACGCCGACCGGTTTGCCCGCAGTGGTCTCAACACCCGGTTCGCCATCGGAGCGGCGAAGCAGGCGATCGAAAACGCCGGGTTGCTCGACGCGAGCCGCGGCGACCGGTCGCGGATTGGCGTCTACCTCGGCGTGGGCGAAGGTCAGGACAACTTCCCGGCGCTCATCAACAGCGCGGCCGCCGCGGTCACCACAGGCGCGGACCGCGCCGACCCCGCGCGGTTCGTGACCGCACTTCTGCCGGTCCTCGACCCACGCGCCGAGGTCGAAGTCGAGATGCACACCACCGTCGGGCACCTCGCGAACCTGTTCGCTCTCGACGGCCCCAACGCTTCCTGTCTGACCGCGTGCGCGGCGGGTTCGCAGGCGATCGGCGAAGCGGTCGAACTGATCCGCGCCGGCGACGCTGACGCGATGGCCGCAGGCGGATCGCAGAGCATGTTGCATCCGCTTGGCGTGGCCGGGTTCACCAGGCTCGGCGCGCTGTCGCACCGCAACGACAGTCCCCAGACCGCGAGCCGGCCATTCGACCTCACCCGCGACGGTTTCGTGATTGGCGAGGGCGCCGGGGTCGTGATCCTGGAGGAACTCGAACACGCGAAAGTTCGCGGCGCGACGATCTACGCCGAACTGACCGGCTACGGCTCGACGGCCGACGCGTACCGCATGACGGACCCGCACCCAAGCGGGAAGGGCGCGATTCGCTGCATCGCAAACGCGCTGGCCGACGCCCGGCTGAACGCGACCGACATCGGCTACATCAACGCACACGGCACCAGCACCCAGGCGAACGACGCGATGGAGACGGCCGCCATCAAGTCGGTGTTCGGCGAGCACGCCCGAACTCTGCCCGTGTCGAGCAGCAAGAGTACGCTCGGCCACCTGATCGCCGCGGCCGGGGTGGTCGAATTGGTGACCGCGGTGATGGCGATCCGCGCGGGCGTGCTGCCGCCCACCATCAACTACGAGATGCCGGACCCGGCGTGCGACCTGGATTACATTCCCAATGCCGCGCGCGAAGTGAGCGTCGATCACGTCCTCTCGAACAGCTTCGGCTTCGGCGGTCAGAACGTGGCGCTGACAGTGAGCCGCTTCCGCGAATGACGCCACGGTTCTGACAATCCAGTCTGATGATCGTTACGAACCACGTGGGAACGCGGTGGTCTCTTTCTCCGACACCCTTGTTGGAGAAACGCTCAGGCTCAAGCACATCCTTCGCGTACGGTTCGTTCCAAACGCGACAACTGCCTCGCAGTTCGTCACTTCGTCATTTCGAGAACCCCGGCGCGGCGACGAAGTTTGTCACCGCGTCGCCGGTCTTGGTGTTGAGCACGTGAACCGTTCCGTCGAACCCGCCCGTTGCGGCGCGCCCGGTCGCGGGGTGAACCGCGACCGCGTACACCCAGTCGGTGTGCTTCGCGTACTCGCGCACGATTTTGCCAGACACGATGTCATGTTCGCGCAAGACGCCGTCGCCGCCGGCAGAGAACGTGTGCCCGCCGCCGAGCGCCAGCGCGAACACCGGCTTCCCGATAGGGAACTCCAGATATCGTGTGTGCCCGGCTTTCTTGAATCGCTCTTCCATGTCCGCGGCGCTACCGTTCTCGTCCTGCGTTCTCACCGGATCCCACGCGCGTATCGCCGCACCGCCTCCGACGGAGAGCGCGGTGCCGGCTGCATCGAATGCGACCGCGTACACCTCAAACTGCCCGACGTGCGGTGCGTACTGCCGGCGGTGTCCGTTGAACGTGGTGAACAGCTTTCCGGTGTTCGCTTCGAGTACCTTCACGGTTCGGTCCTTGCTGCTGGTCGCGACCCACTTTCCATCGGGGCTGAACGCGACACCGGTGATCCAGTCCGAGTGCAGCGCGGCGCGCCACGTTTCTTTGCCGTCCGCGAAGTGGAAGCCACGCGCGGTGCGGTCCGCGCTTCCGGCCGCGACTGTTTTCCAATCTGACGAGAACGCGACCGACAACACGATGTCATCGAACGTGCCGAACACGCGAACCCGATCGCCGGACTTCGCGTCCACGAGCGCGACTTCGCCGTACTCACCCGCGGTGCCGCCACCGACCAGAAGATGCTTGCCGTCGGCGGTGTAGGTCAGCGCGTGAACGCGGGCCGGGAGGCGCGGGAGTCGGCGCATCAACTTGCCGCTCGCCGCGTCCCAGATGGTGACTTCGTGTACGCCACCCGCAGCGAGTTCCTTACCGTCTGGCGAGAAGGCGAGTGCAAATACCGGCGCCGCGGCGGGGTACTTCTCCGGTGGTGCGGGGTGCTTGCGCGGTGGGAGGATGCTCTTGATTGCCGCGGTGCGGTCGGTGCCGTCAAACGTGCCACCGGCCGCGATCCACTTCTTGATGGCCGCGATCTCATCCGCGGAGAGCGCATCATCGCCGGGCGGCATGCGCTCTTTGGGGTTCTCCGCGACGAGCCGCCGGTACAGTTCGGATTCCTCTGGCTTTCCAGGTACGACCGGCTTCGCGTCCGACGTGCCGGGCTGAAGGAGATTCGCGAACGTGTCGAGCTTGTACGCGCCGCGTGCCTTTGCACCGTTGTGACAACTCGCGCACCGCGACACCAACACTGGCGCGATGTCCGAGACGAACGCCGGGTCCGCCGCGGAAGCCAATGCGGGCGACCCGAAGACGCACAGCACGGCGAGAGCACGAGATAAGCGAAAGCGATTCATAACGATCCGCGTCAGTGTTGGAGCAAGAACTCGCGAGTGTTGATCACCGCCCACACCAGATCGCGCACCGCGTCCGGGCGGGTCGCGGCTCTCTTCAGGTGGTTGCTCACCTTCTTGCGCTCGGCTTCGCTGGGAAGGCGCGCGAACGCGGCGAGCCACAACCGTTCGGTCAGTTCGGCGTCGGTGAGTTTTGCGAACGCGTCCGCGGAGCTACTCACACGCCCGGTGACGAGCGGGCCGTTCAGGAGTTGCAGCGCCTGATCGACGGTCGGTTCGTCCCCACGCTCGCAGGCGCACGGGCTTTCGCGCTTCGGTTGGCCGAATGCCTTGAGGAACGCGGACTGCTCCGGCGTGAGCCGCTGCGTCGCGTACGCGGGGCGGTCCTTCAGTCGCTTGACCGCGGCTTGCTTCGTCTTGTCGGTTGGCGCGACGGCGAGTTCCTTCTCGGCCTTCGCGAGTTCTGCGGCGAGTTCGGATGCGGGCGCGAGGCTGCCCGTTGCGTAGCCGATTGCGTCCTGCATTTGCTCCGCGGTCAGCCGCCGAATCGGGTAGTGCGAGAACAGCGTGTCGTCGTCCTCGTTGAACTTGTTGGTCGCGGTGGACCGCTGGTAGGTGCGGCTGTTGCACATCAACCGGAGGACGTGCTTGCGGTCGAAGCCACTGCGTTCGAACTCCAACGCGAGTGCATCCAGAAGTTCGGGAATGGCGGGCGGGTTCGACGAGCGGAAGTCGTCCACCGGGTGAACGATACCGCGACCGAAAAGGCCGAACCACATGCGGTTCACCTCGACGCGTGCGAAGAACGGGTTGCCAGGCTTCGTGAGCCACTTCGCGAAAGCGATTCGACGATCCGCTTTCGGATCGGTCGCCGCGTCACCAAATGGCGTGAGTGTCTTGTCGCTTGTGGGGTGTCTCGTCTCGCCGGTCGATGTGAGTGACACCATCGTGCCCTTCGCGGCTTTCTTCACGCGAGTGAACACCGCCGCGATGCGGTAGTAGTCCTCTTGCGTCCAGTTCTCGAACGGGTGGTTGTGGCACTTCGCGCAGTTCACTCGTGATCCCATGAACAGTTGCGCGGTCGTCTCCGCGAGGTCTTCGAGTACAGGGAAGGCGAGGAAGTAATTCGCGGCCGGCACCTTCGCGGCATCGCCGCTCGCGGTGAGCAGATCGGTCACCGCCTTGTCGAACGGAACGTTGTCGCGGTAGCCCGCGATGAGCCAGTCCGCGAGGAGTTCCGCGCGGCCATCGGGCAGCGTCTTCGGGTTCACGCGCATCAGATCCGCGGTTCGCATCGCCCAGTATCGCGCGAACTCTTCACTCACGAGGAGTTCGTCGATCACCTTCGCCCGCTTGTCGGACAGCGTGTTGGTAAGGAAGGCTTTGGCCTTCGCCACGGGCGGGAGCAGTCCCGTCAGGTCGAGATGGACGCGGCGCAAGAACGTCGCATCGTCGCAGGTGTCGGAGGGCAGCACGCGGAGTTGGTTGAGCTTCGCGTGAACGTGCTTGTCGATGAAGTTCGCGTCCGTGGGGTTATTCCAGACGAACCCTTCGACCTCTTCAATCACAGTGAAGTGAACCGATTCGAGGTGGTTCAGGTAGCGGACGCTGACCGCGCCTTGCCCGCGCTTGATGCCCGCCACAAGACCCGCGTCGGACACGGACAGCACTTCCTTGTGCGAGATTTCGTAGGTTGCGAGCGCGGTCACGTCGCGTGTGGTGCCGTCGGCGAACTTCGCGATCACGCTGAGTTGCTGCGCCCAGTGCGGGGAACGTAACACGCGATTCGGTCCGGGGTACACCGTGAGTTTCACGCACGCGGGTTGCTTGTCGTCGTCGGTCTTCGCACCGGCGGCGATCCAGTCGAGCAACACGCGATAGCCCGCGTCGGACTTGTTGAGCCGCTTTCCGCCGACGTGGGCCACGCGCATCAGCGGCTTCTTCAGCATCAAACTGTCGGCCGGGTTGAACGCGTCCACGCGCCGGTTCAGCCCACCGCGAACGATGCTCTCCGCGTCGATCAGCGGATCGTAGCCGAACAACGACAACCGGAACCCGCCCTTTCCGTCCGGTGAGCCGTGGCACGAACCGCTGTTGCACCCCTGCTTGGTCAGCACCGCGAGCGTCTCCGTGCGGAACCGCATCGGGTCCGATTCACTCTGTCCGCTCACTTCGACCGGCACCTTGATCGTGTGCCCGCCTGCAACGATGGTGATCTCCGCCTTGCCGTCCTTCTTGGGGAACGCCACGCCATCGCGCACTTCGACCACGGCTGCCGAGGGTGTGAAGGTAACATCGCGCGTGAGGTCGCGTGTTTCGCCGTTCGCGAAGTGTCCGGTGACGACGAACTGCGTAGTCGCGCGCGCTGAGCCGAGCGTGACCTTCGTGGGGTAGACTTCGATACGCGAAGGAGCATCGGCCGGAGCTGCGAATGTCGCGCCGAGGAGTAACGTGAAGATCGTCATGAGGCCTGTATTTGTAGGTCGGGTCGAGTCTTCGAGGCCCGACGGTGCGTGGATTGCGTTCACGTCGGGCCTCGAAGACTCGACCCGACCTACAAGACGTCACATCAGTTCCGGGATCGCGTGCCCGTCCTTGCCGGGGTAGATCGGCCGGCCCGCGGGCGTGTGTATCGGTTTCGTCGTGTCGATGCCGAGTTTCTCGTAGATCGTCGCTGCGTAGTCTTCCAACGAGTACGCCTTGGGGCTGACGATGTACCCGCCTTCCTTATCCGTTTCGCCAACCAACTGGCCGCCGGGTACGCCGGCGCCCGCGAACGCCACGCTGAACGCATGCGTCCAGTGATCGCGGCCCTTGCGGTCGTTGATCCGCGGCGTGCGCCCGAACTCCGTCATGAAACACACCAGCGTGTCTTCCAACAAGCCGCGCTGGTGCATGTCAGCGATCAACGCGGCGAACGCCTTGTCCGTGCTGCCCATCATCGGCCAAGTTTGAATGCCCCACCGGCCGGCCCCGGCCCCACCGCCTCTGATGGCAGTGTCCTTCGGTGAATAGATGTGGTCGTGGTGGTCCCAGTTCATGTTGCCACCACCGGGGTACTCTCGTGCCGCCGGCTCGCGACAGTCGATCGTCACGAACCGCACGCCGGATTCGATCAACTTGCGGCCAAGCAGATAACACTGCCCGCGATGACCCAGACCGTACTCCTCGCGCACCTTCTGCGGTTCGGCCTTCAAGTCGAACGCGCGACGCGTCGCGGGGTTGGTGAGCATGTCTTCGGCCTGGTCGCGCATGCTTGTCAGGGTCTTCGCGTCCTTCGATTTGTCCGCACCCGGGATGCCGACATCGAGGTTGCTGAGCAAGTCGGTGCGGTCTTTGAATCGCTCCGACGTGATGCCCGCGAGCGCGAGGTTTGGCACGGTCCAGGTCGGTTCGTGTGGCTTCCCGCCGGTCTTGAAGACGCCGTGCTGCGGCGGGAGGAAGCCGATCTTCGTGTTGTACGCCTGCTCGCTCGTTCCCGGCACCATGATGTACGGCGGCAGATTGCGCGCGCCGCTTCCAATGCGGTGCGACACCACCGAACCGATGTCCGGCATCTCTTCCGCGCCGCCAGGTGCTTCACCACTAAAGACGTACTGCGAGCCTTTTGGATGACTGTTGCCGATGCCGGGCTTCGGCTGCGTCATGCACCGCACGACGGTGAGTTTGTCCGCGTGCGCCGCGGTCTTTGTGAGGAGTTCCGTGAAGCGCGTTCCGCGAACAACTGTGTCGATGGTCTTGAACGGCGTGCGGTGTTCGGCGGGCGCGTCCGGCTTCGGGTCGAACGTATCCATGTGCGACACGCCGCCCTGCTCGAACACCACGAGAACAGACTTCGCGCGTGCCTTCTTCCCCGCCGCGAACGCGGGTTGCCAGTGCGGGAGTGACAGCAAGCCGCACGCGCCGAAGCCGAGGAAACTGCGGCGCGTCGTGACCAGCGAACCGGAACGGAACATTCGGACCCTCGGAAAGCGAATCGTGGGGCGGGAGAGGCCGTGCAACTGGCGGGTGTAGTGTATTGTGCCACCACCCGCGCCCAAACGGAACTCGAAAGTGTCTTCCAAAGTAGTAGGCCACACTCCGTGTGCCGTTGCTTTTTCCTCTTGCATGAAGCAACGGCACATGGAGCGTGCCTACTACTTTGAAGAAACTGCCTCTCGACAACGCCTTCCTCGCAGGCGATGATCGGGCACCCTCCTTTCCCTTCCAGGGACCAACAGATGACCGCTTCAAGCACCACCCGGCGCGCCTTCCTGAAGACGGCTGCGGCCGGCACACTCCTCGCGCCAACGGTCGCGAGCGGCGCGCAGAAACGCCCCGCGAACGACCGCATCGTGATGGCGACCATCGGTTGCGGCGGTCAGGGCACTGGCGACATGGGCGGGTTCATGGGCTTCGCCGACGTGCAGATGGTCGCGGTGTGCGATGTCGTCCCCGAACACCGCGAGCGCGCCAAGAAGAACGTGGACGCGAAGTACAAGAACACCGACTGCAAGATGTACAGCGACTTCCGCGACGTGCTCGCCCGCGACGACATCGACGCCGTGCTAATCGGCACACCGGACCACTGGCACGCGATCATAACCATCGAAGCATGCAAGGCCGGGAAAGACGTGTACTGCGAGAAGCCGGAGTGCCTGACGATCCGCGAAGGGCGAGCGATGGCGGACGCCGTGAAGCGGTACGGACGCGTGTTTTCGGGCGGCAGTCAGCGCGTACTGGGTGACTACGGTGACTGGCCGCGAACCATCTGGGGCGGGTCGCTCGGCACGGTGAAAGAGGTGTACGTCGAGTGCGGCGGACCATCCAGTGACTGCTACTTGCCAGAGGAGAAGTTGCCGAACGGCATGACCGCGGCGGACTGGGAGATGTGGCTCGGGCCGGCGCCGAAGCGGCCGTTTCATTCGTCGCTGATCAAGGGCGGGTTCCGGCCGTTCCGCGACTACTCCGGCGGCGGCATGACCGACTGGGGCGCGCACCGGTTCGGCGCCGCGCTGTTCGCGACCAACCATCACCTCACCGGGCCAACGGACATCATTCCGCCCGACGGGAAGGAGAACAGGTACCTCACCTACGTCTTCGCTGACGGCATGAAGATGTACCACGGCGGCACCGGCGACATCCGATACGTCGGCACCGAGGGCGAACTGGATCGCGGGAAGCCGAAGCCGGCGAAGGCGCCTCGCGCGTCCGACATGCCGGTGTATCGCGGCAAGGGTGGTATCTTCGGCGACTTCCTGCACTGCGTGAAGAGCCGCGAGAAGCCGTTCCGCAACATCGAGGTCGCGCACCGCGCCTGCACGGTCTGCCACCTCGGCAACATCGCCTACTGGCTGAAGCGCCCGCTGAAATACGACCCAGTGAAAGAGGAGATTGTGGGCGACGCCGAAGCCGCGCGCTGGCTCGACCGACCCAAGCGCGAACCGTGGACGCTGTCGTAAAAAACCTTGTGGCGAGCCGGGAGCGTCAGCGACCGGAGGTTTCACCTCTGCGTGAACTCCGGTCGCTGACGCTCCCGGCTCGCCAAGAATCCGAATACCACCACACACCACCACACATACACATGATGCGTTTCATTCTCCCGGCGCTGCTCCTGTGGGCCTCGACCGCGAATGCGGCACCGCCCGACCTCAAGGGCAAGACGCTCAAAGAAACCTTCGCCGAACTACAGTATCCCATCGGCAACGGTGAGAGCGGCGCGCGGCAGCGCTGGCAAGACATCTGCTTCGCGGTCGGTGCGCCAGGTAACGAGAAACTTCGTGCGGAAGCCTGCACCCTGATGACCGGAGAACTCCACGCCAAGATCCGGAGCGAACACTGCATCTGGCTGCTTGCTCAACTGCAACTCATTGGCGGCGAGGAATCGGTTGCCAAGATTGCCACCACCCACAAGAACACACTCGACGCGACGGGTGCGGTTCGCGAAGCGGCCGTGCGTGCGCTGGCGAACAACCCCAGCCCGAAGGCAACGGCGAAACTCACCGAGATACTGGCCGACTCAAAGGGCAACGCAAAGATTGGCGTGCTGAATGCACTCGGATATCGTGGCGACCCTGCCGCCCTCGAAGCGATTGCGAAAGAGTTGAGCGGTTCCGACGAGAGTGCTGTTGCCGCAGCCCGGTCGCTCGGTCGCATCCCTGGCCCTGAAGCCGCGAAAGCTCTCGAAGCCGCACGAGCCGCGAGCAAGGGTGCCGTTCGTGCGGCAATCGGAGATTCGCTCATCGCTCACGCCGACCGCTTGCTGAAAGCCGGCAAGGCTGCCGACGCTGCGGCAATCTACGAGCCGTTGATCTCGGCCAACGAAGCGAAGCCTATTCGCCTCGCGGCCCTTCGTGGCATGATTCAAAGTCGCGGCGACAAGGCTGGCGATCTCGTTCTCGATGTCCTCACCGGCACCGACGCCTCGGCAAGCGCCATCGCGCTCGGGCAGATCGAAAACCTTTCCGCCGGTGCGCTGAAGACGCTCGCCACGAGCCTCGACAAACTGCCCGCTCCGAGTCGCGTCGCGGTCATTACCGCGATTGCGGCACGCGGCGACCGCACGCAACTCCCGGTTGCACTCAGCGCCGCGAAAAGCACCGACACCGACGTTCGCCGTGCGGGGCTTCTCGCGCTCGGGCGCCTCGGCGATGCGTCCGCCGTGGAGTTGCTCCTGGATGTGATGTCGGGCAAAGACACGCTCGCGGGCATCGCAGCCGAAAGCCTCGCATCGCTTTCCGCCGAAGGCGTGGACGCGAAACTCATCGCGGTTCTGGAGAAAGAAAAGGCCGCCGCTCGTGCTGTCACGCTGATCGGTGTTCTCGAACGCCGCAAGGCCGCGAGTGCCGTTCCCGCGCTGCTCACAAGCGCGAGCGGAACGGATGCGAGCGTTCGCACCGCGGCGTTCGGCGCGCTCAAGATGCTCGCCGCACCGGAACACGTGCCCGCGATGATCAAGGCGCTGCTCAAGACCGAGAAGGGGAAGGAACGCGAAGCGGCCGAGATCGCAATCGCGACTGTGTGCGAGCAGATTACAAACGCGGAGAAGCGCGCCTTGCCTGTCGTGACCGCAATCGTGGACAAGAACGAACACGCCGCGGACCTGCTCCCGCTGCTCGGGCGCATCGGCAGCAAGAGCGCGCTGTATGTGCTCGCTGAGCAACTTCGCGACGAGTCGTCGGCGCTACGATCCGCTGCGTTCACCGGTATCTGCAACTGGCCTGACTCGACCGCCAACGACTTGTTACTCAAACTCGCCGAAAAGGAGAAAGAAGCCGCCGACCGGCTCAAGGCGCTTCAGACACTGATTCGCGTGAACACGGTGCTGGTGGACCGCACGCCGGAAGAGCGGCTCGCGGCGCTGAACGCGATGAAGAAGGCGATGCCGCTCGCGACCCGCGACGACGAACGGCGCGCGATCGTTGCGGGTCTCGGCTTCGTGAGGCACATCGAAACGCTGCGGTTCGTGCTGCCCTACCTCGAACAGCCGGCACTGGCGCAAGCCGCGTGCAAGGGCGTGGTCGAACTCGCTCACTCGAAGATGCTGCGCGAACCGAACAAGGCCGAGTTCGACAAGGCGCTTGACAAGGTCATCGCGCTGTGCAAAGACAAGGCGCTCGTCGATCGCGCGAGGCAGTACAAAGAAGGGCGATGAGGCGGATTATCCGCCCACCAAGCGCTTCATCCAAGTGGCGAGGTCGGCGTTCGGAACAGGCGCGTTCCAACGAGCCGCGACCGCCAGGGAGCGGCCAAGCTACACCGTTCCCTGGCGGTCGCGGCTCGTTCAAAGCCCGCGAATCTGGCCCGAAGGCGCAGGAATCATGGCCAAATCAGAACAGCCCCCCACCGAACCAACGGTCACGTTCTGGGGGGCGGCGCGGACCGTGACCGGATCGATGCACCAACTCACGACCGCGGGAAAAACCGTTCTGCTCGACTGCGGGTTGTTCCAGGGCAAGCGGTCCGAGGCCCACACCCGCAACCGCGACTTCCCATTCCGCACCCGCGACATCGACGCAGTGGTGCTCAGCCACGCGCACGTCGATCACTGCGGCAACCTGCCGAACCTCGTGCGCCGCGGGTTCGCGGGTCCAATCTACTGCACGCCAGCAACACGCGCGCTCGTGGCCGTGATGCTAGGCGACGCCTCGAAGATTCAACAAGAAGACGCGAACTACCTGAACCGCAAGCTCATGAGGGGCGAGGCGAAAGTCGCGCCGCTGTTCGACGCGCGAGACGTGTTCCGCACGCTCACCAAGATGCAGGCGGTGCGGTACGGCGAGCCGTTCAGCGTCGGCAAGGGAATGGAAGTCACGTTCGCGGACGCGGGGCACTTGCTCGGCTCCGCGACGGTTCACCTGCGGCTCGACACGCCGAGCGGCGAGAAGCGAGTCACGTTCACCGGCGACGTGGGCCGACCGGGGCTGCCAATTCTCCGCGACCCGGAACCGATTCCCGCGTGCGATCTGCTCATCAGCGAGAGCACCTACGGCGGACACACGCACGAACCGGTCGAGGAGACCGCCGACAAGTTGGGCGATGTGGTGCGGCGCACCGCGGAGCGCGGCGGCCGTGTCATCATCCCGGCATTCGCAGTCGGCCGCACGCAAACGGTCGTGTACTTCCTGCACCAACTCATCTCGGCCGGGAAACTTCGCGACATTCCGGTTTTCGTGGACAGCCCGATGGCGAACCGCGCGACAGAAGTGTTCCGCGCGCACACGGAATGCTTCGACGAAGAAACACTCGCGCTGCTCGAATCGCACCCGGACCTGTTCGGCGAGAAGCACGTGAAGTACGTCGAGTCACCCAACGAGAGTGTGAAACTGAACCGTCGCGACGGGCCGTGCGTCATCATTTCGGCCAGCGGCATGTGCGAAGCCGGGCGCGTCCTGCACCACCTGAAGCACGGTCTCGGCGACGCGCGCAACACGATCCTCATCGCGGGCTTTCAGGCGAAGGACACGCTCGGCCGGCGCTTGGTGGAAGGGCGCCCGGAAGTGCGGGTTCTGGGTCGCCCGTGCCCGGTGAAAGCGGAAGTCGTCGTGCTGAACGGCTTGTCGAGTCACGCGGACCACGGCGACATGCTACGAATGCTTGGCCCGCTGGCCGGTAAGACGGCTCGCGTGCGACTGGTTCACGGCGAACCCGAGCTTGCCGCGAAGCTAGCCGAAGGGTTGAAGGGCATTGGGTTCGCGGACGTGGGGATTCCCGATCGCGGCGAGACAGTATTGGTGTGAGGGCAAATGCAACCTACTCCCCAACCCCCCTTCCCTTTAGGGAGGGGGTAGGTTCTTCACACGCGGCAGTCGGGCATTTCGAGGCGACAGCAGCCGAGGTTCAGCGCGTCCTTCGGTACGCCGACTTCCACCGCGTCTTCCAGCACGCCGGGTCGCAGCGAGTACAGCACGAACCGGCCGTTCTTCTTGCCGCGAATCAGCCCCGCGTGCTTCAGTACGCTCAGGTGGTGCGACACGTTTACCACGTTCTTCAGCTTGAGCATGTCTGCGATCGCGGTCACGTTCTGCTCGCCGTCCGCGAGGAACCGGACGATCTTCAGGCGTTCCGGTGCGGCGAGTGCGGAAAGCAGTTTCGCACAGCGCGACGGATCGAGCGGGTCTTTGGCCACGAGCGGCACACCTCCGACATGACGCAATAATCACACGCCCGCATTTTACCACCACGCCCGCGAACCGGCGAAGATTCGCCTACGATCGCTTCTCCGCGACACGGAACAACTCCACTGTGCCGTCGGCAGTGCCCTTCGCCATGTATCGCCCGTCCAAGGTGAACGCGACGCGTGTGGCAGCGCGTCCCGGTACTTCCCATTCGCGCACCTGATTGCCGTTTCGGAAATCCCAGTTCCGCACGCGCAGGTCGTCACCGATGCTCACAAGCGTGTCGGTTTTGGGCGCGATCAGGATTGAGCGAACCGCGCCGGTGTGCGCCTTCAGTTCGGTGCGCACGGTCGGTTTGATCGCGGTCAGATCCCAGAACCGAATCGATCCGTCCTGCCCCGCGGTCGCCAGGGTCTTGCCGTCGGGCGTGTAGGCCAGGGCATTCACCTCGCCCCCGTGCGACAACACGGCGCGTTCCGTCGAACGGATCCGGCCCAACGTCCACACGCGAACTGTCGCGTCGCGCGCAGCGGTGGCGGCGTTCGACCCATCGGGGCTGAACGCGAGCGCGCGAACCGGTTGCGTGTGGCCCAACAACTGCGATCGGGAATCGCACACCAGCCCGCGAACCGGTTCCCACACCCGCAGCGTCCGGTCTTCGCCCGCACCCGCCACTTGCTTGCCGTCGGGTGAGTAGTGCAGCGTGTTGATCGACCCCCGCGCGCCTCGCAGCGTTCCAACCTCTTGGGGTGTCGCGTCGGTCACGTCGTAGAGCCAGACGGAACCGGTCAGAGAGCCCGAACCGACAGCCAGCGTACGACTGTTCGGCGCGAACGCGAACGCGTGGAACCGGTCACCGGGTTTCCGCAGCACGGACCGTTCGCCGGGCTTGCTGCTAACGATGTCCCAGACGCGGACCGATTCGTCGCTGCTCGCAGATGCGAGCAGGCATCGGTCGGGCGAGAACGCGAGGGAAATGACTTCAGCGGTGTGCCCCTTGAGGCTCGCGATCAGTTTGGCAGGTACGGCCAGAGCCGCCGCGTTGGGAGTCTCGGTTCGCGTGTTCACGGCAATGGTTCTCCCGACGGTTCCGGTTCGGCTGTCCGAGGGGAACTCTACTACACAACTTGCCGGCGCGAGCCGAGTCCGTGTGAAAACGTTGTCCGCGGCTCTGCTCCCGGCTGAGGTCGCGAAGCCCCTCGAAACTAATACTCTGATCCGTGAATACCCCGAACGCCCAGATACCGAAAGCGCCCGCCAGTGAACGGAGTTCCCATGACGCACGAACTGTTCGGCGAGTTGCGGTTCAAGGAGGCCGACGAGTCGTGGGCCGGGTCCGCGGCACTCCCGCGGTTCGCGGCCGTCGGCATGATGCCCGAACGGGCGCCACTCACCGAGGAAGACGCGGCGCGGATGGCGGTCGACATGAACGCGGCGCTGGAGAACATCAAGGCTCAGATGCGCGAGCGGTTCGGCGACAAGATCGATAAGGCGTTCGCGGAGGTCGATCGCGCGGCCGAGGAAGACGCCGACGAACGCGACCCAAAGGACGCGGAACGCGAACGACGGCGCGCGGCGCGGCGTGAGAAAAACGCGGCGCTGCTCGCGAAGGGCCGGTTCCCGGTCCGCATCGCAGGCCCAGGTGGATCAGAGCCGTCGCCAGCACAGGAGACCGCGTTCCGGTTTCTTCTGGCGAACGAAACCGTCGTCTACGATGCGGTTCTCGCGGAGGTGTGGGAATCGTTTCAAAGCTCGTTCGGCCAGGAACACTGGCGGCAGATCGCGGGTGTGAAACCGGCTGCGACCGCTGCGGACCTCACGGGCCGGTTCGCGATCACACGCCTTGACGTCACACGCGAAGCCCGCGGCGGGTTCGCGCACCTCACGTTCCTGATCGAATCCGACTGGCAGGACGAACACGGCCTTCTGATCGTCTACTCGCCCGACGCGCAAACCGCGAGTTGGACCTCATGGGAAGGACTGTACGACCTGCTCGAATCCGACGAACCCGACGAGGAACCGGAAGAGTACATTCCCACGCCGCACGACCTGCTTCTCGAAGCAATCCTGACCGGTGACGAGCCGAAGGCGCGCGAACTGATCGCGGCGGGCGCGGACATCAACGCGCTCGGTCCCGACGAATACCCGCCGCTGTGGATCTCGGTCGATCAGATGGAAGTCGAAGAAGTGCGCCGTCTGCTCGCCTTCGGTGCCAACGCTTCTCTCCCGAACCCAGACGAGCGGACCACTCCGCTTCGACACGCGAAGAAGCTGTACCGCGACATGGGGTTTGCCCCGTCGAAGAATCGCGACGATTTGATGGACAGCGTGCTGTCGATCATGCGCGAGGCCGCGGGCGAGAAGTTCAACGACATCAAGATTCAACTGGAGCAGATCATCCAGATGCTTGAGGACGCGACCAAGAAGGAGTGAAGCCCGTGGGACAGGCCGCTGGCCCAATGGCAGTTACCTTGGTATGCGTGACTCCCCCTCACCCGCAGTGGGGGGAGGTGTTATCCCCCCGACCATCTCGCTAAACGACAAAGGTGCGCGGACCGCCTCTCGTCGGCCCCAAACGAGCGAAACAGGTCCGCACCCACGCCCAGGGTGCGCGCTTACAACGCCCCCTGGGCGCGTCTGGTTTGATCAACATGTACTACCCGACATGATCGCGAGAGTTCGGGCGAAAAAGGCACGTTTCATCCCCTCGATTCTCTTTCACTTTTTGAGGTTAGTCGGGTGATCCTCCTGATGGGGAAACTGGCGAACGTGTCGGGCTGTTCACAGGTCGCTTCCTTGCGGTAATAGAATGGGTGGTTGAAGGAGACGAGTATGACGACGGCGACACTCGCGGCGCCGGCGGGCGCTGGCTTACGCGCTCTGCCCAATTTGCTCCAAAATGCCGAGGGCTGGGCGGAACTGCGCGCTGCGCTGGCTTCTGGGCGCAGCGGAACCGTGGACGGCGCGTGGGGTTCGTCCGCGGCGTTGGCGGCTGGTGCGCTCGCCGCTGATGTGCCGGGAACGCTACTCGTCGTCGTGCCGAACCCCGTCGATGTCGAACCGTGGGCAGAAGACATCGCTTCCTTCACTGGGTCGCGGCCGGTCGTGTTCGAGGCGTGGGAAGCTTGGCCGGTGGCTTCCAACAAGGGGAAACTCGACCCGACAACAACCTCGCGTCTGCGGTTGCTCCAGCAATTACAACGCGACCCACCAAAGGTGGTGGTGTGCGGTGTCATGGCGGTGTGTCAACCGGTGCCGGAGCGCGCCGACCTCGCCGCAAGAGGCCGCACGATCACGACGAACGAGATTGTGGAACCGAGTGAGTTAGCCGAGTGGTTGGTGGCGAACGGCTACAAGCGAGTAGACGCGGTCGAGTACCTTGGGGAGTTCAGCCGTCGCGGGGGCATCTGTGACATCTTCCCGCCGGACGCGCCGGACCCGTTCAGGCTGGATTTCTTTGGCGACGAGGTGGAGAGCATCCGCACGTTCGCGGCCGGCTCGCAGCGGAGTTTGGAGAAGAAGAATTCCATCACGCTTCTGAATGTGGACACAGGGGTGGTTAGCCGCGCGCCGGAGGCGAGCGTCGGACGTGGCCCACTCGCCTCCGGCGCGCGGCTAACGAAGCAGGGTCATCTCACCGATTACCTCCCCGCTGATTCGTGGGTCGTACTCGTCGAACCGCGCGAGTTAAAGGAACAGGCCAAACACTTCCACGAACGTGTCGCGACCACCGACGGGTTGTACACGCCGGAGCAAGCGTTCGCGGGTCTGATGAAACTTCCCAACGTGGTGTTCTCCGCACTGCCGCGTCCCAGTGTGGAGGCGTCGGTTCACCTTCGCGTTGAGTCCGTGAACCGGTTCAGCGGCAGCGTGCATCGCGTGCGCGACGAACTCGATTCCATCGCGCATAGCGCAACGGCGCGCGTGCTGATCGCGTGCCAGAGCGAAGCCGAGGTTCACCGGCTCACGGAGGTGCTGAAGGCGGGCAAGCTCGCGGAATCCCACCGGCTCCAACTCGTGACCGGGCACGTGCGCGCCGGCTTCCGCCTTGTCGAGACCGGCACGATTGTTCTCGGCAGTCACGAGATCTTCCACAAGGATCTGCTGCCGCCCGGCGTGAAAGCGCAAGCGAAGTCGAGCCGGCAGATCGAGTCGCGCGCGATCGACTCGTTCCTCGACCTCAACGACGGTGACTACGTCGTTCACGTCGCCCACGGCATCGCCCGCTTCCGCGGGATGAAGATGCTCGAAAAGGGCCAAGTTGCGAGCGACGAGACGCGAGGCGCGAGTTCAGATAACGATTCCGAACTCGCAACTCGCAGCTCGCAGCTCGCAACTGCCGAGGAAGAACACCTTGTCCTCGAATTCCGCGACGGCCTGTTCCTCTACGTTCCCGCGACGCGCATCGACCTCGTGCAGAAATATGTGGGCGGGTCGCAGACGGAACCAGCACTGAGCAGGCCCGGCGGCACGTCGTGGGGGCGAAAGAAGGAGAAGGTATCCGAGGCCGTGCGCGACATGGCTGCTGAGATGATTAACGTCCAGGCACTCCGGCAAGCCGTTCCGGGGTTCCAGTTCCCGACCGATTCGGAGTGGCAGAAGGAATTCGAGGCCGCGTTCCCTTATCAGGAGACACCGGATCAACTATCGGCAATCACCGAGGTAAAGGGCGATCTCGAAAAGGCAAAGCCGATGGACCGGCTCATTTGCGGCGATGTCGGTTACGGCAAAACGGAGGTCGCGATTCGCGCCGCGTTCAAGACGGTCGATAGCGGTAAGCAGGTCGCAATTCTCGTTCCCACGACCGTGCTGGCGGAGCAACACTACCGCACGTTCACGCAGCGGTTCGCGGAGTACCCGTTCGTGGTGGACGTGGTGAACCGGTTCAAGGGTGGTGCGAAGCAGAAGGAGACGCTCAAGAAGCTCGCGGATGGCGAAGTGGACGTGATCGTCGGCACGCACCGGTTGCTCTCGAAGGACGTGAAGTTCAAGGATTTGGGCCTTGTCGTGATCGACGAGGAACAGCGGTTCGGCGTCGAACACAAGGAGCGGCTGAAACACCTCCGCGCGATGGTGGACGTGCTCACGATGACCGCAACGCCGATCCCGCGAACGCTGCACGCATCGCTGCTCGGCATCCGCGAGATCAGCAACTTGGAGACGCCACCCGCGGACCGGCAACCGGTGGAAACGCACATCACGCGATGGGACGACAAGCTCATTCGCAACGCGATCCTCCGTGAGATGAATCGCGGCGGGCAGGTGTACTTCGTTCACAATCGCGTGCAGGACATTTTCGACGTCGCGACGAAGGTGCGCATCCTCGTCCCGGAAGCGAAGGTGACCGTCGGGCACGGACAGATGGACGCGCACGACCTTGAGAAAGCAATGGTCGCGTTCGTGCGCAAAGATGCGGACATCCTCGTGGCGACGACAATCATCGAAAGCGGGCTGGACATCCCGAACGCGAACACCATCTTCATCGACGAAGCTGACATGTACGGTCTCGCGGACCTTCACCAACTGCGCGGTCGCGTCGGGCGATCGAAGCACCGCGCCTACTCGTACCTCATCGTGAACCCGCTGAAGATGCTCAACCCGATGGCGCAACGACGGCTGAAGGCGATCGAAGAGTTCACCGAACTGGGCGCGGGCTTCAAGATCGCGATGCGCGACCTGGAGATTCGCGGAGCGGGCAACATCCTCGGCGCGGAGCAGAGTGGTCACATTGCGGCCATCGGCTACGAACTCTACTGCCAGCTTCTTGAGAACGCGGTGCGGGCGCTGAAACAGCAACCACCAAAGGTCGCGGTGGAGGTAACGGTTGATTTGCCGTGGCCCGCGTACATTCCGCGCGACTACGTTCAGGGTCAGAAACTGCGTATCGAGGTGTACCGCCGGCTCGCGCGGCTTCGCGACCCCGAAAAGCTCAACGACTTCCGAACCGAACTCCGTGACCGCTACGGTCCAGCCCCGGAACCGGTCGAGTGGCTGCTCCGCACCACCGAGATTCGGCTGCTGTGCGTGAAGTGGCAGGTCGCGAGCGTTCACCGTCACGATCACGATTTGGTATTCACGTACCGCAACGCAGACCGTGCGAAGCAACTCGTCGCCGCGAGCAACGGCCGGTTGAAGGTCGTGGATGAGAAGAGCATCTACCTACGGCTGAAAACCGGCGATACCGATAACCCCAAGGGGCTGTACAAGTTGTTGTTGGGTGTGTTGAAGCCTTGAGGTGTTGTTGTGTTTGAAGCTCCTCCGGGGCTTCAAACAAGACTTGGAAATACGGAAACGCTTCTCACTTGCACTTCCCACGCCGCACGCTATACCCCAGGTCGCAACATCCGTATTTACGCGCGAGGGCTGGCATGGACGCCGCGAACCCGCTGTGCCGCTGTTTGCTGTTGGCCGTCGGACTTGCCGCCGTCATCGGGTGTCAGTCGGACAAGGCCAACCAGATTGCGCGCGGTCAGATGCCGCAACCTATCGACCCGCTTGCGCCACTCGCGCCAGTCGCCCCCCCTACCAACCCCGCCGTGCCGTACACGCCCATAGCCCCTCTGGGACCGGTCGCACCGCTGAAGCCGGACGGGCGGGCTGTCGTTCCCACGCTCGGGTCTGGACCGGTCGCTGGTAGTTCGGTGCTGCCAGACGCAAAAGGCCCGGTCGTGAAGACCGGCTTCACCGCCTCGAAGGGCATCGGTACCGCGTCCGACTCGCTTCGCGCGAGCGTGCCACGCATCAAGGTCGTGGCGATCATCGGCGCGAACAACGTCATCACCGACCAGGAGGTGGTCGAGGCGGTGTACCAGCAGTACCACCAACTCGCCGCGCTCGCGGGACACGCCCGCACCGCGAAGCAAAAGGAGATGTACACGATCGTACTCCGCAAGACGATCGAGCGTGAATTGATCCTCGACGAGATGTACGCGAAGTTGAAGAAGGCCAACAAGATTAACGTGATCGACGAGATCAAGGAGTTCGCAACGCAGTCCGCCGACCGGCAGTTGCGCGCGTACCGCACCGACTACGGCGCGAAGTCGGACGAGGAGTTCGCCGCGATGCTGCGCTCGCAGGGGTTGACCGTGCAGGTGATCCGCCGCCAGATGGAGCGGCAAATGATGGCCGAGCAGTACGTGAGCAGCGCGCTCAAGGAGAAGGGCCGCCGCGCCGGTTTAGGCGAGGTCCGCGACTACTACGACAAGCACCCCGACGAGTTCCAAGTCGCGGAGCGCGTGAAGTGGCAGCACCTGTTCATCGCGACGAAGAACTACGCCACCCCGCGAGCCGCATACGACCGCGCCACGGCGCTCTGGCGGCAGGCCGCGAACGGAGCCGACTTTGGAATGCTCGCGGTTCAAGCTGACGAGGGCTTCGCGAAGCAGCAGAAGGGGTTCGGCACCGGCGAGAAACGCAAGGAAATTCAACCCGCGGACCTCGAAGAGACCGTGTGGTCACTGAAGCAGGCGCAGATCAGCGGCGTGGTTCAGACCCCAACCGGGTATCACGTCGTGAAGGTAGTCGAGCGCGACTACGCCGGGGTGCAACCGTTCGACACGGCGGTGCAGAGCAAGATCCGCGAGAAGTTGACACGCGCGACCCTGGAGGTTGAGTACAAGAAGTTGGTCGAAGAACTGTGGCGGAAAGGCGTCGTTCGCGTGTTCGAAGAGTGAACGTTCCGGCTCCTCGGGGATGCTGAGTGCGCCCGCGCCGGGCGTTCGGCCGGAGTTAGCGTTAAGCTGCGGTGTCACGCCGCGGGGGGTTGCCGTGCCGATCCGTTCAGCAGGTTCCGTACGCAGCTGAGCCCGCGACTGCTAGCAAGTAGCACCGGCGCCCGGTGCGGGTTTTGATCTCACCTACTCTTGCGCGGGTTCGGGTAGTGCTCCTGCATGACCTGCTTCATCTCGCGAACCGCACGTTCCATTCCGACTAGCACCGCGCGCGACACAATGCTGTGCCCAATGTTCAATTCTTCCACGCCCGCGATGCGCACGATCGGCTGTACATTCCAGTAGTTCAGCCCGTGGCCCATGTGAACGTGAAGCCCCAGCCCAATCGCATGCGCGGTCGCGGCGCGGAGCTTCTCCAGTTCGCGTTCCACCGCGACCTCGCCCTTTGCCTCGGAATAGCACGCGGTCTGGAACTCAATCGCGTTCGCGCCGAGCTGCGCGCTGGCGTCGATCTGCGCCGGGTCTGGGTCGATGAACAGCGAGATGTGAATGTTCGCGGCCTTCAGTTGCTGAATCGCGCCTTGCACGTTCACGATGTTCGCGAGTACGTCAAGCCCGCCCTCAGTGGTGAGTTCTTGGCGTTTCTCCGGCACCAGGGTCACCTCGTCCGGCTTCACCTTGAGCGCGATGGCGACGATCTCGTCGTAAGCGGCCATCTCCAGGTTCAACCGCGTAGTGACGGTTTCGCGCAGGAGGTACACGTCGCGGTCCTGGATGTGCCGACGGTCTTCGCGCAGGTGAATGGTGATGCCATCGGCGCCGCCGAGTGTGGCGAGTACGGCCGCCGCGACCGGGTCCGGTTCGTTCGCCCGGCGCGCCTGGCGTACCGTCGCGACGTGGTCGATGTTCACACCGAGGCGAATCATGGGGAGAAGTCCCGAGTTGCGAGTTGCGAGTTGCGAGTCAGAAGACCAAAACCAACTGGTGTTCTTGACTCGCAACTCGCAACCCGCAACTATCTGGAAGCGAAGCGTGCGAGGTAGTCGAGCACAGCCCGGTAGCGGTCGAGTTCGCGGGTCAGCACGCGGTATGCGAGCACAACGAGCAGCGCGTCGAGCAACCGCTCCGCAATCGGGCTGACGACCGGGATCAAGAACCACACCGAGAACAGGAAGTAGTTCAGCGCGAGCAGCACGACGACAAGCGGGAACGCGACCTGCACCGTCCGACTGATGCGGTATCGCGGATCGAAGTACATCTGCATCGCGAGCCGCACTTCGGCCCAAAGTTGGGCGAGAAACCAGCCGCGCCTGGTCGCGTCTTGCGGGTCTGGTGGTGTGAGAATGGTCCCAACCGGCGGCGGTGGGAGCAACCGCATGAGGGGGAGGATCGCGTTCGTAATCAACGGCTCCGGCTGTTCGGCTGGTTGTGCCGGAGTCGGGGCGTTTACAGGTTCGCTCTTCGGTTCGGACATGCCCACTTCCTCGGGCGGCTCAGTTTGTGATACTGATAGGGTAATGCGTGAGAATGGGCACGAACAGGGGAGTTGGCGGAGGCCAGAGTCCAGAGACGTGTCTGGGCTTTCAGTTCCGAGGGGCTGAAAACCCAGACATGTCTTTGGCCTCTGTCTTTTCACTTGTCGCTGATCGGACTCGCCTTGTCCGCGGTGGGGAACTCCTTCGGCAGCGCGATCGTCACCTTGCCGGTCGCGGCCCATTCGGTGCCACGCGTGACCGTGCCCGCGAAGCCCCAGCACTTCATCGCAACCGCGTCGTGGCCCATCGGCGTGTGGAACACCCGACCCTTGCCATAACTCACAGTCCAGATCATCGGTTCGTGCGTCTTCGTGCCGCTCGAATATGCGGTCGCGAGGATTTTCACGTTTTCGATCGGGCCTCGCATGTTGTCGTACAGTTCGTCCTTCACGTGCGCCCACTCCTTCGGCATCCCCTTCGTGATGGGGTGTTCCGCGTCGCGGAGTTTCACCGTGAACGGGCCACTGTAGCGGTGCCCGGAACCGGCGTCGGCGCCGGCCTCGACGATCACTTCCTTACCGTCGTCGTCGTACTTCAGGCGCTTGCCGTCCTTTGCGCCGCGCCAGCCCATGCCGATCATCTGGTTGTACTCCTTCCACCCGCCGAACGCGTTGTTCGCCGCATGAACCACCACGAACCCGACCTTGCCTTCCTTCAGCAGCGCGTCGAAGTCATCGTTAAGGTCTTTGCCCCACGGCTCGCCGTTGTAGTTGCTCACGACTACCTGATAATTGCTCAGTTTGGGGCGGAACTTCGCCATCTCTTCCTTCTTCCCCTTCGCCGGGCTGGTCGCCACGTCCACCGTGAAGCGGCCCGTGTCCTCGTAAATCTTCTTCAACACGGGCGTGGTCTGCACCCAGTTATGGTTGTTCTGGCCGTCGATGATGAGAACTTTCATCTTCTCATCCGCGGCATCGGCGTGAAGCGCGACGATGGCCGTGAACAAGAACGCAAAGAAGAATCGCATGAGAGGCTCCAATTGGGTAGGAGTGAACCGGCGGCATTCAGATTGTGCGGGCGGGGGGGTGCGGGCGTCAACAGGGTACCGTCAATTCCGTCCCACGCTCACCTCATCGGCACGAGGTTTCCCAGGAACTGCGCAGTGCAGTTCGCCCATGTGTATCGCGACCCTTCCTCCGCGCACGCCGCGGGGTGCCCGCTTGCGAGCGCACGCGAAACCGCACTTCCCAAGTCATCATCGAGCGCGCCCAACTCGTCGCGCGTGACGATGTCCATTGGCCCGGTAACCGGGTACGCCGCGACCGGTAGCCCGCTCGCGAGCGCCTCGATCACCACGATCCCGAAGGTGTCCGTGCGGCTCGGGAACACGAACAGGTCCGCGCTCGCGTACACTTCGCCGAGCGCATCGCCTTTCCGATAACCGAGGAACACCGCGTCCGGGTACTTCTGCTCCAACTCCGCGCGTGCCGGTCCATCGCCGACGATGAGTTTTGTTCCTGCTGTTTTCAACGACAGGAACTCGTCGATACCCTTCTCGTGCGAGACTCGCCCGACGTAAAGTAGGATGGGCCGCGGAAGCGCGGTCGCGAGCCTCGGGCGTGGGCGGAACGTGCCGAGATCGACCCCGCGCGACCACCGCCGAATCGGAGCCTTAAACCCGCGACCGATCAGTTCCTTCTCCAAACTCGGTGTCGCGACCATCATGCACGACGAGCGCCCGTGGAACCACTTGAGGAACTTGTAAGTGACGCTTTCGGGGACGCGGGCGAGTTTCTTCAGATATTCAGGGAACCGCGTGTGGTACGACGTGCTGAACCGCCATCCCATTCGGCGGCAGTAATGGCGAACCCAGAAGCCGAGCGGCCCCTCTGTGGAGATATGCACGTGATCCGGGCGGAACTTGTGGACGCGTTCGTAGACGCGCCCGGTGCGCGTGACGCACAGCGGGATTTCAGGGTAGAACGGCACCGCGAACTGCGGGAACCCGGTCGGCTCGATGACTTCGACCGCGTGGCCCTGTCCGCGCAGCACGCGTGCGGTGGTATCGAGCGTGCGAACGACGCCGCTGACCTGCGGGTGCCAAGCGTCGGTTGCGATAAGGATTCGTGCCATAGGCGAGGTGAATGATATGCCCGACCCCGACAAACGGATGCTGCGCGACCTGAAGCGAGCGTTGAAGAGGCGCGGCAACAAGCACCGCCGCGCAGAGCTAAAGAAGAACCTCACGGACAACCCAGAAGAGGCCGCGCACGTGGAGGAAGACCTGGGCCGTCACCGTTCCGACACGCTCAACAAGCTCGACAACGACAGCACGCGCAAGAAGAAGGACGGGGAGCAGAAAGAGGAGTGAGAGTTGTTAAGCGAGGTACTACTCAGTATGCTCCGCCGTGCATTCAACCTCGGGTACACGGAGGCGGTGAGATGGGCGACCAGAGTTCGGAAGCGTGGCAGGTTGAAGAGGAACCGGGCGCCCGTCTGACGGACACAGAACTGGTCGAGAAGGTGCGGCGGTACCTTCGCGGTTCGGCCCGGTTGCTCTTCGTCTGCTGGTTGATGGTAACAGTCGCCGACGTGATCGTGCTGACGAACTTGATCGACCACGCGAACGACCCGAAGCCGGAAAATCAGGGCCGGCTGGTGTTCGACATGTACCGCGAGTTCCTGGCCGCGGGCGTCGTGGTGTTATTCTGCTGTGCTCTCGGATTGGTCGGGGCGGTGCTGATGCTGCGGGTCCGATCATACCGACTCGCAATGACCAGCGCTACCGTCTTTGTGCTTGCATCACTGCCGCTGGCGGTCTTCTTGCCAATCTTACCGTTCGCCGGGTTCTACGCGATCGCCAGGTTGTTTCAGAAGCGGGTTCGGCGCGGTTTCGCGGCGGCCGAGCGACTGCGAGCGGGAACAACTCCCGAAGCGGATTAACTGCACGTCACAATTCACACCCCGGCGTTCTCTTCGAGCTTCCCGAGGCGCCAGGCGCGGCGCTCGCTCCAACGCCAGAACAGTTGCGCCGCGACCACCAGCACCGCAGTCGTCGCGAAGAGCGTGAGGGCCAGTTCGCCTTTCGACCAGTCCGACAGCGGGCCGCGGAGCTTGTCCGGCACGTCGCCCATCAGCGCGCGGCGCATCCCTTCGAGCCAGTAGGTCGTTGGCAAACTCAGGCTGATCGACTGCACCCACGCCATATTTCCTTTGAACACCGACAGCGGGAACACCACGCCGCTCAACAGGTACACAATTCCGGCGACACCTTCGCTCAGGAACATGCCGTTGCGCGACATGTTCAGGCACGCGGCGGCGAGCAGCATCCCGCACGCCCAGAGCATCATCGCGCCGATCATCAGGTAGACGATCAGCCACGGCACATCAATCGCGACCGCGTTTCGCAGTTGCGAAAACAGGATCAGCCCAACGGTGAGGTTCAGCACACCGCCGATGGTGCCTTCCAACGCGCGCGACGCGCCGCGACCGAGGAAGTACGTCTGGAACTGTGCCGGGCTGATGTAGATGTACTTCAACATGCGGTAGTGTTCGCGGTCGCGCACGACCGCGTAGCTCAGTCCGAACATCACCGTACCGACCAGCCCATAGCACGCGTTGGACACGTACATGTACGGCAAGAACTGCGGCGGGACGCCGACCACGGCGGCGTTCGCGGCGTAGAACATGCCCACCAACATGAGCGACCCGCACACCGGCTTCACCAGCATGTACAGCGTGAACAACCACGGACTCGCCCAGTTGGTTTCAAGCTGCCAGCCGAGCCACGCGGCGAGACGAAGTGTGCGGAGGTGTGCAAGCATGGAGGAATCTTACGGGCGCGCGGAAAGAAAAGGCGAAGAGGAGAGCAGCCACGGATGAACACCGAAGGCACAGATCGGATAGGAGTTCCGCAGTTGGGGTCTTTAGCCCTCTCTGAGGGCTGAAAACCAAACGCCTTCCAACCAACTGCGTAACTCCCATTTCTTCTCTTACTTGCTCTCCCCGGAAAGCCCCGCGACGCGGTCGGCGACCAGCATCTCGCCTTCGCTGTCCAGATAAAATTCGTCCGGCGTGCGGGCGCGCAGGCGCAGGAACATGTCGTCGTCGACTTGCATCGTGTGGCCCGGTGCGAACGTCTGGCCGGACGTGCGGAGGTACGCGAGCGAGCTACCGAACAACTCGAACGTGAATCGCGCGGAGTCGTGGTCGGCCGCACGCAGCGCGAGGTCCGGTAACCCGAACCGGTGACAGCCGTAAGTTCGCATCCACACGCCGGGTTGCCCTTCCACTTCAAAATGCACAAACCCGCAGTAGATGAGGAGCAGCGGCAACCCGCGAAGCGCCGCGAGCATGTTCCCATCGTCCTCCTCGTGCGGCATCAGCACCGGGGCCGGGATCGCGGTGCGCGCGTTCTCGTTCAGCGTGAACACCGCACCGAACATCGTCAGCACGCCCGCGACCGCCGCGAGCGCAACGTACTGTTCGAGCGGGTCGTAGTCGTACCCGTTGTAGTACAGCATCACGTGCGACTGGTGTCGGTACGCGATCTCCTTGTACTTGGGGTCGAAGTGTGCCGGTTGCACGCACGCTTTCACGAACGCCGCGGGCATCGGCGTCGGGAACGCCACCAACTTGACGACGTGCGGCCCCCAGGCAATCAAGCCCATGAGAGCGGGTTCGAGGTCGGCCGGCTTCGCGGGAGCTGGAACCTGATATAGCTCCACCCTCGCTTGCGCGAGTTCCGGGTGGTAGTCGCGGACCGCAACCTGAAGCCCGTCGGCCGGTAGGTCGAGCGGAATATCGAAGAGGCATTGAAGCCCCACGGGGTCGGCGAGGCGCGGGTTCGCGACCGGCGGCCCGCCGATTCGCGGCACGCCCTTCCCAAAGAACCGGTCCAGCAGGCCGGGTGAACCACCACAGAGTGCCACCAACGGCGCGGCTAAACGCTGAGTTTCCCCTTCGTCACCGCGCGCCGTGTGGTTTATCATATTCCTTCGTTCTCTGCTCTCCTCACCACTCCTGTTGTTTCGCAAAGGGGCTTCGTCATGTTGAACCGCGGAAACCTCTCTCGCCGGGGGTTCATGAACCGCTCGGTGGCCGCTCTCACGCTCACCGGGCTACCGGCGTGGCACGCACGCGACTTCTTCGGAGCCGCCGCTCGCGCCCAGGACAAGGCGCCCGGCGCCAACGGCAAAATCAACGTCGGTGTCATCGGCGTCGGCCCAAACCCGCGGCGCTCCAACGCGCTCTACGGCGAAGCCAAGAAGTTCAAGGACAAGGTGAACTTCACCGCGGTGTGCGACGTGGACTCGCGCCACGTCGAGCACGCGGTCAAGCAGTACAAGATGGACGGCTACGAGGTGAAGGGCCACAAGGACTTCCGCGAACTCATCGCCAGCAAGGACGTGGATGCGGTCATCGTCGCGACGCCGGACCACTGGCACGCGATCATCGCCATCGCCGCGATGAAGGCCGGCAAGGACGTGTACTGCGAGAAGCCGCTGACGCTGACCATCGAAGAAGCGCTCGCGATGAAGAAAGTGACCGCCGACACGAAACGCGTGCTTCAGACCGGTAGCCAGCAGCGCACCGAGATGGGCGGCAAGTTCCGGCTCGCGACCGAGCTGGTCCGCGCGGGCCGCGTCGGCAAGGTGCAGTCGATCGAGTGCCGCATCGGCGGCAGCCCGCAGAGCGGGCCGATCAAGGAAGTGGAGCCGCCGAAGGAACTCGACTGGGACATGTGGCTCGGGCCGACCGCGAAGGTGCCGTACCGCCAGGACGGTGGAAAGACGAACTGCCACTACGAGTTCCGCTGGTGGTACGAGTACAGCGGCGGAAAGATGACCGACTGGGGCGCGCACCACATCGACATCGCCCAGTGGATGCTCAACATGGACGGCAGCGGCCCGACCTCCGTGGAGGTGATCGAGGCTTCCAAGCCGTACTCGAAGGGCGACGGATACAACTGTCACGAGACGTTCAAGGTGGCTCACACCTACGCGAACGGCGTGAAGGTTGAAGTCAGCCATGGTGCCGGCTCGACCGCGAAGGGTCTGGTGGACACGAACGGCGCGGCGCGCAAGGGCGACCTCAGTGGCGGCGAGAACGGCGTGCTGGTGAAGGGCGATAAGGGCACGTTGTTCGTGAGCCGCGGGTTGCTGCTCGCAAGCGACAAGGCGATCTTCGCGGAACTCGGTGCCGACAAGCCGAAGCTCTACCCGTCCGTCCCGACGAATCACATGGGCAACTTCCTCGACTGTGTGAAGACCCGCGAGACCCCGATTTGCGGCGTGGAGGTGGGCGCCGGCTCGGTGATCGTGTGCCACCTGGGCACAGTCGCACTGCGCCTGAACAAGAGCAAGCCGCTGATGTGGGACGCGAAGAAGTACACCTTCACCGATGAGGAGGCCAACAAGATGCTCTCCCGCGAGCGCCGCGGCGGGTGGAAGATCGGCTAGTTTTGTGGCTTGTAGGGTGGGTCGAGAGCCGCGTTTCGCGGGTCGAAGGCCCACCGCACACCAAAACGGAAACCGGTGGTGCTTTCGCGGGGCGAGTGACCGCAAACGTGGGTGGTGGGCCTTCGACCCGCGAAACGCGGCTCTCGACCCACCCTACAACGCGTCCGACGGTGGGAACATCGATCGCAGCAATCGCGCCGAGAGGTCGAACTCCGGCGTGAATCCGAGTTCCACCATCGCAATCGTACTCACGCGAACGTGCATCGACTTCACCGGGCCAATCGGCTGACCGTCGATGAACCCGCGAATCGGGCGCTTGCCGTTGAAGTCCAGACTCGTCAGCGAAACTCGCGTCGTTTCGGGTAGCGCCACTGGCTTCCAAAACCGCGGGCGGAACACGTTCGATCCGGCCAGCGTGAACACCGGCGCGGTCAAGGGTACCGAGGTCGCGCCCATCGCTCTCGCGTAAGCGCTCGAACCGGCTGGCGTCGCCACCAAAAGCCCGTCGCCGACCACGCGCGGCACTTGCGTCTTGCCATCCACGTCGATCTTCAGCCACGCGGCCTGACCACTGTCGCGCTCCACCCACGCATCCGCGAACGCGAATGACTCCACCCGCTTGCCATCGGGCAACTCGGCGTCCACGCGCATCATTGGCATCCGGTACAACACCACCTCCGTGCCACTCAGGTCCACCGGCAGCGACTCGTTCATCAGGAAGCCAAGCGTGCCCGCGTTCAAGCCCAGGAACGGGAGCCGCAGCCGCCAGTGATCGCGAATCGCTTGCAGCATCGTGCCGTCGCCACCGAGTACCAGGATGTGCGTCGGTTCACTCGATTCGAGTTTGCGGTACGGCTCCGCGGCCCGCAGCGCCTTCTCGTTCTTGTCCGCGTGGACGATTTTCAACCGGATGTCGTTGAGCCGCACGCGGGTCTCGCGCGGCGCGGACATGCCGCTGAATAACTTGTAGCGGCGGATGTACTCTTCCACGTCGTCGGTCACGTCGGGCTTCGAATTGCCGCCCTGGAAGACGCGGAGCCGGATGTCTTCCGTTGCAACGTGTCCATCGACCGCGACGAGCTGGCACACCGGCGGCCGGTCGGCCGGGTCCGGCGGCGAGTCGGACGGGTGCAGCACGACGAACTTACAGTTATTCCAGGCGTCCGCGCCGAGTTCCCACTTCGTATGAATGGCGGAATCACCGTTGCGCCCGCCGGTGAGGAACTCCGCCGGGATGACGTGCCACACCTCGCCGCGGTCGCTGAGGAGATCGTCGAACGAGTAGTGCGCGGTGAACACCGCGTCATCGACATCGGACAGATCGACGATCACGCCGGGGAGGTTGCGGAACGCGAGGTCGGCCATGACCGCGCGGTGGATCGGCTTCGCGTGTTCGATGTCCGGGCTGTCGCATCGCGGTCCGGCTGGGCGCACGATGACCTCGTCGAACCCGTGCCCGCGGAGCGCCATCGCAGCCCGGCGGTGGTATGTGGTGGGTGGGTCGAAACTGCCGGTGAATACCGCGACCTTGCGCGCCGGTTTCTCGCGAGCAGTTTCGCGAGTCACGGCTTCGCGGCGCGCCGTTCGCGCGACGACGGCCGCCGCCGCGTCGAGCAGCGGGAATGCGAGCAGCGAGCCGACACCTTCGGAGGAGAATGCCCCCACCCTGGAGGAAGGGAGAAAGCAAACGTCCTCTTTCCCCACTCTCCCTTCCCCCGGGTCCAGCCGGGATTGTTTCGCAACTGAGGTGCGGAACACAGGAGACAACGGGATGGGCGGTGGGATCGCAGTTTGCCTTTCAATCACTTTCGTCGCGGTGCCGGGGTACAGTCGCTCCGCGACGTGCAACCCCGCTCGCGCAACCACGCCATCGACCAGCACCGTGAGGCCGAGTTCGACCGCCTTCCAGACGAACCCGGCGACGGCCGCGACATCGGTTCCGCTCACCGCCGCGAACGCGCTCATGAGGTCGTCGGTCGGTTCGGTTAGCGCAAGCAGGCGTGCCGCGACGGCTGCGCTCTCGGCACCAATCGCGTCGGTCGCGACCAGCTTCATTCCTTCATCGCGCGCCTGTTCCGCTTCCTTCTGGCCGACCACGAACGCAGCGCGGAACTCATCGGCCGTCAGTGCCGGCTGGTTGGCGAAGTCGTGCGAACCCGCGCGCACCTTGCGAGAACGATAGTGCGTCGATTCTGGCAGCGCGTCGGCGCGCGACCCAACATCGATTAACACATAGTCGGTGTGCGTGGCCTTCGCGAGAACCGCGGTCGCGGACCCACCCTCGGCGGTGTGGTGGATCGCGGTCCCGACCCAGCTCTCGGCGTCCGGCCCGTGGTCGGCCGCGAACAACACGAGCCGTCGCGGGGTCGTGACCGGCTTGCGCGTCTGCTGGACCAGACACAACTGTTCGGCGAGGTGGCGCAGTTCGCCCAAACTGCCCGGAGGTGTAGCGAGTGCCGCGAGGTGTGCGCGAATTTCGGCCTGTGTGAGTTGCGCCATGAAGCGGTACCCATTCCGTTATTGTGGCACGGACATTCCTGTCTGTGCTTCGCATGTCGCAACCGCACAGACAGGAATGTCCGTGCCACGAATCACTTCGCGGGCGGGTACTTCAGCTTCCCGGTCTGCACCGTGCGGTACGACGAAACCGCGAGCACCGTGCGGTCGTCGCTCAGGCACCAGGTTGTTATGCCGCCAACGCCCGCGATCTTCAACTTACGCTCGCGGCGTGAATTCGTCGTGGAACATGGAGAACGTGCCGGCAGTTTCGCACCGCAGTCGGGCAGGAATCCGTAGACGCGAGCGGCGTCCGCGCCCGTCTTGGTCGGTGCCGCTCGGCTCGCGGCACCGACCAAAAACCCCGGCCTGCGGTTGCATTCGCCAAATCGTAGCGCATACCTGTACACTATAGACGTTCATAGTGAACGGATGATTCCTGAGACCGTGCCGTGCCGATCCGACACCTGTTCATTGACATGAACTCATTCTTCGCGTCCGTCGAACAACAGGACGACCCGAAGTTGCGCTACCGCCCGGTCGCGGTGATCCCGACCGACGCGGAAACCACCGCGTGCATCGCGGCGAGCTACGAAGCGAAAGCGTTCGGCATCAAGACCGGCACGCCGGTGTGGGAAGCACGGAAGCTGTCCAAAGGGACGGTCGTGTTCGTCGTCGCGGACCACCGGCGGTACGTCACCATGCACAACCGCATCCTCGCGGCCGTGCGGAGCGTCATCCCGATCGAGAACGTCATGTCCATCGATGAGATGTCGTGCCGGTTGATGGGCGACGAACGCACTGCCGAAAAGGTCGTAACGATCGCGAAGCAGATCAAGCGCGCGATCCGCGAACTCGCGGGCGACTACATGCGGTGTTCCATCGGCGCCGGTCCGAGCGTGATGCTCGCGAAGGTCGCGTCCGACATGAAGAAGCCGGACGGCTTGACCACGTTCACGGACGCGGATCTGCCACACGCGCTCCACCGGTTGCAACTGACCGACTTTCCCGGCGTCGGGCCACGCATGGAGCGGCGGCTAAAACTGTACGGCATCTTCACGGTCTCGCAGTTCTGCGCTGCGCCCGCGAAGACGCTGGCGGAGGTGTGGGGCAGCAAGATTCACGGCGAGCGCTGGTTCCGGCTGCTGCACGGCGAAGAGGTCGCGGACACACCGACGCGGCGCCAGACCGTGAGCCACTCGCACATCCTCCCGCCGGAGTTGCGCACCGACGACGGCGCGTATGGCGTGCTAATGCGATTGGTCCACAAGGCCGCAGCGCGGCTGCGGAAAATCGACTACTGGTGCGGTGCGGTGTCGGTAGGCGCGAGCTTCTTGGGCGAAGAACGCGGCGACTCGGTGTGGTGGGAAGAAAGCGTTCGCGTGCCGCGATGTCAGGACACGCCGGCGCTGGTCGTGGCGGCTGCGAAGCTGTGGGAGATGCGTGTCCGCGGGCGTGTGCCATTCAAGGTGGGCACGGTGTTGAGCGAGTTGGTCCCCGCTCGAAGTGCGACGCCTTCCTTATTCGATGAAGACCGCCAGGCGGAAGACATCTCGACCGCGATGGATACGATCAACGCGGAGTTCGGCGCGAGCGTGGTGTACCTGGGCGCGATGTTCGGGATGCGCGACGCAGCCCCTTCGAGAGTGGCGTTCACGCTGATCCCCGACTTCGACCGCCGCGTGAACTAAGTGGCAAGACAACGTGAAGTGCAGCAACCGGCGCAAGCCGGTTGTTTCCGTTTTCAGGCGGGTGAAGGTGCGACTTGCAGGTCGCGGGCGGTGCGGAGTCGGAGCAACGAGAGCAACTCGGCAACGCTTACCAACCCTTCCGCTTCGCTTCGTTCCGCGTCGGCCAGCGGTTGCCCCACGTCTTGCCGGTCGAGCCGTTCTTGCAGCCGCGTCTGCACGCCGGTCGGCAGCGCGAGCGGAAGTCCTCGGTGGCGTGACCGAAGCGGTCACCACATTGCGCTGGTAGGCGCGGGGGCCGGCGTTGAGGAGAAGTCGAACGGCTGGTCGATCAACTCCTCGCTCGCGCCGCGGTCGCGGAAGATGTGCAGCACGCGGACACGCGACAGGTCGTCGAACTTCGGCTCCGGGTAGAGATCCGAGCGGAACGGGTTGCCCGGTTCGTACTCGTGGATCATCGCCTTCACCTTCGGGATGCCGCGGAAGTGCATCTCCTCGGCCTTCCGCTTCCCGCCGTGGACGTCGTACAGCTCGGTCAGCACGCGGAGCGCGCGCTCCAAATTGCGGAACGTCACGCCGTCCTCGATGAAGATCATGTCCACGTGCGTGGCACGCAGCACCGCGTGCGCGTGTTGGCGTGCGCGAACCGGCAGGATGCGGTGGTACGCGGGGCCGACCAGTGGCGGCGCGTCCTCGCCAGCCGAGTCCGCGTCCTCGCGCCCGACACCTTCCACGAACCACCAGTGCGGCGCGAGCCAGAATCCGCCACCGGCCGGACCCTTGAACGCACTCGCACGCTTGAACAACTTTTGCAGCCCGCGGAACAGTTGTCGCCGCACTTTGATCTCGTCGCGTCGGTCCAGGCGTTCTTTCACCGAACTGATTTCGAGGTCCGCAAGACTCACCTTCAACGGCCAGTGCGGGTTGAACTCGGTCGCTTCGGAACATGCCGCGTCCACCACTTCAATTCCGACTTGCCCGGTTTCGCGCGGAGCGGGCGCGGTGCGAACCGACCAACCCCACCGGCGCGCGGTCTGCGCCGCACGCCGAACGGCAGCCGCGTCTGTACCGGAGACGTGCAGCGTGGGCGGCGTGCGCCGGGCCGGGTCGCCGCTTCGGGCGCTGTAGAGTTTCGCCACCAACACGCATAGCAACCCCGGCAGGAGCCACGCGGTCACGGTGCCGATCAGCGAGGTAAGTGGCATTGTGTCGTTGCTACGAGGTGCGTCGAAGAGTCGCCCGCCGCATGCGGTCAGCAGCACGTCGAACGCAAGCAGCGCCGTCAACCCCACGATGACCGCGAGCGCGCGGCGCAGCGGCACCGCGTACACCGGCTTGTCGGTCGCGGATCGCCACAGGAGCGCCGCGCCGTCGTTCCCCTTCGGGATGTACGCGAACCACGCGACCACGGCCACAACGAGGCACAGCACGAGGACCGCGGCCGGCGGCACGATCCACGCGATGCCCGACACGAGTACCGCGTAGAAGACGACACCCCCGAGTTCGGCCCCACGTCGGTCGGTGTCGCCGAGCCACTTTCGGAGCCACTTGTCAAGTACCGCGATCGGGACGAACACACCAACGAACGTGACCGCGAGCAGCGTGCCCCAGAGCACGAGCATGAACGCGAGGTAAAGCGTGTACGACGAGTAGAACCCGACGAAACGCCAGCCGGTCGGGAACGCGACCCACAATCCCGCTGCGACACCGGCCCACACGAAGAGCATCGCGATGACGCCAAACACGATGGGCGGGGTGCGACGCGGTAGCGGTGGAACGCCGCGCAGGTCGATTCCGTGGTCGTAGCGGAGCCACGCGGCGGACGCAACGAGTCTTCGCCCGATGGCCACGATCCGCACAACCCAAGGAATCGGTTCGCGCCGGTGCCGCACACTGACGAGCAGCACGGCGCCAATAAGTGCGAACGCGGCGAGGCCATCGTGGAGGTCGGACGTGGCGTAGCGTCCTGCGACTTCGAGGCCAACGACGAACGCGACGACCGCAAGCGTGAACCACCCGCCAGCCGGCGGAACGCGCAGGTTCCCGTGGAAGACTGAGGTGAGCAGCTTCATGGAAGTATTACACCACACAACGGGGCGGGCGCGAACCATTTCGCCCGCTCCTACAACCGGTCAGAGAGGCACTGCCCATTCTAGCATTCCAACCGAAACAGATTACGGGTGCGAACCGGAAATGTCGGCAGGAAGGCTCAAGTCAAAGCGATTCCCCGATCAACGGGCGCAGTTCGCCCGCGAGGAACACGCTTCCGGTCACGCACACCAGATCGCTTTCGCCTGCGGCGCCGCGGGCCGTCCGCCACGCATCCGCAGCGGTCGCGTGGACGCTCGCCGCCTTCGACGGCGCGACCGTGGCGAGCGTCGCGGCCAGTTTCTCCGGCGGCACGCACCGCGGGTTGTTGCCGTACTTCGTCAAGTGGAAGTGGTCGAAGTAACCCGCCAAAACGCGAAGGATATCCGCGAACTGTTTGTCGGACGACACCGCGAACACCACCCGCTTCGTGCCGCTGAGAGGGAACGACGCGCGGAGTGTGTTCACCAGCGATTCGGCGCTTGGCACGTTGTGCGCGGTGTCGAGGATGATCACCGGTCGCTCGCGGATCACTTCGACGCGCGCCGGCCACTTCACTTCCGCCAGCCCGCGAGCAACGGCTTCGTCAGAAATGTGCATTCCCGATTCGCAAAGCCGCTCGATGGCCGCGAACGCGACCGTCGCGTTCTGAAGTTGGTGGGCGCCGAGGAGACCGAGAGAACCTCTCCCCCCAACCCCCTCCCCTAAAAAGGGAGGGGGAGCAGAACCAAATAAAGAAGCTCCGTCTTCTGTCTGAAGGCCCTCCCTTCTTAGGGGAGGGGTTGGGGAGGGATTGCTTCCGACCTCCCACAACGGCGCCCGCACTTCTTCGGCCACCTGACGAATCACCGCGCGCGGGCCGTCCTGTGTCACGCCACTGACCACCGGCACGCGGGGCTTGATGATCCCGGCTTTCTGATACGTGATCGCTTCCAGCGTATTCCCGAGTTGGGCTGTGTGGTCGAAGCCGATGTTCGTGATGACCGATACGAGGGGACAGCACACGTTCGTGCTGTCGAACCGGCCGCCGAGACCGACTTCCAGAACCGCGATGTCACACCGCCGGCGCACGAAGTGGAGGAAGCCGAGGGCCGTGCCGATCTCGAAGAACGTGGGCGAAGGGAGGCAGTAGGGGGTCGCTGGGGGAACCCGCGGGTGGTTCTCCCTCACAAGATGCGTTTCCGCTTCCATCGCGCGAACGGCCGGCGCGACTTCTTCCATGCACGAGCTGAGTTCGGCGTGCGAAATGGAGGCGCCGTTCACCTGAATGCGCTCTTCGACGTGTTCGAGGTGCGGCGACGTGAACAGCCCCACGCGATACCCCGCGACCCGCAACACGGACGCGAGCATCGCGCACGTCGAACCCTTCCCCTTCGTGCCGGTGACGTGAACCAGGCGTAACCGGTCTTGCGGATCACCCAACCGACGCATCAGCGCGCGCATCCGCTCCAACTTCAGGTCGAGCGGCCCCGCCGACCGCACCTCGTAGTTGACGCGCGCGTACCAGAAACTCAGCGCTTCGTTGTAGGTCATGGGGAAAGGTTTAGTGTTTGGCGTTTGGTGTTTACAGGTTAGCCGCAACCCCGCAGGGGTGCGCGACGCACGCGATCGCCTCCGGCTCGCGGCTAACACCAAACACCGAACACCAAACGCTTACCCTTGCACCGGCATGCATACCTGTTCGAGCAACTTCTCGCACTTCTCCTGAATGATGTCCGCGAGGTTCGGGAGCGGTGTGCCTTCGGGCTGCGACTCGCGTACCGCCGCGAGCCAGCGCGGGAACGCGTACAACTGCGCGAACCCGTCGAGCGACACCGGTTCCAGACGCGTGTGCTTGCCGCGGCGTTCCGAGTCTTGGAGTAGCGTCTTGCTCTTGCCGGTCGTCGTGAGGTCGTCTTCGGGCCGGAGCAGCACAAGGAGATCCACAACCGCCGGTTCGGTGTCCAGCACCGCGAGTTTCACTTCCAGGTCTTTCGGCTTGCCCGCGCCGCGAGCGAGGAACAGCCCCACTCCCATCCGCCACGGTTGCCCGTCCTTGCAGGCCCAGTGCGCAATCGTGACGACGCCATACGTCGGGTGTTCGCCATACGACCACTCGTTGACGACGTGTTGAAGCCGCCACGGGCCGACCTTCACGCCGTGTTCGTGACACACGCTCAGGAACGCGCCGAGTCCGGCTTGAAGTTCGCGGGTCGCGCCGGTGAGAGAGCCGTCGGGTTCGAGCTTCCGCCGTGCCGCGCGCTGTTCCTGCTCCCACAATTCGACCAGCGCCGCCCCATTCAGTTTCACCACAGAGGCGGCTTGTACGCTCGTTGGTAGCGGCGGCGGAAACGGTGCGGCGACCGCCACCTCCGAAGCGGCTTTTGGCATTGCGGGCAGCGGGGGGGACACCGAACGGAAACCGGGGAACGGCGAAGGCGCCGGTTCCGTAGGCGCGGTCTCCTGAACGTCATTGACATCGATGGCCGCTCCCAGCAACGGGAGCGATGGCGGCATCTCCTCGGCCGTTTCCGACGACATCTTGGCGGGTACTTCGGCTGGCGTCTCGACCAGGTCTACGCGCTTGAACGTCATTCTCGGCGGTGCGGCGTCCTCGTCGCGCCCGAGCAGCGCCGCGATGCGACTCGCGGGGTCGGACGACACCGACACTTCGGGCAGCACCGGTTCGGTCGGCGGAGCGAGCGGCACCTCCGGCAGCGTGATCCATTCTGCCGACACATCGAACCGCGTCGCGGGGATTTCAGGCGAGCGGGGGGCGTCAGCCCCCTGATCGTCAAAGAGATCAGGGACCATCGTCGGTTGCATCAGGGGGCCGACGTCCCCCGCTCGTCCCGGAGTGAGCGCGTCTTCTGGTCCGTACACGACGTGATCGAACAGGTGGCGGAACTGCTGAAGCATGTCGCGTAGCGTCGGCTCCGTTCGCGCGATGCGCGTGATCTGCTCGTCCGCGAACGGGAAGATTTCGGGCACCGTCTCGCCGTTCGGGAGTTCAGCCAGACACGGCCGCAGGCGTGCTTCGACAACACGGCGCACGAGGTCCGCGGGTGGCGCTTCGAGGCGAATCGCCTTGACGGTGCCGTGCTTCGGGACGTGAACTGGGTTGTTGAGCCGGTCCTGAATGTAGCCGTCGAGCGAGGGCACGAACCGGTTCCACAAACCGCGCTCAGCGAAGATCAAGAAGCACAGTCCATCGATCTGGTGCATCACCTGCACGATGCCCGCGAAGAACGCTTCCGCGGTCTTGTGTGCGTCGTCGGTGCGGCGTGCGAGGAGCAGGTCTTCAAGCTGGTCGAACGCGACCACCACCGGCGTTTTCAGGCTTCGGAACACTTCCGTCAGCACCTTGAATAGCGCGAGGACGAGGTCCTGCCGCGTCGGGCGGACGTGGAACTCCAGTTCCGCAAAGCCGTAGGTGAGGAAGTTCGCGAGGTCGCTCTCATCACCCAGGAGCGCCGCTTTTGCGAACCCCTGGAAGATGTGCCGGCGCATCAACCCGGCCGCGTTGTGTGCCTCGTGCTTCTGGACATGTGCCGAGACGAGATCGAACGCTTTCTGTGGCGTCAGCCCGGCGTCGGTGAGCGCCTGCGCGACGGGCGTGGGCACCCGCGCGAAGTTCGAGTAACCGCTCAGATTCTCCGCGAGCGAGTCGGCCCGTTCGCGTGCCTGCTGTGAACCAAGTCCGAGACGCCTCGCCCAACGGCCGAGGCCCGCCGGCGGGAACAGTTCCACCTTCTCATTGTCGGTCAGTTCGCGCAGCGCGATCCCGAGTTGACGGCGCACCAGTTGGTCGCCCACATAGTCGAGTGGGCGCACGCCTTTCTGCTTCCCGCCACCGAGGAGTGTGTCGATGATCTGGAACAGCAGGTATTCCAGGAAGTCCGAATCGCGCTGGTAAGTGCCCGGCGTGACAAGCAGTTGCCACTGCCCACTCATGCCGTGCTTGATACTGTGCAACAGGTGCGTCTTGCCCGCGCCCTTGTTGCCCAGAATGGGCACGACTTCGCTGTGCGTTTGCGGGTCGTAGCGGTACAGGTCGATGATCGCGTGGAGCAGGTCGCGTTCGGCCGCGAACAGTTCCGGCACGTGGAACCGGGCGCACACTTCGTCATCCGGGTTGCGCGCGAAGTAGTTGCGAAATGGATTCCCAGCGCGTTTGAGCACGTCGCGGTTGCGGCTCGTCAGAGTCGGTTCGAGAGCAAGGGTCGTAGCGTTCATTGGTGAACCTCCGTGTGCAGAAGGATGAAGGACGAAGGATGAAGGATGAATCAAGATCGGGTTGTCCTTGTCTTGGTCTGTCCTTCATCCTTCATCCTTCATCCTTCATCCTTTCAAAGAGGCGTAGTAGGCGATACCGTGGCCGATGAGCAGGGCGTATTGCGGTTCCGGCAGCGCGTACAGCGGCCCGGTCCACGCTGGGAGCGAAACGGTGCCGTCCGCGTGCAACTGCCGCAGGCAATCGTGGAACGCGCCGATCGTGAGCGATTCGGTCAGCGAGAGCGCGCGGAACAACTCGGGGAGCGGGCAATCGGTCGGGCCGGCGTGGTCCGCGAGGTACGCGACGACTGCCGGCGCGAGGTCAAGCGGCGCGTCGACGAGAGCGACGCCGGTATTTTCTTCCCATCTCCCCTTGCGGGAGAGGGTGGCGAGGCTTTGCGAGACGGGTGAGGGGTGAGACGTTACCCCATCGAGTCGCCACCCCTCACCCGTCGGCGAAGCGCCGACACCATCTCCCGCAAGGGGAGAGGGACAAGACAAAGGCACCTTCGCCGAACTCACGCCGGGGAGCACGCGGGACACAGCGTCTTTCAGCCCTTGCAGACTGTCCGCCATCCGGCTCGCTGTCGAAAGCAGTTCCCCGACTTCGCCCCGTCGCGATTCGAGGACGCGGACGAAATCTTCAAGCACTTGCTTCGGGTTCACAGCCGCGAGCAGGAACTCCCAGCCCTTCTCCGAGAGCACGTAGAGGTCGCGCGCGGCCTTCCCCGTCGCATCGGTGCTGACCACGCGCACGAGGTCGTCCGCGAGGCACTTCTGCGCGGCGGGTCTGGCGCTTGCCGCGTTGGGGAACAGTCCCGCGTCGGTCTTCCCCGCGTACAGCGGCAGGCCGGTCGGCTCAGCGGCAACACGGCCGAGTGCGTCGAGGATTTGTTGCGTGAGTTTGTCAGCCACGGGTTCCGCTTCCGTGCGGGGGCAGATGGAGGTATTCACGAAGATGCTACGCGGAACCGGAGTCGCGTTGCAACCCCGACTCGGGCGCGTCATGATGTGCGCAGCTTTGCAACACGGGACGTTCAAGGAGAAGACTCATGACCATTCGGCGCGTGGCGGCATTCGCGCTCGTGGTAGTGTTTGCGACGAACGCGGTCGCGCCCGCAGCGGACGAGCCGAAGTTGCCCGACGTAAAGACGTTCGACAAACTCGTGATCGACACGCTCCGCGCCGTGCACAATACGGGCGCGGACCTTTACAACGAGAAGAAGGACTTCCCCGGTGCGTACCACGTGTACCAGGGCGCGCTGATCACCATCCGGCCGCTACTTGCGCACCGACCGGACGCGCAGAAGCTCATCGACACCGGGTTCGCGGACGCGGACAAGGAAACCGACTTGGCCCGTAAAGCGTTCGTGCTGCACGTGGCCATCGAGGGCGTGCGCAAGAACCTGAAAGACACCGCGAGCGAGAAGAAGCCGCTCGAGCCACCGGTGAAGAAGCCGGAGGAGCCGAAAAAGCCCAGTGGGTTGCCCATCGCGCCGCCGCCGAAGGAAGTGAAGCCGAAGTAGGCTCGCAATTGCGTTTGCAATGAGCCGCGACCGCAAGGGAGTGGCAAACGTTAACCGCTCCCTTGCGGTCGCAGCTCGTTCGTCACCAACTCCCATTTTCGCCATTCCATCATGTCGCGTAATGAACCCGTGCCGGGCCGCTATCGTCACTACAAGGGTGGCGAGTACGAGGTGATCGGCATCGCCCGCCACAGCGAGACCGACGAGTTGCTCGTGGTATACCGGCCACTCTACAACGCGACCGGACTGTGGGTGCGCCCGCTCGCGATGTTCCTCGAAGCGGTCCGCCATAACAACGAAGACGTGCCGCGATTCGCGCACATCGGCCCGGTTTGACCTTCCGCATTTCGCCGTTCCCTTTTCGCTTCTCCCCACCCTCGCGCCGGGGTACTCTCAACACTCCCCCTATCCTCGGAGTTCCACGCCATGCAATCCCGCCGCGAGTTTCACGCCAAGCTGATCGGGTCCGCGATCACGTTCTCCCTCATTGAAACGCTCTGGGGGCGCGACCTGTTCGCGGCTGACGCAAAGCCGACCATTCAGAAGTGGATGGGCGAGTTGGTCGAGATCAGCAAAGACCTGAAGGGCCAGAAGCTCACCGACTTACAGTTCCAGACGAAGATGGAAGACCTGTACAGGCGGGTTGACCTCACGGAACTCTGCAAGCTCATCAAGCTTGACGACGCGGAGAAGAAGAAGCTCCCCGACAACGGGGCCGCGAACTTCGGGTTCGACCTGTCGAAGGTGGAGGGCTTGCCCGCGGACGTGGGCTTCGGCAAGCAGATCTTCGCGTGCAAGAAGGGCCGGTCCATCGTGCCGCACGGCCACGCGAACATGTGTACCGGGTTCATCATCCTGAAGGGCGAGTGGCACGGCCGGCACTATGACCGCGTCGAGACGAAGGCCGATCACTACATCATCCGCCCGACCATCGACCGCACTTTCAAGCCCGGCGAACTCTCGACCATCTCCGACCACAAGGACAACATTCACTGGTTCGAAGCGACGAGTGAAACCGCGTTCATATTCAACGTCCACGTGATCGGGTACGACAAGACCATCAAGGAATCGGGCGGGCGGCTGTACGTCGATCCGGCCGGCGAGAAGCTCGCGGGCGGGCTGGTCAAGGCCGCGAAGATGACCAGCGCCGACTGCCACAAGAAGTACGGCTGAGATGGTGGGCTTTGAAAGTAGTAGGCACACTCCGCGTGCCGTCGCTAAACGAGATGAATAGCGACGGCACACGGAGTGTGCCTACTACTTTGTTAAGAGGCAGGAATGCTCGCCACGCTCCGCGATACGACGTTCCGCTCGCTGCGACACCGCTCGTACCGGCGGTACTTCTACGGGCAGATCGTGTCGTTCGTCGGCACGTGGATGCAGTCGGCCGCGCTCATGTGGCTGATGTACGACCGCACCGGCGACCCACGATGGCCTTCGTGGCTGCTGGTCGGTCAGATCGGGCCGACACTTCTACTCGGCGCGTGGGGCGGGTCGCTCGCGGACCGCTACCCGAAACGCCAACTCGTTTCGACAACACAAACTGCTTTCCTGCTGAACGCGATCGCGCTCACGGTCGTGGTCGGCTGCGGCTTCGCTACGCCGTGGCTGGTTCTCGCGCTCATCAGCTTGAACGGCGTGATTCAGGCGGTGGACTTCCCGACGCGACTCGCGTTCGTGCCGGATCTCGTGCCCAAAGAAGACCTCATCAACGCGGTCGGGCTAAACTCGCTCGTTTTCAACTCCGCGCGTGCGCTCGGGCCGGCGATCGCGGGCGTGCTGTTCCTCGTCGCGGGCGTGCTGGTGCCACACTTGCCCGAAGGCGCGAACGCGGTCACCATCGGCGCGACCGCGTGCTTCGCGCTGAACGCGGTTAGTTTCCTCGCGGTGCTGCGCGCGCTCCGCGGCATTCCCGAACCGCCGGCGCCCGCGAAGCGCGAACGCGGTTCCGCGTGGGACGGCGTGCGATACCTGCGCGCCCACCCCGCACTGGGCGCGGTCGTGTTGCTGACGTTCGCGCTGTGCGTGTTCGGCTGGCCGGTCGTCACGGTGCTGCCCGCATACACCAAACTCCGGCTCGGGCTGAAGGAAGAAGCGTACAGTTTCCTGCTGAGTTCGCTCGGCGCGGGCGCGTTGGTCGCGGCGCTCGCCACCGCGACGTTCGGGAGCGTGTCGCGGCGCGGGGCGTTCATGCTCTGTGGGGTCGCGGTGTGTGCGGCGGGAATGGCCGGGTTGGGATTCGCGCGGGTCGCATGGCTCGCGAACATGTGCTGCGCTGCGATCGGCTTCGGGATGATCCTGTTTCTCGCGACCGGGCAATCCACGATTCAGTTGGCGGTGCCGGATGAGGTGCGCGGTCGCGTGATGGCAGTGTGGGCGATGATGCTTAGCGCGAGCGCCCCGCTGGGCCACCTGATCGCGGGTCAGGCGGTCACGGAAGTGGGTGTCGGCCCGGTGCTGTTTGGAATGGCTATCGGGATTGGTGGTGTGGTTGTGCTGCTGGCAATCGCCCTCGCGCTGCGAGGCCGACCCGCGCCTTGAGCCGCTTGCGGCTTCGCGAGCGATTCCCTGCGAAGCCGCGAGCGGCTTATTCTCCGGCGATGCGCTGCAAGTCCGCGCGCTTGCCCTCATACGTTTCGTCGAACGCCATCACCTGGGCGTCTGGAGTCGCGCCTTCGGCGGCGCAGGCCATCAGGTACACCGCAGGCCACCAGTTCTCGTGCTTCGTTAGCCCCTGCTCCTTCACGGTCGCCCAGTTGCTCAACACCTTCGACCACGCCGCGTCACCGTAATCGAGCGATTCCTTCAGGCTGCCGAACTGCGGGACGTACCACACGCGACCGATCTGCGAATGAAGCACTTCGTCGGCCCAGTCGAAGTCTTGCAGCGTCGCTATGAGTGGCAGTTCACTCGCCTGCCCGGTCTCGAACTCGTAGCGCTTGCCGGTCTTTGGCATCAGCCCTTGCTCGATGAAGTACAGCACGCCGTGCCGTTCCAGCGGTGTGCATTCGGTGTTGAGCCGGTGCGACCAGTTCAGCGTGATCTTGACCTTCGTCCAGTCCACGCCGAGCGCGACGAACCCGACTTCGCCCATCATCGCGTGTCGCGCTTCGTCCCAGAGTTGGCGGGTCATGTCGCGGTAGTAGCCCCACGGCTTGCCGGGCGTCTGCGTGATGATCGACGCCATCATTTCGGGCACGTCGATTTCGCGCAGCCGCTTGTAGAGCATCATGAGTGCTTTGGCGCGAGCCGGGTACGCCGGGTTGTAGAGGAAGCTCTCCGCGTTCACGCCCTGGTTCCACGGATCGGAGAACCGCTCGTCGCGCTGCGGGATAGGGTCGTAAACGTAGGGCTTCTTTGAATAGAAGCGATCTGGAACGGTTCCCGATTCGGGAGCGGTTCCGTCCAGTCCGCCTGCGACAGTGAGACAGGCATTCAGCCATCGACTGACTGCGGTGACTTCGTCATCAACGAGACACCCAAACGCGTGTTCCCCGAACTTCTTCATGTCCGAGAGTTCGAGACGGGCGAAGCGCAACACTCGACAGGTCGGGGCGTCGGTCAGTGGGTTTGTTTCCGCCATGTATTTCGCAATCGCAGTATCGAGCACCGACATCGCGTGCAGATACGCACCGAGAACCAACTCCTCTGTGTTCCAGTTGCCTTGAATCTCCTCGAAGTAGGCTTCCAACGCGGGGTGCGGAACGTCTTCCAGTCCCAGAGGCGGTTCGCGCATTTCGCCGATGCGCGTGCGCAGCGCGGTGACGTGTTCGGCGCACAGGTAGGCGTGGTGCGCGAAGCCGGTCTTGAGTTCGTAGATCGGTTCCGCGGTGATGCGGGCGGTGAGAATCTGGTGCAACCGCTTGAAGCAGTAGTGAAACCGCTTCAAGCGCCGCACGCACTCTTCGACGCTCAACCCCGGGCGAGCGGCTTCTTCGACCGTGCAAAGCCCCGCGAGTGGCGGCAAACCCTTGTATGACGTGTACCCGGCCAGCGGCGTTGGTGGCGGCATAGTCACGCTCCTTGTCTTCTGTCTTTACAAAGTAGGCAACTCGCTCCGCGAGTTGCGCGGTAGGGTGGTCCGCGACGCGAGCCGCACTCCCGTAGCCGTCACTCGCGGAGCGAGTGACCTACCTTCTACTTCGTCGCCTTCCGCGGCTTGCCGACGTGGGTCGCGCCGCCGTAGGCGAGTTCGGCGCTCTCCATGATGGTTTCGCTCAGAGTCGGGTGCGGGTGGATGCTCTCCAACACGTCACGCGCCACCGCGCCCATCTCGATGGCGAGAACGCCCTCTGCAATCATCTCTCCGGCACCTGCGCCCACGATGCCCACACCCAACACGCGCTTCGTTTCGGGATCGACCAGCATCTTGGTGCGGCCTTCGGTGCGCGCGATACTCACGGCCCGACCGCTCGCGGCCCACGGGAAGTTCAGCGCTTCGTAAGGGATCTTCTTCTCGTCGGCTTCCTTCTGCGTGATGCCGGCCCACGCGATTTCGGGGTCGGTGAAGATCACCGCCGGGATCGCGCGCGGGTTCCACTCCGCCGGCAAGCCCTGAATCACTTCCACCACCACACGCGCCTCGGCGGTCGCTTTGTGCGCGAGGCCCGGTTCTTCGCCCACGTCGCCGATCGCGAAGATGTTGGGCACATTGGTGCGCCGCTGACGGTCGATCGGAATGAAGCCCTTCTCGCTCACGGTCACGCCGGCTTTGTCCAAACCGAGGTTCGCGGAGTTCGGACGCCGACCGACCGAGATCAGCACGCGGTCGAATGTCAACGAAGCCGGTGCATTCGCGCCTTCGAGCTTCACCACGATGCCGTCCTTCGTCGCTTCCAGACCCTTCACACTTGTGCTTGTGTAGATCGCCTCGAACTCGGCCTTCAGCTTTTTTTCCAGCGGGTCAACGAGGTCTTTGTCGGCCATAAACAGGATGCGGTCGAGCGCCTCCACCACGGTTACCTTGCTGCCGAGCGCCGCGTACACGCTGCCGATTTCGAGGCCGATGTACCCGCCGCCGATCACCAGGAACTTCTTCGGTACGTCCGGCAGCAGCAGCGCGCCGGTGCTGTCCATTACGCGGTCGTCGTTGATCTGCCACGGCTTCGGCACCACCGGAAGTGAACCGGTCGCGATGATCGCGTGTGCGAACTTGATCGTTTGGGGCGCGTCGCCGGTTACTTCCACGGTGTTGGGACTTGTGAACACCGCGCGGCCCTTCACCACATCGACCCCACGGCCCTTCGTGAGTTGACCGATGCCGCCCGTGAGCTTGCCGACCACTTTCGTCTGCACGAACTCGCGGAGTTTCGCGAGGTCGAGTTGCGGCTCGCCGAACGTCACGCCGTAAGCGGCCATCTCGTGTGCTTCGCGAATGATCTTCGCGGTGTGCAGCAGCGCCTTCGACGGGATGCATCCACGGTTCAGGCACACGCCGCCGAGTTTCTGGCCCTCGTCCACCAGCGTGACCTTGATGCCGTGGTCCGCGGCGTGCAGCGCGGCCGGGTACCCCCCGGGGCCGCCGCCGATGACGAGAAGTTGTGTTTCGCGAACGTCGGGCATGGTTGGCTCTCTGCGGGGAAATGCAAACAGCCGGCTGACGCCGGCCGCTCGCCATGATGGAATTGTATACGCGAGGCCGATTACGGGCCGACGCCGGTGTCGGTATCCACGGGCAGTTTCAGCGGCTCGACCTTCTCGTAGTACACAACCTTGATACCGACCGTCTCCGTCTTCGCCGGGAGGGTGAACGTAGCGGTCTGCGCGATCTTCCCGCCGGCCACGTTCAGGTTGGTCGTGCCGCCCGCGGTGAGCGGCTTGCCCTCCGCATCGGTGAACGCCACCGACTTCACCGCCGCGCCGTCGGTCTTCAGCGTCACGGTCAGTTTGTCTTTCGCGAGAACCACCTCGAACGCGGCCGGGCCGACCGCGACCTTCTCCTTGTCCTTGATGGCGAACTTCTCGGCGGTCGCGGTCTTCTCTCCGGTGCCGCACAGGAGTACGAGTTCACCCTTGACCCGCACGCGCGTCGCGCCGGTCGCGGGGGCCTTCGGCCCGAGGACATACAGCCGCGCCTGCTCCTTCGACTTGTCGGTTGCGAGGGCGTTGCCCGCGAGCGGGCTTTTGGCACCGAGATCAGTCCCCTTGTCGTCAGTGAGCGCGAGTTTGGTCGCCACTGTGTCGAGCGCCAGGACGTGTTGGCCGGGCACCTGAATAAAGAGGTATGCACCGGTGTACGCCGGGCTGACGATTTCCTTCGGCGCATCCTTCGGCGGGTTGTTGACGTTCAGAGCGTATGCTTTGACGGATGGGTCGGCTGCGGTAGCGCCGCCAGCCGCGGCGAGAAAGACGAGGGCGAGTGTGGTTCTCATTGGGGCGCTCGGGGTTCTTCGTGAAGAGTAGCGGAAGGATGACCGGCGGGTTGGTGCCCAGTTCGGCGTGGTGGAATTGTATGCGCCACGTCAGCCGAATTTCTTCTTACCCTTGTTGAAGTTCGGTAGCCCGTCCTTCTTCCGCGGGTTGCCGTCGTGGTCGAGGTCGGCTCCGCGTTTTTTGTTCTCGCCGTCGGCTAACCCGTAAGGCGTCTTGTCGTTGTCGTCTTCGTCGTCGAATTGCGGTGGGACGTATCCGCGCGACGGGAGCGGCGGCAGAGCGACCGGTTCCGGCTCTTCGACCGGTTCGACCGGCGCGCCTGGGTCGGGCGGCAGCGGCGGAATAATCACCTCGAACACGGGGTCGGGTTCGGGGACGATGAGAACCGCGCTGCACCCGGGGCACTTGGCCTTCTTCCTGGCGTGCGCGTCGGGCACGCGCAGCGTTTTCCCGCAGGGGCAGTTGAAGGTAATGGGCACTACGCACCTTCGTTGTGTTTGGTGCTTGGTATATCTCGCGTAGCCGCGACCCGGAGGGGAGCGCGCCAGCGACACAGCGCAAACGCCCTTCGCGCTGTGTCGCTGGCGCGCTCCCCTCCGGGTCGCGGCTACGCGACCAACCTGGTTACTTCTTCTTGCCGGTCAGTTCGTCGGCGAGGTCGTTGGCGTCATACACCTTCCGCAGCGCTTCGACGATCGCGCGGCTGTCCACCGACACCGCGCGCCCGGTCTCCTGGTCGAAGATGAAGTCGAGCACCAGCGACTGAATGTTGCCGTCGAAGATCAGCCCGACCACTTCCGCGTTGCGGTTGATCACCGGCGAACCGCTGTTGCCGCCGATGATGTCCGCAGTGCAAACGAAGTTGTACGGCGTCTTCAGGTTGAGGTTGCTCTTCTTGTCCACCCACCGCTTGGGCAACTCGAACGCGCCCTTGTTGTGCTGCTCGGCGGACCGTTTGTAGAGACCATCGAAGGTGGTGAACGCGGGCACGTCCTTGCCGTCTTCCTTGTAGCCCTTCACGGTGCCGTAGGCGAGCCGCAGCGTGAACGTCGCGTCCGGGTACACCTTGTCGCCGTCCATCGCGAACTTCGCCTTCGCCAGCGCCGCGTGCGCCTGGCGCTTCGGCTCATCGACTTCGTTCTCAAAGCGTTTGCGGAGCGCACGCGACGGGCCATCGACGAGGCGCGCGACTTCGATCATCGGGTCTTTGAGCGACGCGAGGTCGTATGGCTTGCCGTCCTTCGCCGCGGCCTCGATGCCCGCGAAGATCTTCTTCCGCACTTCTGGGTCGCGGACCTTCGTGCCGCTGATGAGTTCGTAGGCACGCTCGCGCGGCGACTTGCCGTTGAGCACCTTCTTTACGAGGTTCGAGTCCGGCCCGAGCGTGACTGCGAGGAACTGCAACGCGTCGCTGAGTTTGAGGATTTCGAGGTCTTCAAAGATCGGTTCGTCGGAGAACAGCCCGAACTTGAGCGACGGCAGGCGCGCGTCGGCGAACTCGCGTAAGCGCTCGCCGCCGGGCTTGGGCAGCTCCTCGGAAGCGCGGAGCAGCGTCCGCGCGATCCCAAAGGACGCGGAGTTGAACCCGCCCGCGTTCTCCAGCGCGGTCATCTCCTTGATGAGTGCGGCGCGGACCTTCTCGGCCTTCGCAACGGTCGCATACGCGTCGGCCGCGGCCTTCGTCTCGGCCGTGGTGCCCTGAGCGATGAACGCCTGCAGTCGCTCTTGCTCCTTCTCCTTGCGGCCCATTAAAGCAGGGTCCATCAAGCCCGCGAGGCCACCGATGCGCGCCTTGCGGCTGTTCTGAATGCTGAACAGTTCTTCTTCCGCGCGCTGGGCGTTCTGCTCACTGCGCCCGGACCACGAGTTGAGCAGCACTTCGAGCCGGTTGAGCCGGTTCAGCAGGTACGGGTAGCCGGTGTCGCGGAGGTACTTCAGTTCGTCCACCGTGTTTGCGCGGTTCGTGCGACCGGGGTGCCCGGAGACGAACACCAGTTCGTCTGCCTTGCTTCCCGCAGCGCTCCACTTGAGATAGTGTTCGCACTTCAGCGGCTTGCCGCCTTCGTAAACGCGGAAGAAGCACACGTCGAGGTCGAAGCGTGGGTACTCGAAGTTGTCCGGGTCGCCGCCGTAGAACGCGGCCTGCTTTTCCGGCGCGAACACGATCCGGATGTCCTCGTACTTCTTGAACGTGTAGAGGTGGTACTGTCCGCCCGCGTACAGCGTGACCACGTCGGCGCGAATCTTCTTCTCGGGGTCGGCGGCGCCCTTTTCGAGTTCGGCGATCTTGGCGGTGCGGAGCTTGAACGCCGCGGCCGGCGCGGTGCCAGCGGGAACCGCCTTCTCCACGTCCGCGGTCACGTCCTTGATGCCGATGAGGACGTTGAGTTCCAGACCCTTGCACTTGATCTCTTCGGCGTGCGTCTTCGCGTGGAATCCGTCGCGGAGGTAGTTTTTCTCGGCGGTGGAAACCTTCTCCAGATCGCCGGCGCCGACGTGGTGGTTGGTCATCACGAGGCCGTCGGGCGAGACGAACGAGCCGGAACCGCCGGAGTTGAACCGCACGCTGGAGAGCCGGACGTGATCGAGCCACTGCTCGGTCGGGTCGAAGCCGTACTTCTTGAGTTGGGCGCGGGGTGGGTTGTTGAACAACCACATGCCCTCATCGGCCCTGCTGGCTTTGGGGATCATGAGTAACCCTATCAGTGCGACGACGGTAACCGCCGCGGGGAAACGTGAGGTCATGGGGTGAATCTCCGACGGGAGAGGGTCCGCGGGAACGAAGGCGCGGGCCGACCGCGAGTGAGCCGCCCGTGACGCATCGTTATAGGCAACGGGGTGAAGAAAAACACTCGGAACGGGCGATCTGTCGCGGGTACAATCCCTATTCCGCACCGCTCTCTCGCGTCGGGGAGAAAGCCCATGTCCGAGAACAGTCCGGACCGTACCATGCCGCGTGCCGCGTCCACGCCGGATCAGACGGCCGACCACGCACCCGCCTACGACACCAACGCCCGCGCCGCGGACGAAAGTGCCGCCGATCTCAACCGCACGGGCGGGGTCTTCAGCCTGGCTCTGTCCACGGACGGGCGGACGCTGGCGTCCGGGAGCATCGACGGAACTGTGAAACTGTGGGACCCGACTGGCCTACGGGACGTGTTGACCCTCCCGGTCGGCAAGGCCGAGGTCAAGTGTGTGGCGTTCTCGCCGGACGGAAAAACGCTCGCCGGGATCGCGACGGACGGAAAGGTCCGGGTCTGGAGGTGATCTCCGCTGTTGCGCCAACCAGCGCGCACGCGCAGAAGCACCAGCCGCAACTCGACCTGCTCACCCCGCCGAGGCGCACACAACAGCCGTAGCTCGCGACGGGTGTCCGCATCGCACTAAGCTCCGTACACCGACCGGACGCCCGCCCGCTTCTGACGCACCGCGACCCGAGCCGTTTACCATGCGCGAACGCCCGGCCTACGACCTGTTCCTCATCAGTTGGCTGGTGCTGTTCCTCGAACTCGCCTGCATCCGCTGGTTCCCGTCCCACGTCCTGTTCCTCACGTTCTTCGTCAATCACGTGTTGCTCGCGTGCTTCGTCGGCATGTCCGTCGGGTGCCTCATCGCCCGGCGACCCACGAACTTCCTCCGCCACACGCCGTACTGGTTGTTCGTCGGTATCCTGCTCGGGCTCATCTTCGATGGTAACTCCGGGTATCTGCAAGCGGTGATCACGGTCGGTAACCAGGAGCAACCCGATGTGGTGTACTTCGGCACCGAAACCTCGGTGACGAAGAAGAATCCGCTCCCGTTCAAGGTGCCGCTCGAACTCGTCGGCGGGCTGTACTTCGTTCTCATCGCGGGCATTATGGTCGGCCCCGGTCAGGAGATGGGACGCGCCTTCAACCGCGTCACGAACCGCACCACCGCGTACTCCGCGAACCTGCTGGGCAGTTTGGTAGGGATCGGCATGTTCGCCGCGTGTTCGCTGCTCCGGTTCCCGCCGGTCGTCTGGTTCACCCTCGCGGGCGGCGTGCTGGCGTACTGGCTGGTTCGCGTACTCGCGAAGCCGCAAGCGGCTTCCGTCGAAAACAGAGGTTCACACACTGTGCCGCTCGCGTTCCTGGCGACCGCCGTGGTACTGACCGCGATCACCTCCGGGTTCGTCACGTACAAGGGCTGCCAGACCACCTGGAGCGAGTACTACCGCATCGACTACGAACCGAAGAGCCGGTACATCGTCACGAACCTTATCAGCCAGCAGTTGATGGAACCGCAACTGTACCCGCCGTCCACCGACGTGGCCTACGCGCTGCCGTACCTGTTCCAGCGCGATGTCAAAAAGGCCGACGGCACCCAGGCGTGGCCGCCGTTCAAGCGCGTGCTAATCATCGGCGCTGGCAACGGCAACGACGTGGCCCGCGCGCTGCTCTGGGCCGCGCCAGACGCACAAATCGATGCGGTTGAAATCGACCCGGTGATTCAGAAACTCGGTGAAACGCACCACCCGGATAAGCCGTTCCAAGACCCACGCGTGAAGGTAACCATCAACGACGGCCGGAACTTCCTGCGCGACGCCAAACCCGAAACTTACGACCTCGTCGTCTTCGCGCTCATCGACTCACTGGTGCTCCAGTCCGGGTACTCGAACCTCCGACTCGAAAGCTACCTGTTCACGCTCGAATCTTTCCAGGACGTGCGCAGGGTACTGAAGCCGACCGGCGTGTACGCGGTGTACAACTTCTTTCGTCAGCCGTGGATCGTGGCCCGCATCCGCGACCAGCTCCACACTGCGTTCGGCGCGGACCCGGTAGTCGTCACCACCCCGCCGCGAACCGCGATCCGGTTCGACGACAAGTTCGATTCCGGCGTCTGCACCGGGTTCTTCGCGGGCGGGCCGGAAGCAATGGATCCGCTGCGTCAGTCGTTTGAACGTGTGGACCCGGCGCGGCCAGCATCGGTGCGTGAGGTGTTCGGACTGCGGAACACCACGCCGGTGAAGTACTGGTATCCGTGGTACACCGGTGTGCCGCAGACCACGGAGGCTCGGTTCGGTTTGGCTCCACCCACAAACCCGCCCCCGCGTACCAAGCCCCCCGGAGAGGTGCGTCCGGAAGACCCCACACCGGAATGGCTCGGACTTGTTACCGCCGATATCGAGAAGAGCGAACACTCGTTGCGGCCCGCCGATGACAACTGGCCGTTCCTTTACACGCGTCAGTCGCGTGTCCCGAGTCAGACGTGGGGAAGCGTCGCGCTCACGCTCGTCCTCTCGATCGGGCTGTGGTGGGCGTTTGGCGGGAAGAAATCGCTCGCGCCCGAAACCGCCGCGGCAACACCCGACTACGCCTCCATGCTCCGCGCGTTTTTCCTCGGTGCCGGATTCATGCTCGTCGAGACCAAAGCCGTGGTCGAAATGGCGCTCTTGTTTGGCGGGACGTGGATGGTTAACACGGCGGTGTTTGCGGCCATCCTCGTGATGAGTCTCGCGGGGAATCTCTTTGCGGGAAAGGTGAACCCGAAGCAGTTGGAACCGTATTACGTTGGCCTGATCGCGACGCTCGCGGTTGGGCTGGTGATCTCCCCGAAAGTGTTCCTCGGCCTGGGGCCAGTGGTGCAAGTGGTTGGGGCGTGTGCGTTAGTGTTCGCACCAATCGCGTTCGCGGGCGTGATCTTCGCCACGAGTTTCAAGCGTACCACCCAGCCGGACCGCGTGTTTGGGGCGAACGTCGCGGGGGCGATTGTCGGTGGGTTAGCCGAGAACAGTTCCGTGGTTCTGGGCTTCCGGTTACTCCTGTGTGTTGCAATCGGATTTTACCTGTTGTCGGCCGCGTTCGGGAACCGTGATCTGCGCGACGGCACAGCAGACAAGGGCGTATAATGCCGATAGACATTTAGCAGAACGTGTTGCGTTCGCGAAACAGTGCTGCACTGCCCGCGCATTCCGCACAGTTTGCCGAGTCTCACGACGCGTCCGTGATGTAGGATTCCTTTAGCGTTGCGTTGGGGGTTGAGTCTCTGGTATTTCAAGGTATGACTCAATTCCTGCGGAGGAACCTACACCGCGGACCGTGCCTCGAAATACGAAACCCGAACCACCGAACTACCGAACCACTAATACCCGGTCGATCCTCTCCGACACCGACACCCCGCCGGGAGTACCTCTTATGCCAGACGCGAACGAGGATCCGCCCGATATCGAAGACGCGCTGCTGCGGCGTGGGGCGCGTTCCACTCCCTACCCCGCAGCACCCTCCGCGATCCGCTCAGGGCGCGACACCCTGTCAGTCGAGGTCGCACTTACCGTCTTCCGCCAGATGCTCCGCACGCGCGCGATCGAAGAGCGCAGCATCAAGATGTCCAAGTCTGGGGAAGCCTACTTCTGGATAGGTGGCCCAGGCGAAGAAGCCTTCAACGTCTGTCTCGGGTTACAGATCAACAAAGGCCACGGCCCTGCTCACGACTACCTGCACCTCCACTACCGCAACGCCGGTATCATGCTCACAATGGGCATGCCCATGATCGACCACACGCGACAACTCGCGATGCGGTGGACGGACCGACACTCCCGCGGACGCAACTTCGTCGGCCACTACAGCATCCCCGAGTGGAACGTCATCCCGGTCACGAGCGTGATCGAGGTGCAGTTCGCGATGGCGCCCGGCACGGCGCTGGTTCAGAAACGCCACGGCCAGAAAAACCCAACCGAGAATGAAGGCATCACGGTGGTGGTCGGCGGCGAGGCCGGCACCGCGGAGGGAGACTTCGAAAGTTGTCTTAACTGGACCACGCGTCCCGGCCAAGAACTCCCGGTGCTGATGCTGGTGACCAACAACCGGTACGGCATCTCGACCGATCTCGACACGGTTCACACGCACCGACCGATCGCGGACCGCGCGATCCCCTATGGCATGCGGTACGAGACGATCGACGGCAACGACCCAGTCGCGACGTGGCACGGCATCGACCGCGCGATGCGGTACTGCCGACGCGAGCGCAAGCCGTTCCTGCTCGAAACAATGGTAAGCCGGTTGCACGGGCACTCCTCCTCCAGTGGCGCGCAGCGGAACTGGAACGAAGCCGACTCGCTGGCCGCGTTCGAACAGAAGCTCATCGATGCGGGCGCGATCGACACGAACGCCGTTCGCGCCTTGAAGGACGAGGCCAAAGCCGAAGCGGACCGAGCCGTTGTCGAGACGATGAAGGAGCCAGAGCCAACACGCGAAGACGTGTACGCATTCACCTATGCCGAGAGCGCCGTGGACACGATTTACCCCAAGGATTTCACGGGGCTACCGGGGGCGCGCTGATCCCGCAAGCTGAAGGCGAGCGAGCCACCTGTGCGTGGACGTGGCTCGCTCGCCTTCAGCTTGCGGCTAACCTGTTTGATATTCCCTACACCTCTCCTGTGGGGCTTTCATCATGGCGAATATGGCACAAGCCGTTCGCATGGCGTTACATTTCGGCGAGAAGCACCTCGGCGTGACGGACGTGTTTGGTGAGGACGTCGGTCCGCCGCTCGGCGGGGTGTTCACCGCGACGCAAGGTCTCCGGACCGCGTGGAACACGCCACTCGACGAGCGCGGCATCATCGGCACCGCGATGGGCATCGCCTACGCCGGTGGCCGACCCGTCTGCGAAATCCAGTTCTGCGACTACGCGTTCAACGTCCTCGACATGTTCAAGATCGCGGGGAACCAGCGGTGGGCCAGCGGCGGCGGATACGACATGCCCCTTGTGGTGATGACACCGAACGGCGCTGGCATCCGCGGGAGCCTGTACCACTCGCATAGTTTTGAAAGTTGGGCGAGCCGTTTACCGGGTTGGAAAGTCGTGATGCCGTCCAACGCGCTCGACGCTTACGGTCTGATGCTCGCGGCGATCAAAGACCCAAACCCGGTGCTCGTGCTGCTGCCTAAGGCACTGCTCCGCGCGAAGGACACACGCCTCATTCCCGGCGAACCGGCGGACGCGGACGAATTGAGCAGAATGATCGACGCGCCGGTGAACGATCGCGTCGGCTGGGAACCGAACTGGCCGAACTTAGAAGACCACACAGTTAAGATTGGTTCGGCGGAACTGGTGCGCGAGGGCACGTTCGGCACCGTGATCAGTTACGGGCGGCCCCTTCCGCTGTGCGCGCAAGCCGCGGACGAACTCGCGGCCCAGCACTACCGCACATTCGACGTGATCGACCTGCGGAGCATCTTCCCCTATGACTGGGGTATGATTTCCCGGAGCGTACTAAAGACCGGGCGGGTACTGATCGTGAATGAGGACACGGAAGTCACGAACTTCGGCGAACACCTGCTTCGTCGGGTCGTGGATGAGCATTTCTACGATCTGTCGGTGCGGCCCCGCACGCTGATGGGCAAGCACGTTCCCGGCATCGGCATGAACCAGAACTACGAGGTCAACAGCGTCCCGCAGTTGGGCGACATCCGCACCGCGCTGTGGGATCTGGCGACCGAAGCGGCTTGATAGCGGAGCGAACACATGGACTTTTCTCTCCCGCCGGTTGGCGAAGGCTTGCTCGAGGTGGAACTGGTGCGCTGGCTCGTGCGGCCGGGCGATGCGATCGCACGCGGCCAGGCAATGGCCGAGGTGATGTCGGACAAGGCGAGCATGGAAGTGCCGTCGCCGTTCGCGGGCACGATCACCGAACTGGCCGCGACGCCCGGCACGAAGGTCAAGGTCGGACAGGTGATCCTGAGTTACAACACGGTCGACGACGAAGCGAAGGCGGAACCTCTCCCCCCAACCCCCTTCCCTAAGAAGGGAGGGGGAGACGAACCAAAACCAGAAGGCACCGCGTCTTCGGTATTAAGCCCCTCCCTTCTTAGGGAAGGGGTTGGGGAGGGGTTGTCTTCACGTAGCAACGGCGCCACAACGCTCCCGCCCGCGGCGCCCTCGGTACGGACGCTCGCGCGTAAGTTGGGCGTCGATCTCAGCCACGTTCGCGGGAGCGGGCAACACGGCCGCATCTTGCTCGACGATCTCACCCCGTATCTCGCTCCAAGGCCGAATCTCGACACCCGCCCCGCATCCGCGCCGAACAAAACGGATACCTCGAAACTCGACTTCGGCATCGCGGGCACGCGGCAGAAACTCATCGGGTTGCGCCGGCGCATCGCCGAGCACATGGTCGAGTCGAAGAAACACATCCCACACTACTCGTACATCGACGAGTGCGACTTAACCGATGCGGTCAAACTCCGCAACCAGCTCCGCGAACCGCTCGCGGAGGCCGGCGTGAAACTCACTTACCTCGCGTTCTTCGTGAAGGCCGTTGCGCGGGCGCTCAAGGAAGTGCCCATCGTCAACAGCACCTACGACGAAACCGCGGGCGAGGTGGTGCTGTACGACAAGTACCACATCGGCGTCGCGGTCGCGGCTCCAAGCGGCCTGATGGTACCGGTGGTCAAGGACGCGGACAAGAAAGACCTCGCCACCATCGCGACCGACATCGAACGCCTGGGCAACGACGCGAAAACCGGCAAGATCAAGATCGATGACCTGCGCGGCGGCACCTTCACCGTTACGTCGGTCGGTGGCATTGGCGGCTTGATTTCCACGCCAATCATCAACCACCCCGAAGTCGGTATCATGGGCGTCGGCAAGGTGGTGAAGCGCCCGCTCTACGACTCCAACGGCGTGCTGAAACCGTCGGACATCGTTTACCTGTCATTCTCATTCGACCACCGCGTCGTGGACGGGGCCGTGGGCGCCGCGTTCGGGAACGCCGTGGTGCGATATCTGCAAACGCCCGCCATGCTGCTCCTGCCGGAGACGTTCGGTGGCTGACAGCGAAGAACCTCTCCCCCCACCCCCCCTCCCTGAAGGGGCGGGGTTTGGGGGGAGAGGTCTTCGCTTCGCGCCGGCCATTCTGCTCGGCATGGTGAGCGTCTCTCAGGCGCTCGTCACGAACAACTTCCCCGACTTCTTCATCTACCGCTCCGGGTCCGAAATCGGGCTGCGTGGTGAGTCGCCTTACGACATCGCCCGCATCCGCAAACTCGCGTCCGCGCAGTTCCCGGAGGAGAACCCGAAACGCGAAAGCTTCGTCCTCAACTGCGGATACTTTCTCCCGCCGTCCGCGATCCTCGTCTTCGCGCCGTTCGCGATCGTGCCGTGGGGCGCGGCGAAGGTCGCGTGGGGGATCACGCTCGGCCTCGCTGCGGCCGGCATCGCGACGCTACCGAACCTGCTTCGCAACCCCGACCGCGGCATGCCCGTTCGTGCTAACGTGTTGCGGTTCGTCGTGCCGTTTCTGCTGGTGCTGAACCCGCTCACGCTGGCAATCGTCATCGTCGGTCAGGTGACGATCGTTTCCGTCGGGTGCGTGGCGGCGGGACTGTGGTGCTTCTCGCGCAACCGGCCCACGCTCGGCGTGATTCTCTGGTCACTGACGTTTGTGAAGCCGCACGTCGCGCTACCCCTTATTCCGCTGGTGTGGTACCTCGGTGGGTGGAGGCACGCCGCAGCGCTGGTCGGGTCGGTCGCGGCGATCAACCTGCTCGGCGCGACGATCACAGGTGGCTCGCCGCTGTTCCTGCGCGACTACCTCGAATACATCCCGACCGGACACAAGGCGGTGCTGTACAACCAGGCCGAACTCAACCCGCAGATCACGAGCTGGAACCGGCTACTCGTGTCGTGCGGTGGGCCGGTGATCGAACTGACCGCAGTGACGACGCTCGCGGGCTACCTCGTGTGGGGCGGGCTGGTGCTGGGCCGATGTGCGATAGCAGGTGCGAAACCATCCGCGGCGTGGGCTTGCGCCGCCGCGGTCGCGGGTGCCGCGGTGTGCAGTCAGGTGCTGCCGTACGAATTGTTGATGCTCTCGGTCGCGGTGCCGTGGGTGCGCGACCTGTGCGCGTCGAAATGGCGCCTGTGGGGCTGGGCCGCTGTCCTGCTGATGGTGATTCAGACGATCCCAATCAACAGCGCAAACGTGATGTTCGACTTCTACCGCCCGCTCGGGGCGATGGCATTCGCGCTGTTGGTGCTGTTCGGTCCGGTCGATCCAAAGCAGCACGAAATCTCTTCTGCTACTTGATCGTGTTCCCGCGATCGATGGACACCACCCGCGGATGGTGCCGACGCGTCCGCGTTCGGTGTAGGTCGCGTGATGACCACGGACGCCTCCAAGAGACCATGTGCCATTCCACGCGTGGCGGGTAAGATGTCGTGCGGACGACATTACCTCTCTGGAGTTTCCCATGCGAACGGCGTTGCGATTCGGTGCCCTCGCGGTTGTGGTGTGCGCGGCTGGACTGCGCGCAGATGACAAACCCAAAGCGGCTGACAAGCCGGCTGAGGTGCCCGCGGGGTTCACCAACCTCTTTAACGGCAAGAGTCTCGATGGATGGAAGCCGACCGGCAAGGCCGATGCGTGGGTAGTAGATGGCGGCGTGATCGTGTGCAAGAGCGGTGGCGGTGGCTACCTGTTAACCGAAAAGGAATACGGCAACTTCGAGTTCCGGTGCGAGTACCGGTGGGAGAAGAAGGGCGGCAACAGCGGCGTCGCACTCCGCACCCCGGAGAAGGGCGACCCGGCCTACGCTGGCATGGAGATTCAGCTAATCGACGACGAGGGCTGGCCGGGCAAACTCGCGGACTATCAACACACCGGTTCCATTTACGACGTGCAGCCCGCGAAGGATGCGAAGAACAAGAAGATCGGCGAGTGGAACACGGTGAAGATCGTGTGCAACGGCCGCAAGGTGACCATCGTTCAGAACGACGTGGAACTGGTGAACGTGAACCTGGACGACTACAAGGCGAAAGCCGAGAAGAACCACCCCGGTTTGCTCCGCGAGAAGGGCCGCATCGGGTTCCAGAGTTACAACATCCGCGTCGATTTCCGCAACGTGTGGATCAAAGAACTGAAGTGACCGAAAGCGACCTACCCCCCTTCCCTGAAGGGGGGTAGGTCGCTTACACCGGCACGAGGTACGTCCCCGCGAGCCGGTCCCGTGGGGGCAGCACGAACAAGCAACGCGGGTTCGACACGAGCCGCGGAACTTCACTGCGATACCGAAGGCGTCCCACCCACTGCTTCGCAGTTCGGATTGTTATACGTCACACAAAAGGCGTCACAACACGCGAAGCCGCAAGCGGCTTGGCCGCGGTCACTTCTTCACGGTCACCCAGATTACTTCGCTCGCGTAGCCAATCTTCACCACGAAATTGATCGCCACGAACCCTTGCACGCACACCGGCACGTCGGTGCATTCGGCCGCGTTCGCGTCGGCCTTCAGAGTGATGTGACCCGCGCTGCCGGCGCCCAACAGCGTCTTGCTCTTGCCGTCCACCATCGTCACGCCCGGCGGGAGCGGGTTACCGAAGACGGTGCCGAGATGGCGCAGCGGCACGTCGAGATTCACGTCCTTCGTGTACTGCGGACCGCGAAGCACCTCCACGTCGATCTTCACCTCTTCGCCCGGCTTCAGCGTGATGCGGGTCTGCTTCGCCTTGATTTCGAGCAAGTCCGATGGCCCGGTGACTGCTACCGCCAGCATACCCGCGTCGAACCGCGCTCGCCCGCCACCGGGGGAATAGATCTCTTCCACCGCGACCGCGGTTCGCGTGAGCGTCACGGGCTTCGCGTTCTCGTCGATTGCGTCCGCGGTGCCGATCACCTCCACCACACTCGCCTCGATCTTCGCGTCCTTCGTGGCGCTCACCACGAGTAACCCCTGCGTCATGTTCGCGGGGATCGTGAGTTCGTTCACGGTCACGCCCGCGGGAAGCCCGCCGACGGTCACCTTCACCGGGGCGGTGAAGCCGTTTGTGCGCGTCACCTGCACGTACCACGCGGTGCGCGAGCCTGGCCCGATCATCGCCTTCGCCGGGTCGCACTTGATCGTGAAATCCGGCCGGGCGAAGTCGCCTTCGAGGTAATAGATGAAGCCGTCGCCGCCCTTGTTGTTCAGGTCGCGCACGCGAACCACGTACTCGCCGTCGGCGGTGGGCGTGAAGATCAACCCGGAGTCTTTGCCGACGAGGTCGTCATTTGAAGCAACGATCTTACCGTCGGGCGTCATCACATCGAGCTGCGCATCGAGCTGGCTTGATAGTGGCGTGCCGAAACGCCGCGCGAAGATTTCGAGACGGATCGCTTTGCCCTTCGTCGCGGTAAAGACGAAGTGGTCGAGCTCGCGTTTCGTCCCGATGCGGCCGTTCGCGCCGCCCGGCACCTGCATTCGTGTCGCCTGTTTCGGCAGGTCGTTCGGCTCCGCCTCTTCGACCAGCGGAAGATTCGTGACGACGACGGGAACCGGGTTCGTCTCGGTGCCGTTGAACTTGAGCGGTGCGGTGTGAACACCCAAGGTGTTCGGTGCGGTGACGGTCCACTCCTTGCTCGCGAACGCGGCACTGCCGACCGGTTGCGCCTTTGCGGTCTTGCCGAAGTTCACCGCGAGCGGGAACGAGTACACCGCACGCGGCGTGTCGGTGATCGCAAGCGCGTAGACCCAACGCGGATCGCCGTCGTACTTCGCGTCGCGGACCGCGACGCGGTACTCCGCGTCCTTCGGCACGGTGAACGTCAGAACGGGGTCGGCGAAGTAGCCGTCGTCGGCCGCGGCGAGTTCGCGCCCGTCCGTGTCGAAGATCGCGATGAGCGGGTCCGCGTGCTTCTGGAGATCGTGAATCTTGTCCTGGATGCGGGCACAGATCACTTCGAGCGTGAGCGTCTGTCCGGCCTTCGCGGTGAACGTGTAGTAATCGACCGCTTCGACCAGCCTGATGCGCCCGCACACAACAGAGGGGATCGTGATCGGCATCGGCTTCGCCATCGTGGATGGCACCGCCTGTTCGGGAATCACGGGTGCGTCAACGATGAGGAGTTGCCCAAGCGACGAGATGCCGAGTGACGAGGCGATGCGGAACTCGCGCACGCCGGTAGCCGCGTCGGGCGCGACCGTGATCTTGAGCTTGCACGACAGCACGAGAGCCGCGGGCGCCTTCGGGTCGGCGGCCTTCGGCGGCTCTTTGCCCGGAATCACTTCGGCCGTGACGCCGCTGCCTTCGAGCAGCACCTTGTACGCGCCCGCGAGCGAACTGGTGCGGCACTCGACGGTCACCTCCGACACGGTGCCGCGCTGCACCGCGACCGGAGTAACGTGCGTGACCATCGGGAAGGAGGTTTGCGCTTCGGCGACTTGAGTGAACGCGGTAACGCACAGGAGGGCCGTGACGGCGCGCATGGGTAGGCTCCTAAAAGAACCTACCCCCCAACCCCCTTCCCTTCAGGGAGGGGGTTGGGGGGGTAGGTCCTTCTTTATCTCACTTCGCTTCTTCGTACTTGCTCAGTTCGAGCTTCACGACCTCGTTGGTCTGGAGGATGAACTCCTCCTTCACAATGCCGCGATCCTTGGCGAACCAGAGGCGTACGGTGGTCTTGGCCCCGGCGATGTCCATGTCCTTGCCCTCGATGAACACCGTCTCGAAGTCGCCGGCCGGGGTCTTGATCTTCTCCTTGTCGTTCACCACCGTCATCTTGCCCGTAATCGTTTGCGTGCCGACCTTGCTCTTGATCTCCCAGGCCACATCCTTCTTGATGGGCAGCGGCAGCACCTTCACGGGCGGGTCGAGTTTGTCGTCCTTCACCCTCGTGCGGTACACACCGTCGGCCTTGATGACGTACCACTCGGTCGTCTTCGGGTCGTTGTTCACTTTCGTATCGACCTGGAACTGTTCCTCGCCGGCGATCTTCTCGGACTTCACGACCTCGACCTTCACTTCGTTATCGCCGACCTTGTAGGTCCACTTCGTGCCCTTCTTGAGCGGGAAGTACCCTTCGGCCTGTGGCGCGTCCTTGGGTTGCGCGAGCAGCGCACCCCCGAAGAAGATCGCCGTCGCACCCAACACCGAACGGATCGCGCGCAACATCCGCAGGACTCCTGATTTGTTACCGGAAGCAAGGAACATCGGGCTAGTATAGCGGCTCTCACTCTACCCGGTTAGCCGGCGAGCGAACACCTACTTCCACACTGGTTCGGCCAGCTTTTGCCCCTGAGTCGCCTTCCCAACCTGACCTGCGTCCTTGAGCGGGGCGAGCAGATTCACGTCCGTGACCGGCTTCCCGGTTGCCTTCCACGCGCCTTTTGCGAACAGCGAGTCCGCCCCCGCGAAGTACCCTTCTGGCGTGAGTGACAGCCAACCATCCTCCGCGCCACTCCACAGCGTTGCCAGAAGGCGAGCGTCGGGCGCGTCCCACACCTTCACCACGCCGTCGGCGCCGCCGCTGGCGATGCGCTTCGCGTCCGCGTCCACCGCAACCGCGAACACCACAGACCCGCTTTGCATCGACTTCAGTTGCGCCGCGGACTTCGGGTCGATCGTGCGAATGCTGCCGTCGCCGCCCGCCGTGACAACCAGAGTGCCCTTCGGGTCGATCGCGATCTCGTGGTTCGCGGTGCTTGGCCCGCCGGCGCGGCGTGCGCGTTCGCCCGTCTTCGGGTCGTACCAGCTCACGAGCGGGTCGAGGCCCGCGGCCATCACCTGACCGCTCGTCGGGTGGACCGCGACCGCCAGCACTTCCTGGTCGGTGCCGCTGAGCGTGAAGAGGCCTTTGCCGGTTGCGACGTCGATGATGCGCCCGGTGCGGTCCTTGCTCGCGGTGACGTACCACGAACCGTCTGGCCCGAACGCGACCGCGTACACGAAGTCCGAATGCCCGGTGTAGGCGTGAATTAGCTTTGCGTCTTTCACATCCCAGAGGCGCACTGTCTTGTCGAAACTCGCCGAGACGAGTTTGGAGCCGTCCTTGTTGAACGACACGCTGGAGACGGTATCGAGGTGACCGCCGAGCGCGTGAAGAAGCTTCCATTCGGTCGTGTCGAAGAGACGCAAGTCGCCGCGCGCCGACGGTTGCCCGCCCGCGACCGCGAACAGCTTTCCGTTGGGCGAGAACTTCAGATCGTTCACCGCGCCGAGGATGTTGGTGAGCACCTTGACCGGTTTCGCGGTCGCCAAATCCCAGACTGTGACGCGTCCATAAACGCCGCTTGCGAGCAACTTCCCATCGGGGCTGAACGCAACCGCCGCGACCGGCGGCAGTGGGCCGACTTTGAGCGTCAGTTCGAGCGCGCCGGGCAGCGCCGCGGTTTTGGGGAGCGTGGCCTTCGTGCTGAAGATCACGTCGAGTTTGCGCACCGGGCGCACCGGGCCGACCGCCGCCGTTCCGGTATCATCCACTGGCTTGACGCCGTCCGGCGCACCGGCCGCGACCCACCTGCGGATGATCGCGATCTCGTCAGGTGAAAGCGGATCCGCGTCGAGCGGCATCGCACGCTTTTTGTCCTTCGACGTGAGCAGCGTCACGAGTGACGACTCGTCCGGCTTGCTCGCGACGAGAACGGTGACCTTGCCGTTCTTTCCGCCCTTCGTGATGTTCTCCGGCTTGTCGAGCGCCAGCCCCGCGCTCAGGTCCGGTTCGGCGAGCCGACGCTCACTGTGACACACGACGCAATGTTTGCGGAGGATGGGTCGCACGTCCTGCCAGTACGTCGGGTCCGCGGCGTAGGATTCACCGCGGAGAACGCAGAACACGCAGAGAGCGAATGTGAGTCGCGTCATGAAGATAAGTGTACCAACAGGCGAGAAGAGAACAGAGAAGGAGTTCCGCAGTTTTGTACGCATCCTTCACCGCGGTTCGCAACTCCTTTCCAAACCGAGTGGCCCACCACGTCTGATACAGACGTTTCGCACAACCCGCACTCAGGTTCCGTTCCAACAACCTGCCCCCGACTCCGGTCACGCCGCGCCCCGCCGCGTGACCGCTACTTCACGTCCGACGTGCCGACAGTCTTGCCGTTCTCGATGAACACGACTTTCTTCGCCTTGTCCTTCGCCACGCTCACGACCAGCGGGCTGGCGAAGGTCGCGGTGCCTGCGGGACCGGCCGTGGCCTTGTACTGAACGTACACGGTGCCGTCCTTGTCAAGCGTCACTGCTTCGACCGTATAGGTGGTGATTGCAGGGCCGCGTTTCACGACAACCGCAACGAACTGCTTACCGAACGCATCGGCCGCGAGCAGCACGGTCTTCTTCCCACCCATCAACGGGGGCCGCGCCGCGAACACCTTGTCGAACCCATCTTTGGCGGTCAGCGCGATGTACGTCGCGTCGCCTTTGAACCCGGAGTTGTTCTTCTCGAAGTACGCATCGTAAACAGTGTACGCGGCCTTCTCGCCCTTCGCCTCGTCCGCGCCGCGGGTGGAACTGGCGAGCGCAAGGGTGAAGACGACCAGCAGTGTAAAACGCATGATAAAACACCTCGGGTAGGACTGAAGATGAAGAGTGTACCACAAAGGCACAAAGCCATCCCAACAACGCAAAGAAAACAGCAAACAGGGTTGAAGAAGATCAGAGGACACCAAGAGAACAAATGACCAGACGCCGGAGCTTCGTGTTCGGTCTTCTGCAGGAGTTACGCGGTGGGGGGATGGGGTGTGGTGCTGAGCGAAGAAGAGGAGCATAAAGCCGCTCGCGGCTTCGCACATCGCTACGGTGGGCGCGTGCGAAGCCGCGAGCGGCTTCTGTCTTGTGCCCCCGCCCTGTAGGGCGGGGTTGAGTTCTTCATTTCACTTGTTGCCGGCGCGAACTGAACTCGTCGAACGGATAACTCACAGGCGAGTCTTTCCCCTTCAACAGCTTGTACGCCTTCATCTTCTTGTAGAGCGTGACTCGGCTCACGCCGAGCATCTGCGCGGCCCGCGTCCGGCTCTGGTTCGACTTCTCCAGCGCACGCAGGATGTTCGCGCGCTCGGTCGCCTCGCGGGAATGTTTCAGAGTGCCGTCGAAGCCGTTGGATATCGGCAGCGTAGCTGCGGGCGCATCGGCGCGGGACACCACCTGCGGTGATAGGTGGTGCAGTTTCAACACGTTGCCAGCGCTCGTGAGTACTGCTCGTTGAACGACGTTCTCCAGTTGGCGAATGTTGCCCGGCCACGGGAACGCTTCGAGCACGCGGAGCGCCTCTGGGCACACGCCGAACAAGCGCTTGCCGTACTTCGTGCCGTACTTCGCGACCATTCCGCGAACGAGCGGCCCGATGTCTTCCGGGCGGTGGCGCAACGACGGCATTTGGAAGCTGATCACGTGCAGCCGGTAGTAGAGGTCGCGTCGGAACGTACCCCGCTCGACCGCGTCCGCGAGGTTCCAGTTCGTCGCGGCCACAATGCGCACCTTGCACACCTGCGTCTCGTTGCTGCCCACCGGCTCGAACTCGCCAGTCTCGATCACTCGAAGTAGGTTCGCTTGGTGCTCCAATCCGAGTGTGTCAATCTCCTCGAGGAGAATCGTGCCTTCACCGGCCGCGGCGAACTTGCCGACCTTCACGGCATCGGCACTCGTGAACGCGCCGTTCGCGTGCCCGAAGAACTCGCTTGCGATCAGGTTGCCCGAAAGCGTGCCGCATGACACCACGAGGAACCGGTTCGCACGCCGCACGGAACAGTCGTGAACCAGTTTCGCGAGGAACGTCTTGCCAGTGCCCGCCTCGCCCTCGATCAGCACGGTCACGTCGTGGGCCACGGCGATACACAGTTGCTCGACCATCGCGGTCAGCGAGGGCGTGTGGTTGATGAGCCGACGACGAATCGTTTCGGCAACGGTCTCGGTTGTGGGGTCAGCGAACGGCGTGCCCGGTGCGAGCGCGCGGTGTGCCCACGCGGTGAGTTCACGCGGGTGGTGCGGCCACACGAACCGGTCGGCGATGTACGGGTTCAGCGAGTCGAGTTTGCCACTCGCGCGAACCGCGTCGGTTTCGAGTACCGACAGCCCGACTGGTAGGTGTTGAACCTTCGTCTCGCGCACAACGGTTTCGATGGCTTGCACGTCCGACAGGTCCGAGGCGATCAGCAGGAGGTCGCCATCGGTTTCGGGCGTTAGCAAGTTCGGCACATCCTCGTACCGCACGACTGGCGCGGCAACTTGAATGGCTCGCTGAAGGTGCCCTTGCACCACGGCGGCGAGGCGCAGATCCTGGGCAACGATGACGAGCCGACGATAAGGAACCATGTGACGCAATCCTCCGGGATGCGCTCGCGGACGGCAGCGCGCCGGACCGCATGGTCGCTCCAAACCGGCTCTCACCGCACAATCAATGTCTCAAACTGATGCGGAAAGGTATCGGTCGCGATTCCACACTAAAGCAAAGTTTACAAACTTGGTCGAGGCAACTGCCTCGGTCGAAGATGCCGGAAAAACCGGCTGGTCCAGTCCGGCCGTTCTGGTGTGACACGAATGTCGAGACGGGAACGGGCCGATTTCGCGCGTTAGCGTGGAAGAAGACGGGGAGATGGGGAGAAAAGACAAAGCACTACGCCTCTATGTCTTCTCCCCTTCCCCCTTATCGCCCTGCTTGGCGGAAGGGTGAACAACCAGTTCCGCAACAGCAGCAGTGGCGGGAAAAACAACGGGATTGGGATCGTGACACCGCTTCTGCCTTACCGAACCGTTCCGAGTTCCAGAGTTCCAGGTTCCAGGTTGAAAACAGCCAGTAGCCCGGCTCATGTCCTAAACTTGGAACTGTTGGAACTTGGAACTTGGAACCTGTTCTCATGAAGTGCCTCATCACGGGCGGGGCCGGATTTATCGGCTCGCACCTCGCGGAAGCACTGACCGCCGCGGGGCGCACGGTGCGTGTTCTCGACAACCTTTCCACCGGCCTACCCGGTAACCTGGCGCATATCTCGCCCGCACCGGAACTCGTTCACGGGTGCGTCACCGACCCTGACGCGGTCGCGCACGCCGTGAGCGGTTGTGAAGTTGTGTTCCACCTCGCGGCGCTCGCGTCGGTCGCGAAGAGCATCGAAGACCCGCTCGCGTCGCACGCGGCCTGCGCCACCGGCGCGCTGACCGTGTTCGACGCGGCCCGCAGGGCGGGCGCGCGGCGAATCGTGTACGCGGGGAGCGCGAGCGCCTACGGGAATGCTTCCGATGAAGCCGGACAGGACGAGAACACGCCGCTGATGGCGCTGTCCCCATACGCGGCGGCGAAACTCGCGGGCGAGTTCTACGCGGAGGCGTTCGCGCACTGTTACGGTCTCGAAACGGTGCGACTCCGGTTCTTCAACGTGTTCGGGCCGCGCCAGCGCGCGGACAGCCCGTACTCCGGCGTCATCGCCATCTTCGCGGCGCTGCTCGCGAGCGGTCGCACCCCGACCATTCACGGCGACGGGCTTCAGTCACGTGATTTCGTGTACGTCTCGGATGTGGCGAACGCGTTGATTCTCGCGGGCGAGGCGCCCGGCGTCAGCGGTCGCGTTTACAACGTCGGCACCGGCGGCAGCGTGAACCTGTTGGAGTTGATCACGGAGTTGAACGCGATCCTGGGCACGCACGCGATTCCGGCGCACGGACTGGCACGAGCCGGTGACGTGCGGTACTCGCGAGCGAAAATCGACCGTATCAAAACCGATCTGGGCTACGCGCCTGGGGTGCCATTCGCCGAAGGGCTTCGGCGCACGCTGGAGTGGTTCTCGCGGGATCGGATCAAGGGACATCTTGGAAGCCAGGCGCCGAAGGGGTAGAAACACAACGCCTTTATCCCCTCTTCCAGGTGCCACCATGTCACGCCTGCTCGCTCTCGCCGCTCTCGTGCTGTGTACCGCGCCATCGGTCGGTGTGGAGAAATCAGGAGGGGGCTTGGCGGAACCCGCGGGGGGTTCACCCACCAAGATGAACGTCCTGTTCATCGTGTCCGACGACCTCACCAACAACACGCTCGGCTGCTACGGCAGTAAGGTCACGAAGTCGCCCAACATCGATAAGCTCGCCGCGAAGGGTGTGCGATTCGATCGTGCGTACTGCCAGTTCCCGCTGTGCAACCCGTCGCGGGCGAGCTTCCTCACCGGACTCCGCCCGGACCACACGAAGGTGTACGAGAACGCGACCCAGTTCCGCAAGAACATCCCCGACGCGCAGAGCATCGGGCAGACGTTCCAGAAGGGCGGCTACAACGTCACACGCGTCGGGAAACTTTACCACTACGGCGTGCCCGCGCAGATCGGCACCGATGGGCTTGACGACAAACCATCGTGGCAGAAGACGATCAACCCGCGCGGCCGCGACAAGGACGACGAAGACAAAGACCTCATCTTCACCTTGAACCCGAACGGAAAGGGTTCGGCCCGGTTCGGCGGCACGCTCAGTTGGCTCGCGTCGGGTGGAACCGACGAAGAAATGACCGACGGCCAGATCGCGGACGCGGTCATCAAGCAGATGGAGGCGAACAAGGACAAACCGTTCTTCCTCGCGTGCGGCTTCTTCCGCCCGCACACGCCCTACGTCGCGCCGAAGAAGTATTTCGACATGTACCCGGCGGACAAGATCGAACTCCCGAAAGTGCCGGACAAGCACCGCGAAGCCGGTCCCGCACCCGCGTTCGGCAGCGCGAAGCCGGAGCAAGAGAAACTGACCGACGACCTTCGCCGCAAAGCGCTGCAAGCGTACTACGCATCGACCACGTTCATGGACGCACAGGTTGGCAAAGTCATCGACGCGCTCGAAAAGTTGAAACTCGCGGACAAGACGATCGTGGTGTTCATCAGCGACCACGGCTACCACCTCGGCGAACACGGGCTGTGGCAGAAGATGAGTGTGTTCGAGAACTCGGCTCGCGTGCCGTTCGTGGTCTACGACCCGCGAGCGAAGGGGAATGGAAAGGCGTGTGGTCGCACGGTGGAACTGATCGACCTGCACCCGACGCTCGCGGACCTCGCGGGTCTGCCCGTTCCCGATGGCAAAGACCCGAAGGTTCCCGCGCTCGACGGCAAGAGCGTGAAGGTGCTGCTCGACGATCCTTCGGCAAAGTGGGAGAAACCCGCGATCACGCAGGTGAGTCGCGGCACGCCGACCGCGACCGGCGAAGTGGTCGGTAAGAACCCGTGGTTTCTGGGCTACTCGGTGCGGAACGAGCGCTACCGCTACACCGAGTGGGACGGCGGCAAGAAGGGCGTGCAGCTCTACGACTACGACACCGACCCCGGTGAACTGAAGAACCTCGCCGAGGACGCGAAGTACGCCGACGTGGTCAAGCAGATGAAGGCGATGTTGAAGTAGTTTTTACCAGCCCGCAGCGCAAGCAAGGGTTTTGGTTTCAAAGCCCCTTGCGTGCGCTGCGGGCTGGTAATCATTCACGAGATTCCCCATGCTCCGCTACCTCTCCGTACTCGCGTTCACACTCGTAACGCTCGCCTTCGGCTCGCGGCTAACGGCTGCCCCGCCGAACGTTGTGCTCATCGTGGGCGACGATCAGGCGTGGACCGACTACGGGTTCATGGGCCACGAACACATCAAGACCCCGCACCTCGACAAGCTCGCGCGCGAATCGCTCGTCTTCAAACACGGGTACGTGCCGACCAGCCTGTGTCGCGCGAGCCTCGCGACGATGATCACCGGACTCTACCCGCACCAACACCTCATGACCTCCAACGACCCGCCCATCCCAAAGGGGCTGACCGGCGCGCAGGCGAACAAGGACGCGGGGTTCCTGAAACAGCGCCAAGACATGATCGCGCTGTTCGAGAAGTCACCGTCGCTGCCGAAGATGCTGGAGAAGGAAGGGTACGTGAGCTTCCAGGCCGGGAAATGGTGGGAAGGCAACGCGTGCCGCTGTGGAGGCTTCACCGAGGGCATGACGCATGGCGATCCCGCGAAGGGCGGGCGCCATGGCGACGAGGGCCTCAAGATCGGGCGCCAGGGACTGCAACCGGTGTTCGACTTCCTCGACAAGGCGAAGAAAGACAAGAAGCCGTTCTTTGTGTGGTACGCGCCGATGATGCCGCACTCGCCACACAACCCGCCGGATCGCCTGTTGAACAAGTACAAGGACAAAACGAAGTCCGAGTTCGTCGCGAAGTACTGGGCCATGTGCGAGTGGTTCGACGAAACCGTGGGCGACCTGCTCGCGCAGCTCGACAAGAACGGGCAGGCCGAGAACACCATTGTCGTCTACCTGCACGACAACGGCTGGATTCAGGACGAGAAGTCCGGTGCGTTCGCACCCAAGTCGAAGCGATCGCCGTACGACGGCGGGTTGCGCACGCCGATCCTCGTGAAGTGGCCCGGTCACCTGAAGGCGGGCGCATCGGATCGGCTCGCGAGTTCGGTCGATCTGGTGCCCACTGTGCTGAAAGCGGTTGGCGCGAAGCCCGCGAAGGACATGCCCGGTATCGACCTGCTCGACGCGCACTGGCTCGCGAGCCGCGACACAGTATTCGGCGCGATCTTCGAGCACAACGCGATCGACATCACGAAGCCCTCCGCGAACGTGCAATACCGCTGGGTGATCGACGGAACCTGGAAGCTGATCGTTCCACACGAAACGAAGGTGAAGGGCAGCAAGTTGGAGTTGTTTGACCTGTCGAAAGACGCGACCGAGAAGGACAACCTCGCCGAGAAGAACCCGGAGAAAGTGAAGGAGTTGACCAAGAAGGTGGATGCGTGGTGGAAGCCGTAGTGAAGGCAGAGATTGGTTGGAGTGTTTAGCCGCGACCCGTAGTCCGCGGAGGGGAGCGCGATGCGTAACTGGCGCACTCCCCTCCGCGGACTCCGGGTCGCGGCTAAACGAAAGCTATCCCTGCCTCCGCTTCGCTCCTCGTATCGCTTCGGCCGTGAGCGGGTCGTCGGGCCAACTGTGCCTCGGATAGCGCGCGCGCAGTTCCTTCCGTACCAGTGGGTAGCCGTTCTTCCAGAAGCTAGCGAGGTCATCTGTTACTTGTTGCGGGCGGTAGTTCGGCGCGAGCAGGTGAAGTAGCACCTTCCGTCGCCCGCGCGCGATCAGGGGCGTTTCCGTGAGGCCGAACATTTCCTGAATGCGCGCCGCGAGCACCGGCGGGCGGCCCTCCGCGTACTCGATCTGGATGTGACTGCCGCTCGGCACCTCGATTCGCTCCGGCGCTTCAGCCTCGACGGTCTGAAGTTGCTGGTATGTGAGTTGGCCCTTGAGGAAGTCGAGCCACGGGCCGTTGCGCACGTCGCTCAGCGATCGCCGGTTGCGGCACAGCCACTGGAGCGCCTCGCGAAGATCGGCCGCTTCGAATGCGGGCAGTTCTAACTCCGGTATCCACGCACGGAGGCAGCGTACCCGCGTGCGGAACTGCCCCGCGTGCGAGTCCGACGTCGGAAGCACCTTCTCGAACCGCTCGGCGGCGGCACTCGCGAGAACGCTCGCGGCTTCGTTTTCGTCCGCGATGTGCGCGTTAACTTCGTCCAACACGAGGTCGTCGAACCGCGCCAATTTACGGGCCGCGAGCCGCTCAGCCTTCTCGTCGAAGATGACTTCGATGCGGGTGGAGATGCGCTCAGGTGGGAGCCATTCGCGTTCGACGCCGGACGCGAGCCGCACGTACGAGTCCGCGCCGCCTGCGTCCACATCGACGCACACGAACAACTCCTGCTCGCTCACGCCGCTCATCGGGGCGAGTCGAATCCCGCGCCCGCCGACCGTGACGGCTTTCGCGCTGCCCGGCTCGCGCCGCCGCGCAAGCCGGTCCGGGTACGCGGCGAAGATGCAGCGGAGAATGGCTTCGTCAGAACCTCCCCCCCCCTGAAGGGAGGGGGGGGGAGATTGTATTAGCCGCGTCAACTGGTCGCGCACCTCCAGCACCGCGTTAGCGCTCCCGCGATGCAGCCGCCCCAGCGGGCCGTCCGTTCGCCCTGAGCGATCGAACGCTTCGATCGCCTCGACGCGATCGAGGACGTCCGACACCGTGGGCGGGGCTGTGCGAACCGGCGGGCCACTGTCGAACTCTCGCAGAAAAGGGTCGCGTTCCGAGAGCAACGCCGCAACGAGCGCGGCGCGGTGCGCACAACCGAGTCGCTGACCTTCGAGCAAGAGACGGCCGAGTCGCGGGTGAACCGGCAGCGCGCCTGCGGCTTCGCCCAGTGGCGTGAGCGAGGCGTTCGCGAGCAGCCCGAGTTGCTGCAATAGTTGAAGCGATTGCTGAACGGCTTCTTCGGTTGGCGCGTCGAGCCACGGGAACTTCCGCACGTCCGGTTCACCAAGCGCCGCGAGTTGAAGCACCGCCGAGCACAGATCGACACGCCGGATTTCGGGAACCGTTTGCTCCGGGCGTCCGCGATGGCTCGGTTCGTCCCACAGCCTGACGCACACGCCCGGTGCAGTGCGTCCGGCACGCCCGCTTCGCTGATCCGCGGACGCACGAGAGATCGGTACGAGCCGCAACCGATCCATGCCGACCGACGGCTCGAATTCCATTTGCCGCGCGAGACCGGAATCGACCACTGCGGTCACGCCATCCACCGTCACCGATGTTTCAGCGACGTTGGTGGCGAGCACCACCTTCCGCTGGTCGAGCTTCTGTAACGCGCGGTCCTGCTGTTCGGGCGGAAGGTCGCCGTGTAGCGGCATCACAAGAATATCTCGCTCACGCGCGAAGGCTTCGAGTTCGGCGGCGGCTTGGCGAATCTCGCGCAGTCCGGGAAGGAACGCGAGGGCATCGCCGTCGCGCGCGTTCATCACATCGCGAACAGCGTCCGCAACAGCGAGTGACACCGGGGTGTCACTGCGCCGCGAGCGATACGTGATCTCAACCGGGAATGCGCGCCCGGCGCTGTCCACGACCGGGCAGCCACCAAAGTACGCGGACACCGCAGCCGGATTGACGGTCGCGGACATCACGACGCACTTCAGTTCCGGTCGCACGCTTTCGCGGATCAACCGCACCATGCCGAGCGCGAGGTCGGCTTCGAGGCCACGCTCGTGGAACTCGTCGAACACCACGCACGCGACACCTTCAAGGAACGGGTCGTCGTGCAACCGGCGGAGCAGCACGCCGGGCGTCACCACCAACACACGCGTGCGTGGGCTTGCCTTCTTGTCGAATCGCACTTGGTAGCCGAACACGTCCCCGAGCGGAGTGCCGTGTTCGATCGCCATTCGCCGCGCTGCGGCGCGCGCGGCCACGCGCCGCGGTTCGAGCATGAGGACGAGGCAGTTTCCCGCGAGGCCGCTTTCGACGACCGCGGGCGGTACGCGAGTGGTCTTGCCTGCACCCGTGGGTGCGCGCAGCACGACGGCACCGCTCACGCGGAGCGCGGTGAGTAGTTGGGGAAGGGTATCGTCGATGGGCAGGTATTCGCGTGGCATGCCCTTAGTTTAGCGTTCGCCACGCGGGGGCGCGGCGCGTACATTTTGCAGCACCGCATTCCTCGCAGGAGTCTGCCGGTGAACCCACGCTGGTTGCTCGTCGCCGTCGCGCTGTTGATCGTCGCGCCGGCGTTCGCACAGGACAAGAAGGAACTGCGGTGGGGCACCGACCCGACCGGCGGCGCGCCCTACGTCTACAAGGACGGTGACAAGTTCATCGGATTCGAGGTGGAACTCGCGGAGTACCTCGCGAAGGAACTCAGCCGCACCAGCAAGATGGTGACCGGCGACTGGGACAAACTCCCCGAGTTGCTCGGCAAACCGGCGAACGACGACGGCATCGATATCGTCCTCAACGGCTACGAGTACCGCGAAGACCTGGAGAAGAAGTACCCGTCCACGGTTCCGTACTACGTCTACAAAATCGGTCTTGTGATCCACAAGGACAATGTGGACGCGATCCAGGGCTGGACCGATCTGAACCGCGAACGCGAAGAGAGCGGCAAGAAGCGGAAGACGAAGGTCGGCGTACTCGGCGGGTCAGTGGCTCACGAGTACATGAAAGGTGAGGATTTCGGCGAAAAGATCGAACTGGCGATCAACCCGGACGTCGCCACGGTGGTCGGCTTGGTCGAACAGAAGCGTCTCGACGCGACCGTGCAGGACACGCCCGCGGCGCTCTACTATGTGAAGCATGGCAAGGATCTGAAACTCGCCGACGAGCCTCGCCAAGCGGGGTTCTATGTCATCCTCACGCGTCCGACTGATAAGGAACTGCGAGAGCAACTCAACGCCGCCATCAAGAAGGGCATCAAGGACGGAACGATCAAGAAGATTTACGAGAAGTATGGGTTGTGGAACGAGGACCAGGAACGACTTCTGTACTGGACTGAACAGAAGTGGCCGCCGGCCGAAGTCCGGCAAGAAGAAGAGGAGCAGGCCACCAGGAAAGCCAATTGGGGTCCGATGCTGATTGAGTTACTCAAGGCTGCGGGCATGACAGTGTTCCTCGCGGTCGCGTCCTTTCCCATCGCGATGCTCATTGGCATGTTGGTCGCGCTCGGGCGCGTGTACGGCCCGTGGCTTGTGCGGTTCCTGCTCGGGTTGTACGTCGAGTTCCTCCGCGGCACGCCGCTGTTGCTGCAACTCTATTTCGTGTTCTACCTGCTGCCACCACTGACACAGCAAGCTTTCGGTATCGCGTTGAGTCTCAGT